>Ga0187784_10000515_pt1 | contig 28320 bp, 22 predicted proteins | sample 1015_SJ02_MP15_2_FD_132964 | JGI IMG/M metagenome (GOLD analysis project Ga0187784, IMG submission 132964) | Tropical peat soil microbial communities from peatlands in Department of Meta, Colombia - 1015_SJ02_MP15_20_MG | ecosystem: Environmental > Terrestrial > Soil > Wetlands > Peat | place... | reverse complement strand
CTGGCCGTCGAACTCGGCGTAATAAACCTGTTGCCAGGGGCCGAAATCGAGCTTGCCATTGGTGACGGGCACCACCACCTCGTGACCGATCAGGAGATTCTTCAGGTGGGCGTCGCCATTGCTCTCGCCAGTGCGATGGTGACGGTAATCGCGGCGGAAGGGCGCCAGCTTTTCCAGCCACTCCTCGATGTCAGCGATCAGCCCGCTTTCCGCATCGTTCACATACACTCCGGCAGTGATATGCATGGCTGACACGAGGATCAGGCCTTCCTTGATTTGCGACTTCTCCAGCGCCTTCTCCACTTCCTCCGTGATGTTGATGAACTCACGTGGCTTCTTTGTGTTGAACCAAAGGTATTCCGTGTACGACTTCATGGTTAATCCTCTCGTCATGCGTACTGGAAACTCAACGTTGTGGCATTCAATTGGATGCCAACCGGGTGAGGCTTGCCTTTGATCTGCGGGAACAACCTGATAACGCGTTCGCTCTCCTCCTTCAATCCCTCTCCCAGACCAAGAGCTACGAGCCTGATCAGACGGTCGCGGGTGGCGCATACATTGTCTTGTATGCATGTCTCTTAGGGCCGTTGGCCCGCGAAACTTGGTGAAAATCAGGGGTGGCGCAGACGTGCCGTAGTTTGGCATGTCTGCGCCCTTTTCGAGAGGGCGCATACATCCCGCCAAAGAACGGCGGGACGTATGCGCCACCCTGGTTTTTCGACCATGCGCCTAATTAGGGGAAGCACCGAAGGATAGGTGTAGCGAGCATCGCCTGGGTCGCCGACATAGAAAGCAATGTCGGCGCCACCCGCGGGGAGGACTGCCCGCCCGCTCTGTCAATTCCCTTCAGGGGATTCTCGCTACCCCGCAGTGCCTCTCCAGCGGCGAGGCGCTACCCAAGCGGCCTCGTTTCCGTCCAACCTCCCAAGAGGGGGAGATATGGAAACAGAAAGTACGAAGATTTTCGTTGACAATACGAAACTCTTCGTAGTAGGATGCCTTCATGACCCATAGAGATCCGCCCAAACCGACGGCCAGCGAACTGGAAATCCTCCGTGTGTTGTGGGGACGCGGCCCGTCCACGGTCCGACAAGTGCACGAAGCATTGAGCGAAAAGAAACCGATCGGATACACGACTGTTCTCAAGCTGCTACAGATCATGACCAGCAAAGGGACCGTGCGCCGCAATGAAGACCAGCGAGCTCACGTCTACGAAGCCTGCCTGCCCGCAGAGAAGACAAAGCGCCAGCTCGCGGTCGATGTGCTTCAGCGCGTGTTCGAGGGCTCGGCGAGCGAACTGATGATGCACGCGCTGCAAGGCCGGAAAACCTCGCACAAAGAGATCGAACTATTGCGCCATGTTCTCGATGAACAGGAAAGGAAGCTACGATGACACACCCTGCAATTCCACTTTCTCCGGCTGTGGTGCAGTCCCTGGGATGGGCATTGCTGCACTTTGTTTGGCAGGGCGCAGCGCTGGCCGCCGCGCTATCCGTTCTGATGGTGTGCTGCCGGAGGGCCGCGACGCGTTATGCACTGAGCGTAGGCGCGCTGGTCTTGATCGTGGCAGCGCCCGTGATCACCTTTGTGCTGTTGTTACCCCGCCCCCGCCCTTACATCGCCTGGACAGGGATGACATCGGCATCAGTGGCCTGGGCGCGGGCAGCCGTAGCCGCGGCGACTGCTGCGCCAGCCGCCCCACAGCCTCAATTTCCGTCCGATGGATTGCTTTGGCTCGTGGAGATTTGGTTTGCGGGTGTAGTCCTCTTTAGCCTGCGCGACACCGGGGGATTCTTCTTGACCGAGAAATTGAAACACCAAGGCGCCCGGCCGGTATCGTCGGAACTGCGCGAGAGATGCCTGGCACTGAAGCGGCGGCTGGGGATCGACAGGGCTGTGCGCTTTTGCGAGACCCAAATGGTGGCGGCTCCAGCGGTGATCGGCTTGTTCCGGCCCGTCGTCCTCTTGCCTGTGAGGGTGTTGACGGGCCTTTCCGAGCAGCAGCTCGAGGCCGTAATCGCCCATGAACTGGCGCACATTCGCCGCCTCGATTCTTTCGTGAACCTCTTCCAGGTCGTGGCGGAAACTTTGCTGTTTTACCATCCGGCCGTCTGGTGGGTGAACCGGCGGATCCGCGCTGAGCGTGAAAACTGCTGCGATGATGAAGCGATTCGGGCCTGCGGCGACGCCGTCGAATACGCGCGCGCGCTCACCTTGATGGAGGAGAGGCGAACCGCGCCGATCCTGGCTATGGGGATCAACCGCACCCCGTTGGTGGCCCGCGTTCTGCGCTTGCTCGGCCTGGAGGAAACTCGGGGAGGGCTTCGGGGCGTCGGCTTTGGCACGAGTCTCTTATGCCTCGCCGGAGCGCTCATTGCGGGCAGCGGATTCTGGGGCGCCACAAGAGCATCGCTCGGATTTCCTACGCCGCCAAGGCAAACGGCTGCGATCCAGCACGTCCGTGGCGATGCTGCGCGGCCAGCTTTGATTAACCAACCCATTTTAGGGAACGGCGAAGCTGCGGGATCGCCTGCCCAGGCCCCAAGTCGGGAAGCACCTCCAGGGGGCCAAAACGCCGGGGGCGAAGGCACGAGCGCCGCCAGCCACGGCGGAAAAGAAGGTTTCATCGAGCAAATGAGGGCGGCGGGGCTGAAGGACCTCACGGTTGATCAGGTTATCGCGCTGAAGGTACAAGGTGTCACGCCCGAGTATGTACGGGGGATGCACGCTCTAGGACTCAACCTGGACGTTGAGGGCCTGATTGCGATGAGAGTGCAGGGCGTAACGCCGGATTACATCCGCGATATGCGGGCGGCGGGTGTGAAGCCCTCCACGGATCAGTTGATTACCATGAAGATCCAGGGCGTTACTCCTGAATATGTGCGGGGAATGCGCGACCTGGGATTTGAGCCTGACGCGGACACGCTGGTGGGGATGCGCGTGCAAGGCGTCACACCGGATTACGTCCGCGAAATGCGGGCGGCGGGACTGAAGACCTCCACGGATCAGTTGATTGCCATGAAGATCCAGGGCGTTACTCCTGAATATGTGAGGGGAATGCACGACCTGGGATTCCAGCCTGACCCCGACGCCCTGGTGGGGATGCGCGTGCAAGGTGTCACGCCGGATTACGTCCGCGAAATGCGGGCGGCGGGACTGAAGACCTCCACGGATCAGTTGATTGCCATGAAGATCCAGGGCGTTACTCCTGAATATGTGAGGGGAATGCACGACCAGGGATTCCAGCCTGACGCGGACACCCTAGTGGGAATGCGGGTGCAAGGTGTTACGCCCGAATATGTCAAGGAGATGCGTGCGATCGGCCTGAAACTCACGCCGGAACAGTCGATAGCCATGCGCGTTCAAGGCGTCACCGCTGACTACGTGAAGGCGCTACAGGCGGCCGGCCTGAAGGACCTCAGCAGCGACGATTATATCGCGGCGAGAATTCAGGGTATCACGCCGGAATTTCTGGAGAAGGCGCGCCGGCACGGCTTCCAGAACCTTTCTTTGGACAAGCTGATACAGCTTAAGAACGCGGGGGTGCTGTGACCTCCGGCTTGACTCCGGAATGAGGAGGATTCCATGAAGTCTTCGTGCATTCGATGGTTCGTTCTCCTGGGGCTCTGCGGGCTGCTTGCTGAGAGGGCAGCCTGGCCGCAAACGCGGAGTGGTGACTGGGCGATGAGCCCATCCGACGTTTCGGGGCAGGTCCACTTTTCCTTGATCGAGTTCCGCCATGACGGCCATTCCGAATTCAGTTCTGATTGGCCGTTGAGCGCCTTCCAGGGCTTGGACACCTCGAAGTCCGGGCGGCACGAGGTCCATTTCACGGTCGCGCGCGATGCCGGCAAATTCGACTGTGAAGGGTTCCTCGACCACGGCCAGGGGACGGGGTTATTCCACTTCGTTCCCAACCCGCAATATCCCCAACAGATGAAAGCGCTCGGCTTCGACGTTGGGGATAACCAGTTTGCCCTGGCCGCGCACGACGTGAGCCTGGAGTTCGCAAGGGCAATGAGCGGCGAGCATCTGGAAGGGTTGGATGCTGACAAGCTGATGGCGTTCCGCATTTTCGGCGTCTCGACGGACTTCATCCATCAGATACGCAAAGCGGGACTCAATATCTCCGAAAGCGATAAGCTCGTGGCGTTCCGCATTCATGGCGTAACGCCGGAAATGATCCGGGCGCTGCGCCAAGAGGGTTATAACCCGGACGAGGATAAGCTCATCGCGCTGAGGATTCACGGCGCCACGCCCGAGTGGATGGAGCAAATGAGCAAGTTGGGGTACAACCACATTGATCTGGACAAGCTCGTCGCTTTCCGCATTCACGGCGTGACGCCCCAGTTCATCGAGGAATTGAAGCGGCTCGGCTACCCGCATCCTGAACCTGACCAGTTGATTAGCATGCGGATTCACGGGGTTACGCCCGAGTACATCACCAGTATGCGCTCCCAGCACGGCATGCAGAATCTGACCATCGAACAACTGGTCAGTCTGCGGATTCATGGAATCGATTAGCAACCTCCGGACCTAATCCCGCAAGTGGCAGAGAGGGGAGCACGGGTAGGGCTCGTTTTTCGGAGAGACGGTTATTACCCGAGCCTTTCAACGGCCCGACCTCATTGGCAAACAGACGAGAGCCGGCGTGCGACCCCGTCACCCAGCTCCGTCGGCTGACGCACTGAAGAAAACGCCTGCGGCGGGCTAACCTCTCCCAAGGGGCTGAACGTGTCCCGCGTCTTCCGCTGGACACCGGGGGTCCGAAGTGTATGAGCGGCCCTCTCCCGTGGGGAGAGGGTTTCCCGCGACGGCGCTTTTACCAGCCGGAGCGGGACGGGTGAGGGGTAAGTTACAGGCCCAGCAGGGATCAAATCGGCCAACCTAGCATCCCTCCCTCGCAGCCTATTTCCGCATAGGGCTCGGCCAAGAATGAATACCCTCATCAGGCTCAATCGCCGCCCGATATCCGACGGAGCGGAGATTCAGAGCCCAGTTTTGGATGCGGCATGGGGTGCCAAATTTCACTTCCCGCTCCCAGCCGGGCAACCGAGACGATGCTGTTTCTCGGCTTGGAGTGGTCGCCGTACCTTGCGGGAGAGACGTGCGAAGAGGATAGGAGTATTGCGAAGACTTAGCTGGGCGCACCAACTTTGCTTGGCGACGGAAGCAACCCCTCACCCGTCCCGCGACGGCTGGAGAAAGCGCCCTCGCGGGACACCCTCTCCCCGAAGGAGAGGGTTGCTCACTCACTTGGGGAGGTGCGGTCGCCGCACCTTGCGGGGGATGCGCGCGAAGAGGATAGGAGTATTGCGAAGACTTTGCTGTGCACGACAACTTTGCTTGGCGACGTAAGCAACCCCTCACCCGTCCCGCGCCGGCTGGTAAAAGCGCCGTCGCGGGACACCCTCTCCCCAAGGGAGAGGGCTGCTCACTCGCTTGGAGAGGGCTGGCGTTTCCTTCCCTCGGTCCGGGATGAGACCCATGGCGGTGCCACCAAAGACTTCTTGGCCTTAGGGGGCCGGACCGTTCGACCCCTTCAGGGTCGAGGGCCGCTCCTAGAGTGCGGCCCGTGGGCGGCGGGCACAAAAATCGTGCCCTTGCCCACGGCTACTCAGTATTGCTTCTCGTCCGGCGTCTTGGCAAATCAGGCGAACTTGTGTACGCTCAAAAAATGCAACGCAAATTCACGATCGGCTTGATTCAGATGGCGTGTACGCCTGACCCGCAAGAGAATTTACGGCGGGCGGAGTCGCGCGTGGAGGCGGCGGCGGACGAGGGCGCCGAGGTCATTTGCCTGCCGGAGCTTTTCCGCTCGCAGTATTTCTGCCAGCGAGAAGATGCGGCGCTCTTCGACCTCGCGGAGCCCGTGCCTGGCCCCAGCACGCAAGCACTGGGGAAGATTGCTAAGGAGAAGGAAGTCGTTGTCATCGCCCCGGTTTTCGAGCGGCGCGCCGCAGGCGTTTATCACAACAGCGCTGCTATTATCGGTGCGGATGGCGAGCTGGCCGGAATCTACCGCAAAATGCACATACCGGATGATCCGGCTTATTACGAAAAGTTCTACTTCACGCCCGGCGACCTTGGCTTCCGCGCCTTCGACACGCGCGTGGGACGCTTGGCGACTTTGATTTGCTGGGACCAGTGGTATCCGGAAGGGGCGCGCCTGGCGGCCCTGCAAGGGGCGAGCGTTTTGTTTTATCCCACCGCGATTGGCTGGCACCCGCACGAAAAGGCGCAGCATGGCGAAGCCCAGCGCGATGCCTGGCGGACTATCCAGCGCAGCCACGCCATCGCCAACGGCGTGTACGTGGCGGCGGTGAACCGCGTGGGACTCGAGAAACCCACCGAGGCGCAGGGAGCGGGGCTGGAATTCTGGGGGACCTCATTTGTTTCCGACCCCTTCGGCGTGGTGCTCGAAGAAGCTTCGACGGAGCGCGAGGAACTTGTGCTTGCCGAAGTTGACCTCGAGCGCCTGGAAGAAACGCGGCGCAACTGGCCCTTTTTCCGCGACCGGCGAATCGACGCCTATGCGGGAATTACTCAACGATTCTTGGATGAGAAAACGTGGCGCAAAAAGGGGTAGGGAAGGCACGCAAGGGAAGCTCGCAAACTCAGCACCCCCTCACCCGCCTGCGGGCCGTAGCCGACTGTGCGCCCTGAGCGTCCATAGCCCTTCGGCGGGCGAAGGCCCGGCCCGCCTCCCGATGAAGTACATCGGGACGGCGGTCCACCCTCTCCCCCAAGGGGGAGAGGGCGAAAAGCTGCACAAGGCCAAGAAATCCCAGCACAAACCCAAGGTGCAGTTCCGGGCCTGCCAGGCTAGATGCGTTCGATTTGCAGGTTGTCAGTCAGGCTGAAATAAGTGGCTGCCAACCGCGCGTCGGTCTCGGCCTTGGTGCGGTCAAGCTGGTTGGCGACCACGCCTTCGAGCGTCACATTGCCGTTCTTCACGATGATGTGGATAGGCGGAAGAGCTTGCCCGGCGTAATGAATGAAGAACGGGTCTTTGTAAATAGCTCGCGCGATGGCAAGGCGCAAGCCGTCGTCGTACCGAGAAAGTGGGAGGACTTCCAGGTGGTTATCAAATTCAGCCACTCCCTTGATGTGGGCCAGGATATTGCCAAGGTCTTGCTTTTTGTAGGGCTGCGTGACCTGGCCATTCAAGATAAGCCGGTCACCCTGGACCTCCAACGTAGCGTTGTCGAACATCGTGAAGGCGTAGTAGGTGACGATATCTTTCCGTGCCTGCTCGCCGATCTGACGAGGAGTCACATCTTCGGCATGAACGTTGATGTTATCCACGACGGTCACGCCATCCACCTTGCGTGCCGCACGTTCCGCATCCATTTTGAAACCGAAGCTATCCACCGTCCCGGTGAGTGTGGCAACTCCATTATCCACGTTGACCTGAACGTTGCCGTGCTTAAAAACTTGAGCGTGGTAAAGCTTGTCTTCAACTTTGGCCGCGATCTGAGCAGGTGAGTCGACTTGCTTCTTGGCGAATGTCACCTGGGTCGCCATAGCCAGTATCATTGAGGCAAAAAGTAGTTTTGTTCCGCGCATTTTAATCCTCCTTCTCGCCCCCCACTTGGATCGATCCGGGGTGGGCCACACTTATCTGGCTCCGTGGGTGCCCTGCCTCATCACTCTCGCCGATCCCGAGCCCTGGCGGAACCAGCAGTCACGCACATGGACGTTGCAGATTGGGTAGAGGTTACGCAGCCATGAGGTCCAGGGCCATGGCGGCTGCGCCGTACAGGGGCGAGTAGGTGCCAAGTTCGGCCACAACAATCTCGGTCGAGTAACCAATGCTGGGTGAGGCGAGTTCGGCCAAGCACTGATGGAGGGGGTCGAGCAGCACTTGGCCGGCGAGAGTCAATCCCCCGCCGAGGATAATCTTGTCTGGGTTAAGGATGCGGATGAGCGTGAGCAAACCGCGCGCCAGCCAACGCGCGGCATCGCCGACGATGCGAAGCGCAGCCGCGTCGCCCTCGGAGGCGGCCTGCAAGATTTCCTTCGCAGTAGCAACCTGGGGCCTTCCCTCGCTCGACTCGCCGGAGCGGGAGAGGCCATCGCTGCGCCGCCCTCTCCACTCCTTGCCGCGCTCCTCTATGGCTCGACCTGAGCAGAGACTTTCCAAACATCCCACAGCTCCGCAGGAGCACGTGATTTTTGAGTCGGAGATGGGAACGTGCCCCAACTCCCCCGCTAACCCGTCTTTGCCTCGGTAGGTCTTACCATTCAAGATCAGCCCCGCCCCAACCCCTGTGCTGAGGGTGACATAAACCAGTGAATCTGTGCCGCGCCCGGCGCCATAGCGAAACTCGCCCAGCGCGCCGGCATTGGCGTCGTTGTCAATGAGGCAGGGCAATTTCAAATTCGCGGCAACCCACTCGGCGAAGCAGAAGTCCTTCCAACCCGGGGAATGGACCGAGGTCACACGCTGCTGCTGGAAATCCACAGGACCGCCAAAACTGATTCCGCACGCCCCCACGCGGTAACCAGTCTGTTCAGGGAGGGCCCGACCGAGTTCGCGGATGCGTTCTAGCATCCATTCACGCCCGCCGGAATGCAACGTATCGCCCTCTGAAGTTACAAGCCGACGGCCCTGGGGATTGAAGAGGGCGAGGCGGAAATGGGTGCCGCCGATATCGATGGCGAGTGCGTTATCCAAAGGCGCTCCGTACAGTGTGCGGTATGTCACATGTGGCAGGTGGGGAAGAACCGTAGGTGGCTGGAGGGCGCGGTATTCCTTGCCGTCGGCCTATCTGATCCCTCGTGGCCCTGGAACCGACCCCTCACCCGGCCCGCGACGGCTGGTGAAAGCGCCGTCGCGGTCCACCCTCTCCCCTTGGGAGAGGGCAAGAGCCGCTTTGCGATGCGCTCCGTTTCTGGGCCTTGTTTGAGTACATGTGCTCAGAATGGGACGCCGAGGTTTTCTCCCACAACATGCCACCTGCGCCCCTCCCGGTTCTTCCCCACATACCACCTGCCACATTCCATCTACGGTTCCTCACTCACGGCCGATGTCGCGGTGCGAAACTCGGGTCTTATACCCTTCACCGACCAGGGCTTGACCTACCTTCTCCGCAATGGCGACCGAGCGGTGACGCCCACCAGTGCAACCAATCGCGATGGTGAGGTAGCTCTTGCCTTCCCGCACGTAATGGGGAAGAAGGTAAATAAGCAGATGCATCAATTGCTTCATGAATTCCCGGGTCTGTGGGAAAGAATCCATAAAGCGTTGGACAACCGCGTCCAGACCGGTTTTGCCCTTCAGCCTCGGGATGTAGTTGGGGTTGGGGAGAAAGCGCGCGTCGAAAACCAAGTTCGCGTCGGCGGGTACGCCGGAACGAAACCCGAACGAAACCACGGAAATAAGGATGGCGTGGCGTGCCGACAATCCACCGAATTGCCTCTGGATGAGTTCTCGTAGTTCATGCACGTTCATCCGGGTAGTATCAATGGTGATATCAGCCAGTTGCCGCATGGGCTTCAGCAGCGTGCGTTCCAGCCGGATTCCCTCGCGCACGGGCAACTCACGCCCCAAGGGGTGAGGGCGGCGCGTCTCTTCGAAACGACGGATCAGAGCATTGTCGGAGGCCTCCAAGAACACCAGCGACAAATTCAAGTTGCGGTTTTTGAGGTCTTGATAGAGAGTGGGGAGCTGGCTGAGCGCCTCGCCTTCGCGAATATCCACCACCACGGCTGCAAGTCGTATCCTGCTTCCCCGTTGTTGCCACGTCGCTGCAAAGCGGGCGATCAAATCAATGGGGAGGTTGTCGACGCAGTGATAACCGAGGTCCTCGAAGGCCTTGAGAACCGACCCCTTGCCGGACCCGCTCATCCCTGTGATCAGAACGAAGTGTTTGCGGCGCTTCTTGGCAGTCGCCATAGAAAATCAGAAAGCAGAAGGCAGATGGCAGATGGCAGCGGGCAGCGACCGGTTGCCGTTTGATCTGCTCGCCCCGGAAAAGAAGTTCAAAATTCAAATGGCAAATGTTCAGGCTGTAGCTACTTGCCATTTGCCATTCGCTCTGGCCATCGCTCGAAAGAAGGTCAAATTTCAATTAGCAAAAGGCAGATGGCAACTGTTCGGATGATCTCCTTTGCAACTGACCCCTCACCCGTCCTGCTCCGGCTGGAAAAAGCGCCGGAGCAGGACACCCTCTCCCCAAGGGAGAGGGCTGTACGCCATCCGCTTTCTGCCTACTGCCGACAGCCGACTGCCTTCTGCCTACTGCCGACAGCCGACTGCCTTCTGCCGACCGCCGACTGCCTACAGCCGACAGCCGACCGCCGACTGCCTTCTGCCGACTGCCTACTGCCGACAGCCTACAGCCGACCGCCGACTGACGACCGCCTACTGTCCTTCTAGGGTTCGGGCTCGATCAATCCCAAGTTGCCATCGGGGCGGTGGTAAATGACGTTGACACGCTCGGTTTGGGGATTTCGAAATACCACCGCGCCGGCGCGCGACTCGTCGAGAGCGACGATCGCTTCCTCGATGCTCATAGGTTTGATTGGAACTCGCTCAGCCTCGATGGTGCGGCGTTCTTCGTGCTCGAGGCGCTCCGGGCCCAAAACGTTCAAGACGACCGTGGTGGCAGGCTTGGGACGGCGCTTGCGGGTACGCCTTCTCTCCAGCAGGCGCACGGCCTGGCGCTCCAGCTTGCCCAGAGCGCCGTTGATGGACCTCCGCGCGTCCCCCGATTCTTCGACGCCCACCAGGGTGTGATCGAGAAACTTCAAAGTGACTTCCGCGAGGCGGCGGTGCTTTTCCGCCGTCAGAATGACGTGCATCTCATAGGTATCGCCCAGAAGGCGAGTGATCTTTCGCAGCCTTCCCTGGGTGTACTGGCGCAAATCGTTGCCGATCTCCATCTGACGTCCGGTAAAGTCAACAAGCATGATTGGACCTCCTGGGGAGCATAAACTGGAATCATCTTCGCTCCGAATGACAGGCGAAGGGCTTAGGAGGGACCAACTTCTTCTCCTTCCCAATTTGGATTCAAGCTTTCACCCGACGTTGGTGGGTACTGGGAATCCGCATGTCCTCGCGATACTTTGCCACGGTGCGGCGGGTCACACAATAGCCGACCTTCTGCAACTGCTGCGTGATTTGCTCGTCCGTAAGAGGCTTTGCAGGATCCTCTTCTTCGATCATTTTCTTGACAAGGCGTTTGAGGTTGATTAAGGAAGTCGCCGCTCCCGAGGGACCTTGCACCGCTTCCGAGAAGAAATAGCGCAATTCGTAGACACCTTGGGGGGTGTAAGCATACTTATTGGCGACGGCACGGCTGACAGTAGAAGGGTGAACACCCACTTCCTCCGCAACCTCCTTAATCATCATCGGGCGAAGGTAATCAATTCCTCTGTCCAGGAATTCAGTTTGGCGACGAATAATCGCCTCACAGACCTTAACGATCGTCTGTTTGCGCTGCTCGATGTTCTTGATGAGTTGGATGGCCGAGGTGAACCGCTCTTTGACGTAATTGCGCACTTCCCGCGTCGTGCTGTCCTCTCCTAACAGGCGGCGGTAATGGTGACTGAGTCGGAGTTGGGGAAGGCCGTCCTCGTTTACGACCACCTGATAACTGTCTCCCGCCTTCACAAACGCCACGTCGGGCTCGATGAGCCGTGCCTGCGCGTTGTTGTAACGTTGGCCGGGCCGCGGATCCAGCTTTCGGATCAGCTCCACGCAGCGCTCCACGGTTTTAACCGGCCGGTCGAGGGCCCGGGCGATTTCCCGGTACTGTTTGTTCTGGAGCTGTTTGAGGTGTCCGGAGACGATTTGTTGCGCCAACGTATTGTCAGGTGCCAGCGTCTGAAGTTGGATTAAAAGGCACTCACGCACGTCTCTGGCCGCCACTCCCACCGGATCGAAAACCTGGATCAACCCCAAGGCCTCCTGAACATCGGCCAGCGAGTGCCCGCCGGTTTGGGCAATCTCTTCCAGCGGAGCGGTAACGTAGCCGTCCTCATTCAAATTGCCAATGATGGAATGTCCTGCCTCACGCACGGAATCCGAGCACATCGAGAGGCTCAATTGCCATTCCAGGTGAGCAGAAAGAGAAGTGGGTTGGGAGAGAAAATTCTCAAAAGAAGGTCTCTCGACTACCTCGGATTCAGGAGATCTAAATCCGGGGTCAAGGTAGTCGTCGAAGAAAGACCCGAAATCGATCTCCTCGAACGAATCCTGATGGTCAGTGTTTCGGACGACATGATTGGAAGAGGGTGCAGCGTTGCTAGCCGTTTCTGTTTTCTTGTCGAGTTCATCGATGGAGGGCACGTCCTCCGGTACCTCTTCCAGAACAGGGTTGGCCACCATCTCCCGATTAATCATCTCCCGCAATTCCAGCTTATTGAGGGCCAAGACGCTGACCATCTGCACAAGGCCCGGCGTCAGAATCTGTTTCTGCGCCACCTTGAGGTTCAGGCCGATTCTGGGAGAAGGTCCACCGCCCATAGGATTCAACGCCCCGGGTACAGCAGCTAGAGACTGGCGCTATCCGCCTACATTGTCAACCGGAAATTGTCGCCCAGGTAGACTCTCTTCACCTCGGCGTCATTTCCCAATTCTTCCGGCGAACCTGCACGGAATATCCTTCCGTTATTAATGATATAGGCCCGGTCCGTCACCTGCAAGGTGTAAGGAACGTTGTGGTCCGTCACCAAGACCCCAATCCCGGTGCCTTTCAGGCGTACGATGATTTTCTGTATATCCTGAACCGTGAGCGGGTCGATGCCCGAGAACGGTTCGTCCAGAAGAATGAAGGAGGGCGAAATCACCAGCGACCTCGCGATCTCCACACGTCTTCGCTCTCCTCCCGAGAGCATATACCCTTCGCTTCGCCTGACCTGCTGCAAGCCCAGATCTTCAATCAACTCTTCCAGCCGCTCCCGACGCTGGTGGGAGGTGAGCGGCAAGGTCTCGAGCACGGCCATGATATTCTCTTCCACCGTAAGTTTTCTAAAAATGGAAGGCTCTTGGGGAAGGTAGCTGATTCCGTTTCTCGCCCGAACGTACATGGGAAAGTCCGTGATGTTCACTCCATCGAGGAGGACCCGGCCTGAATCCGGGCGGGTGAGGCCGACAATGATGTAGAAGGTCGTGGTCTTGCCTGCTCCATTTGGTCCCAGAAGCCCTACTACCTCTCCCTGAGCGATCCTTAAGCTGATATCATCAACGACTTTGCGTCCCTTATACGATTTCGTCAACTCGACTGTGGAGAGAATCTGCATGCTCGCTCATGGCGCGACGCGGTGCTGCGATAATGAGGGTGACCCATCGCCTCCGTCCACAAGAAGCCTATCATCGTGCACAAACAGTGTCAAACGTTGGCCTGTCGTGAAGCCCTTTTCCACATCATTGATGGTGGGAGGGCCGCCCGTCAGGACGATCTTTCCTGGGCCCGCCGAGTACTCGCCGTGCTCCCCTGTAGCTCGCCTTCCCGGCTGCACGACTAAGACGTGCCCTTCCGCCATCGCGCGCTCCACCTCCGATTCTTGGCTGGTGTCAAGTTGAGAGAAATAAACATCCATTTTATCGGCTTCCATGCTTGTGGCCTCGGCCTGCAACTTCACGTGACCACGGTAGCTCGCCTTGCTGCCCTCGTCGAAATAGTCCAGGAAATCAGCGCGAACTGTAAGGGGCCGCGTTTCGCGTCGGGGCGTCTCAGAGGATGGTGCCGCACCCGCCCCGTAGGAAGTCGCTTGGAGGTGGGAAGTCAGCACCTGAGAGCCGGAACTCAAGCGTTTCGCCATCCTGTAAACGTCCAGGCTGGACGATTCCACCACGTCCGCCCCGCGCCAGGCACGCACATGCCCTCGTAGTGCACTAATTGGCTGCGCCGCTGGGCTACCATGCGGTCCGCCAAGACATTGGTGGGGTCGGGCGCTTGACCCTCCGGCAGCTTATCCCCAGTTTCCAGGTGGGTGCTTTGCACCTTGCCGGTTCCTTCTACGGCGCCATCGCGAAGGTCAAAATAGAGACGCTCGCACCTCGCCCGCGTCTCAGCGTCCCAAACCTGAGGACGCCCGGTCAGAGTCACACCCTGGGCTGAGGCCACGTAAACTGATTCCTGCGCGCTGGCATTGCGGTCGGCGTCGCGGAAGGTGTAATTCCCGGATTGTCTGACCTCCTTCAGGGCGTGCGTGGCCTCGTCAAACGTGGCCAACAACTGATCGGCCGTGCTTTCTTGGGCGACACTGCCGGCAGGTGCGTTCCTAGCTGGCTGGAAAACAATATGGGTTGGTTTGCGGCCGCGAAGAGTCTCGAGGCGGCTTTGCGCATCGAACGCCATCAGAAACTGTCCGGAGGTTATGACGCGCTGGCCCACCTTGGGATCGGAAGGGTCTATCACAAGTTTGCCGGGGCCGACGGTCTGTGCATCCTCAAGACTCTTTCCGTCCGACCGAAAGTTGAATTTCAATTCCGTGGCGGTGAGCGCTTTCTTCTCTGTCGTCGGCCGATTGGCTTCTGTATCCACTTGGCCTAAGGAAGATGCGGATTCAACCACAAGTCGGACGTTATCCAATGCATCCCCACTCTGGAGTTTCGCGGGAACACCGGCAAGACTGAGTTCGACTCTTTCCGTCAGGAGGCGGCTGGAGCTCCCCTTCTCCTGGGATAGCCCCACCACGTTTCCTTGGGCTGAGAGATGACGCAGTGCCCCTGACGCCGCGTCGAAGTCGCCTCGAGCGCGATCAGCCGAGAGTTCGACCAGCCTATCCGGGGAAGATTCTGAAGCCTTGACGCTGCCTTCCAGATCCCCTCGCGTGACCCGGTTTGCTTCATTCAGGAATACCCTGCCGCTATCTCCAGAGATTTTGCGGTCGCCTTGCGTTACCCGGATTGGGCCCCAGAGCGTTATCTGCCGGCTTAGCTTTTCATAACGAAGGCGGCTGGCTGTAAGCCCCAGGGGAGGACCCGAGGTTTGGCCGTTGTGTGGTTGCAACTCCATCACCACGTCTTTTTCAAGCTCCAACGAGCCATCCCTTGTGGCATAAACCATGCCCTGGGAGGTTCCGGAAGCCGGTCCGATGCGGAAGCGCACCGCCTGGTCGCTCATTACCTGCGACCCCTCGTGCCGGTACGACACTTTCGAAGTCTCCAGGTAGATGGTCTGCCTTCCTTTCAAGCCTGCATGCGGCACGTTATCAGCTTCGGCATTCAGCTCGATGTGGACGGGCCCGGAGCTGAAAAGGTCTCCGCTTTGGGTGTTATAGTTACATCTCTGGGTGCGCATGATATCGCGGCGCTGTCCGGTTCGGCCGAACAGCTCCACCAACACGTCTTCAAGGACTGTGGTTCCGCCCTGCTTGAAGGACACCGTGCGAGCCGCATGAACAGTGAAAACGCGCCGGCCCTCCTCCGAGCGCGTGAATGTGTACCCGGAAAGCTGTTGATGAACATCGATGGGAACACTCTGAGGCAGTGCCACCGGCTTCTCTTTGCGGGTGGTCGCGACCCAGTAAACCACCCCGACCGCCAGCGTCGTGACCGTCAATGCGCCACCCACTACCCAAGCGATCAGGTCCTTGCGCCGAGTCTCTCGTTGTCCTATGCCGGTCATTCCCGTATCTCGCTCACCACCAATTGCAGCCGTCTCACATCTTGGAACACATTCTGGTCCAGGGTGAAAGCCATATCGAGCGATTGTCCGGGGGCGATTGTGGCGCCTCGCTCTGCCATTCCCCACCCGATGGCGTCCAACGCCCTCGACCCGCAGGCCACTCTTAGCTTTAGATGCTTTTCCTGAAGGATTCGGGGGCCCAGCAGGAGGCGAAGGTCCCGCGCCGCCAGGACAGGGGTGGGATTGCCGCAGCCAAAGGGGGCCAGCGTCTCGAGCGCCTCGAATAGAGGCCAATCGATCTCAGCCCCCCTTACCTCGGCATCCACGCGCAGGACCGGATCGAGATCGTGCGACTTCAACACGGCATGGGCGTAGCGCTCGAAGCGAGTTTCCAACTCTGCGATTCTGGCCGAGGGCAAGGCAAAACCGGCTGCCATGGCGTGACCGCCAAAGCGTTCGAACAAGTCCTGTACAGTGCTCAAAGCGTCGAGGAGGTGGAGTGCCCTAATCGAGCGCCCAGACCCTACCCCCAAGCCATCCCCCACGCCAATCACCAGCGTGGGCCGGTGGTACCGCTCCACCATACGCTGGGCCACAATCCCGGTCACTCCCCGGTGCCATCCTTCACCTGCGAACACGAGGGAGTAGCGCTCCCTTTTATCAGGATGGCGGTCCATGATGGCTTCAATCTCACGCAAAATCTCCTCTTCCACGCGTTGCCGCTCGCGGTTGAGTTTCTCCAGGCGGCCGGCGATTTCATGCGCTTTCTGCGGATCAGAGCAAGTGAACAGGTCAATCACATCTCGCGCACTCTCCATGCGGCCCGCTGCATTGAGGCGGGGCGCAATGCGGAACGCCACGTCCCCTGCCGTAACCTTGCGGCCTTCCAGCCCGCAGACCTCGAGCAGCGCCTGCAAGCCAGCCTGAGAAGGTTGGCGCAATCCCTCCAAGCCGAAGCGCGCAATCACGCGATTCTCTCCCACCAAAGGCACCACATCGGCAATGGTCCCAATCGCCACAACCTTCAAGTAAGACTGGAGAAGGCGACTCGAGAGGCTCTCGCCCAGCAAAGCCTGCGCCAGCTTGAAAGCCACACCCACGCCGGCAAGTACTTTTTCAGGATAGCCGCAATCCGAGCGGTGCGGGTTCAAGATAGCGCAAGCCGGGGGCAAATGCACGTCCGGTAGATGGTGGTCCGTAACAATGCAATCGAGTCCCAATTCGTGCGCCCGCGCCAGCGCTTCGTGCTCCCGAATGCCCGTGTCCACGCTGACCACCACGCGAAAGCCTTTCGCAGCCGCCTCCTCAACTGCCGGCACACGCATCCCGTATCCATCGCTCAGGCGATGCGGGATGAAGGCCTCAGCCTGTCCACCCAGTCTGCGCAGCACGGTCAGCAGGACCACCGCCGCCATGGTTCCGTCCACGTCGTAGTCACCATAAATCAGAATCTTCTCTCTCTGCTCCAAGGCACGACGCAAGCGCGCTACGGCAGGCTTCATGTCAGCCAGCAAAAAGGGGTCGTAAAGCTGATTGAGAGCAGGATTCAGGAAGCGCTGGGCTGACTGGGAATCGGTGACCCCCCGCAGCACCAAGAGCCGGGCGATGATACTCGGAAGGTTCAATTCGCGTGACAAGCGAGCGACCGCGTCCTCATCGACAGGGCAGATTTCCCACCGCATGTTGAAAACTCATCCTGACAGAAGATGCGGGTGGTTGCAAGCCGGCAGTAAGGGTCCGCAGGAATTGGCACTAAGACAGCGGGTGAATCCTGCGCAGCCCGCGAACCAATCCGGTGTTTTGTACATAGCAACGGATACAAGCTTTTAAGTCCGGAAGGTTGTTGAAAGGATAAGGGGCCGCGGGTAAAGCGGAAGTCATAAGGTAAAAGATGAGGTCCAGACCCCTGCCAAGGGAGGGGACCGGCCTGTCGGGGCGGCTCCCTGAAAACGGACAGGAGCGAGGGAGGATGGAGGGACGCGATTCAAACTTCAATTCAAAATCCCCAGTTCAGAATTCATGATTCACAATTACGCTCACCGCACTTCCCGACGAACGACTAGCCCGGTCGCAGACCTTCGCCCGCGAGGGCGATATTGTCGCGAGTAGTTTTCTTGACGAGGTACATAGCCTCGTCAGCCATGCGCAGGATTTCCCTGTGGGTGCGGCCGTCGGCGGGGAATGCGGCGATACCGAAGCTGGCGGTCACCTTGATGTTCAGATTCTCCTCCTGGAAGAAGACCTTCGAATTCAGCAACTCCTTGAGACGACGCAAGACACTCAGAGCGTTTTCTTTGGAGGTCTGGGGCAGGATGACCACGAATTCGTCGCCGCCATAACGAAACGCGTAATCAATTAATCGCAGGTTACCCTTGATGAGATCGCCGATCATCCAAAGGAGCTTCGAGCCCACCAGGTGGCCATGCACGTCGTTGACCTGTTTGAAGTGATCGAGGTCGAAGAAAATCACCGCGAACTCGTAACCGTACCGCGCGGAGCGGTAGATTTCCGCGTCCAGAACGAAATTGAGGTGCCGGGCGTTATAAAGGGCGGTGCAATCATCCATAATGGTGAGCGCATGCATGCGCTGCACGTAGCGCGCGTTCTCCAGAGCGATGGCGGCGTAGTCCGCGAGGCTCTTTAAAGTGGGTATGTGTTCTTCCGAAAAGCTGTGATTCCCAAAGCAGTTCGCGAGCTCAATGACCCCCAGAACCTGTTCGCGGCCTCTAATAGGCACGCAGAGCACGGAATGGGTATTGGGTTGGGTGAATTCAGCGATGCCGGGGTTGAAGCGAACGTCGCTCCGGAGGTCTTCCACCAGTAGAGGCTCTTGATGCTTGGCCACCCATCCTGCGATGCCTTCTCCCACCTTGAGGCGAACGTCCTTCAGCTTCTCCGCACCTTGTCCGATGGCAATCTCAAAATACAATTCCTGCGCCTTATCATCCACCATCAAAAGGGACCAACTGTCCGGCTGAAGCAGCTCACTGATCTTCTCCATGACGGTCTGGAGAATTTTCTGGAGGTCGAGGGTAGAAAAAAGGGCCTTACCCATCTCATGGAACAGGGAAAGGCGTTCGACTTGGTGCTTGAGTTCGGCAACCTCTTCCTTAGGATCCATGAGTGTCCTTAGGCTTCCTAGCTCGTTTTAAGCCATACTTAGATTATTCGGTCTCCCGCATCAACCTCAATGGTACTCAAGTACCGCTCGTTCCACAATATCGTCAGGTGCGACTGATTTGGCCCCCCCCAAATCATTTGACACCCTTCAGGAGGCCCAATAAGATAAACTAGGTGTAATTTTGGTGACCCGAAGCGAAGAAACCATTCCGATGGTGGGATTCGGCGAGTACCTACGGCGGGAACGTGAAATGCGTGGCGTATCGCTGGAGGAGATATCTATCGCCACGAAGATCAGCATTCGTTTTCTCCAAGCCATCGAGGACGAGGAGCTCTCAAAGCTCCCTGGAGGGATTTTCACCCGTAGCTTCGTGCGGACCTATGCGCGATACCTGGGTTTGGACGAGGAACGCGTTTTGGCGGATTGTCAGCTCGCCGGCCAGCAGAAGCCCGAAGTTGACATCCGGCGCATTACGGCCAACCGGGCACGGCCGAACGGCTCTGCCTCACGGACTCGAATCATCGCCCTTCTGGTGGCGGGGGGGTTGCTGGCCAGTGGATATGCCCTTTTCCGTTACTCGCGCCGCATCATGGAACAGCAAAATAGCGCGCCGCTGCTCGCTCCGCCGAGCACCAGCTCAGGCGCCACGCGGCCACCCACGATTACCTCACCCGCCACGAACCCGGCCCTTACCGCCACACCCGTGCAACCCTCTGCACCGATCCAACCGGGAAACAACTCGTTGCCATCGGCTACTTCCGCCTCGCCCCCGGGCGGCGCTACGACGGCCCCCGGAACGGCCCAGGGGGCTCCGCCTTCGCCGAGCCCCAAGGCCAACCCACCCAATCAGAGTACCACTTCTCAGGCTGCCGGCGCGGTTGAGGCGCACGCTGACTTGGTCCTGCAAGTGGCCGCGACGGAGCGCACCTGGGTGGCTGTCGACGCCGATGGGAAGACCGTGCTGCAAAAAGTCCTGGATCCCAACGAGGTCGAAACTCTAAAGGCGCACGACTCCTTCGATGTCACCATCGGGCACGCTCAGGGCGTCGTCCTGACTCTGAACGGGGAGACCCTGAAACCCCTGGGACGGCGCGACGAGGTGAAGTCGATTCACCTGACGCGCGAAGACATTAAAAACGCCTCCCCCGAGAGATAGCCTATTTCCGAGCGACTGGTCGATACAATTCGCGCCGGAGTCATCCCCGAAGTAGTGCGCCACAAGGCGTGCCGTGGCGAACTGCCTGTTCCCTTGCCGGAGAAGATTGAAATCCTCGTGCTCCTCGCCGGCGCCGAGGACGAAGAAACCCGGGATACCGCTTTTCGCACCATGGAATCCTGGCCCCCAGCGGAACTTCAGCAAGTCCTCTCAGACCCCTCCACTCCCGTGACCGTGCTGGAATTTGTGGCCTATAACCTCACGCCCGGCCGCAAGGAATTGGGGGACGCCATGCTCCAAAACCCCAGTCTGCCTGGCCCGGTACGTGAGTGGATCGAGAACACCGCCGCACTCTTCGCAGAGGCTGAAGCCAGCGAATCTCCCGAAACCCCCATTCCCATTCCGACCGCCGAGGAAGATAGCGATTCAAGCGGTGAGGAGGGAGCGCCGAAGAAACTAACAATCCTTCAGAAAATCCGCGCCATGTCCGCCGTGCAAAAGATCAAGGCCGCTCTCCTCGGGAGCCAGGAAGAGCGGCTGATCCTGGTGCGCGATCCCAACAAACTGGTGGCGCGCGCGGTTTTGCAGTCAGCTAAACTCTCGGACCACGAAGTTGAAAACTACGCTTCCATGAAAGACGTCAGCGAGGAAATCCTGCGACGCATCGTGCTGAGCCGCAGGTTCACGAAGAACTATGCAGTGGTCCGGGCGCTGGTCAACAACCCTCGAACACCCATCGACGTGGGCCTCCCGTTACTCCATCACGTAACGAGCGCGATCTGAAGGCGCTGGTGATGAACCGAAATGTTAGTGACGTCATCCGCAACACAGCGGACAAATTCATAAGGCGGAAGAAATAGGCGGGATCCCTCGCCATGCATTTCCCTTATGGCTCGGGGCGCCGAAATTGCAGGCGCCCCTCCTCTTTTCACCTCGCCTCTCGCACAGCCCGTCGGCCGACGGACTGTGTGGGAGGCGAAGTAGGGCGACCATCAGCGGGCCTTGTAACGGCGGGGCTAAACAGGCTGCGGAAAAACCCTTGGGACTGTCATCCTGAGGAGCCGCAGGCGACGAAGAATCTCAGTAGTTCGTTGAAACTACAACTGCCGAGATTCTTCGCTTCGCTCAGAATGACGGATCGGAAGCGGTTTTCCGCAGCCTGTAAAGCCCCGCCCTTCCTCCAAGTGAAAGATCCGGGCTAAGTGCATCCTTGGGAACAAGTAATGCGTCGAATAGAATAGCGAAGGGCTTTAGGGGCTATTCAGCAACCTGTGAACCCGGCCGCAGACGGGGAGGGTGGGACATGCTAATCAAAAAGGGGGCGGAAATTCCTTGGGCGGAGATTACTCCGAAATGGCTTTATTTGAATCGGAGAAAGTTCCTCGCGGGCGCATTCGGATTAACCGCGGGAGCGCTGGCGGGGCAATGTCTGAAGGAATTGGCGCGGCCCTCGCAACACGTCCTGGCAGGAACCAAGCTCAATGTGACGGCCAAAAGCCCTTTCAGCACCACGGAGGAAGTGACGCCTTACAATGACGTGACGCACTACAACAATTTCTACGAGTTTGGTACGGGAAAGGAAGACCCCGCCAAGAATGCGACACAGTTTCGCACCTCACCTTGGAGCGTGAAGGTAAACGGGCTGGTGGACAAGCCTCGCACTTTCACAGTCGAGGAGTTGCAACAACTGGCGCCGCTGGAGGAGCGCATCTACAGGCACCGCTGCGTGGAGGCGTGGTCGATCGTGGTGCCATGGATCGGCTACTCCTTCAGCGCACTGCTGAAGGAGGTCTCACCTCAGCCCAAGGCAAAATTCGTGGCGTTTGAAAGTTACTACAGCCCGGACCAGATGCCCCTTGGGCGTCACGCGGGAATAGATTTGCCTTACGTTGAGGGGCTGCGGCTGGACGAAGCCATGCATCCCCTGGCGCTGCTCTGCTTCGGCATGTACGGGGAAACGCTGCCCAATCAGGATGGCGCGCCGGTGCGCATGGTGCTGCCGTGGAAGTACGGGTTCAAAAGCGTTAAGTCGTTGGTGAAGATCAAGCTGGTGGAAAAGCAGCCGCCCACGACTTGGAACATAGCCAACTCCTCGGAGTACGGATTCTATTCCAACGTCAATCCGCACGTGGATCATCCGCGCTGGAGCCAAGCCAAGGAGCGCCGCCTGGGCGAGTTTTTCCGGCGTGCCACACTGATGTTCAACGGTTACGACCAGGTTGCGCCCCTCTACGCAGGCATGGACCTGAGGAAATACTTCTAGCGGTATATAGTAGCGCAGACCGCCGTTTTTGCGGTCTGCGGCTTCGAGCGGTACATAGTAGCCAGACCGCCGTTTTTGCGGTCTGCGGCTTCGAGCGGTACATAGTAGCCAGACCGCCGTTTTTGCGGTCTGCGGCTTGTCCACAGGCGCGCGAAAAAGCCGCGGACCCGCCACTAAGAATGGCGGGTCCGCGCTACTTCGTGGCCGGTGGCTCGTGAGTCAAAACTGAAAGGACAAGCTTTTGCGGAGCCTCCTCAGCAGAAAATGGCTGAAGTTGCCGGTGTTCGTACTGTGCCTGGTCCCATTGGGCCGGTTGATCTGGCGGGCGCTACACCACAACCTGACCGCCAATCCCATCGAGTACATCACGCATCAGACAGGTGATTGGACGCTCATCTTTGTTGTCATCACGCTGGCCGTGACTCCGGCGCGCAAGCTTTTGCGCGTGCCGGAATTGATTCGCTTCCGCCGCATGCTCGGGCTGTTTGCCTTTTTTTACGGGCTGCTCCACTTCAGCACTTGGATTGGGCTGGACAAGTTTTTTGATTGGGCGGATATGCTGGCCGACGTGCGCAAGCGGACGTTCATTACGGCCGGATTCACGGGTTTCGTGCTGATGATCCCTCTGGCATTGACCTCCACGGCAGGGTGGATTCGCCGCCTGGGTGGGAAGCGTTGGCTGGCGTTGCACCGGCTGATTTACGTTACGGCCACCGCCGGCGTTGTTCATTACTATTGGCTTGTGAAATCGGACGTACGCAAACCGCTGTTTTACGGCGCCCTGGTAGCTTTGCTTTTGGCTCTGCGCGTGGGATTCTGGCTGGTGGCGCGGCGGGGTAAAGCGGCCGGTAAGGCTCTCACACCCAAGCTGACTACCGCTGAGACAGCGTGACTCACCCCTTCCCGTAGTCAATGATCTCAACGTAGTCAAGCGGGGCATACTCCTGCCCGTTGGGTGTGCCTTCGATGCGGATCACGTCGCCTGGGCACAGCGCCAAGCGCCCTCTCGTCACTTGCCACTGCTCTTAGGGCGGGAAACTCAGGCGGCGCAGGAGGTCCTGAAAGCGAGTAGCGCGGGCCTCCGCTTTTGAGGTCCGCGGCTCTTATCCGGTGATCGCATTCCGGTGTTCTGTTCGAGACTAGTGTCGTGTTACCGAAGAAAGTGAAACACTCGGCGGCCTGTCACCCTGAGCGCAGCGAAGGGTCTCTGCAGTTGTTTTCGTCGGCAAACTGCGGGGATGCTTCGCCTCGCTCAGCATGACAGCTCGCATGTGGTGTGTTTCACCTATTTGCGTAACGGGCCGCTAGTGACGCCTCTCCGCCCTGGGCCACCTCCCACCGCGTGCGCCATTAACTCGAAGCTTCAGAGCCGCGGACCTCAAAAGCGGAGGTCCGCGCTACTTGCTTACCACCACGGCGGGCAAGGCCGCGAGATCCTTCTGCAACGCTGCGTCATGGACGGGCGCGTAGCGGAGCCAAGCCTCATGGCCGTCCTCACCATGAGCCGGGACTGGGACCAGTACGGCCACAAGCAGGAGGAGGCCGGCGCGGGGCGTTCGGCGAAAGGGCGATGCAGTCGAGTGATGGCCTGTCTGCATCATCATTCCCAGTCGAAACCGTAAATCTCCTGGCTGGCAGAATTGCGCAGCATCACGGGGGAGTCATCGGGAGCCAGACCGTACCACGGACCGAAAACGCCTCCGGTCAGCCGCATGTCCTTCAGGCTCACGATCTCTTCCAACTTGCGATCGGCCACGCGGATTCTAAACACTCCCGAAGGGCCGTCGAGGCGCGAGAGGACGAAGAAAATGTACTGGGAATCCCGCGACCATTCCGGCCAACTGACGGAGTATCCGTTCGCCAGCTCGACGCTTTTATGGCTTGTCAAATCGAAGAGCATGAGCCGTTGGTTATCGGCCCCAAGTCCGGCCACGAAGCGGCCATCAGGTGAGATGCGGGGGGACCACATATTCTCGGAGCCGGGGAGAATGGAAGTCTGGCGTGTTTTCAGATCGATCAAGTGAAGCCCTGCGGTGTGCGCCGCCCCCAACTGGCCCAACGGCGACTCACCGAAGAGGATTGAGTTCCCATCCGCAGACCAGGCAGGGTCCATTTGCACAGGTTCCTGAGGAGCCAGTTCTTGGGCGGCGCCGCCCTCGGCGGAAATCAGATATATCTTGAAGGGCTGTCCGGACGAGGCTGCCACGAAGGTGATCTGCTTGCCATCCGGAGACCACTGCGGCACTCCAGTTTGCAGAGGGGGGAACGTGAGTTGAAGGCGCTCGCTGCCGTCCACCTTGCATCGCCATAAGGTGCCTTCCGGATAGGCAACATAGGCAGCCCACTGCCCGTCCCGTGAGAACCGCACTTGCTCGGCGGAGATTCCTCCTAGAAAGGGGAGAGCCTGGCGAAGCTTCGCGTCATACCGCACCAGCTCACCGCGCGGCTGCTCGCCGACCGCGAAGATCTTTTTTCCGTCCTTGCTGGGCAAGGAGGCCCAGTAGTTGAGCGGACCCGTGGTCAACTGCACCGGCTCGCGCTCAACCCTTTGCCAGAGACGACCCTTTTCGCGAAGGGCCCAGATGTCTGTCCTGCCGCCGCGCGTCGCCTGAAACACAAAGTAATGGCCATCCGAGGTCCAGTTACCGCAGCATTCGGCAGGCGGCGAGTTCCAATTGGGGAGGAGAGGACGCAGGTGCGTTCCGTCCATCGAAACCTCCCAAAGGGAATGCTGTTGGGTATTGGGATCGAAGACCGTAAACCGCACCCGGTCTCCTTCAGGCGAGACACGCGGCCACCACACACGGCCGCTCGCGGTCGCAAGCTTTCGTTTCTCGCTGCCGTCAATTCGGGCCGAATACAAATCCGACTCGCTGGCGTAGATTACCCCCAAGCCGTCCGGCCACCAAGTCGCGTCCTGTCCGGTCAAATCAGCCAGACGACGGGGCGAGCCGCCCGGCAGCGGCATGACCCAGAGAGGAGATTGGTAATAACTCTGTGGGATGGGGTTCCAGATGAGTAAATCTGATCCCTTTGGCGCAATGTCGCAGATGCCAGCATTCTGCAGCGATATAGTGACTGGAACCGTCTCCCCGCCGGAACTGGAAACCTGGGCCAGCCCAGGACCCTGCTCCTCAAAATAGAGTCGTGAGCCATCGGTGACTATAGGCGGGGGGATGCCGTCCGGCGAGTAGCTGGAAGGCTTCTGTCGTCCGTCGTTTGTGAGTTGGGTATAGCCGCCAATCCTGGGGGAAGGGGGCGGACGCGTCAACCAAAAAAGGGAAGCCGCAGCCGCCACCACAACGATACCGCCTAACGCCCACAGCCATCGCCTTTGCACAGCCGGCGTGATAGCGCCACTCGCCGCGGGCAAAGCCATAGCGGCCGTGGCGCCCCGAGCCGCGCTTGTAATGTGCGTACTGCCGCTCGGCAGGCCGGCGGGTGCCACGCTGACGCCTGCGACAGGGGAGGAGCGCCCCGAATCTGTATCGCGCTTCAATCGTTTCAAGTCGGCGCGGAGTTCAGCGGCTGTCTGGCAACGCAGGTCACGGTCCTTCTCCAGCGCTTTGTTGATAATCCGTTCCAATTCCGGCGGCAACTCGGGATTCAGCCGAATCGGAGGTGTGGGTGTGCGATTCAGGATGGCCTCAAAGGTGACCCCCGAGGTGTCGCCGCGAAAGGGCAACACCCCCGTCGCCATTTCGTAAAGCACTACGCCAAAAGAAAAGAGGTCGCTCCGCGCGTCCACTTCCTTGCCACGAATTTGCTCGGGCGACATGTAGGCCACGGTGCCCAGCGTGGTGCCCGGACTGGTGAGGTTGGGCTCTTCCAGCGTGGCCGCAGTGAGAGTAGGCAAGCCGGCCGCGCCACCCGCAGAGCTCTCGACCATCGAGACCTTGGCCAGGCCAAAGTCCAGCACTTTGGCGTGTCCGCGTTTGGTCACGAAGATGTTCGCCGGCTTGATGTCGCGGTGGATGATTCCCTGACTGTGCGCGGCATCGAGGGCGTCCGTGACGTCGATGGCGATATCCAGCAGGCGCCCCATCTCCAACGGCCGGCCCTGGATCAAGTGCTTCAGCGTTACGCCATCCAGGAACTCCATGGCGATGAAGGCCTGGCCTTCGTATTCGCCAATGTCGTGAATGGTACAGATGTTGGGATGATTCAACGCTGAAGCAGCTTGCGCTTCCCGCTGGAAACGAGCCCGGGCTTGGGCGTCTTGATAGACGGAATCCGGCAGGAATTTGAGGGCGACGAAGCGATGCAAGCGGGTGTCCTCAGCCTTGTACACCACGCCCATCCCGCCCCCACCCAGCTTTTCCAGGATGCGGTAATGCAAAACGGTTTGGCCTAACATGAAGTTCCCTGCGCTTCTACCCGAACTTATCCATCTTACAGCAATTCCAGCGGGGTTAACAGGGCGAGAATAAAAATAGGGCGGCCGCTCACTTCCTGGTGGAATGCGCAGGGTCGAAAAACCAGGGTGGCGCATGCGTCCCGCCGTTCTTTGGCCGGAAGTATGCGGCCTCTCGAAAGGGGCGCAGACATGCCAGACTACGGCACGTCTGCGCCACCCCTGGTTTTCATCAAGTTTCACGGGCCAAAGGCCCAAAAGGACATACATAAGAGGCATTGTATGCGCCACCCGTCGCTCCTTTTCTTCGTCGTTAGTGGCGGGTCAGCTTCTTACGTGGAGGGGACAGGCGAAGGTTGGCATGGCGCGCCTGGAGGGATTCGAACCCCCGACCTTCAGCTTCGAAGGCTGCCGCTCTATCCATCTGAGCTACAGGCGCGCGATTGCAGTTTACCCCAACTTTCTACAAGAAGGAAGCGGCATGCCAGATCGGCAATCGACAATGGGCACTCATCGAAGGCGCTCCAGGTTTTGCCTACTGCCTACTGCCGACTGCCGACTGCCTTCTTTTTGGTTGCGGCTAGGCCGCGCTGTCACACCTGCGCGATTTCTTTGGCCGCGCGCAGGAATTGCTGGGCGGCGGCGGAAAGGGCGCCACGGCGGCGGTAGACTAGGCGCAGCTTACGTTGGATGCGCAGTTCCTTGACGTTCAGGGCTGCGAACTCTTTGCGCGCCAATTCCTCCTGCACGCACATGCGGGGAGCGAAGGCTACTCCCATGCCCATGCTGACGAACTTCTTGATGGTTTCCACCGTGGGCAGTTCCGCAGCGATCCTCAAGGGGGTACGCAAGCGGGCGAAGGTTTCGATCACACTCTGCCGGTAGGGAGAGGCGATGCTATGAGCGATAAAGGATTCGCCGCCCAAATCGCGGACACTGACTTCCCGCGCGCTGGCCAAGGGGTGCTGCGGAGGGACGATCATGCACAACTGGTCCAAGCTGACCACGGTGGATTCCAGATCAGGGTTGCGGGGGTTGTAGGAGAGCACGCCCAGGTCGATCTCGTGACGAACCAGTGCGCCGGGGATTTCGCGGGAGAGACACCGCTTGACGATCACTTGCACGGGCGGGTGGCGCAGGCGGAAACGCTTGAGAACAGGGAGGAGGTAAAGCGCGGTGGTTTCATTGGCGCCCAGGGTCAGCTTGCCCCGCTCGAGGGCGCGGAGTTCATTGAGGGCGGCGCGCGTCTCAGCCCGCAGGTTCAAGACTCTTTCCGCGTTCTCGTACACCAGGCGCCCGGCTTCGGTGAGGATGCCGCTCCTGGAGGAGCGGTCCAAGAGGGGTTCTCCTGTCCACTCCTCGAGCCGGCGGATCGCCTGGCTGATGGCCGGCTGCGTTCTGAGCAGCTTGGCCGCCGCACGGGAAAAACTCTTTTCTTCCACGACCGCTACGAAGGCTTCGAGCTGGGAAATTTCCATGACCGACTCCTTTAACCGGAGATTATAAGCGGAACTTATGCTACCAGAAATATTATAAATTTGACTTTGCCGTCCGACCGGTCGGACAATTAGCAGGATTGATTCATTGAGCCATTAAGTCATTGAGTCATTGAAACACTGAAAGGCAGGGGCTGATGTTGAGGCGTCATGACGCGATCACCGGTCCGTCCCGGTATTGGCCCCTCGTCTCTTATTGGAGGCGCGATGTCCGAGCGAATCTATATTTTCGATACTACGCTGAGGGATGGCGAACAATCTCCTGGCTGTAGCATGAATTTCCAGGAAAAGCTGGAAATGGCCCGGCAGTTGGAGCGCCTGCAAGTGGACATTCTCGAAGCCGGCT
>Ga0187784_10000514_pt1 | contig 28348 bp, 20 predicted proteins | sample 1015_SJ02_MP15_2_FD_132964 | JGI IMG/M metagenome (GOLD analysis project Ga0187784, IMG submission 132964) | Tropical peat soil microbial communities from peatlands in Department of Meta, Colombia - 1015_SJ02_MP15_20_MG | ecosystem: Environmental > Terrestrial > Soil > Wetlands > Peat | place... | reverse complement strand
TTTCTCGTGGTTGCCCCATTCTTCGCAATGGTACGTGTTCCAGCGCTTTTCTTCTGTCCTCGCCAACTACCCCGGCAGTCATATCCGTCTCAACCCATCCTGGGGCTATAGTGTTGACTGTGATGTTGAAGGGCGCAAGCTCGAGCGCCAGGGCCTTTGTGAGGCCGAGGAGCGCGGCTTTAGATGTGGCATAATGAGCCTCGTGGTCGGTCCCGGTGAATGCGTCGCTTGAGGAAATGTTGATTACTCGTCCCCACATCCGGTCTTTCATCTCAGGCGTAAAGGCGTTAGTACAGAGAAATGCGCCATCGACGTTCACAGCCATAATTCGCCTCCACTCGGATTCAGTGATTTCCCACGATTTCAGGTGATGGTGGATCCCCGCGTTATTGACTAGAATATCGACGCCGGCCTCAAACTCGGCCATGACAGCATCTCGCATTGCCCGAACATCTTTCCCGCTCGAGACGTCAGCTTTGACGGCTAGGCTTCGCCTTCCGAGGGATTCGATGGTTCTCGCGACTCCGGACGCCTTCTCAGCTTTTAACGCGTAATTCACAACGATATCGGCTCCTTCATTTGCGAGCTCTATGGCGATTCCGCTGCCGATTCCCCTTGACGCGCCGGTGACGAGGGCAACTTTTCCGGATAGCGCCAGCTGTGTCAATTTAGGTACAGGCTCCGTTACAAGTTGATGATAAGGTACTCGCCTTCATGACTCTCGCCTTGGATGGTCAAGCTTTGAAATGTTGAACTGCGTCTCTTAACCCCTGAAGGAATACTCCAACCTCATCGACTGTGTTGAAGTGAACCGGGCTAGCACGAACGGCGATTGATTTCCCATACGTTTGGAGTGTTCGTGAATAGAAGCCGCCGTGATCCTCGGCTAGGACGGCTATGGCGTGGTTGTCCCAAAGATATTTCGCGACTTTGAGCGGGTCAGTGCCGAGGATGTTGAAAGTGAAAGTTGGGACGCGGAGGTGAACTTGTGCAGGGTCGGATATTCCGTAGATTTCGATCCCAGCCATTCTGGACAAGCCTTCGACACCATGGGCGCCGTCCAAGACAGCAACGGATAACCCTCGCTCGTAATCTTCGATCCAAGTCAATGCAGCCTTGAGCAAGCGTCGACGGCCCGAGTAAGCATCAACTTTTCCCCCGACAACTGATTGCACTTCGTCTCCTAACCAGCTCAAATAGTCCGTAACGGCGCTCATGGAGGCGAACAGTGATTGGTCACGAGTGCCCATCTCCCAATTTGAAGGAGGCTCCTCAGGGGCGGGGAGAACCTTGTATGGTTTAAGCGACTGAAGCAGATCCTTACGACCATACATGAAGCTACCGCGTCGACTAAACAGTTTGTACCCTGAGAAGACGACGAAGTCAAAAGGCGTCCGCTGAATGTCAAAGGGCAAATGCGCAACCGTGTGGACCGCGTCGAGGACTGTGTAGGCGGGCGTTTGCTTTGCGATTCTCAAAACTTGCTCCAACGGCGTCCTCGAACCAAGCACATTAGAAACTCCGGCCACGGAGATAACTCTCGTACACTCGTCAATTAGGCTTCCAAGATGATTTAGGTCAAGTTGACCAGTCTTCGGGTTGAACCTCGCGAACCGTACTTCCTTGATAAGGCCTCGCTGTTTGAGCTCCAACCACGGATTCAGATTCGCATAGTGCTCATAATCTGTCGTCACAACATTTTCTTTCCCAGTTAGCTCCTTCGCGATTGCATAGCTGAGATGAAAGAGCATACTAGTTGCCGATTCACCGGACACGATGCAATTCGGATCGGGAGCGTTCAGAAGATCACTGACCGCCTGCCTACCCTCAAGTATCACCTGTTCATTCCGTTTTGACTCCCACGAAGGGGCGTCTACATTGGCCGAACAGTCTATTCTCGCCTTGGATTCAGCATCGGTGGCACGTTGTAAGACCAGTGAGCCGGCGGCGTTCTCGAAGAAGATCCTCTGCCGGCCATTCGCGTCCGTATCCGCTCGAGGGAACTCACGACGTATGCGCGATATGAGCGCAGGGACAGCTTCCGAACTCTGAAGAACCAACTCAGTATCGCGTGGCTCTTCGACGCCTCAGTATAATTCGTTGCGGCGCATTTCCGCTCTTGCTTGAGTATCTTCGTGGCTCCAGAAAAGAGGCTCGTGAATCTCGGGCTCTACTCTGCCATGTCGTCCGGTAACTTATACCAGGGCACCTTCTCTCCGACCCTAGCTCGAGCTTTCCAGCCCATACTCTTCGGTTCCTGTTCGATCATATCGCTGATTCGCTTTATCCTTTGTTTCACAAGCTCCTTGTCTTGCGGGCTTAACTCAAACCGTTCAAGCATGGCGCCGGTCTTTTCTAGAACAAGACTGAAAGTCTTGTAGATGCCCCAGTCCTTGGCGCAAAGGTCAGCCAACCTTTTACCGTTTATCGCGTCCGGCTTGTCCAAGTCAGCTACATCGTGGTCCAGTAACATTGCTATGATATCTTTGAAGTCCTTCTCGTTGGTTTTGAAGATCTGTAACTTTGTTGCCAGTAGGTCGGCCATAGTAAGGGTTAGTGGGTCTATTGTCAACCTGTCCTTGAGGTCGATCTTGTGGCACATCTCGAAGGAGTCTAAGAAGACATCGATCCTTCGTTGATTGGGGAGGTCGAAGAACATTAATCTGGTCGCGCTGCGTAGCGCGTTGAATATGTCGTTTGGTGAATAACCTATCTTGGAGAAGAATTCTCGCAACTGGCGAGACTGTTTCTTGTAGCCGGCTAGGTCAATGTCCGGGTACTTTCTTGAGACACTTGGTCTCTTCGCGCTGGGACATCTGAATCCTATTGCTGTGCCTCCGAGCAGACGCAGCGTAAGCCCGTTTTCGGTGGCAGTGGAGATAATCCTGTTCGCCTCTTTCAGAATGTCAGTTTCAGTTGACAACTCTACTCAAATCCGATAAAAAAAGAAGGATGGGGTGCCGCGCTTAAGGTCTTTGCTTGGCTCTATGGAGAGGGTATCTCGTCGAATATCTGTGTCATCCTGATGTCGTGTTTTTCGTTCTTTCCAAAGACATGTGAGTCTTGATGAACATTAGGAACGACAACGCGTTCGCTATCGATGAGGTCCTAGAGAAAACCCAATCGTGTTGAGTATATCCTCGGAAGGCGCGTCGGCTTGGATGATAAACACTCGGTTGTTGCCTGCGACTGGGTTAACTCAACGCCCGAGTTCCCCTCGCGGGTGCAAAGAGGGTGAGTTGGAGAAACGCCTGCGGGCGGAGCTCGCACGAGCATCTCGATGGAGCATGTTGTCTGCGACTTCCACGCGCCCGGCTACAATAGTCCGTTAGACCTAGCCCCGCGGCTTGGCAAGGACCTACGGCCAAAGTACTTCATGGGCCAACCGATAATGGATCATGTTGGAAGCACCGCGGTTCGAAAAGTTCTATCGCGGGAGAACAACTCTTCATTTTCCCGACGTCAGAATACTCTGGAAGACCGATTCATCTATGTTTCCGCCGGTGATTACGGCAACTGTGCGTTTTCCAGCGAATCGCTTTGGTGTTTCAACGATTGGTGCGATTACGATCGCGCCTGAAGCTTCGACGACTTGCTTCTCCTTTTCCCAAAGGAGACGTATCATCTTCTTAATCGTCTCCTCATTGAAGAGTAGAATTTCATCTACGTATTTCTGAACTAGTTCGAACGTTATGCAGCCCTGCTCGATATTGCCGTCCAAGCCTTCGGCAATCGTTGGTTTCATTGGTATGTTAATGATCTCGCCAGCTTTCAAGCAATGGTACATGGCGGCTACGTTTTCGGGTTGTGCGCCTAGGACTTCAACGGAAGGCTTGATGTTCTTCGCGGCTACAGCGACGCCTGAGAGGATGCTTCCACCGCTGACCGGCACAATGATTGAGTCTACGGCGGGCAAGTCTTCAAAGATTTCTAGGCTTACGGTTCCTTGTCCGGCAACGATGTAAGGATCGTTGTACGCGGAGACGTATGTTAATCCATTTTCTTTGGCTTGCTGCCGTGCATATTCCTCAGCATTATCATACCGTTTCCCGTAGACAACAAGTTCGACTCTGTGTTTCCGAATTTTCTCAATCTTTATGTTTGGAGTGCTCTCAGGAACTACCACAGTCGCTTTCAGGTTGAGTTTCTCTGCCCCAACAGCTACAGCTTGCGCGTGGTTTCCGGATGACGCGGCTATAATTCCATGGGCCTTTTGCTCGGCTGAAAGGGTCATCAGCCTGTTGAGAGCGCCTCTGATTTTGAATGCATTGGTTATTTGCGTATTTTCGAGTTTGAGGTATACGTCGCAACCAGTGAGACCGGACAGATACTCGGACCGGACGAGTGGAGTCTTCTTCACTTCATCCCGAATCAAATTTCGTGCGTCTTGAATCTCCTTCAATCCGATCATGAATGATCAGCGCGATTTTGGCTGATGCGTGTTAACGCGTATACTAACTTGTTGGCTGGATGTGTGGCAGTTGTTCTATGCCGCTTGAAGATCCATCTCGCGTTCTAACGCCCTCGAAGGGTCCTAGCCCGCCCGCCCCGCAGGGCGTGTATATGAGCGCTGGAGGATTACACTGCAGCAGATTATGGTTTCCCTGGTTTTGAGATGTCTGGTCGGGTAGACGTGACGGTCGAGGAGATTATGACGTTCTTCTCCGCTAATCGTTGGAAGAGTGTTATGAATCTTGGGCCTGCAAAGCATGTTTCGGGATATAGAAGGCCGGTTTCTTTGATTTTCCCGTCGGCCAGCATCATTGCGGCTATCGCGCCCGTGAAGGCTGTTGTTCGCGCCATCGAAGTTACTTTCTCTCGGTCATCGTAATAGTCAACCGTCTCATACTCCCGCTTAACGTTAGCATCGCCCTTACGTCCGGTCACCGTGACTCTGAGCAACGTCACATCCTTTCCCTTTCCTAGCTGTAACTTAGGACCGAGGACATCGGACAGCAACGCTCGCGGCACTACTTTGCCTTTACCAACCCGTACCGGTTTGGTAGAGGTCAGGCCTGTGCCGATCAATGTCTTGATCTGTTCCGCATGGCCCGGGTAGCGGATGGTTTTCTCTTCCAAGTTTCGGACCCTGCCCTTCATTGTATGTATCAAGGTGGCCGCACCGTCAGTCAGAAAACATTCCATATCCTCGAAAGGTTTCGGAAAACTTACTTTCTCGATCTCCGTCATGGCTGTTGTAGTCTTGAGTTTTCCATCTCTAATAACTCGCACATTAGTGCTAGAGTACATTTGAAGGACGGATTCTAGCGAGAAAACAACCTTGTAGTTCAGAGGCGGCCTGGGAGCTTGCGGCAGCCCTCCCACCAGGATGCGAACACCATCGACGGAATCCATTTGCCTAGCACCCTCGCCTGCTAAGATCTGAGCGATCCCAGGAGCGACTCCGCAACCGGGTATCAGTGTCAAGCCGGCCCTGGAGAACTTCGGGCGTAATTTCATCTGCTCATCCGTAAAGACAAGGTCTACCGCGTTGACACCAGCTTCGATCGCCGCGAGGTCAGCACTATACGCCGCGCGATGCGGCAATGCCATGAGAACTGCGTCGTTTCCCTTGATTGCTTCAACTAGGCTAGACGTTTCGCCCGGCTCAACAACTTGGAGAATAAGTTTCTTGCTTCTGAGCGACCTAGCAACCTGGTTCAACCTCGAGTTATCTATGTCAGCCAACCGAACGCTCTCAATTTCTCTTCTTTGGACGAGGTACTTAGCGGCCGAAGCACCCATTAAGCCGGAACCCATGACACCGATCTTCAATTACAAAACACCCTATCAGTCGCGTGGGCGCTCGCTTCAACGCATTTAAGCAACATTTCCCCGAATCACACTCGAAAGCAACCACGACAGCTTAAATTGCAACCGAGACGCCAAATGCCAAAGTGTCTCGCACTTTTCTATAATGGCAAGAAATTGTTTGCATTCGGCTTCTCTTCGCCCGGATTCTAGGTTCGGCGGATAGGCACGCAGTTGCTACGCATAAGAAGAGTTGAAGCGCGGTAATTCGAGATCAACACTCGAACTGTGCTCTGGCGGTTCCACATTTCCTATACATTGTTTCGACGCGCATATGTTGTAAGGGGACTATGTTATTTACCGCGAGGAGTTCGATGAAAGCATGATGGCGTAGTCATGTTATTCTCTCCCATAACTTCCAGAGATTACTTAGAGCGAATTGAGAAGACGACGCGGACCATGGCCGAACAAGGAATCGACTTGATGCTGGTATACGCCGATCCTTGGAGAAGTGGAAACTGCCGCTATCTGACAGGGGTGAAGCCTTCCCGTGCTATGATGGAACATCCTGAGATAGGGTATGGCAAGCAAATGCTTACCCTACCAGCCGAGGGAGACGCTACATTGTGGGTCACTGATTTCGAGGTAGAGTGGCCACGAAGGGAACTTGCACTTCAAACGACCCAGGAGGAGCCTTGGATGGAGGTGAAACCATGGAGCAAACTTAACCACAACCTGAAAGAGATGACCAGGAATGCGAAGAGAATCGGGTATGAAGGCAAATGGATTACACCATGGCCAATCTATGAGATGGTGCGACAGGCAGTCGGACTTTCGAAACTTAGCGATTGCAACATTCTAGAGATTGAGAGGAGAGTGAAGAATAGAAACGAGATCAAGCTGATGGAAATCGCGTCCAACATTAACGATCGCTTATGCGAGCATCTCGTGAGAGACATCGTACGTTACGGGATTACGGAGAAGGAGGTAGAGCGCCAGCTAGAAGCCCTAGGCCATGAGATGGGTGCCGACAAGGTCGATGCAAACTTCATGGTTTCGACGAGCATGGGATGGGGCCACTCGACCGATACGACTTTCGTAAAGGGAGACCTGCTCTCATTGCACTGCATCCTAGAGTACGAGGGTTATAATTCAGACAACGATAGATTGTTTGGGTTCGGCGATGTCAGCTCAAAAGCGAAAGAACTCTCAGAACTCTGCGTGAAGAGCTTCGAGAACGGCCTACGAGCGACAAGGTCGGACGCCAAGGGTTCAGACGTACTCAGCGCTGTACGAGCCACACATGAATTTGCCGCCAACTTCCCCTGGACCGGAGGACACGGAATAGGGCTAGATGGGGAGGAAGGTACAGTTCAGGAGGTAAAGATAGAAGGTGAGCGTGGGGATTTTAACAATTGGGCGTTGGAACCCGGCATGACCTTCTGCCTACACGCGGGCGCAGCAGGGTATGGTTTGCAGTGGGGAACCGAAGACGTAATCCTTGTTACCGCAGACGGTGCCCGCTCGCTTACGAAATTCCCAAGGGATTACGTAATCCCTTGAACATGTCGAAAGGATGGTGACCATCGTTTGGATCCGAACTTTGATCCGTTATCAAAGGCGCATGTATGCATAGTCACGGACGACATAGAACGCCTTCGCAAAAACTGGAAGAAATTCTTAAGCATCGATTTGACACCAAATTTCACATTGGAAGGCCCGGCGATCGTACGCGGAGAGGATAAGGGACCATGCAAGGTGCTCTTCGCGTTCGCAGACATCGGCGAACTGCGAGTTGAGTTCATTCAACCCGTCGAAGGAGGAACACAGGAATGGGAATTCCTAAAGCAAACATCAAGCGGCCTGCATCACATCGACCCCATTCTTCCTCGCCAGGCAAGCCTCGAAGAACACGTAAAGGAATGGGAAGAGCGAGGCATCAAGTGTTTGCAGATCGACAAGAAGAACGGTTGGGCATACATGGATAGCGAAGAACTTCTTGGCGCAGTGATTGAGTTACACTGAAGAGCATATCAAGAGCCGACAGATGCGAAAAGAATAGGCGCTCCCAAGAGTAAGCCAAACGTGATGGATCTAGCGGTAGGTCTTCCCGGTGGCGGCCACTACCACCATCGCGAATGCGAAGAATGATGCGCTTACGAACCCTAACTGAACTGTTGAAACGGCCGCCACGACCCCAACAAACACCGGACCAATCGCGTTTCCGACCCCATCAACGGCTTCAAAAGAACCGACTGCAGCGCCTGCTTGTTCATCCAGAAAATGACGTGAAACCAAACCGATGCTCAAGGCGAAGCCTATCGCAAAGCATCCGCCGAATATGATAATGGCAGGTAGGAACCCGGAGAAGCTAGGGAAGAAAGCAACAATCAAGCAGCCAGCGGCCATCAAGAGCGACACGATCGCGAGTACATTCCTCTCACCGAAACGCAACAGTCGTTCAGACGCGACGTAACCCAAGATCCTTGCGAGGCCGAAGACGGTGAAGAGACCACCGATTAAGATAGCGCTAATTTCTACAGAGCTAGCGTAACCAGGAAGGATTGTGGCGATTATGGTAAATAGCATTCCGTAAAAGAGGACCCAAACGTACCAAGGCAAGAGTTTTCGCATCATACGAAACGCCTCCAACACACTTACCGCATGGCTCCCAGTCTGTCTCGCGTAAGGGGGAATCGTTATTGATTGAATGAAAGCGAACATGACGAACGCAGCCGATACAACAAATAGTTTGACAAAGCCGAATTCTTGGACTATAACTCCTCCCAGAGCGGGCCCGATCAGAAAGGCAGTTCCCCAAGCGACACCCCACAGTCCCATTTCCTTTACGCGCTTTCCCCTGTCAGCGAGATCCAAACTGAGAATCTCCGTGATAGGCCAGTAGAACGCAAATCCCAGACCGCCCAAACCGCGAATCAAAATAATATCCTCCACAGACCGCGAGAACGATAGTACAAGCGTCGTCGTGAACAGCAGCAACAGCGACAAAGCATAGATTCGTGAAGGGTTCACTCTATCCGCAAGGTGCCCGACAAAGAGCGGGACCACGGCATAAGTGAGTGACGATACGGTTCCAATGATTCCCAAGTCCAAGAAAGTGGCACCGAAACGTTGTGCGAAGAGTGGGATAAAGTAGGAATACATGCCCAAACCGAGCGAACCAATGAAGATCGAAACGTAATACCACAATCGCCTACGTACACGCAGGGTCATAGCCTTCCTAACACTTCCGAGCGAAAGCGAATTGCCTAATGTTGATTTCCTCATAGAACTGTCGCCGACAATCAACTGCTCCATCTAACCAGGTTCTGATGGCAAGAACGGCCAACCTACGGTCCGTCAAGGGTTATATCGGAATTATCATCGAGTTAGGCGAGAGCGTGCTCTATGCGTGAGCTGAAGGACCGAGTTGCCTTAGTTACAGGCGCCAGTCGTGGAATAGGCAGAGCATGTGCCGAGAAGTTCGCGTCAGAGGGAGCCAATATCATATTAAACTACTGCAGCGAGGCAGACCAATTCTACGGTAAGGACGGAGCCGCGACCGAAGCTCTCGCGACAATGCGCGGATTAGGAGCGGAAGTGTTGCCGTATCAAGCAGACGTTACTGACCGAAGGGAAGTTGGGGCCATGGTGGAGGCGGCCGAACGCCAGTTCGGACATATTGACATCCTCGTCAACAACGCGGGAATTGGGGGAAACAGGAATAGTGTAGCCGCATTGCCGGAGAAGGACTGGGATCGAACCATCGAAGTCAACCTCAAAGGCCAATTCTTAGTAACGCAGGCCGTCGCGCCCGGAATGATCCGCCGGCGAATGGGAAAGATAGTGAACGTATCCTCCGAACTCGCCTTATGCGGTAACGAAGAAAGGGTCGCGTACTGCGCTTCAAAGGCGGGAATCATCGGTTTTACGAAGGCTCTTGCTCGCGAATTGGCCCCATTTGGCATTCTGGTGAATTGTGTTTGCCCTGGCCCTACGAATACGGATATGTTGACCGGCGCTGGATCCGTGCCGGAGGCATATGTTCAGTCTATTCCGCTAAGACGGGTAGGCGAGCCTCAAGAAGTCGCAGCTGCGATCTACTTTCTAGCCTCCCCTCACAACACGTATGCAACAGGTCAAATCTTCAGCCCGAACGGTGGCACGGTGATCTAACTATCTCGTCATGAGTTTCCAAACCCGGACGTCATCGTTGCGTATGTCTCGTAAGCGAATAGACATCTCAGACGAGATCGCATTCCATTTCCCACGTGCGTTTGAAGCCGAAACGTGGATAGAATCCTGTCGCGCCTTCGCCAGAGTGAATTACAATCGACGTGAAGCCGTGTGTCCTGCTCCACTTTATGGCCTCTCGAATGATCGTCGAACCAACACCTTTTCCGCGGAAAGCAGGTTCCGTATACATTGAGGTTAAGTAGGGCACAGTGCGCGAATTCGGTGGGGGCCTCGCCCGCGGGCGAAGCCACAGAACACCGCCACCGATTGAATTACCAAATTGGTCTTCTGCTATCCATCCGATGAGGGCTCCGGTATCTAGACGCCTCTTCACCCAACGAATGTAATCGCGATCCAACTCCTTCAACGCCTGAGGCTTGTAACCCATACCTTCGAAGACACAATGACGATGATGAACCAAGGTGTGTAGATCGCAGTTTGTGGCACGGCGAAGGCTGATGTTACGATCCAATTTAATCAGTAGTCATCGACGTTTGTGCAGCCCTTAAGAGTATGGAGGAAAAACGATTTGTGGTTAACCGACGTGAAATCCGTGCATTCCAAACTCTTGCAGTAGGTGAGGTTAACCTACATCGCCAGGGTTTTGCCGCAGATTTTGTCGCGAGGAAGAATTGTTGGAGACACACGTGAAATCTAAGCAATGCGTTCAAATGCGGAAAGCCTAGCATGAAAAACGATGCGTCTTGAAGATTTTGGTGCTGGGCGTGGGCAAGATTGGAACAGCCCTTCTCAAAGACTTGGCGAGTTGCGATGAAGTCTCTGAAGTGACCGCGGCCGATGTCGATGCCAGTGTAGTAAGGCATGCCGTTGAACAGCTGAAGAGTCCGAAGATAAGGGCGGAATCGCTTGATGTTAAGGAGAAATCGAAACTCAAGATCGAGTTTTCGGACGGCTATGACGTCGTTGCGAGTACGCTTCCGTACTTGCTGAATTACGATGTCATAAAGGCCAGCATAGAGGCTGGGGTGAACTATACGGATGTAAATTCTTCGCCATGGGATCTGCATGAGGCGGCTGTCGACGCCGGCGTCACAGTATTGCCCTGCATCGGGTTGGACCCGGGCATCGACCGAGTTATGGAGGGAGCGGGTATTGCGCATCTTGACAGAGTTAAGAAGATACACATGTATTGCGGAGGTTTTCCACAGAAAGGGACAGCTGCTTATAATAATCCTATACGGTATAAGGTCTCGTGGGATTGGCAAGCGGCCATAGACAGTTACCTAGGGTCTCCTGTCCATAAGGGAGGAAAAAGCGGTAAAGCCAAGATAATTCGCGGCGGAGAGCTCGTGGAGGTCGATGTGCTCTCGGGGCCGAACAACCCTGAACAGATAAAGTTCTCTGAACCTTTGGGAGATCTTGAAGCATTCTACACGGGCGCGCCCATGGACACTATCGGTCAGCTCGGCCTTCAGGGTGTCGAAGAAGCGTGGGAGAAGACGGTAAGGTGGCCCGGGCATTGCCTGATCTGGAGCCAATTGCGCGACTTGCATCTGCTCGACCGCGAACCGCTGACGGTGAACGGGCACAAGGTAGAGCCGAGACAGATTTTGATAGAAATCGGAAAAACATACCTACAATATGACAAGGGGGAAGGGGACGCCGCGATAATCAGAGTGGAGGTCATAGGCGAGAAAGATGGCGTCCCAACACAATATACCTTCGAGTTAATGGACTTCTACGATCCAGTTTCAAACATTACATCTATGGGTCGAACCACCGCGTTTCCGTGCTCTGTAGCGAGTCAAATGGTCGCGCGCGGCGACATAAAGGAAAAGGGCGTCTTTCATCCGGCTAAGATCGGACTGGATCCGGGGTTACAAAAGAAATTTTTCGACGAGTTGGCCAAAAGGGGCATCCACATATACAAATCCGAAACGACACTGGTCGTGTAGAGTGGATACGAAGCTCACTGAAGACCCTCGAACCCGTTCGGAAATCCTTGACCAGCCGGAGTCTTTGCGGAATTTGGCTGCCCCCTAGGAAGACTACTTGTTTCCACCCATAAGGCCCTTGACAAAATCCACCTTAAGGATGGTAGCTATAGCCTGTTCTCACTGGATTCCTTTGAAAAATCGAATTCGTTCAAGGAATGCACTCCTTGCGTGTGGAAAAGAAAAAGAGTGGAGTTGGGGTTGAGGTTTGCTCGTGTTTCTAAGGAGGCGGAATTTCTCCGTAGATTCTTGTGATGTTGATGCCTCGGCGTTCGTTCTTTGCCGCGTAGTAGACGAAGATCAGTATCCCTATGATCATGTAGATTAGGGACACGTTCCATGCGAGCAGGTTGATTCCGATGGTGCTTAGTGTCAGTAGCCAGAGCATTCCGATAGTTGCTAGTGCTCCGATGAAGGTGAGGTCTGGGATACCGAATATTCTGCGCCTCGTACCTTTCTCCCACATGTCGGGACGTTTGTATGGTAAGATGATGGCAGTGAAAGCCACGATGACGTAGACGAACGCAAACCAGAACGACGAGTTCGCGGCGCTCACCATGTACCCGTATGCCGAAAAGTCGATTAGGGCTATGATCAGGCCGCCGACACTAGTGAAGAGAATTGCAATGAGGGGTGTGTGACTTCTTTCGTTTACTTTGCCGAACACTGCGGGGAACATTCGATCGAAAGCCATGCCGAACATGCTCCTGGTGCAACCAAGCCATCCCATCACAGTGCCCGTCAATGGCCAGAACCACCATGCAGCCAAGACTCGGACAGCCACTGATCCTGCCAAGCTCGCAGAGAATAGAGGCATTGACGGAAGCAGCATGTACGGCGTAACGGCAGCCGACTCAGTAGCAGTTAATTTTCCTGCCTCGAACAATTGGTAAACGTAATTGTATTGGAGTATAAACCCGCCATAGGCGTTGTATGCCAAGAAGGAGACGAGAACGTACCACACGGCTGTAGCAATGAAACCGGCAGTGTAGAAGTACAGGAAGGAAGATCGTGGGTTCCTCACTTCTCCGCCGACGTACGAGTTGATTTCCCAACCGATCAGTGCCCAGAACAAGAACGCACACATCGAAAGAGTGTCACTCCAGAACCCGCCGGTTGTGGTTGCGACATAGCCGGCCAAGTTGTATTTGTTTGCTAGATTTACTATCATTTGATAGGACCCAGCGCCCCATACATTGTTCCAAGCGGCGGGGATAGTTGTCGGGTTGTTTACAGCAAAAAGCGCCATCGAGACTACGAGACCGACGCAGTTCATTGCCCAGAGAACCATGAGCACCCTCATGAAGTACTTCACTTGAACGAGGTTCACTAGTGTGCAGATGGCGATGATGGCGGCGATGACTTCTCCTTGCAGCCAGACGTTGCCTTCCATCGCAGTGGCGAAACTTACGAGTCCCGGAAGCCCTACGGCTTGGCCGATGATGATGAACATTACCGGGATTAAGCTCTCGAAGACGTAGCCGATCAGGCCAATGGTGACGAAACCGCACATCCAATAGAGCCACCCCGCCCCGAACCACCCGACGAATGGGTCAAGAACTCTTGACGTCCAGACATAGGCGCCGGCTGCCCTAGGAGTCATTATGCCCATCAGCGCGAATGTGAGGAGACTCAGCGTGCACGGGATCGCCAGAACCAACATGCACAATGGCACGCTCCCCTCGGGATAGTAGTAGATTACTTGTATTGCGTAGACCGATATGCCGCTCCCGGCTATCGATAACCAAGGAAGCAAAAATGAGCCGAACGGTCCGATCTCTTTTACGAGGCCTGTGGAGTTTCTTAGGAATAGTTGTACTTTGAATTCTTCGGTCAAGGTAGATGACTTTGAAGTCATGATAACTGACCGATCGCGTCTGGCCTGTGGAATACTAATTAAACTATGGATGGAATTTTCATTAATGTAAGAACAGGTAATGCGGACCTACTTGTAGTAAATGAAGTATAGTTCTGGCGCTCGAAGGTTTGAACTCGATTGCGTCTTTGGCAAATGACCGGTTTATTTAACTTCTCTCTTCCATCCTCCGCCAATGACGGATTTTGCCTGAAACCAAAATTCTCTTCGCAACCGATCTACACGGCGGGGACACTTACTTTCTGAAAATTCTTTCGGCTGCGAAGACCTTCAAGGTCAACGTGATCATGATGTGTGGCGACCTGACCGGCAAGGCGATCGTGCCGATCGTGAAACTCGATGAAGATTTGTACGTGACGAGTTTCTTCGGAATCGACTACAGACTGAAGAAGGAGGAACTGCCTAAGATCCAGAACGACGTAAGGAAGGTTGGATACTATTACTACCATTGCGGTAGACCCGAATATGAAGAAATGTTGTCCAAACCCGAATTAGTGACCCAACTCTTCGAGAAACTAATGCGCCAGACTATTGAAAATTGGCTTATCAAGATTGAAGAGATCGTCCCAAACGATATGCGAGTCATCATGAACCCAGGCAACGATGACACTTTCGCAATCGATGACGTGTTGAAGAGCTCAAAGCGCGTTGAGTACACGTTAGGAAGATGCATCGACTTGGACGATACTCACTCTGTGGTCGGGTGCGATTGGGTCAACCCAACTCCATGGAAGTCTCCGCGCGAATGCGAAGAAAAGGAGTTGGAGAAGCGCTTAAGGACGGAGATTCAAAGAGCTCCTTCGACGGAGAATCTGATTTGTGACTTTCACGCGCCTCCGTACAATACTGTCATCGACCTCGCACCGAGGTTGGGCAAAAACCTGCAACCTCAATTTTCAATGGGCAGCCCCGAGATGGAGCACGTAGGGAGCACGTCAGTGAGCAAACTCTTGAAGGAATACCAACCCAAACTTGCGTTACACGGCCACATTCACGAATCGGCGGGAATATGTAACATCAAGAAAACAGTGTGCATCAACCCGGGCTCGGAATACGTAGAGGGGATAATGCACGGTGTCCTACTCATGCTAACGCCGACAGGCCTCGACCATCAGCTAATCATAGGCGGTTGAAGAACCCCTCCAAACGGAATCTAACAGCCCCGTTACGCTCAGACTAACGGCTGATTAGACGGCGCTGAGCTATTCTTTGAACTTCTTTTTGTTGAAGGAGATACTTGACGGCCGAAGCACCCGTTAACCCAGAGCCCACGACGCAGATCTTCAATTACAGATCACATTCTCAGAGCTGGGGTCCGCTTTATTCTTCCCAGTTATATCGGTGTTGAAATCCACCCTGTGCCAGTTGAAAGGATCTCCACGAGGCTGTGACTGAATTCGGCGTGTACCACCTTTGAATTCTCCACCACCATTCGCACTTCCGTCGTTTCCGGGCCTCCCAGAAAATGCTTCCCACCCGAGTCAAATCGGAGCGTCATGCCGCCTTCTGGTACTCTCTTCGTTTCCGCTAGAGCAAGCGCGATGGCAATGGTTCCCGTTCCGCAAGACGGTTCGATATGGCCGGTTGAGACATGGTGCGGAAACACAACGCGACCATGCATCGTGTCGTCTGGGTACATTTCGAAGAGTGAGAAGGACGTGTTCGGTTTCGGCCACAAATGCTGTTGATCAAAGTCTTTCTGCATAGATAGCAGGATTTCTTGGGCTTTCGAGTCTACTCCGTCAAAATTGGCCATACCGTATTGTTTCCGTAGTTTGCCCACATCGGCAACAATGTATTCGCCCACCTTCAAAGCGTCTACACCTGCTAGCTCGATACGAGAAACTCCGTTGCGATAGCATTCCTCGACGAAACTTGTCATGTCGGTGTAAGCGAGCATTTTGCCCTTGGATTTTCTTACAGAAATCATTACGGTGCCTATATCGGTTTCAAGACCAATCGTTTTGAATCTCCGGCCTAAGCCGTACGGTTTGCCCAAGTCAGTAAACATGAACGCCCTTGGAAGGACTTGCGTAAGTCCGCCGCACATCGGAATGTAGGTTTTCTCCGTCTTATCGACGATCCTTACCTTGACGTCGCCTCCCCTGCGAGGCTTCTCCAGGATTCCTAATTGATCACCGCGTAAACTCGGCGGCTCCATCATGCGCACCGCGGCTCTGACACGGTAGCGTTTCGGAATTTGACTGCCATGAACAAGAATTATCTCGTTTCCACCCATATGGCCCTTAACAAAATCTACCTTGCGAGTTGAGCTCATATTCTTCACCCAGTCTATTCTTTCATAACATCGAATTCGTTGAAAACGATACATTTGTTTCACACAGAAAAAGGATTGATGTTATTTCCTCAATTGGAGCGCAGGTCCACACGTATCGTCATGGGCCTGAGTCGAAGAGCTTCGCAATGAATGCCTTGTCACGTGAATATTCCGCGGCCCTCAATATGGTTCCCACATCCTTCTCTGATAGGACGCTTTGAAGAAAAAGTAGCGAGTCACTGTGGTTAGCGATCTTGATCCACTTCTGGGGAGTATTTCTTGTCGTCGTCGAGCCATCGGTAAGATCGCTTGGTCACTATCTTGAACTGGGTTTTTGTTTCGTCGGCTAGGTCGAGACTGCCGTGGTCTAGAACTGGGCGCTTGGGAGGCCTCCGCGATCAACTTTTGTGGAGAAACGGTTGCCATTGCGCTGCTGTCTTTCTTGCTCTATACTTTCCTATTCCCTGGCGCTAACCTGCCGTTGGCGATGCTCGTCAGCGCTATTTTGTTCGTTCCTCTCAGTGTTTCGTACGCGATGAGTTTGTCGGCGATGCCCAGATCAGGGGGCGACTACGTATTCATCAGCCGAGTTATGCATCCAGCTTTGGGTTTAGTCATGGTCCTTGCGCTTAACGTCTGGTTTGCTTTCTACTCAGGCGCATTTGCTAACTGGATCTTTACGATAGGAGTTTCGCCCACGCTGAGTGCCATTGGCGCGGTTCTTAATGATCAATCTCTCATCACTTTGAGTTCGACGCTTTCTCAGCCTTTAGTAGCAACAGTAGGAGGAGCGATTACAATTATCTTATCGGCGGCGCTTGCGATTGTCAGTACGAAGTGGACAGGGCGGCTTATCGGAATCCTAATTTGGATAGGATTTCTGAGCGTTGCCGCTATTACTGTTGTATTTTTCGCCAGCACGAACCAGCAGCTCCACGTTGCCTTCAACAGTTACGCCGCCTCCTTCACAAACAGTACGGACTACTACTCTGCGGTACAAAGCAGTGCAGCGAAGGCAGGTTTCACTCAAACCGGATTCTCATGGTCTGATACATTCGGGATGGTCCCCTTTGCCGCGCTGATGTTTCTTTACGTATCGGAGATGCAGGCCGCGGGTGGAGAGATCAAGAGCGCGAAGAAAACGGCTTACCAAGCAAGTTTGATTACGATGGTTGTCGGGGGCGATTTTGCGGTCGTTGCAGCTGCGGCCTATCAGAATACCGTCACTCTCGCTTTTGCGAACGCCGTTACCTACGCATCCGCGAACTCTCTACCGATCTATGTTCTGCCAGTTGCACCTACCTACAATTTCCTTGCGAGCTTACTTGTTGGAAAAAATGTCTTTGAATTGTGGCTGCTGAATATCGGCTTCATTACGACGAGTGTCGCGTTGCTGTTGATGTACTACGTATTCACACCGAGATATTTCTTGGCGTGCGCGTTTGATCGGCTCTTCCCGGAAAGACTTGCAGATGTCAGCGAGAGATTTCATAGTCCTCACTTCGCGATAATAGTGGCTGCAATACTTGCGCTAATTACCTTGCCAATTTACAGCTATTATGCGACAGTACTCGCGACTCTCAGTGCTGTACTCGGTGAACTAGTCTTCGGATACTTGATTTTTGGCTTGGCGACGATCATTTTTCCTTTTGCGAAGAACACGAAGGCGATGTATCAGTCTTCACCAATAAACAAGTCAATCGCTGGGATCCCAGTGATCACAATCTTGGGGATCATAAACTCGATTGTTCTCATTTGCATAGGTTATGTGATGGTCGTTAACTCGGCCTACGGGGTCAATTCCACAACTTCGATCATTGCGGTCCTTTGGGTCGCGGCCGCCGGGCCAATCTTGTACTTCGCAAGAAAATACCAGTTGAAAGCCAAAGGCATAGACCTTGCAATGGTTTACGGGACACTTCCGCCGGAATAGACAAGTATCGATTGAGAATTAGATGGGCTGGAGCACACCTACCGTACCGAACGACGTCGAGATTTGAATGCTCAGCGGCGTTGAACACGCAGTGGGCAACAAGGTAACCTTTGGAGTGACTCTGCCAGTTCAAGGCGTCGAGTTTGAAAGATTGAAGGAGTTTGCCCAACAATGCGAGAAACTGGGATTCGATTCTGTCTGGTGCTACGATCACTTTTTCCCGTACGATGGCACTAAACCTACCCAGCCCTTCTATGAATGCTTTACAACCCTGACGGCTCTCTCAATGGTCACCAGTAGAATTCGTTTGGGTTCTCTTGTCGCCTGCAACAACTTTCGAAACCCAGCTCTCGTTGCGAAAATAACTTCTCAGATAGATGTCTTGAGCAAGGGAAGGTTTGAGCTTGGGATAGGAGCCGGCTGGAATGGGAAAGAGTTCGATGCCTATGGCTATGAGTTTAACGAACTTAATTTCAGGTTAGAGCGACTTGAGGAAGCAATTCAGATAATAAACAAAATGTGGATGGACACGTCCCCAAGCTTTGAAGGAAAATATTATCGCATCAAGAATGCCGTTAATGAGCCCAAACCAGTTCAGAAACCACACCCACCGATCTGGTTTGGAGGTAGCCGGAAGACAATTCTACGACTGGCGGCTAAGTACGCTGACGGTTGGAACCTTGGCTTCTACGAGAGCAACTCGCCGAAAGGATTTGCCGAGAAATGCGCGTTCCTGAGCAAAGCATGCAAGAAGTATGGCCGAAACCCATCGGATCTCCGAAGGTCTTGGACGGGCTTACTGATACTTGGCAGGAACGAGAAAGAATTGTCCGAGAAAGTAAAACGATATGGCTACCTTTCAATGGGTTATCCTTCAATGTTCGTTACCGTTGACACATGTGCAACAGAGATGAGGAAGTTCACGCAGTCCGGCGTAACTGATTTCTTCATTCAAATCTGCGATCCGAACGACTTGAATACACTTCAAATATTGAGTGAGAAGATTGTTCCGTTATTTTCATCCTGAAAGAGGAGCACCCACATGTTAGACATTATGGATGCCAAGTGCGTCGTTCTGCTAACGTTCGATTTTGATGCTGAAAGCGCAGAAGTAAGAAAAACTCCAGACCTCCCCGTTAGATTGTCGAAAGGCCAATTTGGTCCTCGCGTGAGAATTAGTAGAATACTTGAATTCCTGAAGAAAAACAAGATACGGGCAACGTTTTTCGTTCCCGGTTGGACCGCAGATCACTACCCCGACCAGACGAGAGATATTCTCAGGGATGGTCACGAAATTGCTGCCCATGGATACTTGCATGAGAACTTCTCTGAGATGACGAGCCGCGATGAATGGAGTGCCATAAGGAGAGGCGTCGACAGCCTTACACGAGTCGTTGGTGAGAAACCGACTGGGTTCCGGGCACCGTACTGGGATTGGAGTAAGAGAACTTTAGGATACCTGTGCAAGATAGGCTTCAAGTACGACAGCAGCCTCATGAGCGATGACAGACCCTTCCGAATAGCAGATGAACGCATTAGAGGAGGAATATATGAGCTTCCCGTCGAAAATTTCCTCGACGACTGGCCTCTCTTCGAAATTCAACACCAAAGTCCTATGAATGTGCTTGATTCATGGAAAAGAGAATTCAACGCGGCATACGATGCGGCTACAAGATATTTCATGCTTACGATGCATCCGGAATGTATCGGACGCGCATCGAGGATCAGCATGCTCGACGAACTGGTGAATGAAATCTTGCAGAGACCAGACATCGTCTTCGCGAGATGCGATGAACTTGTTAAAGCCTTAACGCCACGTTCAGTCCGGTAGACCGGGGACCCCCGACTGACTTGGCCGGATGATTTATAGCCAGTTCAGATACCTCGAAAATTCAAGACTTTACTCGCTTTAGGACGCTTACAGCGACTCGGTCAAGAGCTCGGACACCGAGACTGCCGTCCACCCACCGTCCTGAACCGCTTCGAACATCAGCTAAGCCTGAAACCCTGTAGGCAACCTGAATTCTCAATGGTTCAATATTCTGTAGGCAACGATGGCATAGATTTTGGCTGCGGCTATGAGTTGGTCCGTGAAGACGTATTCGTCGCTCTCATGAGCTCGTCCGCTGGCATTGGTTGTGATGTCGCTAGACGGTCCATAGGAGACCACGGGTAGCCCTGCGTTCACTGCAATCAGGCAGTCGTCCGCGACGGAGTGTCCCGCCACCAACGGCGGGCTGTATCCGAATATGCCGGCCACGTCCAGTATTGTCTTGACGAGTCCTGATTCGGGTGCCGTTTCGAAGGGTTCATAAGCCGGAGCTGTGGCGGGCCGCGGTGTGAATTGGACGGAAACGCGGTTGCGCGTTTCCTCGTCTAGATTCTGGTCCAAGACCTGGTTAACTTCTTTGAGTGCTTCCTTGCTTGTTGTGCCGGGGAGGATATGTCTGTCCAATCGTATGACGCACCTGTCTGGAACTCTTAACGCATCTGACCCTCCTTCGATCTTCACGATGCAGGATGATGATTTGAGCGGTTGTAGTTTGAAGTCCACTATCCGAGGATGAGTTTTGTCGGGTAACTTGGACAAGGCTTGGATAGCTTTCGCCGCCTCAGTTACTGCATTGATGCCATTCTCGGGTTGAGCGCCATGCGTCGATTTTCCGGTCACGATAATGTCCAAAAGTCTAGTGCCGCGTCGGGCGTTCCGCAGACGATTGAGGTTGCTAGGTTCGCCAACTATGCAGCACTTGGCTCCTTGGTAGTGGCCGTGCTCGATGAGGGTTGAGGTCCCCCTCCCCCAAGCTTCTTCGTCGCTTACTGCATGTATTGAAAATGCGTGATTAAGCGGTAGGTTTGACGAGGTTAAGGCCTTGGCGGCTAGAATGATGGCGGTTAGCCCACCCTTCATGTCGGTGCTTCCGAGGCCATACAACTTGCCATCCTCGATTTGTGCGGAGAACGGGTCGCGAGTCCAGCCTTCGCAGACCTGAACTGTGTCCATGTGGCCGTTGAAGATTAGGGTGGGTAGATCAGAACCGTGTGAATATTTTCCGACGATTGACGGGCCGCAGCCTTCGGTTGGAATCGAGATGGTTTGAAGCCCGAAGCCTTTGAGATCCACGGCTATCTGTTCGGAGATGCGGTGCTCTGAACCGAAGACGCTGGGGATCTCTATGAGTTTCTTACAGTAATCTATGACCTCACGCTCATCAATCGCGTCTACCAGCTTCTTCTCCTCAGCCGTTAGTCGGTCTCCCATTCGACACACTCACTCCGCGCATCAGCGTTTAGGGAATTGCAGCTCTATCACGCGGTCCTGAGCGTGGGTCGTTCGCCACCATTTTGAGAGTTCGGCTGCAGTCGTAAACCATACCGCGCTCTTTGACCGCATATACTGAGCGAACTCCCTAAACATGAGTATTCGTGAGGCTCTTCCTATGCATTCGGGATGCATTGTGAGTAAGAAAAGTGAGCCTTCGCTGTAAAGGGCGTCAAATTCGGCCTGCCAGATCTCGCGAACCTCTCTGGGAGGTTTTCGATGCACTTCGAACGCCGGGTAATCGTCTAGAGACCATTCCACGGGCAGTTCCACCAAGAGCTTGGTTTTCGAACCTGCCTGCTTAACGAGGAATGGGAGATCTTGGGTCATGAGGCTGCTGTCGTACTCATACCCAGCCTCGCTGAGGAGGGTTAAGCTATTCCTGTCGAGGTCGAACCAGGGTGCTCTGTACCCAACGGGTTTCTTTCCAATCGCCTTGCGTATGCAATCTACGCTCTTTCTCAAGATACGTTTCTCGGCGACCACGCCGACTTCGGAAACTTTCTCATGTAAGTAACCGTGGCCGGCGATCTCGAAGCCTCTTCTATCCATCTCTCTTATTCTCTCGGTATAATTTTCCGCAACCCAGCCGGGTACGAAGAACGTCGCGGGCAAAGACAAATCTTCTAGGGCCGAGAATACCCTCTCAAGCCCGACCGTAGTGCCGTACTTGCCTTTCGTTATGGGAACGATTTTCTCGGGTGCTGTACGCATCTCATCTGATTCCGCATCAACGTCGAATGAAACAACTACAGCGCACTTGAATTCTTCAGGCCATCGATTTGCGGATCCGCTAACTTTCTTCTCGGAAGCCATGTGTTGCGAAAACGTTTGGAGCTATAATTGCCTGCTGCCCCACTTCTTCGAACGGCACTAACTCCGTCTCACAGAGAAGGCTTAACTTGGTTTTCATCTCGTCTTTTCTTTCGTTCTGATTCTGTCGCCTTATAGTCAACGCTCCGTCCATTAGATTCGACTACAACTCCGTATTCTTTCAACGCAGCCTCCGGGCTGACGTACTGGGCGATCACGTCACTTAGAACTCGGTCAGGAGGCCTTTCGAGAGGGTTTCCGTATCCTCCCCCGCCCGCGCCCTCTAATCTAATTGCGCTGTTGGCAGGAAGATTCCAGAGCGTTCTGAAAGATGAATGCCACTGCCCGGCCTCGTCTATTCCGGCAACGACTTCTTCGCGCCCGTCCGGGTGAGTCGGAATGGCTCGAAATCGGGCACCGGGTTTTCCCCCAAATAAGCCTGGTGGACCTCCCCTTGCTCTATCCCCTCCTGGGCCTGCAGTTGCCGAGTGGTCGACGAACTTGTACTCTCGAGACAAAGCGAGGCCTCCACGGAATTTGCCTGGTCCGCCTGAGTCGATCCGCAACTCGCTTCGAGTTATCATGACGGGATAAACGAGTTCCATAATCTCGATCGGTGTATCTCTTACGTTTCCGTGGAGGTGCCAGTTTGCATTTATTCCATCTTTATTATGTCGGGCTCCCCAACCACCAGGCGGGCCCTCCCAGAAGGCGTAAGGGGCTCCATTTCGCGGATCGATTCCGCCACAAGAAGCTCCTCCGGCGTAACCATATGTCATTGCTATAACTCGTTCCGGTACTGCTGGCGCAAGGGCTTGCCAAACGGTGTCAACTATCCTGGCCGAAGTCTCGTTGTTTCCGCGATCGACGGGTGAAGGCCACTTGGCGCTAAGGAGACAATTGTCAGGCACAACCACATCGATTGGTCTGAAGGATCCAGCGTTCGCTGGCCCTTTTGGATCTAGTATGCATTTGAGGCCGTAGAACGTATCCCCGACAGCGGCGTGCCTGGGACGATTGATGGGTCCTTTGGCTGGCGGGTCCGTTCCAGTCCAATCCACGACCATCGATCTCTCTTTCACTGTGACCTTCGCATGTAGCTTGTACGCTTTCGAGGTTACCGTGTCGGTATCTAATTGGTCTTCAGCCTCGTACGTGCCTGGCGGGATTGATGAAATTCCCTTTCGCACAGCTCGTTCCGCGTATGCGAGTATCTCGACTACACTTGCATCCACAGTTCGCTGGCCGTATCTTTCTAGGACTCGGAGGAATTCCCTCTTGCCGATATTGTTGGACGCGACGGCGGCTCTGACGTCGCCTGCTAACCAAGTGGGCAGCCTTGTGTGCGATAAGACAATTTTCAGCACATCGGCCACCGGCTTCCCATGGCTATAGAGTTTGACTGGAGGGATACGCAGGCCTTCTTGGACCACTTCAGTTGCCTCGGCGAAGAATGTGGGTGCTGCTTGTCCTGAGTCTATTACGTGGGCGCGTGTCGCTGCGAAACCTGTTAATTCCTTCTTTCGGAAGACGGGTGTGACAAATGTGTAGTCGCCAATGTGTGATCCTCCGCGATAAGGATCATTCATTAGAATTGTATCATCCGGCTCAAGATTATCCTCGAAGTCCTCGTAGACCACCTTTACGGCATACGGCATTGCGGCCAAGTGGACGGGGCAGCCTATGTCTTGAGAGATTAGCTGTCCGTCTCTGTCGAACAGCGCGGTCGAAAAGTCTCTTGCCTCATAGAATATGGTGGAATAGGATGTGCTAATCAGGACCTCGGACATGTGTCGACATACGGCTTCAAGGTTATGCATCACGACATCGACGGTGACATTGTCAACCTTCAACGCCTTGACTCCTCTTTCGGTTGGTGATGACTATGTTCCGGTAGCGGTCGATTTTCGCCCGGAATCCGGGTGGAACCACGCATGTAGAAGTCAATTCCTCAATTATGGCTGGCCCCGTTACAACATTCCCTGAAGCGAGCTTTTCTCTGGCATACAGGGGGGTGTCGATATAGCCGGTATGTTCGAAGCAGGCCTGTCTCTCTCCGGTTCGCGCCTTGGCGGAGCTCGGACTGTTTTCGCTCCATCTCCGAAACTTGAGCCGCTTAATGCTCTTCACGCCTCTCACTCTTAGTTCAACGAGAAACACTGGTTCCTCCGGAACGGAGAATCCATATCTAATCTTGTGAAGCTCATCGAACTCATTTCGAGCGGCCGAGATCTTTCTACCGTCAATTTGTCCGGAACCAATTTCGATTTCGAGCCCCTTCGCGACCGGTTCGCCGAGATACTTCATTTTGAGGAAACGCCGGATCTTTCTTTCCCGACTTGAAGCCTGATCTCTGTCAAGTTCTTCTGAGGCAAGAGATTCAAGTTTCTCGATTGCATCATTCAGTTTTCCAAGATTGGTCTGTTTTGTTTCTCCAACAAAGGTCTGAACGTAATCGTGGTAGAAGTCGGCAGTGCACATTCCAAGAGCCGAAAAGACGCCTGGATCTGGGGGCACAATGATTCCCTTGACTTGAAGGTTGGCCGCGATCTCGGCGCAGTGCATTGGTCCTGCTCCGCCGAAGGCCACCAAGTAAAAATCGCGCGGATCGAACCCCCTCCCTACGCTGACCGTCCGGCAGGCCTGGGTCATGTTCGTGTCAGCTATTCTGATTATGCCCATGGCAGCATCATGTACGCTCACGCCCAACGGTTTGGCAATCTTCTCTTTCACGGCGGTCCTTGCAGACTCAACGTTCAACTTGAGCTCGCCGCCCAGCAAACCGGATGGATTTAGCCTGCCCAAGAGCAGATTGGCATCGGTCACAGTAGGCTCCGTTCCGCCCCATTGGTAGCAAACGGGTCCCGGTGCGGATCCGGCACTCTTTGGCCCGACGCGTAGCATGTTGCCTTCGTCTAGCCAAGCGATACTGCCGCCGCCGGACCCAAGTTCCACCATGTCAATAATAGGAACGCCTATCGGCATGTCCCACTCAAACTGGTAGAGGCTCGTTACCGGCAGCTCGCTTTTCGACACTAAGCACGCCTTTACTGTCGTACCCCCCATATCGAAAGAGATTAAGTCCTGAATGCCAAGATTTCCGGCGACTTCTCGCGCCGCAACAACTCCTGCGGCCACACCTGAGACTGCGATAAGGACAGGTTTTGTTGCGGCCAGTTCGGCCCGCATTGTTCCTCCATTCGATTGAAAAACAAGGAGTTCGCCCTGAAATCCGCGGTTTCTTAGCTCATCCTTGAGCCTCGTTAGGTAGGCTATGACAACAGGTATGACACACGCGTTGAAAACCGCGGTATATAATCGCGGGAGTTCTCGTATCGTTTGAATAAGGCCTGTTGACGTGGTAGTATGGATCGCGGGATTCTCTTGCTTAATGATGCTAGCCATCATTAACTCATGTTCAGGGTTAGCGTATGAGTTTATGAAGAAAATTGCAACGCTTTCATAACCGCGGGCCTTGATCTCTCTAGCCACCGTTTGAGCTTGCGATTCCTTTAACGGCGAAATTACTTTGCCGTCAAAAGCCACTCGCTCATCGACTACGAAAACATCGTCGCGTTTGATCAAAGGGCGTACCTGCGCTGGCTTGTCCCATTGAAGATCGTACAGCTCCCCTCGCCACCAACGTCCGACTTCTAACAGATCTCGGAAACCCCTCGTTGTAATGAGGGCGACACATGGGATTTTACGTTCTATTACGGCGTTGTCGAAAATCGTGCTGCCGTGTCCGATGTAACGGCCCGCTTTTGACAGGTCGGCTTCTGCCTTTCCTAGCGCGGAAAATACGCCATCCACAAATGTGGGCGGCGTCGTTGGAGTTTTACCTACCCTAATCTTTCCGGATTTTTCATCATAAGCGAAAACATCCGTGAAGGTGCCTCCGATATCAACACCTATCCTAAGCAACAGTGGTACCTTCGCGAATCCGGGTTTGCGAATAGCGGCTCGACATTCACTTAATCAGTTTTTGTGCTCCGTTATCGACGACGGGACTGAATGGATTTAGACTGCAGTCCATCCGCCGTCGACAAAGATGGTTTGGCCAGTTATGTAGTCCGAAGCGTTTGATGCCAGAAGAAGTATGGTTCCCCTCAAGTCAGTTTCTGGGTTCCCTGGACGATGCAGCATTATTCTCTCCATGAAGCGACGCTTAAGTTCCGGCGATTCCTCAACTTCCCTAGTCATCCTTGTCGGAAAATATCCAGGGCCAATCGCGTTCACGTTTATTCCGTACCGCGCCCATTCTGCGGCCAGAGCTCTCGTGAGGTTTATGATTGCTGCCTTTGTGGCGTAGTATGGCGCCGCGGGGTCAACGTCGGCTTGGCGTCCATAAATCGAGGCTATGTTGATGATCTTTCCTCTGATTTCTTTCTTCACCATGAAATGACAGACCGCTTTTGCACACAGCCAGGACCCAGTCAAGTTGACGTTGAGAACATGATTCCAATCACGGAGAGGCATATCTAGTGCGGGTTGGTCGGATCCTATGCCTGCGTTGTTCACCAGTACATCCAGCCTTCCGAATTCCTTGTCAGCCCGGTTCACAACGGCTTGAACATCGTCCTCACTTGTCACGTCACTCGGCATGGTCAAGATAGTGACGTTGTTTGATTCTAGCCGTGCATTAGCCTCTGCAAGCTCGGCTGTCATGGAAGGCAGGTCTGTGGCGATTATATGGGCTCCTGCTTCGGCCAAACACTTAGCGTGAAAGTAACCTAAACCGCCCCAACTCGCTCCAGTGATCCATGCAACCTTATCGCTAACATCAAACACATTTGACAAATGTCAATACACCGCGTTCATGGAGCGTGCGGCTAGGAACTATAAAGAAATTTCACGGAGCTAAACACGTCTAGTGAAAGACGGCTGGATTCGAACGCCTGTAGTCTACGTGCGGGGTGCGGGAGGAATTTTGGCGCCGTTTTACTAGTAGCGCAATGTTTCTTGGCACCATCTTTTGGTTTTCTACTCTTTCAGAGATGGCGCGACGTCTTTGAATGCCTCTATATGTTCTTCGATGTCCCGTTTCGTATGAACCACAGAAACGGTCCATTGCTCTTCAGAAGATGGGCCGGCAGGTATTATTCCTCTATTCATCATGGCGAAACAGTAAGAGTACCACTTGCCTGCGTCTGATGCTTGGAAGGCTCTCCAGTCAGTGATCGGCTTCGAGGAGAAGGCTACCGCGCCACTCAAGCCAGCCTTTGACACTTGCGCCACGACCCCCGTGTCATCGACTATGTCCTGGTATCCCTTTGCCAAGGTGTCGCAGAGTCTGGTTGCTCTTTCCATTGCGCTTCTTGTAAGCACCTTTGATAATGTGGCGATTCCTGCTGCAATGCAAAGCGGGTTTGCGTTGAATGTGCCGGCGTGATTTACTACACCCGGCATTACTGTTTCCATGATTCTCTTTTTCCCGGCAACCGCCGAAACTGGGACTCCCCCTCCAATTGCTTTCCCAAGAGTTATGAGGTCAGGCTTCACGTGGACGTATTCCGAAATTCCACCGTAGAACTTTCCGCAGGTCTTTATTTCGTCGAATATGAGGAGGAAGTTGTACTCATCTGCGAGCTTCCTTAGCCCCTCCAGGAAACCGTGTTTCGGCAGAACGTAGCCCATATTCATAGGAATCGGTTCAAGAATCATTGCGGCTATGTCCGAGCCGTTCTTGCGGACGATTTCCTCGACCGCCTCAAGATCATTGAACGGTGCCACCAGAGTGTTCTGGTACATGGCTTCAGGAATCCCACGCGAGGACGGAACTTGGTTAGGGAAACGTGAATCACCCTGCTTATCCGGCGGTGGTTTGACGCTTACTGCGAGGGCCTCGTTGCTGCCGTGATAGCAGCCCTCGAACTTGACAATTTTATCTTTCCCAGTAAAGCTTCGGCAGAAGCGAACGGCATACATTGTTGCCTCGGTGCCCGTGCTCGATAGTTTTACTTGATCTACACCAAATCTATCGCAGATCATCCTTGCATATTTCGGCGTCTGCTCCCACTCCAAGCCGAAATCGGTTCCCTTCTTGGCCTGTTGAGTTATCGCCTCAATAATTGCTGGGTGGCTGTGCCCTGCAACAAGGGCTCCAAAACCCATATTGTAGTCCGTGAATCGGTTTCCGTCAATATCCCAGACGCTGGTTCTTCTCGCGCGGACGAAATACATC
>Ga0187784_10000513_pt1 | contig 28348 bp, 22 predicted proteins | sample 1015_SJ02_MP15_2_FD_132964 | JGI IMG/M metagenome (GOLD analysis project Ga0187784, IMG submission 132964) | Tropical peat soil microbial communities from peatlands in Department of Meta, Colombia - 1015_SJ02_MP15_20_MG | ecosystem: Environmental > Terrestrial > Soil > Wetlands > Peat | place... | reverse complement strand
GCTGACCGAGTCCGAACTGCGCCTGTGGCAGCGACTCGAGGCGCCGGGCTGTCCTGTCTGTCACGAGAGCGCCGGGTCGGACGCGCAGTATTTCTTCTGGTTCTTCAACGAGAACTACGGCGAGCTCGTGACACTCGATCGCTTGACGAGATCTCTCGGCTTTTGCCGCGCCCACGCGGACGGCCTGATCCGGTCGCCGCTGGGGTCGTCGCAGCTTGCGCATGTCTACGAGTACATGACGCGCATCCTGCTGGGCCGGCTCTCCACAGCCATCCACGAGACGACGGGACGCAGCCGGGACCCCGTACCGGCCGCGCCGGCAATGTGTCCGGCGTGCGAGGCCAAGACGATGACGGCCGAGCGCAATACGTTTTGGCTGTCGAACGTCCTCAAGCACGCGCCAACCGCATCCCGATACGGCCAGCCGGGCCTCCTCTGCTATCCTCACCTCCGAAGCATGAGCGTCAATCTTCCCGATCGGGAGCTCGAAACGGTCCTGTCCATTCATGAGGCAAGCATGCAGCGAGAACTCGCAGGGCTTGGCCACGCGGATCGAGCGAGCGGCGCTATCGAGCAGCTGCTTCCGGCGTTGCACCTCGCCGTCGGCCACGAGCATCGCGCGAACGCGTATCCTCTGCTCACGGGCACCCGGGTGGCGGACGCGACTGCCGCACGCACGCGGGACGTGGTGGGAAGCTTTCTCGCATCACTCGGGACCCCCATCTGTTGCGTTTGCCTTGAGATCCGCCGCGTCTGGCTGGAATGGGGCCGCTGGATAAACGCGCACGCACACGAGGCAGGCAGATTGGACGACCTGCTTCCGACCTGCCCGGAGCACGTGTGGGCGATGGCGCGCGGCGCGGGCCCGGCCCTGGCTCACGCCGTCGCCCGGCGAGCGTTGCAGGCTGCGTTCGACGAGATCACAACCGCCGTCCATCCCCGCGCGAAGCGGCCGGACATCGCGGATTGGCTCGCCGGTCCTCGACTCGGGCGGGCGAAAGTCATGCGCGTCTCGCGCGAGCCGCTTATGCGCTCGATCCGGTGTCCGGTGTGCGCGCGACTCGCCCTCGCCCGCGACCGGACGATTGGGCTCCTCTTCGCACTCTTTGAAGACCCCGCGTACCGGCCGGCCATTGAAGCGGGCTACGGCCTCTGCGTCCATCACTTCGTGCGGGCCCTCGCGCTGGCTCCCGGCCCGCGAGCACGTGTGCGGTTGATCGAGCTCGAGTGCGCTAAACTTTCGCTTCTCGTCTGGGAACTCCAGGAAGCGATGCGAAAGGACGCCTGGCAGTACAGGCCGGAGGCCAAAGCCAGCGAGACCACGGCGTGGAAGAGGGCGGTGTGGCGATACTCGGGCTCGCTGCAGGTGCCGGAGGGCCCCTCGCATTCGGGCCTCGAAGACTTCCCCGGCATGGAGCACGTTACGCCGGGACACACGGACGCACGACAGGGACGGATATGAGCCTGCCTGTTCCTTTCCGGCGACACGCCAGAGAGCATTCGCGGCGTCTCCGGTGATGAACGAGAACCACCAACGCCGTCTGCTCACCACACTCCAGCAGGTCGATAATCTGCTCTCGGACGTGGAGCGCATCATGGCGGCCCCGAGGGGAGCATCTCTCTTTCAAACACACGCGCAGGATGCCACCCCCGCTCAGCGCCAGACGACCCAGGACTTCATCGGGCGTGTACGTGCCACGATGCGGCGCATCCTTGGAGACCTGAATATTCCGCTGCAATCGCCCATCTCGGGAGCACTCTGGGCGGCGCGCACCCGCGTGAGCTCCGCGATCATCGCCCTCGGCAACATCGAGCCAAAGCAGATGCTCGCCTACGGGGATCTTTCGGCGGAAGACGCGCGACGCGTGGATCAAATCATCGCGGAACTCAATTCGGAGTTAACCCGCGTCGCAGACTACCTCACCAACGCTTCGGCTGACCCGCCGCCGCATTGATCGAGCACGGCGCCGGGCCACGCAGCCGCCGCAACACGCGGCGCTCACCCTATGCCGCTTGTCCCGGCCTTGACCGGCGGAGACGCACCGTGTGGCCGCGAGCGCGCGGCGTGGACGATCCGCACCGCGTGGACAAGCAGCGTCACCATCTCGAGGTTCCCCGCGTGGAGCCCCGTCCCCCGCAGGGTCTCGTCGCGACTTCGAGCGCTCCCCCCGACGCAGAGATCGACGTGCGGCGCGGCCCCGCCGTCCAGGCCCACGAGCTGCACCCGCGATTGCCCGGATGCGGGAACGTGCCGCAATGCAGTGGCCGCCTCCAACGTCCACGGTGCGGCATCCACAACCAGAATGACTCCAGCGCCCATCTTGGAGAACTCGGTGGGCGAGGAGCCGACGGCACGCATGCCAACCCTCAAAATCTTGATGTCCGCTGCATCACCCGCTCCGGGAGTGCCGACCCGCACAGTCACCGGATGGCCCCTCAGCGCCTGCAGGTCACGCGTCAACCGGCGCAGGAGCCTGAGCAGAGACGTGTCCACCGTGGCGCTCAGGACGCCCAGAACGGCGCCCACCTCCGCGACGAGCGTTTCCGTCACCGCAAGAAGCCGATCCGCGCGCGCGTCACCTCCTACTTGGTGGCCAGTCTCGGTCAGCGTACCCAGTGCGGGTGCAAATGCCGAGAGTGTCCCATGGAGCTCCGACGTGCGCGCCTGCAACGCCATGGCAATCATCGCCCACACCGCGGGCACGAGGTCAGAGTCCGCGCCAGGCATACATGCCCCCGCCCAGGCCGCGACAGACGTCCCTGAAACCCCGTGATCTTGAAGGTACGTGCCGACGTCCACGAGGTTCGCGAACCCCCTGGCCGCAAGGAGGTGGCGCAATCCCGGCCGGACGACGGCCGGCACGCTGCCAGAGGCGGCGATGGCCTCGTCGAGCCGGCGGGTCACCCCGTCGGACGCCCGCGGCTTGACCGCCACGACGAACAGATCGTGCGGGCGATAGGCTTCCTGCCCGACGAACGTCGAGCGCAGCGCGGTCACCTGCACGAACGCCCCAGGCACAGCAACCGCGGCAGGCAACAACCCACGCAGCGTGACGTGGGAGAGGTCGGCCACGGTGAACCACTCTCCGGCCGCGTCGATCTGGTCGACGCGACCGCGAAATCGAACCCACTCGGCCACCTGGGTGCGCTCCAGTATCCGCCCCGCGTGCTCCGGCCTGTCGACCGACAGCCCCGAGGGAATGAACCATCCGTCCCGGCGATCGATAAGCACAACCCCAGAGGACTGGACGTCCGCGTGCTTCATCGGAATGGAGACATCCAGAAAGGCGGAAACCGCGTCCACGTCGTACCCGCGGGCCGTCCACACGGCGAGGGCGGCGCCCCGCTGGTACGCGTCCAGGACTGCCGTCCGAAGCGCTGCCGGCATCCGGTCTCCGATTACCACAGTCATCGCGCGGGCCCGCCGGACTCGCTCGCAGATCCAGGCTAGCGACGGCATCAAACAGTCCCTCCCTCCGTCACTCCCCCTGACAAAACAAACGGCCCCTACGGACATCGCCCGTAGAGGCTATCAGCCACGCGAACATGGCGCGCAGCAGTTTCGGCGAGCTTCATCGCCCTTTCTTGGCATGAGTGTGTCATCCCGCTGGACAGATGTCAACGGATGCGGAGCCGGCGGCGCACCGACCTTGTCGCCGCGACACGAGTGCCTCCTGTTGACAAGCCGAGCGGGTGTTGGATACAGTGGCGGTGTACGATCACATATGCCTTAGCGATGGAGCTCGCGCAAATCTCGCCCGCGCGAAGCGGGCTGATGGCTCCTACCGGAACGCCGGTAGGAGCTGTTCTCGTGTGTTGAGGCGGCGCGAACACCCATCGGGCCGCGGAGAGAGGCATTCCTGGGAAAAGCCCAGACGATGAACATGCCCGGGCAACGGTATCGCCGGCGCCGGCGAGTCGTCGAACGCACCGGAGCTCTCCGACGATTCGTTACTTCTGCACCCCGTGCTGGAGCGAGCTAGGGGCCGATGCCGTCCGCTGTCCGGCCTGTGGAGCACGCGTGGACCCAGTGCTCACGTATGCCGACAAGTTGATCCGGGCGCTTCGGACGCCGGATGGCACCCTCGTCGTCCATGCCGTGCACACGCTAGGTGAACTCCGTGAACCGAACGCCGTTGAGGCACTGGAGCACGTCGTGTCGCACGGGGACCCGTATGCAGCCGCCGAAGCGGTTCGCGCTGCGCGCGGCCGCTCTGAGGTTCGTGATTCTCCTGGGCGTCGTGAGCATGTTCTCCGACATGACCCACGAGGGTGCCCGGGGTATCAGCGGGCCCTTTCTCGGAACACTCGGGGCGAGCGCGGTCATCGTCGCGACCGTGGCCGGGGTCGGCGAGTTTTTCGGGTACGCGTTGCGCCTGGTGTTTGGCTCGCTTGCAGACCGAACCCGCATGTACTGGCCGATCACCCTCGTCGGGTACACCGTTCAAATGCTCGCCGTCCCGTCGCTTGCGCTGGCGGGACAGTGGCCGGTCGCGGCGCTGCTCATCGTCGCCGAGCGGGCGGGACGGGCCATGCGAAATCCGCCACGGGATGCGATGCTTGCGCACGCGACAAACGAGCTGGGGAGTGGTTGGGTCTTTGGGCTACGAGAGGCGCTCGATGCCACTGGCGCGATGGTCGGCCCGCTGATCGTCGCCGCCACCGTGTACCTCCGACATGGCTACCGCCCCGGCTTCGCGGTGCTGCTGATCCCGGCGTTGCTCAGTCTGGTGGTGCTCTTAAGCGCCTGGCGGCGATACCCGCGGCCCCACGACCTCGACGTGCGCGAGCGGCTCCCACAACCGACGGGGATTCCCCGAGTCTTCTGGGTGTACCTCGGCGGCATGGCGTTGATCGCAGCAGCGTACGCAGACTACCCCCTCATCGCCTATCACTTCGCGAAGGCCGCCGTCGTGCCGCCCGCGTGGATTCCGGTCCTCTACGCCGTGGCCATGGGCGCCGAAGCGGCGGGCGCGCTGGTGCTCGGGCGCCTGTTCGACCGGGTCGGGCTTCTGACCGTGGCGGGAACGACGGCGCTCACCGCGTTCTTTGGCCCCCTGGTCTTCCTGGGCAACACCGTTCTCGCGGCACTCGGAATGGTGCTCTGGGGACTGGGTATCGCGGCCCAGGAGTCCATCGTCAAGGCGGCGATCACCGGGATGATCGGCCCGGAACGGCGCGCGTCTGCTTACGGCCTCTTCGACACCTCGTTTGGCCTGGCATGGATGCTCGGCAGCATCGCGCTGGGAACCCTCTACAGCCGGTCTCTGGGCGCGGTCGTGGCGTTCACCGTGGTGCTGCAACTTGCCGCGATCCCGTTCCTCCTCCAAGCGCGGAGAGATCTCCGCTCTCTCAGCGCAACCAGCCCCGCCGCGTAGCGCAGAAAGGAGTCTTCAGATGCGCGTGCTGCTCTGCTCAGATATTCACGGCAACGCCGTGGCACTCCGGGCCGTCCTGGAGGATCGGGCGGATTATGTGCTCTGTGCCGGGGACCTGGTTCACTTTGGCCCGCAGCCGGAGACCTGCATCGATCTCGTCCGCCGGCGCGCCGCCAGCGTGGTCCAGGGGAATCACGACCACGGCGCCGGGTTCGGAGAGGATTGCCGGGCGTACGGACCGTGGCGCGAACTCGACGAGGTGGGCCGGGATATCACCGACACCGGATTATCGGCCCAGGACGCCCGGTATCTGCGGACCTTGCCCCTCGCCGACACCGTCACGTTGAACGGAGTGCGATTCAGGCTCACGCACGCCGCCCCCTCCGATCCACTGTACCGGTACCTCCCGCCGGAGACACCGGATGAGGTGTGGGACGCCGAGGTATCGGGTCTCGACGCCGACGTCCTCGTACTGGGGCACACGCATCGTCCCCTGCTCCACCGGCATGGCCGGCTCGTCATCGTCAACCCCGGCAGCGTGGGACTCCCGCGCGACGCCGATCCCCGCGCGGCTTACGCCGTGTGGGAGGACGGAGAGGTCACGTTTCACCGCAGGGCCTACGATCAAGCGCCGTTGAAAGAGGCGCTCGCCGGTCTCCCCCTCCCTCTCCCGGAGATCGAGAAGCTGGTGGCGTTGTTCGAGCGGCGGCTGGAGCCGTAGAGACTCCTTACCGGGGTCCCGCGGTCACCACTCCCACGGCGCGGCCGGGCTCCTCGGAACCGTGATCGAAGATCCTCCTGTACAGATCTTCGCCGTATGTGGTTTCTAACGGCTCCGCTTCGATGAGCTTAAACGTCCGGCTCCCATCGGGTTGCCGCTCCGCCCGCAGGAACATCGCGTTGTCCATCTGTGTCTCGTGAACGCGGCGCGCAAACTCGTAGAGGTGCGTGACGAAGAATACCTTCACGCCCCCGTCTAACAACGCAGCCGTGATCTGCCTCGCAATCTCCGAGCCTTCGCGCTCGTTGGTCGCCGCAAACGACTCATTAAACAGCACCAGCGCATTGGCCGTCACGTGATCGGCGATCTCGCTCATGCGGCTTAGCTCTTCGTCGAACTTCCCGCTTTTCATGGTGGGATCTTCTTCACGCTTGTAGTGCGTGAACAGACCGTTGCAGATGTTCGCCTCGAATGACTCGGCCGGCACGAACATGCCGCACTGCAGCATCAATTGCGCCAGCCCGATGCTCCGCAGGAAGGTCGACTTGCCGCCCTGGTTGGCGCCGGTGATGATGACAAGGTCCTTCTCGTCCGCGTTGACCTCGTTACCGACCACCCGGCCTTCCTGGCTCAAGCGTAAACAGACATCGTAGAGACCTTTGAAAGCATGTCGGCGCTGTTCGGCGGGCGCCGGCACCGGAAAGCACACCGGCTCGTTCTTCTGGCCGAGCCGGTCGTACAGGTTGAGGCAGCCTACGTAGAACGCCAGCTCGGTCCGGAGCATGGCGAAAAAGCTCAGGATGTGATCGGTGGACTGGGCGAGCGCATTGGCGACCAGATTGATACCCCGGTCCCGCAAGTCCGACAACGCCCTGGCGCCGGCTTCATCGCGGGGGTGAAGACGGAACGTATAGACCGGCGCTTTCTGCGCGAAGAGGCGCTCCACCCACGCCTGGTTGTTGACATGCGGTTTCCGGAGGACGTAATTGACTCCCTTGTTGCCCTCCCCCAACTCGGCACTCATCAGCACCCCGTCGCGGAACTTCAATCGCCGGAGGTGATCCTGGACCTGCGCGAAGTAGTCGTCCCCGAGCTCCTGCTTGAGCGTCTCAAAGAGCCCGTGAAATCCCTCCGACTGAAAGCCCCCGGCATGGTCGTCGACGATCGTCCTTAGACGCTTCAGCATGCCCACGAACATCTGCAACACGTCCACCGACCGATGCAGGATCGAGATCGGCAATCGGAAGGAACTCCACCAACTTAGCCGTCGCTCCTCCGCGATCGCCTCGGTCGCGAGGTCGTAGATCTGCCTGACGACGGCCGCGTTAGTCAGGCAATCCCGAAGGATGTCCTGGCGGTAGCGGATCGTATTCGAATCGTTCACGCTGCCCAATACGACCTTCTGCACAACCTCAAAGATGTGCTTGTCGTCAAGCGCCATCGCGGCAAACAGCGTGGTCAACTCCAGGTCCTGCACGAGCGCGTCTGCATTCCAGGGTAGCGGCTGCTGGGGCTCAAGATCACGATCCCGGTACAAGAGAAACGCTTTCACGACGTGATCCGGTCCCGAAGATTCTGGTACGTCAGCCGGTATTTCTCCGCGATCGACAGCGCGTACGCGAGGCCGTCGGCGGGCTGCCTCAGCAGCTTGTAGGTCCGCACCGCGGGATTGTCCGGATCGACGGTGCTGACCATACTGACGGTCTTCTCGCTCAACGAAGCCAACTCGTCGATGAACGTCACGCAGACGCACAGCAGGTCCAGGTCCATGATGGTCTGCAAGACCTGCCGGCCCAGGAACATGGCGTCCTGGAGCGCCGTCGAGGTGAAGATTTCGTTCATGATGACGATGCTGTCGGGGGTCGCCCGGGTCAGAATCTCATGGATTCGGACCAGATCGTCCTCCAGCTTGCCCCGGAGGTTCGTGATGTCCTCTTCCCGCTCAAAATGCGTGAAAAGTGCGTCGAAGAGAAAGAGGCACGCTTCCGTCCCCGCGACCGGACAGCCTAGGCGCCCCAGGTAGTGGAGTTGCCCGAAGGTGCGGGCAAAGGTCGTCTTCCCGCCCTGGTTCGGACCCGAAACGACGAAGATCCGATCCGCGTCTCTTAGGAAGAAGTCGTTGCACACCACGGGTGACCGTTTCCCCACGAGCTTTTGCGCCAGGGCAAAGTCATAGCAGTCTCGAGCCTGCACGCCCTTGTCGCTGGACACCCGCGGATAGCAGGTGTGCAGCCCCGCGCGCCGGAACCGCTCCAGGTATTCCAGGTAGGCCACGTAGAATTGGATCTCCCGGTCGAACGCCCGGACGGTCTCGTCCTGGTACTCGTGGTGCCGCTCGCAAAAGCGATCGAGCCCGAGAAAGACCTCGGGGTAGAGCTGCGCGACAAAGTCAAGCACGGCGGCTTCGATATGATTCATTTCCCGCCCGCTCGCAAACGTCACCGCGTAGTCCTTGGCCGCCCCCTGCTTGAATCGCTTGAAGGTCTGCTCGACATCGGCGCTGTAGTCGGTTTCCTCTTCGTACTTACGTACCCTGAAGCCGTCGTCCTTGATCAAGACGCAATAGCGAACACCGGCCAGCTGGCGTTTCACCTCCTTCATCTCGGCAAGAAGGGTCACAAAGCCGTCGGATTCGGTGTAGGCCTTCAGGGAATCGCGGAAGGCCCTGAGACCCCGGGATCGTACCCCGGCCCGGTCCAGGTCCGCGGCAAGCCCGGTGACCGCGCCGCCGTAGATCTCAACCGCATCCACGAACCAACTCTCTTGCTGGCGCCGGTAGTAGAGCTTGTCCGCCTGGGCGAGATGCTCGCGCATGGCCCGCATCCGCTGCGAAAACGTTCGGATGGGCTCAAACACGGCGGCGTCTTCGAGGTCCCGCATGACGTCGTGGCGATACTCGATCGGCCGTACCGTCGGGAGCGGAGCGTAGAAGAACGGCTTGAGGTCGTACTCCTCCCGTTTGGCCGTGACCGCCTCGACAATCTGGTCGAGGTTGAGGTCGGCAAAGCAGGCGGGCGCGTTGAGCGCTTCCGGCGGCCGGTCTTCCGGAGTTTCGAACAAAATGCTGTGGAAGACCATCTCCTGCTCGGCCAGGCCCCCCGGATGGACGCGGTTCACCCGCATGCGCGCCAGCCTCGTTCCACCGGATCCTCGCTCACTTGCGGACACGCTCAGGGCCGCGCCGACGTGGCTTTTGCGCCGACTGGAATAGACGTCTGTAACGCCACGGGCGCCCGCCGGTTCGCGCTGACCGCGTACGCGATCCCGAGGAGAGCGGCCAGGACCACGGCGCCGCGCAGCCACGGCGATAGCGGCAGGACGACCACCGGCGCGATCAGGATCGCGACTAGGTTCATCACCTTCATGATCGGATTGAGCGCGGGTCCTGCGGTATCCTTGAGCGGGTCCCCCACGGTGTCGCCGACCACGCTCGCCTTGTGCGGATCGCTCCCTTTCCCCCCCAGGAACCCGTCCTCGATCTTCTTCTTCGCGTTATCCCACGCCGCCCCGGTGTTGGCCATGAATACGGCCATCAACATCGCCGTCAGGATCGCCCCGGCGAGGTACGCGCCCAACGCGACGGCGCCGAGTGCGAACCCCACGAGGATGGGGGTCGCGAGCGCCACGACGGCCGGGCCGAGCAACTCGCGCTGGGCCGCCAGGGTCACGATATCCACGCACCGGTCGTACTGGGGGCGGGCCCTCCGCTCCATCAGGCCGGGGATCTCGCGGAACTGGCGGCGGACCTCCCCGACGATCTGAAACGCCGTGCGTCCCACCGCCCGGATGAGGAACGCGGAGACCAGAAACGGTACCGCCCCTCCGATCAGCAGCCCGATAAACACCTCGGGCTCGTTGACCCGGATGCCACCAGTGAGGTGCGCCTCCGCGACGAACGAGCGGAACAGGGAGATCGCAGCGATCACGGCCGTGGCGATCGCAAACCCCTTCGTCAACGCCTTCGTGGTATTCCCGACCGCGTCGAGCCGGCCCAGAATGCGGGTGACGCGGGCGTCCGGTTCCGTGTCGAAGTGGCTCATCTCGTGGATCCCGTTCGCGTTGTCGACGATGGGACCGAACGTGTCACTGGCGAGGATGTACCCGGTCATCGTCATGAGCCCAAGGCCGGCCAGGGCAATCCCGTACGCCACGAGCGCCGCCTGCCCGTGGAAGAGGAGAAACGCCGCGAGAATGGCGCCGGCCACCGCGACGAGCGCCCAGACGCTCCCCTCGAGCCCGAAGCCGAGTCCGCTGAGGAGGAAATTCGCCGGCCCCGAGGGCGTCATCTCGGCCATTTCCGTGACCGCCGCTTTGGTCTCGCTCGTGTACAGGTCGGTCAGCCAGGCGATCACCAGCGCGAGCGCGAGTCCCGCGACGGTCGCGAAGAAGAACCGCCAGTCCGGGCTGCCGCTCAGGGGATCGCGCAGGAACGCGGCCGTGATGGCGGCCACACCCACCACGGCCGCCCCCAGGGCCATCCAGAACCCGCGCACGATCGGGGCCATTGGGGTCTCCAGGTCCTGCTCCCGGGCGCGCACGGCCCAGGTGCCCACGATGCAGGCCAGCATGCCCACCCCTTGGACTAGCAGGGGGAACAAGATCAGCCGCAGCGCGAACTGGGACGCCCTGACGCCGTAGGCGGCTGTGAACGTCGGGTCGAGCAGGGTCACGGCGCCTAGAATGATCGCCGCCACGAGCGTCACCTCAAAGCTCTCGAAGACGTCCGCGGCCATCCCGGCACAGTCCCCGACGTTGTCGCCGACGTTGTCGGCAATGACGCCCGCGTTGCGCGGATCGTCCTCCGGAATCCCCGCCTCTACCTTCCCCACCAGATCGGCACCGATGTCGGCGGATTTCGTGTAGATCCCACCGCCGACGCGCATGAACGCGGCCACGAGCGAACCGCCGAAGCCGAACCCGATGAGGACGCGGGGCGCATGCTCCCGGAAGACGATGAACAGCAGCGCGGCGCCGAGTAACCCCAGCCCCATCGTGAACATGCCGGACACGGTCCCGGCGCGGAACGCCAGGTTTGCCGCGCCGCAAAACCCCCGGCCTGCCGCCTGAGCCGCGCGGATGTTCCCCTGTACGGTGAGGCTCATGCCCATGTACCCCGCCCCGTAGCTGCACGCGCAGCCGAGGAGGAACGCGAGCGCGATGCCGGCCGCCAGTTCGGGGTGGCCGCTGTAGATCGGCGTGTAGAGGATCCACAGCGCGATCGTGATCGCGGCCACGAACACGCTCATGGTGCGGAGCTGCCGGCGGAGGTATGCGATCGCGCCCTCCTGGATCGCCCGCGCCACTTCCCGCATGAGCAGTGTCCCGGTGTCGGCACGCAGCACCTGGGCACGGCGGAGCACTCCGTAGCCGAGCCCGATGAGCGCACAGGCCAGAATCGCGGCGAGCAATCCCATATCGACCGGCGTAAACGACGGCAACGCGGCGGTTGACTCTGACACTACTGTTCCCCCTCCCATCTCTAGGTCCCGCACACGCTCCCGCCGCCGTGATTCGGGCGGCACAGCGGGAGCAACCGTTCCCTAGGTCTCCCCGACTCCTCGAGGACAAAGAAAAAAGCCTCTACAGTCTCGAACGCCTGTAGAAGCTATCGGCCGCACAAACAAGTGCCGGCGGCAGTTCGGGCGAGCTTCATCGCCCTTACGATATTGCACTCCCATTATAATGGGGACGAGAAAGCGACGTCAACGTCAACGCATGGGAGGGAAGCCCAGGCTCCCTGACCTCGGCGGGCCCCGTCACGCCGCGCGCCCCTTACGGCATGGCCATCACCGGACAGTGAGCGTACCGCAGCACTCGCTCCGAGACTGAACCGAGTATCCCACGCTGCAGACCGCGCCGGCCCAGCACGATGAGGCCACACCCTTCCTCCTCGGCAATCCGGACAAGCGTGTCGGCGGGATGGCCCACACGGACTAGAAGCGTGAGGTGGACTTCACGCTGGCGGGCTTGGTTGCGTGCCCCGAAACGTCTCGGCGAGCGGTCCTTTAACCTCCTGCCCGATGGTGTCCTGCACCTCGCCATCCAACTCTGCAAACTCGGGGGGGGCCGCACGACAGCCACTGCTAGCACCGGGCTCGCATCGCGGCCGGCAAGATCGAGCGCGATCTGCAGCGCCTTGCGCGCCAGCTCCGATCTGTAATAGCCGTCCAGGATCTTCGTGAACATCCTTGCCTCCGCAGACTCCCGTGTCCGGCCGCTCTCGCTCGACCGACGGCGCCTGGTGCGCGCTACGGCACGCGCCCGGGCGCGAAGAGACCGGCGGTCAACAGCACGTCGCCTGGCCAAGCTCATGTTCCCCAAGGATTGGGGTGCTACAGGCATCGTCGCGCCACGCGCGTACGTTCGGAACCTCACCCCTTGCCGACCAACGAGTTGATCGACGCCCCAACACTCCACCGGTGCGGCACGTGCACCGTTCCAAACTGCCATGGCCCCGTTACGCCCGCTACGCCCTCGACCGCCTGCGGGGATTCCAGACGCAGCGCCGCTACACGGGTCCAATCAACGAGCTCGGCGGCCCCAACGCTTTCGCGCACGCTCAGCCAGAGCTCGTACGTGCGAGACCGGAGCGGAAGCGGCCCGAGCTGGCACGTCACCACGTGCTCGCCCGCCAGCAACGAGAACGCCTGACTCTGTTCCAACATGGAGCACACGACCAGCGCGCCGGGACGGCCGTCCGTAATGCCGAGGGTAAACCACGGGGTCGGGATGTCACGCTCGGCCCGTACGTGAAGTCGGACCGTGACCACGTCCCCCGTCGTGAAGACATAGCGCTCATGCCCCAACATATCGTGCAGGGTGACGTGTTCCACGGTGAGATCGCGCCCTCGAATCGCGCCGCGGCCGGCCTTTCGCTGCAGTTGCGCCTCTTCCGTCCACTCTAGGTAGCGCCGCAGCACGGGACGGACGTCCCCGATCATCTCCACTTTGCCCGCGAGGAGGAATGCACCGCGCGAGCACATCGTCTCGACTGCGGTCAGATTATGGGACACGAACACAAGGGTCTTCCCCTCGCTCAAGAGCTGGGTCATCCGCTCGATGCACTTCGCTTGAAATCCAGCGTCGCCGACGGCGAGCGCTTCGTCCACCACAAAAATGTCGGGGTCCAGATGGCTGGCGATTGCAAAGCCAAGCCGCAGCTGCATGCCGGTAGAGTACCGCTTCACCGGAACGTTCAGTTCGTTCTGCAACTCGGCGAACTCCACAATTTGATCAAACCGCCGAGCGATGTCAGAGCGCGACATTCCCATGATGCGGCCGTACAGCCAGATGTTCTCCCGCCCGGTGAGCTCCGGATGGATGCCGGACCCGATCTCGATCAGTGCCGCGACACGCCCCCGCACGCGAAGCCGTCCGCTTGTGGGATAGGAAATCCGGGCAAGCAGTCTGAGGCACGTCGTCTTCCCCGCGCCGTTCGGGCCAAGCAGCGCAAACGCCTCCCCCTGGGCCACTTCAAACGACACATGATCCACCGCGGTGCGTCCTTGGGATACCGTCGGCGCTCGCCGAAGTTTCGCTGCCAGCGCAGCGCCCAACTGCGCGAGGTCGTGCCGCAGATGAGTCTCTCGCGCTCCGCGGTAACGCTTGACGACGTCTTCGAAGCGGACCGCCCAGCTCATGAGGCGTCTCCTCAGCCGCCTGCCCTGTCGCGCTCAGGTGGCAGGCCCCGTGCATTTGCCGCATCGTCCACGCGCCCACGACGCCACTCAAGGAGCGTCGCGGCCGGTACCAACACGGAAGCCATCCGCAACACCTCCTTGAGCACCTGCAGCGCTTCGCTATATCGACGCTGCTGGTACAGGCTGTGGGCGAGGTGGACGCGAAAGTGCGGGTCTTGAGGGTTCAACGCGATGGCTCCGCGAACCCACGGCTCTGCTGTCGCAGAGCCGTGACGCTCAAGCAGGTGTACTCCTAGGCGGTCTGCATCGACGCCGGGGAACAGGATCGCGGTTGCCCCCACTCGTCGCGGCGTCTGTCTCCGACGGGCCCTCGCCCTGCTCCCCGAGACCTGTCGAACCAGCTTAGACACTCCAGACCCTCACCAAGTATCCCCTGCTCCAACGGCCGTCCGACCCTGTCGCGCCTGCCGCAGGCCACACACGTGGTTCACGGCGCCGAGCCCCCGACGCATGCGCGTCGACCCTTGTCCGCGTGGCCCCCGCCACGATCGGTTTGCACGGCACGGCGTCACTCAGAGACCGCCCTCCACCACGTCCACCGTGATATCACCAAGAAACCTAGCTGCGGGACACCGCCCAGCGGCCAGATCGGCAAGCAGCGGACGAAGGGCTGGAGGGCGAATCGACACCGTTTCAAGATCACTGCCGGCCACGAATGCGGGAACGTCCAGTGTCTCGCTCAGTGGGCCACCTTCGGGGCGCGACAGCTCACAGGAAAAGGAATCCGCCACGAACACCAGGTTGAGATCCCGCGTACCCCGCTGATCATTGATGTCAAATACCGCCACCAGAGGGCCGAGCCGGACCTCAAGCCCGGTCTCCTCATACAACTCCCGGCGCGCCGCAACGTCGATCGCCTCGGTCTCGCCAACCCGCCCACCCGGTACGACCCAGTACGCACGCCCTCGCCGCCGGTGACGCATCAGGAGTACCGCTCCATTGCGCACGAGCACCACGCCCACACGCAGGTGCACCCCAGTCACCATTCACCTCCAACATGGTTTCCGCTCCCGTAGTCGCTTTGGAGACGCGGTTATTTACGCTCCGTCTGGATTTGGTTGTCGGCATACGATCAGAATCGCGAACGCCCCGTCCCAGTCTCGCGTGCGGGTGATCCCCGGTGGTTGTCCACGTCGGATATCGCTTCGGCACGTACGCGCGCCAACGCGGCACGCGCCGCTTCGACGTCCTCCAAGGATGGGATCTCCAGGCCGTACCGAACCCGGCTGTACAGGTCTGTCAACGCCTCGGTGGGCGAGGCAGCAGCCGGCCAGCCCGCACTCACGGCGCGCGCGAACTCCGCTGGGGTCTGGCTCTGTTGACGGAGCACTCCCAACACGTCTCCCAGACCAAGAAACTCCGCGTAGACGCGTCGGACAGCAGCGGCCGGCCCGGCCCCGAGATCCGATACACTTGCTGCAAGTTCGGGTGCCCGCCTCCGGAATAGATCGCGCCACGACGCGCGCAGGTCTGCCCATGACCAGACGGACTCCCGGGCAATGTCCGAGGAAACCCGTCGGCCGGTCCCTTCGTATCGGAACACCGATCGCGCAACCCACAGCAGCACGATGGCGAGCAGTAAGAGCACCTCCCCCCAACGGAGTGCCGCCGCTGCCTCGGGCGGCAGCCCGGTGGTGTTCCCATGCGCCAACTGCTGGACCCACGTGGCCGGGACCGGCGATTGCAGTGGCTGGACGGCCCGGAAATGAAGCACCTCATGAATCACCCAAATGATGCCCGAGAGTATCAGGCCGATGGGATACGCGATCACGTAGAGCAAAGCGACAAGCACCACATTCAACGCCGGCCCTAGCACACGGAAGACCGCGCCCACGTCAAGCCGAAGGATGGCGCCGGCGATCGTGGCGATCCCGAGCAGGACGAAGGCCGCTCCAACGACCAACGCGTACCAGTCGCCGGACACCGTCGTGTTCCGCCGTGACGCCCGGGTCTGACGCTGTACGGACTGTAGCCTCGCGATCGGCAGCGCAACGAGACTGGTCAAGAAGAATCCCAGCAGGTAGGGAAACGCGGCCACAGCCGTCGCCGCCAGCGGCGTGATCGAGTGGCCGGCCGCCATGGCGGCGGCGAACACACCGAATGCCCCGAGCCCGAGCGTGAAGACGGTCTCGACGTCGTAGTATTCGAGCGTGGTCCGGCCGATGACGAGTCCTCGGCGCCATGCGAGCATCGCGACCACCCATGCCGGTAGTTCCGGACGGCCGCCGTTCAAGATCAAGGCGAACCAAGCCCCAACCGACCCGCGCACGTGCCACGCCGCATCGCCACAGTACTGCCACGCGACAACCAGCGCCGCCGCGGCGACACCCACGAGGACGAGCGCGAGGCGCGCCTGCGCGGCCCGGGTCGCAGCAAACCCGGACACTGCCCAGCGCCCGGCGATCTGACCGCCGGCGAGCAGCGCAAACAGACCGATCGGCGCCACGAGGCTCAAGGCACCAGCCAGCCAGATCGTGCCTGCGAGGATCGCGTAGGGGGTGATCCACGCGGTGTCCATCGCGGCCACGAGGAATGGAAGCACCCATCCCGGCGTGTCTGCTCGACCCGCGGCAGCGTCGGGTGGAGTCACCGTACCCGGGCCTCCCTCTCGCGCCTAGGGAACATCCGCCTCGTCCTCGTTAGGCCAGCGCGACGTGGGGCAAGTCGCGCCAGGCGTCCTCTCCCTGTACCGGAAACACGGGAAGATCGTCGGCGGCGACCGTCCCTGCGTTGGTGCCGATCACGACGAGCCCCGCAGACCGCCCGATGCGCCGCGCGGCCCGCAGCATGGCGATCGTCTCTGGCTCGGGGACCGCCGCGATCGCCAGGACGCTCGTCCCCCATGGCAGAGCGGGCATCTCAGCCGTGAGCAGATCTTCCAGCGGAGTCGTCGCCACTGGCGCCGCGGTCGCGAGCGCCTCCAGGATCGCCTGCAGCTGCTGCGGATGCTCGCTCGGAGGCATGGCGATCGTCGCCATGCCGGCACGTCTGAAGCGCGGGCCGTTCACGTAGAGCCCGACCGGCAACTTGTGCTCGGCGCCCCATGCCGCGACCGAGGCGGCGACGATGATCGAAAGCTCGACGAGCATAGGGTCGTACCCGGCCCACCACGCGTGGCCACGGAGCGTGTGCATGTCGAGAAAGAGAGCAAGACGCGGGTGCGTTGTCGGCTCGAGGATCTTGACACGCAGGCGCCCGAGACGGGCGGATACCTTCCAGTGGATGCGCCGTGGAGAATCGCCCGCCTCGTAGGGACGTACGCCCGCGACGTACGCCGGGTCTTCCCACAACGTGCGCGGGCTCACGAGGTCTCCGAACGGCCCTTGCGCGTCGAGTCCCAGGCGCTCGAGCGGCACGATCCTCGGATACACGATGAGGTGGTCCATCGTGGACACCGTGTGATGTTGCGTCGAGAAACCGAACAGGTCGCCGGCCCGGAGCGTGGCGGGACCGAACTCGTACAGGCCCCGGTGCGCACACCGGACGCGGTATCGCCGGCGAATCCGCTCGTACCATCGCGGCGAGCACAGATGGATCAGCGTGCGCCGCCGCGGCTTGTAGGAGGTCGTCAGGTCCGCGTCGAGAAACGTCAACGCCTCCGGCACCTCGTCCTCGACCTCCAGCCAAGGGAGCGGAAGGAGCTTGCGGTTGGTGACCTCGAGTGTGAGGTCAACCTCCTCATTGAAGAACGCCCGGCGCTGACCGAGGAGTCGACGGTAGGTGACGCCCGAGAAGCACGCGCGCTGCCAGACCCACGACGCCAGCGCCATCAAGAGGCCGATCACGGCAAACACAAAGAGGATCGCCTGGTGAAACACCGCTCCCAGCGTGCCGAGGATCGCCAAGAGCAGGAGCCAGCTCTCCGACGTCACGATTTTGGACGGCCCGACGGAAGAGCCGTCTCGGCCGGCACGGGGACGCCGGCGACGATCTCGCCCACGACCTGTTGAAGTGCCGTCCCCCGCAGACGTGTCTGGCCGGTTGGCAGGAGCCGGTGCCCGAGTACCGAGGGCGCGAGCTCCTTCACGTCGTCCGGAAGGACGAACGCACGGCCGCGCACGGCGGCGAGCGCCTGCGCCGCGCGCCGCAACGCAAGCGACGCCCGTGGGCTGGCGCCCAGCGCCACGGCGGCGTGCGTCCGAGTGGCCTGCACGATCCCCACCACGTAGTCGCGCACGACCGGCGCTACTGTCACAGCACGCACGATCTTAGTCGCCGCGAGGAGCGTCTCCGGATCCGTGCAGGGCGTGAGATTCTCAAGCGGTGAGGTGCGCTCGAACCGGTCGAGAATGGCGGCCTCCTCTTTGGCCGTCGGATACCCGAGCGACAGGCGCATGAAAAAACGGTCGAGTTGCGCTTCGGGCAGGGGGAACGTGCCAGTGAACTCGATCGGGTTTTGCGTGGCGAGCACCATGAACGGGCGGATGAGCAGCCGCGTCTCCCCCTCGATACTGACCTGCCGCTCCTCCATCGCCTCCAGGAGCGCCGACTGTGTGCGCGGGGTTGCCCGGTTGATCTCATCGACGAGCAGAAATTGGCTGAAGATCGGTCCGGGGTGGAACCGGAACGACTCGGTCTGCGGCTGGTAGACGGAAACGCCGAGGACGTCGCTGGGCAGCAGATCGGGTGTGCATTGGATGCGGTGAAACGTCCCCCCGACACTGCGCGCAAGGGTCTTCGCCAGCATTGTCTTGCCGATGCCGGGGACGTCGTCGAACAGAACATGTCCCTCGCTCAGGAGCGCCACGAGCAGCAACTCGACCGCCTGGCTCTTGCCAATGATCACCCGGCCGATCTGCTCCTGCACCCGCTGTGCGATGACGCCGACCTCTGCGGGTGATTCCACGGATCCCACCCCCTGGGAACCAAAATGGCTTCTACAGTTGTCCTGTAGAAGCCATCGGCCGCGAGACCGCGTCTCGGAGGCAGTTATGGCGGGCTTCATCGCCCTTTTGCACGAGCATGACTCCCCTGGTGCCTCAATTATAGGGGGGCGCGCGGCGGGGCGTCAACAAAGGGCGGGCTCCACCGGTCACGCAGTCGGGCGTCTGATGACCCAGAGCACCGACACCGTCAGCGAGTGATTGATCATATGGCACGGGCCGAGTGGCGACCGTCCCGTGATACGTCTCGACGTGCCTCCGGCGCGGGCCCGCACCAGCACGTGGGCCATGGAGAGCGGCCACACCCGCTCCGCTCTCCCGGCGTCTTCGTACCTCATGCCTCCGCGCGGTGTAGGGTCGTAACACGATGCGGGGGAACGTAGGTCGGCACTATTTGTTGTGAGCCCCGGCCTCCATCTGCTGAAGCACCTGCAGCAGTTGCTGGTTGCTGTTGATCAGAAGCTTGATCGTCGCGTTCATGTCCTCCATCATCTGCAGCATCTGCTTCTCATTCACCGTCATCGACATCTTGTCCATGCCCATCGTATGATCACGCATCGCCTGATATCGCGCGATGGCCGCATCGAGGTTCGCCTTCGCCTGAGCGATGAGTTTCTGCGCTTCCGCGGGCGTCGGGCCGTTCATTTGGGCGGCGGCGTATGGAATGCTCCCGAATGCGCTCACGAAGAACAGGCCGATGAACACAACGACAGCAACTCTCCATGACATTGACACCTTCACGTGCTCCCACCTCCCGCTGTTTGGATGATCATGCTTCTAACGAACCATGTGTGCGCACACGCGGTGATCCACGAGCCGGCGGTCAGTACGGGGCCTTCGCACTTGCCCCCGCGGGGTAGGCCCTGCGTGACTTCGATCTCGAGGAGCCCAGAGTACCCGCCGACGTAGGTGACTACGGACCTCAGCGTATTGAGGGCGCATGACGATATGATAAAGATCGCGTGCGGATGCGGGGATCAGCAAGCCGCGAGCCGACACAGGATCGAACATGGCGGGATCGAGCGTTGCTCTCCGGAGACGGTGAAAGGAGAACTTCCCGAGGCTCTTCGTGATTGGAGGGTTTCCAATGCGCTGGCTACTGGCTCAGACATCCACGGCAACGCCACGGCGCTCCGGGCCGTCCTAGAGGAGCGGGCGGATCACATTCTCTGCGCGGGACACCTACCTGATCCGCCGTCGTGCTGCCGGCGTCGTCCAGGGGAATCACGACCACGGCGCCGATTTGCCGGCCCGGAAGGTGCGGATACAAGTTCCTTTCGACGCGGCGGTAGATCCAGCGTGTCCGTCCAGGAAGGGATCCCGATCACGGGCTTCTGGGAACCATGCTGGCTGTCACGGGCCGTAGGAACGTCCGGTCTTCCGCCACGATGAACCGCCGTTCCTCGGCGAACCGAAAGTTGGCCGCCCCTTCGGCGTCAGCCCTGAGGCGCATGCGGTACGTCTCGTAGGCTGCCAAGCTCTCGAACGTAATCAGCCCGTATGCGACGTTGTTCGTGCCCTCATGCGGCATCCAATAGCCAACCAGGTCGCCGCCGCATTTCGGAATGATCGTGAGCCATCGGCGCGCATACGCTTCGAAGGCGTCCCGCTGGAAAGGATCGAGCTGATACCGGATGAACACCGTGATCGCCATGCGAACCTCCCTGTTCTGGGTCTACGGTCTTTGCGTGTAGAGACGCTCAACATTGTGCCTCTCGGCACAGTCGGGTGCCGTAGCGGACCGTTGGCACGGTTCGATGCCTGAACTTCGAAGATCACCGTGGAGACGTCAGGGTTTTCTCGCCCCTGCCACTATGGGGCCTGCACGCACAGTCACGCGACCGGTACTGCGTCGCGGTGCCTGGGCGCCGTGACAGAGGGCGCACCGATCGGCCCTGGCAACATCGTAACGTCGAAATACTTCAGGTGGACGTGTACTGTGGCGGCACCGTGGTCACGCCGAACAGGCGCAGCATCGCCCACCGCCCGCCCTCGGTGACCCGTACCGAGCGGTCTCGGGCGTGGCGCGTCAGCCAGTGGTTGGCGATGAACCTGCCGAGCAGCGCCATACCGAGGCTTCCCGCGAGGTGGGGCCGGCGCTCCGTCCAGTCCATGCATCGTCGGGCGAGCACTCGTCGCCCACGCCGAAGCCCGGACACGTCGATTCCGAGACTGCCAAAGAACCTCTCCCCCCGCGGTGGCACGCGAAACTCGGATCCCGCGGCATGCAGTGCTCCCTTCGCAACCAGCGCATCGGTGATCGCCACACCCAGCCGCCCGGCAAGGTGGTCATAACAGGTCCGGGCCGTCCGCAGACGCTCGGCCGCGAGGCTCTGGGTCAACGCGGCGATGCGCGGAGGAGCGGCAATCGAGAGAAGGGCCTCGATCGCGTGTCCAACCTCCGGCTTGGCGAGCCGGTACAGCCGCTGGCGCCCCGAGGGGGTGACCGCGAGCAGGCCGCCGTCTACGAGCTTCCGCAAGTGTGCACTGGCTGCCTGCGGCGATGCTGTGCCGCGATACGCGAGCTCCGACGCCGGCAGCGCGCCGCCGTCTAGCAGCGCGAGCAGCATCGCCGCTCGCGCCGAATCGCCGATGAGAGCGGCGACATCGGCGACGTCAGGATCCGCGGAGTGCGAAGTCCGGCCAGTACGCATCACGAAGTATTGTACACGAACGACATTTCACACGGCAGTGAAATATGCGCGTCTGCCTCAACGCACCGGTCGCGAGAGAAACGGCGAGCCGCGCTCGACGAACCGCCAGGGCAGGTCGACCGCAGCCGAGATCCCCACGCGCGGGGTACGCACCACGGCGGCGGGGCGCCTCCCGTGCGCGAGATACAGCGGTCCAACGATGAGGTCCGACCGGTTGTGGCCAAGCGTGATCCCCATGGCCTGCGTGAGCCGTCCGGGGCCGCTCGCGAGCAAGCGCTCGTCGTGGACGCCGCGCCGGTCGCGCATGAGGTCGATCCCCTCGACCGGCTCCAGCGCCCGGAGCAACACCGCTCCAGCGCGTCCCTCGCGCTCGGTCACCACGTTGACGCAGACATGGCTCCCGTAGCTGAAGTACACGTACGCGGTACCGGGCGGCCCCCACATCACTTCGCTCCTCGCGGTGCGCCGGAACGCGTGACTGGCGGGATCTCGGGGACCGAGGTATGCTTCCACTTCCACGATCCGGCCGGCGGTGCGCCCCTCCGGCGACTCATGCACCAGGTGGCAGCCGAGAAGATCGCGTGCGACCGCAAGCGTGCCTCTCGCGAGCCACGCCCTCCGCAGCCGGCGGAACATGAGTGGCGGTCCCGGGGGGGACGGTTCGGGCAAAGAGACCGGGCGCCCCACCAGCCGCCGGCGGGGCAGCGTCACCGCTCGAGGAAGATCAGGAGCTTCCCGAGCGGCCATGTGTTGATGACGTCCTTGGCTTCCACCCACCCCCGGCGCGCCGTGCCGACGCCGTACTCCATCTGCGCGAAGTGCTCCTTGCGGTGGGCGTCACTTCCGATCTCGAGCAGCACGCCATGGTCGCGCGCCAGGCGCACGTGCACGTCGCGCAGATCCAAGCGCTCGGGCGACGCGTTGATCTCCAGCACCGTTCCCGTGCGGCGGGCCGCCTCCACCACGGCTTCCATGTCGAGATCCATCGGTTCACGTTCCCCAATCAGCCGCCCGGTGGGGTGCCCGAGCACATCGAGGTGCGGGTGCTCCAGCGCGCGCACGATGCGCTGCGTCAATGCCTCCCGGGGCATCTGCATGCGTGTGTGCACGGATCCGATCACGAGATCAAGCGAGGCGAGCACGTCGTCTGGGTAGTCCAGCGACCCGTCCGCGAGGATATCGACCTCGGCCCCGATCAGCACGCGGATGCCCGTGCGCTCACTGACCCGCGCAACCGCGCCTGCGTGCTCCCGCAGCGCGTCCACCGAGACACCGCCGGCGAACTTGAGGGACTGGGAGTGGTCCGTGACGCAGACGTACTCGTACCCGCGCGCCTTGGCGGCCCGCGCCATCGCCTCGACCGTGTCCTGCCCGTCGCTCCACGCAGTGTGCATATGCAGATCACCTCGGATGTCTCCGAGCGCGACCAGCGCCGGCAGGGAACCCCGCTGCGCCAGTTCCAGCTCGCCATGCCCCTCGCGAATCTCGGGAGGCACCCACGGCAGATCGAGCGCGCGGTACACCTCCTCCTCCGTCTGGCCGGCGATCCTGACGTCGTCCGCGACCCGAAACACGCCGTACTCGTTGATCTTGAGCCCGCGCCGGACGCCCATCTCGCGGAGCTGGACGTTGTGGTCTTTGCTCCCGGTGAAGTACTGCAGCGCCGCGCCGTAGGCGTCCGGCTCCACCGCCCGGACGTCGCACTGCACGCCCAGCCGGCCGAGGATCACGCTGCTGCGCGTCGTCCCGCGCGACAGCACCTGTGCGACCTGAGGCAGCCCCACGAACGTATCCATCACGCGCTCCGGAGCCCGGGTGGCCGCGACGATATCGATGTCTGCGATCGTATCCCGCATGCGTCGGATGCTGCCGGCAAGGCTGAGCGCCTCGACGCCGGGGAGCCGGCGAAGCGCATCGACGGTTGCCTTCGCGTATGGCAGCACGGCGCCCAGCGGATGGCGGGCCGCCTGGCGGCGCCGCCGCTCGATGCCGAGGAGAATGTTCGCCTCGGTCTTGGCACCCATTCGAGGAAGCCCCCGGATCCGCCCGGCACGGGCCGCGCGCTCCAGCGCGTCCACGTCGGCGATTCCAAGCTGCTCGTACAGGAGGCGTGCGGTCTTGGGACCGATCTCCGGAAGCGTCATCAGTTCCGAGAGCCCGCGAGGCAGTTCGCGAAGGAGCTCCGCGTGATAGGCTACCACATCGCTTTTGAGGTATTCCTCGATCTTCTCGGCCAGGCTGGCCCCGATCCCGCCGACCGCGCGCAGCTCACCGCGCTCCGCGATCGTGGCGATATCCTCGCCCAGACTCTCGAGTGCGCGGGCCGCCCGGCGGTACGCGTTGATCCGAAAGGTCGACTCCTGCTTGATCTCCAGGAAGTCGGCGATCTCCGCAAAGATCCGGGCCAGATCGAGATTGCGGGAGGCGGGCACCCGAGACGCTAGAACGTGGCCCCGCCCGGTCCGATCCGCGGGACGTGCATCGGCAGGACCGGGAGGAGCGCCGTCGTGGCGCTGGCGCTCGCGCGGAGGAGATAGGGCGCGACCTGCGAGCGTGACGCGTCCGCGGAGACAACGGCCCGGAACGGAGCCGCCAGGGCGACCATCAGCAATGCCGCAACGAGCACCAGGCCGCGGAAGGCCCCCAACAGCGCGCCAATGAACCCTGCCGCCGGAAACGGCAGCCCCCCGAGGGCCAGCCGGAGCAGATGCGAGATCACAAGATAGCAGACCAGCCAGATCACGAGGAAACAACACAAAGCTGCCCACGAAAGTGGGAGCATCGGCAGGTATCTGACCACGGCCCGGGCCGCGGCACTGTAGAACGCGGAAGCTGTGAAAAACGTCGCCACGAGCGCCGCCAGGTCTGCGATCCCTCCCCAAACCCCGTAACGGGATCCGCGCAGGATGGAGACCAGCACGATCGCCAGCGTTACCCAGTCGATCCAGTTGAGCGCGATAATCCGGGACATGCCGCCCGCCGCTCCCCCCGGGAGATCACTCGCGAAGCTGGGCGCCCGCACGCGTCCGTAAGGCTATTCTGACCCGATCCAGGATTTCCTCCGCGTCTGCGGCAGCAAGCGTACGGTCTGGCGCCCGCAGGCGAAGCCGGTAGGCAAGGTTCCGGTGTCCGGCTGGAATCGGCGGACCGGTATACGCGTCGAACAACTCGATCGCCTCAAGCAAGGGACCTGCCGCCTCGCGAATGATCGCTTCGACCCGTCCGGCGGGGAGCGTCTCCGCCACGACAGCCGCGAGGTCGCGCTCGATCTCGGGGTACCGCGGCAGGCCGCCGAAGGACCGGGGCGGAACGAGTGACCGCGGTGCGGAGAGCGCAGGGATCTGGTCGCTCACGAGGGCGTCGAGGCGGCGCGCCGCCACCAGAGCGTACAACGCCTCCAGGTCGATCTCCGCAATATAGGCGCGGTGCGGCAGCTTGTGCAGAGCAGCACGATCGGGATGTAGCTCACCCAGCCTCGCAACAGGTCTGTCCCCGATACGAATGTCCCCCGAGCGCCCCGGGTGCCACCAACCGGAGGGACCAAGGGGCAGGCCGGCGAACCCGCCCGAACACGACCCTTGAGCGACCCCACCCACCGGACCATCGGCAAGGGCCGGCTGCCGCGGTGCCTCCGTCGAAGAGCGTGAATCCTCCCCCTGGGCCGCCGCTGGCTGGGGAGACGGTTCTACATCGTACGCCGGGACCGCCAGCTCCCGACACAGGATGTCCCAGATCCACCTGAGATGGTAGAAATCGACGAGCGCGTGCTCGTCTCCGACGTTCCATCCGGTGCGCCAGCGGCCCATCAGGGCCACCGCAAGGCTCCGCCGTTCGCTGGGGCGCTCGTCCTCCCGTCCGGGCAAGAAGACGCGTCCCAGCTCGAAGACCTGCACGTCCGCGAGACGGCGTGCTGCGTTGGTGGCGAGGACGTCCAGCAGCCCGGGGATGAGCGACCGGCGAAGCGCGCTGTTGTCCTGAGTCAACGGGTTGGCGATCGTGACGCATCGGCCGGCGTCTCCGTCATCCGGCGCGGCGCGGACCAGCGTGAAGGTCGTCGCTTCCGAGAGGCCGCACCTCGCCATCGTCTCGCGCACCAGCCGATCCGCCGAGAGAGCTGCCACGACGGTGCCGGGCGTCGTATCCCCGAAGGGTAACGTGGCGGGGACACGGCCGTAGCCGTACACGCGAATGATCTCCTCGACCAGGTCCTCCTCCCTCACGAGATCCGGCCGGAACGTCGGAGCGTCCACGGTCAATACCCGGCCCCGCGTCACCCGGCATCCGAGCGCGCGGAGGATGCGGATCATCTCACCCGGCGGGATCTCGACGCCCAGGACCGACACCGCTCGATCCGGCCGGAGCCGGATCTCCCTCGGATTCACCGGCACCGGATAGACGTCCACCATGCCCCGCAGCACGCGCCCGCCCGATGTCTGGGCCAGAAGCAGCGCCGCCCTGGCTTGGGCCTGCGGCGGAGCGTTCGGGTCCGTACCGCGCTCGAAGCGCGCCGCGGCCTCCGTTCGCGCGCCGAGCCGGCGGGCAGTCCGGCCGATCGTGGGAGGATTCCAGTACGCTGCCTCGAGGAGGATCGTGGTCGTACGCAGTCCAATCTCCGTGTCTCCGCCGCCGATGATGCCCGCGATCGACACGGGCCGCACGCCGTCGGTCACCACCAGCATGTCGGGTTCGAGCGTGCGCACCACTCCGTCCAATGTCTCCAGCGTCTCGCCTGGCTTCGCACGCCGGACGCCGAGCCGACATGTGTCGACGCGGTCGTAGTCAAACGCGTGCATCGGTTGACCGATCTCCAGCATCACGTAGTTGGTCACGTCCACGACGTTGTTGATCGCCCGGACGCCGGCGGCTTCGAGCCGGCGCTGCATCCACGCGGGTGACGGTCCGACGCGGATGTCCTCGACCACGGTAAGCGTGAACCTCGGGCAGCCCGTGGTGTCCTCGACATCTACCCGCACCCGCTCTTCCGCGCTGGACCGCATCCCGGCTGGCTGCGATTGCGCTCTCGCCCCCCGTTCATCTCGAGTCGCGCCCGCCGGCGTGGCCCTCGGGCCCTGCAGTGCCCGCCGGCCAGCCGCTCCGAACGAATACCCCGCCGGGTAGCGCACCGGGTGGCCAAGCAGCAGCCCAACCTCGCGCGCCACTCCGATCATGCTCATGCAGTCGGGGCGGTTGGACGTCACCTCGAGATCGAGCACCACATCGTCGCCCACGCGCACGATCTCCTCCGAGGACAACCCGACTCCCACCAGGCGTTCCGCGAGGACTTCTGGAGGTACATCCACCGCGACGTATTCCTGCAGCCACTCGAGAGGAACCCGCATCCGTGCCCTCCTCAGACTTGACCCAGAAACCGGAGGTCGTTCTCGTAGAACAGCCGGATGTCGTCGATCCGGTGCTTGAGCATCGCGAGCCGCTCCACACCCATGCCCCACGCGAACGCCGTGTAACGCTCCGGATCGATCTCGGCCATTTCGAGCACGCGAGGATGAAGCATGCCGCACCCGAGAATCTCGACCCAACCGGATCGCTTGCAGACCGAGCATCCGCGGCCGCCGCAGATGACGCACGAGATCGCCATCTCCGCGCTCGGCTCCGTGAACGGGAAATAGGACGGCGTGAACCGCGTCCGGGTCTCGGGTCCGAAGAACGCCTGGGCGAAGTGGGCCAGCACCCCCTTTAGATCCGAGAAACGCACGCCCTCCCCCACCATGAAGCCGTCGAGCTGCTGAAACATCGGCGAGTGGCTCGCGTCCACCGGATCACGCCGATAGCAGTGGCCATAGGAAATCGCCCGCATCGGAGGACGGCGATGGTCCATCACGTGCACGTCGACCACCGTCGTGTGCGTGCGAAGCAGCCACTCGCCTCCGAGATAGAACGAGTCCTGCGCGTCCCGGGCGGGATGGTATGGCGGAATGTTCAGCCGTTCGAAATTGTCGTAGTCGCGCTCGACCTCGGGTCCCTCGACGACCTCGAACCCGAGCCCGACGAAGATCTCGGCGATCTCTTGCGTGGTCCGTGAAAGCACGTGCGTCCGCCCGTGCGCGGGTCCCCGGGCCGGCAGCGTCACGTCGATCCGCTCCTCCCAAAGTCGCATCCCGCGTGCGAGGGCGGTGAGCGACTCCGCGCGGTGCACGACGGCGGCTTCGACCGCAACCTTGAGCGCGTTCAACGCCTGCCCGAGCCGCGGGCGGTCTTCGGCAGGGACCTGGGCGAGTGCCCGGAACGCCTGGGCGATCACGCCCTGCCGGCCGAGATAGCGCACACGCACGTCCTCCAACGATGCTTCTGTGGTCGCCTCCGCGCACGCCCGCCGCGCCTCCTGCTCGATCTCGAGTATCCGGTCCAGTTCGCTCATGCGTCCTCCTTCGCCCACGCCGACACACCCGCGGGCCGGCGAGCGGCGCTCCCGGGTGGCCCAACAAAAAAGCACCTCCGTCCAACGGACGGAAGTGCGTCTTCCGCGGTCCCACCGTTCTTCCGTCCGGCACCACACGGAGCCGGACGACACTCTACACACCCCGGAATACGGACCGGGTGCCCCGCCTGCCTACAACCGGTAGTGGGCCGGTGTCAGCAAACGGCTCCGGAGTGAACGCGCGCGGCAGCGAACGCGGGCCGGCTCGCAGTCGGTGACCGGCCCTCCCTTGGCGCCGCGATCCCGCGCACCCTCTCCATCATCGCGGTCTCACTATTTGCAGTTGTGGCCGCCGGACGGCGCCGGCGTCAGTTCAGAATCGGGACGACCCAACGCGGACGCCGCGCTGTAAGCCGCCGATACAGCAGATACGCCCAGACGGAACCCGTGGTCTCGAATACGCGCCAGATGAACTCTGGCGTCCACGTGATCTCCACCGCGCTCCTCCTGCGTCGAACGCTACGTCTCGGAGCCCCGAAGGGAATAACGCTGTGTATGACCCTCTGAGGTTAGCTGCTAGTATAACATAGACGTGCGCACCACGCTATGCGTGCAGCTCACCGCACAGGAATTTCG
>Ga0187784_10000512_pt1 | contig 28416 bp, 21 predicted proteins | sample 1015_SJ02_MP15_2_FD_132964 | JGI IMG/M metagenome (GOLD analysis project Ga0187784, IMG submission 132964) | Tropical peat soil microbial communities from peatlands in Department of Meta, Colombia - 1015_SJ02_MP15_20_MG | ecosystem: Environmental > Terrestrial > Soil > Wetlands > Peat | place... | reverse complement strand
GTTGGCGTTGATCGTCGGCGTGCTCACCTTGCGCATTTCCGGCATGTTCTTCGTGATCTTCGGCTTCGGCCTCTCCGAAATGATCCGCGAGTTGATGGTGTGGTGGGAGATCAATCGCACCCACACGATGGGCCGCTACGTCTACGTGCCGTTCGACACGGTCATGATCTACGAGCACCTGCTGGCGCTCGCCGTCATCGTGTTTTTTGTCGGCTGGCTATTGCGGCGCAGCCGTTTCGGCCTCGGTCTCCTGGTGATCGGCGAGGACGAGACGGTCGCGCGCCAAGTCGGCATCAACGTCCCGTTCGCCAAGGTGACCATCTTCATCGTGTCGGCCATGTTCATGTCGCTGACCGGCGCGCTGATGGCGCCGCGTTTCGGCTTCATCAATCCGAATTTCGCCTTCAATCCGCTGGTCTCGTTTCAGGTGGTGATCATGGCGATCCTCGGCGGACTGCAGCGGCTGTGGGGGCCGGTGCTCGGCGTCATTCCGCTGATCATCCTCTCCGAGCTGTTACAGACCCGGTTCCCATTCTGGTACAGCGTGCTGCTCGGCCTCATCTTCATGGTGATCGTCTATTTCCTGCCGCGCGGCGTCACCGGCCTGATCGAGGACGGCTGGGCCGCGCTCGGCCGGCCGCTCGAACTGCCGCGCGGGCTCACCGGCCCGTTGCTTGATGCCTGGGCGTGGCTGTCGCGGCCGATTTCGCTGCCGCGCGGGATTGCCGGCGCCATCGAGGACCGTTGGTACAAGATCCTGCCGCGCGTGCCCGAGAGACGTTGACCCTATGGCCGCGCTCCTGGAAGTCGAGGGTTTGACCAAGGCGTTCGGCGGCTTGATCGCGGTCAGCGACATGTCGCTGGCGGTATCTCCCGGCGAGGTGTTGGGGCTGATCGGTCCCAACGGCTCCGGCAAGACCACGCTCCTCAATCTCATTGCCGGCGCCATCCGCCCCGACGCCGGAAAGATCCGCATGGCCGGCGAGGACGTGACCCATCTCCCCAATCATCTGCGCGTGCGCAAGCGGATCAACCGCACGTTCCAGCTGGTGCGCGCGCCGCCGAACATGCCGGCGATCGGCACGGTGATGGCCGGCGTCCTCTACGGCGCCGACGAACGGGTCCGCTTCAAGGACGCGGGCTACGAGGCGGCCGGCATGCTCGGCGAGCTGAATTTGCTCACCAAGGCGGATCGCCGGTTCGATCAGCTCACCTATATCGAGCAGAAGCGGGTCGAGCTGGCGCGCGCTCTCGCTACCAAGCCGCGGGTGCTGCTGCTCGACGAGTGGCTCTCGGGCTTGAGCGCCAGCGAGCTGGAGGGCGGTATGTCCGTGGTCTGGAGCCTCGCCGCGCAGGGCATCGCCGTGATTCTGGTCGAGCATGTGATGACGGCGGTGCGCGCGCTCTGCCATCACGTCATCGTCATGAATGCGGGAATCAAGATCGCCGAGGGGCGACCGGAGGCGGTGCTGCGCGACGCCGAGGTCGTCCGCGCCTATCTGGGCGACGACGATGCTTGAGATCGACGGCCTCGACCACTCCTACGGCCGCCACCGGGCGTTGCACGACGTGTCGATCCGCGTGCGCGCCGGCGAGGTGGTGGCGATCCTCGGCGCCAATGGCGCCGGCAAGAGCACGCTGCTCGGCGCCGTCGCCGGCTTGTTGCGGCCCTCGGCCGGCTCGATCCGTTATCGCGGCGACGAGCTCGTTGGCCTGCGCCCGCACCGCATCGTCGAGCGCGGCATCGCCACGGTGACCGAGACTCGGCATTTGTTCGGTTCTCTGTCGGTGACCGAAAATTTGTCACTCGGCGCCTTTAACCGCGGCGCGCGCTCGGCGGCGCCGGCGGGCATGGCGCGGGTGTTCGAGCTGTTTCCCCGCCTCGCCGAGCGCCGGCGGCAAACGGTGCGCACCATGAGCGGCGGGGAGCAGCAGATGGTTGCGATCGGCCGCGCGCTCATGACGCGCCCCTCCCTGCTGCTGCTCGATGAACCCTCGCTCGGCCTGGCGCCGGTGATTGCCACCGAGCTGTTCGCTGCGCTTGCGCGCATCGCCCGCGAAGGCGACACCAGCATCCTGATGGTCGAGCAGAATGCGCGGCGCGCCCTCAAAATGGCGAACCGCGCCTATCTCTTGGCGCTCGGCCGCATCGTCGGCGAGGGCAGCGCGCAAGCGCTGGCGCAAGACAAGGCGGTGGCAGAATCCTATCTTGGCCTGTGATGGGAAGACCATTTCGGAAAACCCCGGGGATCTGTCCGGCGGATCAGGCTCGACCATGCTGAAAAGCGACGGCGAAGGCCGCGAGCAAGCTGCGAACTCATCGGGACAGCCGATCACCCCGATGATGGAGCAATATATCGAGATCAAGGCCGCCAATCCGGATTGTCTGTTGTTCTACCGGATGGGCGATTTCTACGAATTGTTCTTCTCCGATGCCGAAGTCGCCTCGCGCGCGCTCGGCATCGTGCTGACCAAGCGTGGCAAGCATCTTGGCCGCGACATTCCGATGTGCGGCGTCCCCGTCGAGCGCGCCGACGAATATCTGCACCGCCTGATCGTGCTCGGCCACCGCGTCGCCGTCTGCGAGCAGCTCGAAGATCCCGCTGCGGCGCGCAAGCGCGGCGCGAAAAGCGTCGTGCGCCGCGACGTCGTGCGGCTGGTCACTCCCGGCACGCTAACCGAGGATTCGCTGCTCGACGCGCGGCGTAATAATTACCTGCTTGCGGTCGCCCGCGCCCGCGCCTCCGCGGGCGAAGACCGCCTTGCGCTCGCCTGGGTCGACATTTCGACCGGCGAGTTCCGCCTGGCCGAATGCGACCGCGCCGCCCTTGCCGCCGCGGTCGCGCGCATCGACCCGGGCGAGATCATCGTCTCCGACGCGCTCTATGCCGATCCGGAATTCGCGCCCAATCTGCGGGCGCTGCCGGCGGTCACGCCGCTCGCTCGCGACATGTTCGACGGCGCCACTGCGGAGCGGCGGCTGGCGTCGTACTTCGCCGTGGCGACGACGGCGGCGTTCGGCGCCTTCTCGCGCCTCGAGCTGACGGCGGCGGCCGCCGCCGTCAGCTATGTCGAGCGCACGCAGGTCGGCAAGCGTCCGCCGCTCTCGCCGCCGCTGCGCGAGGCCGCCGGCGCCACGCTCGCGATCGACCAGGCCACCCGCAGCAATCTCGAACTCCTGCGCACGATTGCCGGCGAGCGGCGCGGTTCGCTCATCGCCGCGATCGATCGCACGGTGACGGCGGCCGGCTCGCGCATTTTGGCGCAGCGGCTCGCCGCGCCGCTGACCGATCCGGCGGAGATCGCGCACCGGCTCGACGCCGTCGCCGCGTTCGTCAAGGAGTCCGACGCGCGGGCCGATCTGCGCGAGCGGCTCAAGGCCGTGCCCGATCTCGCCCGCGCGCTGTCGCGCATCGTGATCGGCCGCGGCGGACCGCGCGATCTCGCCGCGATCCGCGACGGCATTCTTGCCGCGGCGGAATTTGCCGCGCGGCTGGCCCGCCTCGCGGAGGTTCCGCGCGACATCGCGCAGGCGGTTGAGGCGCTGTCGCTTCCCGACCCGGCTCTCGCCGCCGAGCTTGGGCGGGCGCTCGCCGATGAATTGCCGGCATTCCGCCGCGACGGCGGGTTCGTGCGCGCAGGCTACGAGCAGGCGCTCGACGAGGCCCGCGCGCTACGCGACGAATCGCGCCGCATCGTTGCCGCGCTGCAGGTGCGCTATGCGGAGACGACCGGAATCCGCTCGTTGAAAATCCGGCACAACAACGTGCTCGGCTATTTCGTCGACGTCACGGCGCAGCACGGCGAGAAACTGATGAGCGCGCCGCTCAACGCAACCTTCATCCACCGGCAGACGACCGCGGGACAGGTGCGCTTCACCACCGCCGAGCTGGGCGAACTGGAAGCCAAGATCGCCAATGCCGCGGAGCGGGCGCTGGCGCTCGAATTGGAAATATTCGAGCGGCTCGCCGCCGCGGTCACGGCGGCAAGCGCTGCAATCAAGGCGGCGGCGGAGGCGCTCGCCCTCTTCGACGTGGCGGCGGCGTTGGCTCATCTTGCAATCGAGCGCGATTATGTGCGCCCCGAGGTCGATGCGAGCCTGGCCTTCGCCGTGGCCGGCGGCCGCCATGTGGTGGTCGAGCAGTCGCTCGGCGCCGAGGGTGGCCCGTTCGTCGCCAATGACTGCGATCTCTCGCCGCCGGCGGACGCAAGTGCCGGGCGCATCTGGCTGGTCACCGGCCCCAACATGGCGGGAAAATCGACGTTTCTCCGGCAGAACGCGCTCATCGCCGTGCTGGCGCAGATGGGAAGTTTCGTGCCGGCGCGCTCCGCCCATATCGGCGTCGTCGATCGCCTGTTCTCGCGCGTCGGCGCGGCCGACGATCTCGCCCGCGGGCGCTCGACCTTCATGGTCGAGATGATCGAGACGGCGGCGATCCTCAACCAGGCGAGCGAGCGCTCGCTCGTCATCCTCGACGAGATCGGCCGTGGCACCGCGACCTTCGACGGGCTCTCCATCGCCTGGGCGACGATCGAGCATCTGCACGAGGCGAACCGCTGCCGCGCACTGTTCGCCACGCATTTCCACGAGATGACCGCGCTCGCGGCGAAACTGCCGCGGCTCCACAACGCCACCATGCGGGTGAAGGAATGGCAGGGCGAGGTCGTGTTCCTGCACGAGGTCGTTCCCGGCGCCGCCGACCGCTCCTACGGCATCCAGGTGGCGAAGCTCGCCGGCCTGCCGCCGAGCGTGATCGAGCGCGCCAAGCGCGCACTCGCCCAGCTCGAGGCTGAGGACCGCACCTTTGCGGCGAAGAAGCTGATCGACGATTTGCCGCTATTCGCGGCGCGGCCGGCGCCGGCGCCGCCGCGCGCCGCCGCGCTTTCAGCTTTGCTCGAGGCGCTCGCCGCACTCCATCCCGACGAGATGTCGCCGCGCGATGCGCTCGAAGCGCTCTACGCGCTCAAGGCGCAGCTGGCGAAGGCAAAACCGGATTGACGGACTTAGAGCATGATCCGGAAAAGTGGAGACCGGTTTTCCGAAAAGATCATGCTCCACTAAGGAAAAATAGAGCGCGATCGATTCAACCTGAAGCCATCCCGCTCTAGATGATCCTTCCGAGCCTGCGAATGACCAGGAGCAATCCGCTCCAGGCGACGCACATTGCAAGACCGCCGGCGAGCGCCGACCACGAGCCGAGCGGCTCGGCAAGATAGTGCACGGCGAGAAAGCCGAGCGCGAGCCCGATGAGCGGGATTTGCGCATGCGCCATCACGCTTGCTGCTGCTCGGCCGCCGACGCGCGGATGCAGGATGACGACCGAGCTGCAAAAAACGATCGGAAACACCGCGAACACGCCCGAGGCGAACGAGCCGATGCTGTAGCTCGCCGTGGTCACGACGGCGACGACGACGGCCGCGGACAGTGCCCGCAGCGGAATGTCGAACTCGCCGCGCAGGAATCTCACCGTCAGTCCGCTGGTGCGATAGCTCCAGCTCAGCGGGATGGCGACCGCGAACACCGCGACATTGACGGCGATGGCGCCGAGCGGCGTCCAGTCGATCATGCGCAGGACCGCGGCGGCAGCGAACCATGCCGCAAGCGCGACGCTAAGACTCAAAACAAGCCCGTGGCGCTGGGCCAAAGCGGCATAGGCGAGAGCGAAGATCGAGACCGCGCCGGTTGCGGCAACCGTGCCGATCGCGCTCGCGGCGATGAAGCTCGGCGAATGCTCGGTGGCGAGGATGATGTAGGCGGCGCCGGCCGCGGTCGGCAGCGCGGCGATCAGCGCGCCGATAAAGGGGCCGCTGCGCTCGACCGCGACCGAAGCGATGACGACGATCGCCGCCGTCATCGCCATCTTCAGCGCCAGGCCGTACCAGAACATCGGCGGTTGCGCTCACCCCGCCGGCGTCAGCACCAGGCGGCCGACGACCTTGCCGGCCTTCAATTCGTCGAGCGCTTCGTTCACCGCGGCGAGCGGACGCGTGCCGATCGGCAGGTCGGGCGCGCCTTTGCGGCGCACGAGATCGAGAAGCTCGGCCAATTCGGTGAGGCTGCCGACATAGGAGCCCTGGATGGTCATTGCGCGCAGCGGAAAGAACGGCGTCGGCACGCTGATGACGCCGCCGAACAGGCCGACGACGATCAACTTGCCGCCCCTCACCAGGCTGTCGACGGCAAGCTGCACCGTGCGCGCGGCGCCGACGAAATCGATCGCCGCCCAGGCGCCGCCCTTGGTCGCCTCGATGATCTGGAGCGCTGCGTCCGGCGCATCGCCGTCGATCGCGAGTTGCGCGCCGGCCTTGAGCGCCGCCTGGCGCTTGACCGGATCGACGTCGACGACGATCGCCGCCTTGCCGTCCATCGCCCTGTGCAGATTAAGGCACATCAGCCCGAGCCCGCCGGCCCCGATGATCACCACCGGTTCCTCGCGTACCAGCGAACCGACTTTCTTCAAGGCGCCGTACGTGGTGACGCCCGAGCAGGCGAGCGGCGCCGCCTTTTCCGGCGCAATGCCGCCGATGTCGAACAGATAACGCGGATGCGGAACCAAGAGATGGTCGGCATAGCCGCCCGCGCGGAATACCCCGATGCTGAACGGCGTGCGGCAAAGTTGCTCGTCGCCGCGGCGGCAGACCGCGCATTCGCCGCAGCCCAACCACGGATAAACGAGCCGCCGGTCGCCGATCTTGACGCCCGCGGCGTTCGGACCGACGGCGACGACCTCGCCGACATTCTCATGCCCCATGGTCAGCGGCAGCTTGACGCCGCGATCGCTGAGCCTGAGCCGGTTGCCGCCGCCCAGATCGTAATAGCCGTCCCAGATATGCAGATCGCTGTGGCAGACGCCGGCGGCGATAACCTTGAGCAGGACCTCGGTTCCGGTGGGCTTCGGCGTCGGCCGCTCCATCAATCGCAACAGCGCGCCGTATTCGCAGACGTCGTAGCTCTTCATCGGACCTCATCCTCCCTTTGTGACCGTTGCCGCCGCTCGAACCGATGATGCCAGCATGACGGCGCACCATGCTTGAGTACGCCAAGCCTGAGGCTTTTGCGAGTGGCGTCCGGGCGCGGCAGCGGGGCCGGCCGATGACAGCGTGCGGCGGCTCGGCTATGACGGACCATGATGCTGGACATCCAACGCTCCACGCGCGCCGTCGAACTCATCGACACTGCGGCGGTCGCCGCCGACCTCAAGGCGCTGACGCAGAGCCATCCCGCGCGCGACCGCGACTTGCGCGCCGCGGTCGGGATGCGCCTCAAATCGGCGCTCGCCGAGGGCCGCCTGCGCGCCGAGGAGCTGCTGCTCAAGGACCGCCACGGGCGCCGCTGCGCCGAGCTTTTGTGCCGGATGCAGGACGAGATCATCCGCATCCTGTTCGAGTGGGCCGCCAGCGAGCTCAATCCGCCCCGGGTCCACTCCCAGGCCGAACGCATGGCAGTGATCGCGACCGGTGGCTACGGCCGCGGCCTGTTGGCGCCGGGCTCCGACATCGATCTCCTCTTCCTGCTGCCGTACAAGCAGACCGCCTGGGGCGAGTCGGTCGCCGAGACGCTGCTCTATTGCCTGTGGGATACCGGACTAAAAGTCGGCCACGCCACGCGTTCGGTCAACGAATCCATCCGCCAGGCCAAGGCTGACATGACGGTGCGCACCGCGCTTCTTGAATCGCGCTACCTGTTCGGCGACGCCAAGCTCTATGACGAGCTGACGGCGCGGTTCGACAAGGAGATCGCGCAGGGAACGGCGCCGCAATTCGTCGCCGCCAAGCTCGCCGAGCGTGAGGAGCGTCACCGCCGCGCCGGCCAGTCGCGCTATCTGGTCGAGCCCAACGTCAAAGACGGCAAGGGCGGGCTGCGCGACCTGCACACTTTGTTCTGGATCGCCAAATACGTCTACCGCGTACGCAAGCCCGAGGAATTGATCGAGCGCGGCGTCTTCGACCAAGACGAATACAATCTGTTCCGCCGCTGCGAGGATTTCTTATGGTCGGTGCGCTGCAACATGCATTTCCTCGCCGGGCGCGCCGAGGAGCGTCTGTCGTTCGATATCCAACGCGATATCGCGGTGCGGCTCGGCTATGTCGAGCATCCCGGCCTCAAGGATGTCGAGCGCTTCATGAAGCATTATTTTCTCACCGCCAAGCATGTTGGCGACCTCACCGCGATTCTCTGCGCCGACCTCGAGGAACGGCAGGCGAAGCCGGCGCCGGTGCTGAGCCGCGTCATCGCCCGCTTGCGCCCAGCGCAGACCCGCCGCTCGCTGAGTGAGACCGACGACTTCATCATCGACAACAACCGCATCAACCTCGCCCGCGCCGACGTCTTCAGGCGCGACCCGGTCAATCTGATCCGGCTGTTTCATCTGGCGCAGAAGCACAATCTCGCGATCCATCCCGAAGCCATGCGCGCCGCCACGCGCTCGCTCAAGCTGATCGACGCCAAGCTGCGCGGCGACAAGGAAGCGAACCGCCTGTTCCTGGAGATCTTGACCTCGAAAAACGAGGCCGAAACCGTGCTGCGGCGCATGAACGAGGCCGGCGTGCTCGGCGAATTCGTGCGCGCATTCGGCCGCGTCGTGGCGATGATGCAGTTCAACATGTATCACCACTACACGGTGGACGAGCACCTGGTGCGCTGCATCGGCGCCCTCAACGGGATCGAGCGCGGCGACAGCCGCGACGTGGCGCTGGCGAGCGAGCTGATGCGCACGATCCAGCCGCAGCATCGGTCGGCGCTGTTCCTAGCGCTGTTCCTGCACGACATCGCCAAGGGACGTATCGAGGATCACTCGATCGCCGGCGCGCGCATCGCCCGCCGGCTCGGTCCGCGGCTCGGGCTCAGCGCTGCCGAAACCGAGCTTTGCGCCTGGCTGGTCGAGGTGCACCTGGTGATGTCGACCGTAGCGCAGTCGCGCGATCTCTCCGACCGCAAAACGATCGAGAACTTCGCCGCGGTGGTGCAGTCATTGGAGCGCATGAAGCTCCTCGCCATCCTGACCACGGCCGACATCCGCGCGGTGGGGCCGGGGGTGTGGAACGGATGGAAGGCGCAGCTCCTGCGCACGCTCTATTACGAGACCGAGCCGGTCTTGACCGGCGGCTTCTCCGAGGTCAACCGCGCCGAGCGCGTGGCGCTCGCCAAGGCCGAGTTCCGCGCCGAGATGGACGATTGGCCGGCCGGCGCGCTCGATGCCTATATCGCGCGCCACTATCCCGCCTACTGGCTCAAGGTCGACCTGCCGCACAAGCTTGCGCAAGCGCGCTTCGTGCGCGCCACCGAAGCGGCCGGTAAGCGGCTTGCCACCAGCGTCGGCTTCGACGCCGGGCGCGGCGTCACCGAGCTGACGATCTACGCGCCCGACCATCCCTGGCTGCTCTCGATCATCGCCGGCGCCTGTGCGCTCGCCGGGGCCAATATCGTCGATGCCCAGATCTATACCACCACCGACGGGCTCGCGCTCGACACCATCTCAGTGTCGCGCGAGTTCGAGCGCGACGAGGACGAGGCGCGGCGGGCCGCGCGGATCGGCGACGCCATCGAGAAGGCGGTCCGCGGCGAGCTCCGGCTGCCCGAGGCGGTGCCGACGCGCGCGCCGCCGAAAGGGAGGTTGAAGGCCTTCGCCATCGAGCCCGAGGTGACCGTCAACAATCAATGGTCGCACCGCTATACCGTCGTCGAAGTGACCGGCCTCGACCGGCCCGGCCTCCTCTACGAACTAACCGGCACGCTCTCCAAGCTCAACCTGAACATCGCCTCGGCGCATATCGCCACTTTCGGCGAGCGCGTGGTCGACGTTTTCTATGTCACCGATCTGCTCGGCGCCAAGATTTCGTCGCCGACGCGCCAGGCCGCGATCAAGCGTCCGCTGCTCGCTTTGTTCGCGTCGCCCGCAGGGGAGGCGAAGGCGGCGCGGGCGGCGGGGTGATGAGATCAAGTCACCTTTTTGTCAGCGCGCTGATGCTGAGCGCCCTGGCCATTGCTTTGAACGAGCTCAGGTTGGCCCACGATCTCTCGTTCGAAATACACAGGGCCCTCGCGTATTTGGTTTTTCTGCTCAACGCCGCAGTTGCTACAATTGGATTGTGGACCCCGCATCGCATCGCGTGGGCCGCGTATCTGATAGCCAGCGTCGCGTGTCTCATATTGATCGGGGCATCGACGCCGATCTCCGGTGTTTGGATCCTGGCAAAATTTATGTGATAAAAGCGGGCGGGAGCTGTAGCAGGCTGCATTAGCTCGGCCGCTGGACCAAGATCGGTAACCGACCCTTAAACCGCGGCTTCTACCGTCGCCGCGGCGCATTCTCCGCGCCGGGGAACGGGACATGGGGTGGCGGCAGACCGGAATGAAGCGCGCGTCCGGCGACGCCAGCCTCGATCTTCGCCTGCGTCCCGAAGACCGCACCGGCGGCCCGCCCGCGCCGCGGCACGGCGGCCGCCGCCAGCGTGACGACTCCCTTCCGCGACCGGCGCGCGAGAGGCGGAGAAAACGGCGCCGTGGCGGGGGCAGGGGCCGTTCCGGCCTCTTCCGCCTCGTCTATTGGGGCGCCGTGCTGGCGCTGTGGGTTTGTATCGCCGCGATCGGCGTGCTGGTCTGGATCGGCATCCATCTGCCGCCGATCCAGTCGCTGGAGATTCCCAAGCGGCCGCCGTCCGTCCTCATCCTCGGAGCAAACGGCTCGACGCTCGCCACGCGCGGCGACATGGGCGGCGCGGCGGTGCAGCTTCGCGAGTTGCCGGACTACGTGCCCAAGGCCTTCATCGCCATCGAGGACCGCCGCTTCTATTCGCATCACGGTGTCGATCCCTGGGGAATCATGCGTGCCGTCGTCCATGACGTGCTGCGGCGCGGCGCCGCCCAGGGCGGCTCGACCATCACCCAGCAACTCGCGAAAAATTTGTTCCTGACGCAGGAGCGCACGGTTTCGCGCAAGCTGCAGGAAATCGTGCTCGCGCTCTGGCTCGAGCGTAAGTTCAGCAAGGCGGAGATTCTCGAGCTTTATCTCAACCGCGTCTATTTCGGCTTCGGCGCCTACGGCGTGGAAGCGGCGGCGCAGCGCTATTTCGGACGATCGGCGCGACAATTGACGCTCGCCGAATCAGCCCTCCTCGCCGGCCTCGTCCAGTCGCCGTCGCGGCTTGCGCCGAGCCATAACCCGGATGGCGCCGCGCGCCGCGCCCGGCTGGTGCTCGCCGACATGGCCGAGCAGAAACTGATCGGCGAAAACGCTGCGCGCCTTGCGCTCGCCAACCCCGCGCACGCGATCAAGCCGGCCACGGCCGGCTCGGTCAATTATGTGGCCGACTGGGTGATGGACGCGGTCGACGAGCTGATCGGCCGCTTCGATCAGGACATCGTGGTCGAGACCTCGATCGATCCGGCCTTGCAGAGTGCGGCCGAACACGCCCTCGCCGACGCGCTGGTGCAGAAGGGCGAGAAGCTCGGCGTCGGCGAGGGCGCGCTGGTGGCGATGACGCCGGCCGGCGTGGTGCGCGCGCTCGTCGGCGGCAAGAGCTACGCCGAGAGCCAGTTCAATCGCGCCGTCGCCGCCAAGCGCCAGCCCGGCTCCGCCTTCAAGCTCTTCGTCTATCTCACCGCGCTCGAGCACGGACTCACGCCCGATACGGTGCGCGAGGATGGGCCGATTTCGGTCAAAGGCTGGCGGCCGGAAAATTACGAGCGTGAATATTGGGGACCGGTGACGTTGACGCAGGCGCTGGCCAATTCGCTCAACACCGTGTCCGTGCGGTTGACGTTGGAATTCGGCCCCGCCGCGATCATTCGCACCGCCTATCGCCTCGGCATCGATTCCATCCTTCAGCCCAACGCCTCGATCGCGCTCGGCACCTCGGAAGTCTCGCCGATCGAACTTGTGTCCGCCTACGCGACCTTCGCCAATGGCGGCTTCGCCGTCGTGCCGCATGTCGTCGAGCGCGTGCGCACGACCGACGGCAAGGCGCTCTACGGACGCCCGACGCAGGCGCTGGGCCGCATCGTCGATGCGCGCTATGTCGCGATGATGAACGTGATGCTGCACGATACGCTCGCTTCCGGCACCGCGCGCCGCGCCGACCTTCCCGGCTGGCCGGCGGCGGGCAAGACCGGCACCAGCCAGGATTTCCGCGACGCCTGGTTCATCGGCTACACCTCGCGCCTGGTGACCGGAATCTGGCTCGGCAATGACGACAATTCGCCGACGCGCAAGGCGACCGGCGGCGGACTGCCGGTCGAAATCTGGAGCCGGTTCATGAAGGCCGCCCTTCAGGGCGTCGTGCCTTCCGGCCTGCCCGGGCTCGGCGGCGAAGGTTGGACGGCTTCGCCGCCGCCGCAGCTGGAAAACGCTACGCGCTCGGCTGCCCCCGACGCGCCGTCGCAGCCGGACAATGGCCGTCTCGACCTCTGGCTCATCGACCGGCTGTTTGGACGACACTAATCGCGCCGCCCTATTGCCTAGAGGCTTGTCGTTGATAGTCTCGCTTGTCGGCCATCAACGAGGGAGGAAGGCTCATGCTGTCGCGAAGACGATTCGGCGCCTGCGCCCTTTGTGCCGCAGTCGGTTTTGCCGCGACCGCGGTCGAGGCCCAGGCCCAGAGCGCACCAGCAGGAGCCGGGTTCAAGCGCACCATCCTGCAAAAGAGCGAATTTCCCGGCGACAAATACGCGACCCTTCTGGTCGCGGTCGAGGTTGAGCCCGGCGCGATTATCGCCCGGCATACCCATCCCGGGATCGAAACCGCCGTGGTTATCGAGGGTGAGTTTGAGCTTGCGGTGAAGGGCCAAGCGGCGCAAGCACTCAAGGCGGGCGACAGTTATCAGGTTGTGGCCGAGGTCCCGCACAGCGCGCGCAACGGCGATAAGCCGACGAGGATCGCCGTCACCTACGTCGTCGAGAAAGACAAGCCGCTCGCCTCGCCGGCACCGGAGTGAGCCGCCAGCCGCCCCTGCGCGGACGGCGGAGCGGAAAACGCCGCCCGAGCAGCGGCAAACGTATCGCGCTTTGGCGCCGATAGCTGACGCCGCCGGGCAATCGGCATGTTTCCGCCGGCGCTCGGCTGATAGAACGCGCTGTAGCGGCCGACTGCCTCGGCGAACGCCGCGGCGTCGGCGGCCTTCTTCACTTCGAGCGAATCGAATCCGGCGCGCATCAGAAACAGGAACTGATCGCGCAGCACCTCGCCGGTGGCGCGCAGCTCGCCGCGGAAGCCGTATTGCTCGCGCAGCAGGCGCGCTTGGCTGTAGGCGCGCCCGTCGCGGAACTTGGGAAAGATCAGCGTGATCAGCGACAGCTCATCGAGCCACGGCTCAAGTTCTGCGACCCGGCGGTCGTTCGGCCAGACGACGCCGATCGGCGCGGCGTGGCGCAGGAGCTCGGATGCGTCCGCTAGGAGGCGTTGTCCCGTAATGATGACGGGCACGCCGTCCGGCAGCGGCGCCTCGTCGGCGAGGCGGACATAGCGGTCCTCGACAATATGGCCGGCGTTAACGAGTGGCATAGACGCGCTCCTTGAATGGTTCGATGCCGGTGCGCTTGACTGTATCGACGAACAACTCGTCCGGCCGCGCGCGCAGCTCGAGATAGGCCGCGGCGATGTCCTCGACGACGTCGGCCACTTGCGCGAAGGGCACCGCCGGACCGATCAGCGCGCCGAGCTTGGCGTCCTCGTCGGCCTTGCCGCCAAGCGTGATCTGATAAAACTCCTCGCCGTTCTTCTCGACGCCGAGAATGCCGATGTGGCCGACGTGGTGATGGCCGCAGGCATTGATGCAGCCGGAAATATTGATATGCAGCCGGCCGAGATCGCGGGCGAGATCGAGGTTGCGGAAGCGGGCGGCGATCTCCTGCGCGACCGGGATCGAGCGCGCGTTGGCGAGGCTGCAATAATCGAGGCCGGGACAGGAGATGATATCGGAGATGAGCCCGACATTCGGCGTGGCGACACCGATCGCATCAAGCGCGCGCCACAACGCGGCAAGGTCGCGCTGGGCAACATGCGGCAGCACCAAGTTCTGCTCGTGGCCGACGCGGATTTCGCCGTAGGAGTAGCGGTCGGCGAGATCGGCGATCGCCTCCATCTGCTCCGCGCTGGCGTCTCCCGGCGTGCCGCCCTGCGGTTTGAGCGACAGCGTGACGATGGCGTAGCCCGGGATGCGGTGATTGGCCACCGCATTGCCCATCCAGCCGTCGAAACGGCGATCGGCGCGGCGCGCCTCGCCTAGCGCCGGCGGGTTGTCATCGAGCCGCTCGTAGGCCGGATAGCGGAAGCGGCCGGCAATTTCGGCAAAGACCGCGGGGTCGAGCGCGAGCGGGCCATCCTTGATCGCCCGCCATTCGGCTTCCACCTCCTTGGCGAACGCTTCGGCGCCGAGGTCGTGCACCAAAATCTTGATGCGCGCCTTCCAGATGTTGTCGCGGCGCCCGAACTGGTTGTAGGTGCGCAGCACCGCCTCGACGTAGCTCAGCACGTCGCGTTTGTGCAGGAACGGCTTGATCGTCTTGGCGAGGAACGGCGTGCGGCCGAGCCCGCCGCCGACCATGACCTCGAAGCCGGTCTCGCCGGCGCCGTTGCGCAAGAGCCGCAGCGCCAGATCGTGAATGCGCAGCGCCGCGCGATCGTGGCGCGAAGCACCGACCGCGATCTTGAACTTGCGCGGCATGAAGGAAAACTCTGGATGCAGCGTCAGGTGCTGGCGGATGAGCTCAGCCCAGACGCGCGGATCCTCGATCTCGTCCGGCGCCACGCCGGCCCACTGGTCGGTGGTGATATTGCGCACATTGTTGCCGCTGGTCTGCATGCCGTGCAGGCCGGCGCCGGCGAGGTCGGCCATGGCTTCGGGCAGCTCGGCAAGCTTGATCCAGTGGAACTGAATGTTCTGCCGCGTGGTGAAATGGCCGTAGCCGCGGTCGTAGCGCCGGGCGACATGCGCCAGCATGCGCAGCTGATCGGACGACAAGGTGCCGTAGGGAATGGCGATGCGGAGCATGTAGGCGTGCAGCTGCAGATAGACTCCGTTCATCAACCGCAGCGGCTTGAATTCGTCTTCGCTCAGTTCGCCCGACAGCCGGCGCGCCACCTGATCGCGGAACTCGGCGACACGTTCGGCAACCAGCGTCCGGTCGAGTTCGTCGTAGAGATACATGCTCGCTCTTCCTCACAACGGGTCGCGCGGATCGATCGTGGTCGGACCGGTGGAACGGATGAACTCGCGCAGGTTGCCAGGGCGCAGACGGCCGTCGGTCGCCACCTTGACCGGCGCGACATAGGCGCCGACCGCGCGCAGGCGATCGATATTCGCCGCCGCCAAATGCTCTTGCGCCACCGCCGCCGAAGTGGTGACGGCGGCGGCGTCGAGCACCGTGGTCCAGCCGCCATCGGCGCGCCGGTAGATCACCGCGCCGTCGGTGAGGCGGTTCGCGGTCACCACCACCGGGCCGGCGATCTTGAGCTTCTGATCAAGCGGCGAGGTCATGCAGCAAGCTCCGCATCGGCGAGGCAAGCCGGCGCCTCCGTCACTCCGGGCACGACCACGACGGGAATGCCGGCCCGGCGCAGATAGTCGAGCTCTTCGCCGCCGCGGCCGACGATGAAAGAATCGCCGCCCTTGAGGCGCACGACGTTCAGTCCTGCTCGCGCCGCCGCGGCAAGACGCCGGCTGATCGCGTCCTGGTTTATGCTCGGCCGGCCGGCGCGCTTGCCGATAAACACCCGCTCGGCGTCGCGGCGCCCGCGATCGAGAATTTCGGCGGCGACGGACTCGTCGTAGAAAACGACATCGGCGTTCTGCAGCGCCTGCAAGGCCCGCAGCGTGATCAGGTCCGGATCGCCCGGTCCGGCGCCGACGAGAAAGACAATGCCGCATTGCCCGCGCGGCGGATCGTCGGGATGCTCGCTTGCCCGCGCCAGCGTCGCCTCGGCGTCGCGCCAGCGCCCGGCGAGCGCCGCCGCGCCGATCGGGCCGTCGACGACACGCTCCCAGAACCGCCGCAGCGAGTCGGTGCCGCGCCGCGCCTGCGCGACACGGGCGCGGAAGCGGCCCATCAGCGCCGCGAGGTCACCGATGCGGGCCGGCAACAGCGCTTCGATGCGCTCGCGCAGCCGCCGGGCGAGAACCGGAGCGGCACCGCCGGTGCCGATGGCGACGACGACCTCGCCGCGATCGACGATGGCGGGAAAGATGAAAGTCGACAGCTCGGGACGGTCGACGACGTTGACCGGAACGCGTTGCCGGCGGGCCTGCGCGGCGATCGCGTCGTCGCGCGCATCGCCGAGCGCCGACACCACGGCGATGAGATCGGTAAAATCAGCCAGTCGCGGATCGGCGCGCGACACTTCGAGCCGGCCGGAGCGCGCATCCGCCGCCACGCCGTCGTCGCCGATATCGACGTCCTCGACGTACCAGCGCACGCGCGCGCCGGCGGAGCGCAGCAGCCGCAACTTGTTGCGCGCGGGCGCCCCGGAGCCGGTGAGGCCGACCACGCCGCCACTGACATCGAGAAACACCGGTAGGAAACGCATCTGGCGGAATTCCGGTCACTGAAGAATGTATTTCTATATAGGAGCGGAATTACGGTTTCAAACAGAAGAATATTCTACCAAATCCTAGACAGCTTTGAGCACGCGCCTGCTGGCGGAGGACGGAAAAAGAGAGAAAACTATTGCATTCTTGCCGAGTCGATTTTCGCGGCGACACGTTTTTGCGGCGACGAAAAATCAAGCTCGCTTCTCCTCATCGACAGGCGCATCGCGCGACGACGCACGAGAGCGCACCATGATAAAAAATCGAACAGACGATTAGTTCTGTTCGGCGCGGATCACAGGAAAATAAATCCTCCAAACAAATGCACGGCGCAGCTTAATATTGCTTTTTCGCGCCGCGCCCTTGCGTGCAAACGAAATATCATTCCATTTAGCTTTTGCGTCACGTCAGACGAACGCGGCACCCGAGTGCCGGGACATTGATTGAAGGGCGACGTCGATGAGCAACATTTCCGAAGCGCAGAGTCCGATTTCGCAGCCGCTGCGTTGGCGCGAGCTCTGGAGGAAGGAAGACTGGTGGGCGATCTGGCTCGGGCTCGGCATCGTGCTCATTGCCTATGCGCTGTTCACCAACGGTTCGAGCATCCGCTGGCTGGCGGTGACGCCGGCGAAGTGGTCGGACCTCGCGCAACTCAGCGCGCATTTCAGCGCCAACTACTCGCGCTACATCGCGCAGTTTCTCGTCTGGCTTGCGATATTCACCGTCGCGCTGACCGCGCTCGGGCACAAAGCGCGGGAGTTCGTTCCGTCCTTCGTGCTTCTTTATGCGCTGTCGGTCGCAATCTTCGCGCTCGGACAATGGGACAAGGCCTCGACCTACAATCTCGAGCCGCCGCTGGTGGCATTGGCAGTCGGCCTCTTGCTCTCGAATTTGATCGGATTGCCGCGCGCTCTCGACGCCGGCTTTCGCGTCGAGTTTTACATCAAGACCGGCATTGTCTTGCTTGGCGCGACGCTTCCTTTCACGCTCATCGTCTGGGCCGGACCGGCCGCGATCCTGCAAGCCTCGATCGTCTCAGTGGTGACGTTCCTGGTCATCTATTGGGTCGGCGTGCGTCTCGGACTTGACCGGCGTCTGGCGGCGACGCTCGGGGCCGGGGGCGCGGTATGCGGGGTGTCCGCCGCGATAGCCATTGCCGGAGCCGTCGGCGCCAAAAAACAAGACGCGCCGATCGCGATCACTACGGTGATCATCTGGGCGATCGCGATGATCTTCGTATTGCCGTTCGCCGCCGCGGCGCTGCATCTTCCCGCCGGCGTCGGCGGCGCGTGGATCGGCACCTCGGAATTTGCTGACGCCGCCGGTTTCGCCGCGGCGCAGACCTATGGGCACCTCGCCGACAGCGCCGTCGTCGCCGGCACCGGCGATCAGGCGGTGTTCGCCTATACGCTGATCAAGGTGGTGGGCCGCGACGTTTGGATTGGCATCTGGGCTTTCGTGCTGGCGATCGTGGCCACCACCCAGTGGGAGCGCAGCGCGGTCGGCGGCGCGCCCGACGCCGCCGAAATCTGGTGGCGCTTCCCGAAATTCGTCATCGGCTTCCTGATCGCCTCGCTGATCGTCACCCTGGTCACTGCCGGCTACAGCCTCGCCGATTACAACAAGAACGTGGTGCCCGGCCTAGTCGGGCCGATCAAGGATCTGCGCAGCTGGGCCTTCATCTTCTGTTTTCTCAGTATCGGCCTGACGACGCGGTTCCGCGAACTGGCCAGCGCGGGCACAAGGCCGTTCCTCGCCTTCAGCGCCGGCGCGGTCGTGAACATCGTCGTCGGATTTGTGCTGTCCGCGATCCTTTTCGCCGCGCATTGGGAAAATCTGGCGCGCTGAGGAGGCCGCGAGCATGCGGAGCACCGACCGGCCCCGGCAATGCCGCTCGTGCATTCATTTCCGTAACGATGCGGAATTTCTCGAGTCCGCCTTCAGCGGGCTCAAGAGCCTGAGCTCGGCATTCGCGTCGGTGCGCGCCGACGACGGCCTCTGCCTGCGGCATGATCGCTATCTATCGGCCTGCAGTTTCTGCGCCGATTTTTCGCCGAAACATTTTGCGGCTCATGCGGCCCGCGCTGGCGACTCCGTTGACGGCGATTGCGACAGGAGGCCGGGGCACAGCGCGTCGGCGGCGAATGCGCCGGAGATGACGACCGCCTCGACGCCGGCGCCGTGCGCTGAGCTGCCGGCGGCGACTAGTCCGGGTACTGGGCTTTTCGCGCCGCGGATCTGAGCGCTGCGCATCACGCCGTAGATCGAACCCAGGCTCGCCCCGTCGTAGCGCGCAAAGGTGACGGGGCTTGCCGCGTCTTGGCAGACGATGTGGCCGGATAGATCGGGAATCAAGGTTTCCGCCGCGGCGATCAGCCGGTCGGCAAACGCCTTCTTGCGTTCGCCATACAGCGGCGACTGGCGCCAAGTATTGTAGTCCTTATCGTAGTCCTTGTCGTCGTTTCCTCCGTCGTCGCCACCGGCGTCGCTCGGGAACCATTGCTCTGCCTCGGCATGGGGCAACAGCGTGATGATCGACAGCGATGCATGGCCTTCCGGGGCCGCCGTCGGATCGATCAGCGAGGTGACAACGAGGCCGATCCGCCGTTCGTCTAGCACATGGACCGCGGGCTTGATGTCGGGGACGAAGTCGATCCCGAGATGCACGGTGTAGGCCGAGCATGCGGGCTCGGCGTCCGCGATCTGCCTGCGGAAATCGACCGGCAGGTTGCGCGCCTCGACCAGGTCGAGGTACGTGCGCTTGAGGTCGGCGTTGGAGACGACGGCCGCGGCGGCGACGCGCCGCCCGTCGGCGAGAACGAGCCCGGCGGCTCGGCCATTCTCGACCGCGATCTGCTTCACCGGGGCGTTGAGCCACAGCTCTCCCTTGCGCTCCTCGATGGCGGCGACCAGCGCGTCGGCAAACCGCCCCGAGCCGCCGATCGGATAATGACCCCCATAAAAATAGTAACCGAACAGCGGCACCATCTGCGCGCAGGTCAACGGCGCCGAGCCGTCGCTGATATAGAAGGCCAGCGTTGAAACAATGCGTCGCGCGCGCGGATCGGCGATGTGTTCGGCCACGAGTTCCGCGAAGGGCCGGTCGAGCCAGCGCACCGCGGCCGGATGCTGGCGCGCAAACGCCTGCATGGAATCGACCGTGAGGCCGAGGGCGGGAATGCCGCCGCTGCTGATGAGCGGCGAATACATGCCCTCGTAAATGGTGCGGATGGCGGCGAACAAGCTCTCGAATCCGCGCGCGCTCGACGGAAATCGGCGGCCGAGCTCACGCACATAGTCGTGCCAGTCGCGTGGTATGTCGAGCGCGAGATCGCCGTCGCGATAGGAGTGATCGAAGCGCCGCCACTCCAGCCGCTGCGCCACGCCGAGCCGCTCCAGCATCGACGTCACCGGGCCGCCGGGCCAGACGCCGGAAAAGGTATGCGGGCCGGCGTCGAAGCGGAACACCTGCACCTGATCGTCGCGCCGCGCCCGGCGGCGAAAGGTCTGGCAAAATCCGCCCGGCTGGCGTTGCTGCTCGGCGACCACGACCTTCATGCCGGCATCGGCGAGCAATGCGGCGGCGGTGAGTCCGCCAATGCCGGCACCGACGACCGCGACGTCGAAGTCGCTCGCTTCCGCTCCGCCGAGTCGCGGCGCCGGCCAATGGTAGGTTTGGCCCGAGGCAATCTTGCGCGCGAGCGCCCGCTGCACCAGCACCCTCGGGCCGACAATCGTCGCCACGGCGCCGACGATCACGATGCCAGTGCTGACAACGGCACCGAGTTTCAAGGCGGAGGCGAGCGCAAGCAGCACGAACAACACCCCCCACAACGCCGACAGCACCATATTGACCGAGGTGAAGATCGGGCTCGCGTCGGCGCCCGGATAGGTGGCGCGGGAAAAATCCGCCGTCCACGGTTTTCGCAGCGCGACGGTTACCAGGGCGAACAATCCGAGCCCGAGGAACGACAGCGCAACTGCATGCGTGCCGACGAAAGCCGGCGACGCGGCATAGGCCGCCGCAAGCGCAGCGAAAATGACGAGCGCCGCGACTTCCAGGCGCTTGATGTCGCGCGCATAGAGGCGCCAGGCGCCGATCGCCAGCGACAGGAGCAATGCCGCGCCGAGCCCCCAGCCCGGCATTCCGCGCGCGACCAGCGCGAAGAATACCGCGAACGGCACCAGCGCGAATTTGACGACCAGAAAGCTCTTCATGCTCGCTCTCAGCGCTAGCAATCGAAGCTTATCCGCCGCCGCCGAGCCCGGCTTGAGCTAGATCAAACCGTTGCGCCGACCACCGCATGGTCGGATCGGCTAACCCAATTCGTGGTTCTTCAGCGGCAGCGAGCGAATGCGCTTGCCGGTGGCGGCGAACACGGCGTTGCACAGCGCGGGCGCGAGCGGCGGCACCGGCGGCTCGCCGACGCCGCCCCAGAAACCGCCGCTCGGCACGATCACGGTCTCCACTTTCGGCGCCGCGGCGATGCGCAGCATCTCGTAGTCGTGGAAGTTCGACTGTTCGGCGGCGCCGTCCTTGATGGTGATCTCGCCGCTGAGCGCCGCGGTCAGGGCGTAAATGACGCCGCCTTCAATCTGCGTCTCGATCGACAGCGGATTGACCACGTGCCCGGGGTCAATCGCCGAGACGACGCGATGCACGCGCACGCCGCCCTGCTCGACCGAAATCTCGACCACCTGCGCGCAATAGCTGTCGCAGGCCTCGTTGAGCGCGATTCCGCGGAACACGCCGGCGGGGAGCGGAGAGCCCCAGCCGGCCTTTGTTGCCGCGGCGTCGAGCACGGCGAGGTTTTTCGGGCTGTTGCGCAACAGTCGCCGCCGGTAGAGGTAAGGGTCCGCTCCCGCCGCCAGCGCCATCTCGTCGATAAAACATTCCTTGTAAAAGGCGTTCTGCGTGTAGTTGACCGCGCGCCAGACGCCGACCGGCACCGGCGTTTGCCGTACCACGTAATCGACGAGATAATTCGGCACGTCGTAGGGCATTTCCTCCAACAGGCCGTTGAGAAAGCTACGGTCGACGAAGCTCGCGCCGAAGGCCGGCACCATGGCGGCGACGAATGACGGGCCGGCGAGGCGTATCGTCCAGGCGATCGGCGTGCCGTCGGCGTCGAGGCCGGCGACGAGCCGCGCCATTCCGCACGGCCGGTAGAAATCGTGCTGAACATCCTCCTCGCGCGTCCACACGAGCTTGACCGGCGCATGGACCTCCTCGGCGATGAGCACCGCCTGGCGGACGTATTCCTGGGTGGGTCCGCGCCGGCCGAAGCCACCGCCGAGCATGGTGCGATGGACCACGACCTTGTCGTTCGGCACGCCGGCGGCGAAGGCGGCGATTGCCAACGCGGTCCCCGCATCCTGGGTCGGAACCCAGATCTCGACTCCGTCTTCTCTGACATGGGCGGTGCAGTTTTGCGGCTCCATCGTCGCGTGGGCGAGAAAGGGCACCGTGTACTGCGCCTCGATGCGTGTGGCGGCGCGCGCCAGGCCGGCCGCGACATCGCCGTCGGCGCGGCCGACTTGCGCTTTTTTTTCATCGAGCGCGGCGCGCATGATGTCGGCGATGCTGGCGCTCGATAGGCGGCCATTGCCGCGGTCGTCCCAGTCGATCCGCAGCGTTTCGACCGCGCGCTTGGCGCGCCACCAGGAATCGGCCACGACGGCAACCGCATCCGGCATCCGCACCAAGCGATGCACGCCCTTCATGCCGGCGATCGCGCTCTCGTCGACCGACTTCAGCATCCCGCCATAGATCGGACACTGCACAATGGCGGCGTAGAGCATGCCGGGGAGCCGCACGTCGATTGCGTAGATCGGCTGCGCGGTGACTTTCTCGATCGCGTCGAGACGGTTTGTCGGCTTGCCCAGGAGCCGCCATTCGCTCGGATCCTTGAGCTTGACTTCGGCCGGGGGCCTCATCATCGCCGCGTCTGCGGCGACGGCGCCGAACGTCGTCGCGCGGCCGCTCGGTTGGTGCCTGATCACGCCCGAACGGGCGACGCATTGCGCGGCCGGGACGTGCCATCGCGCCGCCGCGGCGGCGATCAACATCGTCCGCGCCATGGCGCCGGCCCGGCGCAGATCGAGCTGCGAGGAGGCAATCGAGCGGCTGGCCCCCGTCGACAGGTCGCCCCAGGCCCGGTCGCGACGCTGATTCTCCTCCGGCGTCACGAATTCGGTGCGCACCTTTGTCCAGTCGCATTCGAGCTCTTCGGCAACCAGCATGGCGAGAGCGGTGGACACGCCCTGTCCCATCTCGGAACGCGCGACGCGGATGACCACGGAATTGTCCGGATGAATCACGATCCAGGCGGTGACCTCCGCCTTCTCGCCGCCGTCACTTGCTCGCGCGAGAGCATCGGCCGCGGGCGCGGCACTGGCCGGCTCGAATGGAATCGCCAGGGCGAGCGTAAGGCCGCCGCCCAATGCGCTTATTCCGGCAAGCAAGGAGCGGCGGCTGAGCGGGTCGCCGGACGTCATGGCTCTTTCTTCGTCTCCAGGCGACGGCTGGGGAGCGTGGTCGGCTCCAACCTAGAAATGGCGGCTCGGCTGCGCGCCCCCACGCATCCTAACAAACATCGCGGCGCAGGCAACGCCGGAGTTCGGACCGCATAGCAACTTGAGCGTTAACGCGCGCGCAGGCGGCCGGTGAGCGCCCAAACCAGGAATACAAGGCAGCCCATCACGGCGATGACTCCGGCAACCGGCCAAGCCGAGCGGCCGAGATAGGCGCCGACCGCGGCGGCAACGATCGAGGCGAATGTTTGCTGCACGAAACCCATCAGCGAGGACGCGGTGCCGGCTTGGTCCGGAAACGGGGTCAGCGCGCCGGCTATTGCCTGCGGCATGGCAAGCCCGAGGCCGGCGAGATAGACCGCCATCGCCGCGACCAGCCAGATGGCGTAGGGAGTGCCGGTGGCCACGACCGCCGCCACGGCCAAGCCGCCGGCAGCGATCAGCATGACGCCGAGGCCGATGGTGCGCTCGATGCCGAGGCGGAGCACGCGGCGCGCCGCAATCATCGTCCCCACCACATATCCCGCCGAGGCGAGCGCGAAGGTGAAGCCGAAGGCAAGCGGCGAAAGGCCGTAGACGCCTTGCAAGACGACCGAGGCGCCGGCCACCCAGGCGAACAGCCCGGCATAGGTCATGGTGATGATGGCGAGATAGGTGAGGAAGCCGCGGTGCCGCAGCACCGCGCCATAGCTTCGCGCCAGGATGAATAGCGACATCGGCGTACCGGCGCGCAGCCGCAACGTTTCCGGCAGCAATCGGCCGACCACGAAGATGGCGATCACGGCAAGCCCGCCGAGCAAGATGAAGCTTGCGCGCCAGCCGAACGCGGTTTGCAGGACGCCGCCGATCGCCGGCGCCACGATCGGCGCGAAGCCCATGATCGAGCCCATCAGAGAGAGTTCGCGCCCCGCCCGCGCGCCGGAATAAAGATCGCGCACCATGGCCCGCGCGAGCACGATCGCGCCCGATCCGCCGACCGCCTGGACGAAGCGCGCCGCGATCAATGTGTCGATCGATCGCGTCGCCGCGCAGGTGATCGTTGCCGCGGCATAGAGCGTCAGCGCGGCGAGCAGCACCGGGCGGCGGCCGTGGCGGTCGGACAACGGCCCGTAGATCATCTGTCCGACGGCAAAGCCGATCAGGTAGCTCGCCACCGTCAACTGCACGCGCGCCGTCGGCGCCGCGAGCAGGCGGGCGATGTCCGGCAGCGACGGCAGATACATGTCCATCGACAGCGGGCCGAGCGCCGTCAGCATGGCGAGCAGCGTGGTCAGGGCAAGCGTACCGGGCCGCAGCATCGGCGGGGGATCGTCAGGACTGGCTTTCTGGTTGACGCAGTCGCGGCGCTTTGGAGAATGTCCTCCGCCGCAGTGCCGTTCGGCTCCGGCGCGTGCGCGACGACGATTGCGGATTGCGCTGCTCGCGCAACGCGTCGGCCGAGCGACAAACCACGTTGGAAAGCTGCAGGAGCTGTCCGGCCAGAGGACTCGTCTTGCGCCAGATCATGCCAATGGTTCGCGAGGGCTGGGGATCATTGAAGCGAGCGACCGACACCGACGCCGAGCGTGTTTCCACCGCCACGGCCATCTCCGGGATCAAGGTCACACCCATACCGGCGCTGACCATTTGGACGAGCGTCGACAGCGAGCTTGCGTCCAGCGTCCCGCGTCGCAGCGACGATTGCATATGACAGAACGACAGGGCCTGATCGCGAAAACAGTGGCCCTCTTCCAGCAGGAGCACCCGCATTTCGCGTAAGCCTTCGCCACTGGGCACCGGCGTTCCCTCATCCTTGCCCGGCCGGACCAGCAGGAAGTTTTCCGCAAACAGCGCGACCTCGGTCAGCGAAGGTTCGGACACCGGCAGAGCAACAATTGCCGTGTCAAGCCGGCCTTCCGCGAGTTCTTGTATCAGTTTCGACGTCAGCGCCTCACGGACGTGAATGTCGACCTCGGGATGGATTCGCGCAAGATTGCCGATGACCGTAGGCAGCAGATAGGGCGCAATCGTCGGGATCATGCCGATGCGCAGCGGGCCGGCAAGCCGATCCCGCGAGGCGCGCGCAAAGTCGCCTAGTTCATCGACCGAGCGCAGAATGTCGCGGACGCGGGCCACGGCCTCTTCGCCGAACTTGGTCAACCGGACCTGCCGTGCGCCTCGCTCGATGAGCACGGCGCCGAGAGCCGCCTCCAGTTCCTTGATCTGCATCGACAACGCCGGCTGCGAGATCGCACAAGCCGCCGCCGCGCGTCCGAAGTGGCTGTGCGTCGCGAGCGCCTCGAAATAATGAAGCTGCCTCAGCGTGAGCTCTGTCATCAAAATATCTTATCGCCGCAATCATTAATGTCAATTTTACCTGATGGAATAGATTGGGCTAAACTCTCGCCCACAACCTTTTGCACACAACCGCACACAGCCGAGGGACGACCATGGATGACGTGATCACCAAGTGCCCGTTCACGGGCTTCCGCACAAACGCCAACCGTGACTGGTGGCCGAACCAGCTCGACCTTCAGGTTCTCCACCAGCACTCCGCGCTGTCCAATCCGATGGGCCGGGCGTTTGACTACGCCAAGGAATTCAAGAGCCTCGACCTCAATGCAGTAATCAAGGACCTGCATGCCTTGATGACGGACTCGCAAGAGTGGTGGCCGGCCGACTTTGGCCACTACGGGCCGCTGTTCATCCGCATGGCGTGGCACAGCGCCGGCACCTACCGCATCGCCGACGGCCGCGGCGGTGCCGGAGCCGGTCAGCAGCGCTTCGCGCCGCTGAACAGCTGGCCGGACAATGCCAACCTCGACAAGGCGCGCCGGCTGTTGTGGCCGATCAAGCAGAAATACGGCCGGAAAATCTCCTGGGCCGACTTGATGATTCTCGCCGGCAACGTCGCGCTGGAGTCCATGGGCTTCAAGACCTTCGGTTTCGGCGGCGGCCGCGCCGACGTGTGGGAGCCCGAAGAACTTTACTGGGGCCCGGAGGGGACGTGGCTGGGGGATGAGCGCTACAGCGGCGAACGCGAACTGCAGAATCCGCTCGGCGCGGTGCAGATGGGCCTGATCTACGTCAATCCGGAAGGGCCGAACGGCAAACCGGATCCGGTCGCGGCGGCCAAGGACATCCGTGAAACCTTCTTTCGCATGGCGATGAACGACGAGGAGACCGTCGCGCTGATCGCCGGCGGCCACACTTTCGGCAAAACCCACGGCGCCGGCGATCCGTCGCTGATCGGCCCAGAGCCGGAGGGCGCCCTCATCGAAGAGCAGGGCCTCGGCTGGAAGAGCAAATTTGCCACCGGCGTCGGAGCCGACGCCATCACCGGCGGCCCGGAAGTTACCTGGTCGCAGACGCCGACGAAGTGGAGCAACCACTTCTTCGACAACCTGTTCAACAACGAGTGGGAGCTGACCAAGAGCCCGGCCGGCGCCTATCAATGGACGGCGAAAGGCGCGGCCGCGACGATCCCGGACGCCCACGATTCGTCGAAGCGGCGCGTGCCGACCATGCTGACCACGGACCTCTCGCTGCGGCTCGACCCGGTCTACGAAAAGATCTCGCGGCGCTTCTACGAGCATCCGGATCAATTCGCGGACGCGTTTGCGCGGGCGTGGTTCAAACTCACGCATCGCGACATGGGCCCGGTCGCGCGCTATCTCGGCCCGCTGGTTCCGAAGGAGATTTTGATTTGGCAGGACCCGATCCCTGCCGTGAACCATCCGCTGATCGGGGAGAAGGATATCGCCGCGCTCAAAGCCAAGATCCTCGCCTCGGGCCTGTCCGTGGCTCAGTTGGTCTCGACGGCCTGGGCGTCGGCGGCGACGTTCCGCGGTTCCGACAAGCGCGGCGGCGCGAACGGCGCGCGCATTCGGCTTAAGCCGCAAAAGGACTGGGAGATCAATCAGCCATCCCAGTTGGCGACGGTCCTGCAGAAGCTCGAAGCGATCCAGAAGGAGTTCAACGCTTCGCAGTCCGGCGGCAAGAAAGTCTCGCTTGCCGATCTGATCGTTCTCGGCGGCGGCGCGGCGATCGAGAAAGCCGCGAAGGATGGCGGGCTCGACGTGACAGTGCCGTTCACGCCCGGTCGCATGGACGCCTCGCAGGAGCAGACCGACGTGCAGTCCTTCGCGCCGCTCGAACCGACCGCCGACGGCTTCCGCAACTATCTCCGCGGCACGCAGCTCATGTCCCCTGAGGAACTGTTGGTGGATCGGGCGCAATTGCTGACGCTGACCGCGCCAGAGATGACGGTTCTGCTCGGCGGCCTGCGCGTGCTGGGCGCAAATGCCGGCGGCTCCAAACACGGCGTCTTCAGCAAAGAGCCCGGCAAGCTGACGAACGACTTCTTCGTCAACCTGCTCGACATGCGCACGCACTGGCGGCCGGCCGCCGACGCCGACGGCGTGTATGAGGGGCGCGACCGCAAGAGCAACGAACTCAAGTGGACCGGCACACGCGTCGATCTGATCTGCGGTTCGCACTCGCAGCTGCGCGCACTGGCGGAAGTCTATGCCTGCGCCGACTCCAAGGAGAAGTTCGCCAAGGACTTCGCGGCGGCGTGGACCAAAGTGATGAACCTCGATCGCTTCGACCTCGCCTGATCGCGGCGAAAAGCTGGAAGCGATCGACAAGAAATCAAGGCGGCGTTGCAAACGCCGCCTTGAGGCCAGGCCTTCAATCCGCCGGCCCCAGGTTCGGCCCCTCGGAGTCTTCGACGATGCTCAAGCTCCCGCCGCCGATCTGGGCTCTGATTTATGTTCTCATCACCGCGGCAATCAGCTGGTCGCTCGGCTGGCCAAAGGTGCCTGGCCTGCCGGTCGCCCCCCTTGGAATCGCTCTGGTGGCAGCGGCATTGATGTTGCCGGTCTCGGCCATTCTTCTCTTTCGCCGCGAGGACACCGAAATCAACCCAACTTCAGCGGCTAATCGCAAGCTGGTGGCGAACGGACCGTATCGGTTTACGCGCAATCCGATGTATTTGGGGCTCGTTATCGTCACCCTCGGTATCGCCGTCTGGGTCGGTGCCTGGCCCATGTTCATTGCGCCTTTGGCCGTATTCGCCACGGCCAATTGGGTCCACATCCCGTTCGAGGAATCCAAAATGCGTCGCCAATTCGGAACGCTGTATGACGACTACGTTCGGCGGGTGCGGCGGTGGGTATAGGGAAATCACCGGATGTCAGTCCCGTTGCACTGCGTCGCTAACGGGGGCAGAGCCGACATCGGGCCACCGACTCAGAAACGGCGTTGTTGACCCTGGCTGTGTAAAAACGCGCTGTATGTGATTCACTCTGCGGTGTGATTCTGCTGCTGCGGAGGGATCGGATGAGGCGCTTCGTTGAGGGGATCGATCGCGGGCAAGC
>Ga0187784_10000510_pt1 | contig 28432 bp, 23 predicted proteins | sample 1015_SJ02_MP15_2_FD_132964 | JGI IMG/M metagenome (GOLD analysis project Ga0187784, IMG submission 132964) | Tropical peat soil microbial communities from peatlands in Department of Meta, Colombia - 1015_SJ02_MP15_20_MG | ecosystem: Environmental > Terrestrial > Soil > Wetlands > Peat | place... | reverse complement strand
ATCGTAAACTTCTTCTACACGCTACAGGGCGAAGCTGCAGGCGCACAAGCGTTCAGCAACTTCGACACGTACCTCGCACCGTTCATACGCTACGACGGACTGAACCAGAAAGAAGTCGAACAGTCACTGCAGGAATTCTTTTTCAACATGAACGTTCCCACGAGAGTCGGCTTTCAAACTCCGTTCACCAACGTAACCCTAGACCTGACAGTACCAGACTTTATGAAAGACGAACCCGCACAAGTCGGAGGAAAAGTAACAAACGATCCTCAAAGCGACTTCCAAGCCGAGATGGATATATTCAACAAAGCATTTGCCGAGGTAATGTGTCATGGCGATTCTAAGAGCAGAGTGTTCACTTTCCCAATTCCAACCTACAATATAACGTCAACCTTTAGCTGGGACTCACCCGTCGCAGAAAAAATCTTTGAAATGACCGCCAAGTACGGCGTGCCATATTTCTCCAACTTCATAAACAGCGACATGAAACCCGAAGACGTAAGAAGCATGTGCTGCCGCCTGAGAATAGACAACAGAGAACTCCGCAAACGAGGCGGCGGCTTCTTCGGAGCCAACCCACTGACCGGCTCCATCGGCGTCGTTACAATCAATCTTCCCCGTATAGGATTCCTCTCAAAAGATGAGGACAAATTCTTCGAGCGACTGAGTGACATCATGGACATCGCAAGAGACAGCCTAGAGATAAAAAGAAAAGTTCTGGAACACTTCACAGAAGCCGGGCTGTACCCGTACTCCAAGCACTACTTGAGCGTCGTTAAGGATGAGTACGGCAGCTACTGGAAGAACCACTTCTCCACCATAGGACTAGTCGGGATGAACGAAGCCCTTGTTAACATGTTTGGTCACGACATCACGACCAAAGAAGGACTCGACTTTGCAGTCAAAACGTTGACGTTTATGCGAGGCAAACTGACAGACTATCAAAGAGAAACAGAAAACATATACAACCTAGAAGCAACGCCAGCAGAAGGCACCTCATACCGCTTAGCCCGAATAGACAAGAGGACACACCCAAACATCAAGGCAGCGAACGAGAGGTACCTCTCAGGAGGCGCCGAACCGTTCTACACCAACTCCACTCAGTTGCCAGTTGACTATTCAGGTGACGTTTTCGAAGCGTTGGAACACCAAGACAACCTCCAGACACTCTACACGGGAGGCACAGTCTTTCACATCTTCCTCGGCGAAAGAGTCTCCTCCTGGAAAGCCACGGCCAGCCTAGTGAGGCAGGTGGCCAAGAACTGTCGCCTGCCCTACTTCACGCTGACCCCGACGTTCAGCATATGCCCAACGCACGGGTACCTGAGCGGCGAACACCGAAAATGCCCAACCTGCGAAGCCAACTGCGAAGTTTACTCCAGAGTCGTAGGCTACCTCCGACCCGTCGACCAGTGGAACGACGGCAAACAGGCAGAGTTCAACATCAGAAAAACGTTCGACCGATCCGTGATTCTCACAGCCGCATAACAGAGTGACTATGCCTTGATCTTCGGCGGCCTACAAAAAACCAGCCTCATAGACTTTCCAGACAGAATAGCCACCGTGCTGTTCACACCCGGATGCAACCTGCGCTGCCCCTTCTGCCACAACTGGAGGCTGATTCTGGAGCCCAAGGGACCCTTCTTAGACGAAAAGAGCGTGATGGAGATTCTTGAATCGAGAAAGCGGCACGTGGACGCGGTAGTTATTACTGGCGGAGAGCCCACCATGCAAGCCGATTTGCCAAAATTCATGACGGAACTGAAAGAAAGAGGATTCCACGTCAAACTGGACACCAACGGATTCTTTCCAGACGTCCTCGAGAAGAGCCTTCCGTATACGGACTACATCGCTTTGGACGTGAAAACCTCTCTTGAAAAATATTGCCGCCTAGGAGCAGATGACTCAAGTAACTTTTTGGTCACAAGGAATATCTTAAAACAGGGCTCTGTGGATTACGAGTTCAGAACCACGGTTGTCCCAGGCTTCGTTGATGCAGAGGATATCCCGAAAATAGGCGAACTCGTCAGAGACGCGAAACACTTTGCGTTACAACAATTCATCCCAGACGACAGTCTGGACAAGAGCCTAAGCAAAGTCAAACCGTATTCTCCAGAAGTCATCAATGACTACGCTGGCGTTATGAAGAAATACGTCACGGATGTAAAGCTTCGAGTCTAATTGGACTCAAGTCATGAAAACCGGAAAGATACAAGCATAAATTGTGCGTCCGGGACTATCTGAAGAGAAGCAGGATAGCATGTGTTCAGATGTTGGTGTTGATTAGTGTTTTCCAACGTTTGGACTGAGGCAGGACTTTGGAAAGTGCGTTGTTAAAGCCTCTAAGTGGTTTCGCTAGGATCTGGGCTTCTTCGAATTCGTAGGCTCTGATCCATTCTACCGCTCTCGTATGATCGAAGAACTCCTCAGTTTTTGAAAGGTTTCTGTCGTACGCATGGTCGGGGTCTAGTATCTCACCGACTCCGAGGAGAGAGTCCCATCCTTTGAGCACTAGAACTATGTCGTGAATCCTCATTTCGTTGCAGAAGACATCGAACTGTCTGGTCCAAGTTTTTCCAACAAACCGCGTTGCCCATTCCCTCACTCTTGACCAGTCGTCCTTCACATATCTTGGAAAGTCGAGTCCTACGACACTGTTATTCTTGGCATACTCCCAGAGCTCTTGCTCCCTGGTTCCATTATAGCTCATGTGCATGATGTAGCAGTGTTTTCTTCGTCTTTCAGAGAGCAGGTCACCGATCTTCGTATTCCCAACTCCTCCAATGCCGTATATTCCGCAACCTTGCGTCTTAAAATTTGCGCGTGACGCGATCTGATGTTTGTGAGTTTTGCGCTTCAGCCAAGTGATGTATCGGTTCCTCATTTTAAGAGGAACACGCGGTACGCTCTTGGTTCAGGGTAATTTTGTCGTTTAAGTGTGATTATATACATCATTTACGATGCTTCTATGAGCTGTGCACAGTGTGATGCTTATGATCGTGGCTAGAAGTGCCAACCCCGTCAAGAGAGGTGGAAGCAAGAGAATCGTCGGCTTAATTGCCATAGCTTTGGTAATTGTGTTCACAGTCCTATTCACTATTGGGATTCTTTCCTTCATAGAGTGGATCGTGGCAGAAATATTGGTCACATCGATCGCCAACTTGATCTTCAGAACACTAAACAAGCAGAGAATGCAGTAGACGACCGCGAATTCTTATGGAAAAACTAATAGAACATAGATCGCGAACTTGCCAGTGAATGAAACAAAAACTATAAACGTTAAGATAATGGAAAATAAGGCTGAAAAAATTGCGCATGCATGGGCGTAAGTCTTTAATATGAACTCCTTGACCTAATAGTTAGGTGTGTTTGTATGGAGTTGGTTTTCAAACGAGGGATTCTCTCGGAAATTTTGATTTCGCTGTTAGTTCTCAGTTTGATAGGCAATTGGTCTCTAGTGCTGGTTTCGCAGGCTTCGAACGTGCGCTTTTCAGGTGTCGTTTATGCTGCTTCAGGAATACCGGTTGTCAACGCCATAGTCAGCGCGTCGGGCGCAAATGGTTCGGGATATGCTGTAACGGATTCATCTGGAGCCTACTTGATTAATAGCGGGCTTGGATCAGGCAATTACACTGTAGAGGCAATCGCGACTGGATACATGATTAGTAACGCCACTGCTCAGGTCACGGTGGGACACACGACTTCAGGCACGAACCTTTACCTCAACCTTTCTGGCGCTATCACTGGCAAAGTGACAGATGCGGTTTCGTCGGCTCCTTTGCAGGGTGTGGACGTCTACGCCTCCTCGAGTAGCGGGGGAAGCTTTGGCTGGTTCGCAGTAACCGATTCAAACGGCGACTACACGATTGCAACTAACTTGGCTACAGGCACGTACAATGTTACCGTACTATTTCCGACAGGCTACGTTACGGGCACAGTCAGCGGAGTCTCAGTGACTGCGGGCGCTACTACATCAGGAGTTAATCTGGCGCTTGCGAGGTCGGGCACAATTTCTGGAAGAATAACTGCTTATCCTAGTGGTGCCCCGTTGGCAAACGCGAGCGTGGAGGCGACATACGGTTCGTATTTTGGAAGCGCGACTTCTAACGCGACTGGATATTATAACATAGTGAGTGGCTTAGGTAATGGCACCTACACCGTCTTTGCGGATTACAGCGAACATGGCAGTTTCGGCTTTAATGAAACCACAGGCGTCAGTGTCACAGCAGGGCAAGAAACGTCTAACGTGAACATGGAAATCACTGTTACCCCGCCTACTCCGTCGGGCATTATAACTGGTAAAGTTACTGACATGAGCAATGGCAACCCGATCGAAGGCGCTTTCGTAGATGCAGATGGCGGCTTGGCTGGCTTTGGAAGTGCCGTTACTGATGCTAGTGGCAACTATGTCATCTCGGACGGCATGGGCACAGGGACGTACAATGTCACGGCGTCAGCTACTGGCTACAACTCGACGACTATTACAGGCGTAAGTGTGACGGTTAACCAAACGACGTCCAACGTCAACTTCCAGTTGACTCCGATTCCGCCAGCGCAATCTGGAAGTATATCGGGAACTGTGACGGGCTCCCCTAACGCGGTGCCTGAATTCGCGACTCCAGCCTTACTATTCCTTACGATGGCGGCGGCAACAGTAGCGCTAGTTTTCGTCAAGAAGAGAACTGTCAAAGAAACACAATAAACCCATCCTTTTTTTATTCGTGAAACTGGCGATTCCAGCTTTCTTCCTCGGTTTGGTGGAGAATCTCCAGAAAACATGCTTGGACAAATGTCTTGATAAGTCGACGGAGAAATCAAGAGCCAAAATGTCTTTATGATGTATCGACAAGTGAATAGATAAGCCCTTTCTATACACTCGCTAACTAAACGAGTGACCCCAAATCATATTCCAGAGGGCTAGGAGCCAATAAAGCAGACCAACGCAAAGTTACGTGAAGTGTTTTACGGATGAACGCCCATACGCATGCAATAGTGGCATTGATCCATCGAGCATCGTGACCTGGGTCAGATTTACAACCCTATGCTGATAAGAATCGCCTCGGCTATGGCGCTACCGAGCAGTAGCAGAACGAAGATTATCACGGTTCTCCATGATTGCTTCCTAATTCTCTCCCAGGCGCCGAGCTTGGGCACCGCTAGGTAAGTGACGCAAAGGCTTTCTGCGAAAGCAAAAATATAGGCTAAAATTTCAAGCGGAAAGAGAGCGAACGTGACTAGAACGATAATCAAAGCATTGACATGTTTGTACGCGCGCGCTATTATGAACACAAGGTTCATACTCAGAATTCACTTCAGGGCAGTTTGAAGCGCAAGTTTTCGATGCACAATAATGATCGTTAACCACAACCACGATACACTTCACATCCATCGCAGTAGAACGCATAACCGGTAGAACGCTTCCTCAAGTTCCAAGTACCGCAACAAAACAAGAAGAGCTACTCTACGCCCTAGCACTAGCCTCCGGGCTAGTCGAGAAGCCTAACGCTTTAGAACATCTCAATAAAGTGCTGACACATAAAGCGATCACTGAAAACAGCAAGTCACCTTAAGATGCAGTAAAGCCGAATAGGCTCCTGACGCGCAGGATGCTTCTCGTGCGGAGCAGTATAGCAACACAAGTGTAGCAACCGCTTCCAATGAGGGAAAGGACGCGCGCTGATTCCTTCTTTTTTTCTTTTTTTCGTCATAAAAGCAAAAAACGCAATAATAACAAAAGCTTTTGAAATGAACTTGTGCAAAAACGGAATAAGTGAACGTGAGATAACACTGGACTTCTTAATCAAAGGAGAAAAAGGAAAATGAAAAAGGAATTAATATTTGTATCTGTGCTTTTCATCATTTTCGCATCGCTTTCGCCTAGCTTCTGTTTGCAAGCTCGAGCTGAACCAAAATCAGTCCTCGGGTCCTGCTATCCAACCTTAACTCCCACTGCGGGTATCAGAGTTCCATCCAGTTTGGATTTGTCGAAGCAATTGGGATCGTCAGCGACTGCATTAAACTCTGGCAAAACGACGCCGCTGGCAGTTGCCTCCTCGCTGAGCTTTGCCAAGGCACAAAACAGTGGGGAAAAAAAGGACACAACTTCGGGCGCGGTCTCATCTAATACGAGCGACCCGGTATCAAGCATTGGTATCTTGGTGCTTACTCTCGGCAGTATAGGTACTTCAAGCTCGGATACGATTGCCAGCATAAGCCAAACAGGCATCATGTGGAGCAAAGCTGTCTCCAAGTCTACTTCCCAAGGCAGCAACTATTATGACAATGAGATTTGGTATGGCAACGTCACCGAGGGCAGCAGCTATTCAGGAGGAATTACGATCTACTTCAACAACCTTCCTACTTCTGCGATTGCCGACCACCCATGGTTTTTCCCTTACCGTTTAGCCCTCGTGGACAAAACCGCTACGAACAGCGGAACCAGCGCTTCCACTGACACCGGGACTATAGCTAGCACAAACGACGCTCAAGAGTTGTGGATAGGGTCAACACTAGCGGCTGCTTCCGCCCAAACCAATCCAAGAAACGGGTTTTTGATGTATGATGGAGCTTTAACGAATGGCATTTCGGAAGCCTATCTTTGGAACATCAGCAACACGGCCGGACCCGCTGATTCAGGTACGACCTTAACCGCATCAGAGCCATGGTCGGGCTGCATCGCAACATTCTATTATAATGGGACATGGGCTTTGGGAGCGTATGCTGATCCAGGGCAGATCTCTGGCAATTCCCCTGTGTCAGGGATCCTTTCGTATGGTTCGTGGGGGTCCTGGCAAAGTTCAAGTGCGACCTACTACTTAGGGGACGATGTTTTGACGATGAGTGACGGCTCGTACGGATGGCAGATAGTCGAAATGCAGATTGGACAATCGTACTATGTTCAGATAGAATGCTGGGACCTCAGCAACAATAAAGCCGTTTATCCGCAATCTGGGGTATGGCCAACATGGCAAGCGTCAAATGTTCAATTGGGCACGCCTTACAACATGTCGATTACGTACAACAGCACGACTAACGCATGGCAATTCAATTTTGGCAAACGAATCTTGAATGGCAATTCAATTTCGGGTCTGCCCGTCAGTGACGAACGCTCAACCATCATGAAAGGAAATCAATCCAGCGTTGCCGTTGAAACAAACGACCTGAGTTCATCTGACTTTAGTGGTGGAACGCCATTCCAGATCGGGTTCTTCAATAGCGCTAGCAGCACGTATCTTGGAGCAATAGAGTATTATTTCAACAGTGCTTGGCACCCCGTATCGCTAACAGATTCCGTGCCGACAGCCTATGCATACCTTGGCGGCTCATTGACGAGCGTTATATTCGGCGTTGGCAACTATTTCGCTCCAACATGGTTTGGAGAAAAGGGTTATTACTACTATCCGACAACGGGTCAACATCCAGAATCTCTCATCCTTGGCTACGGAATGGCCCAACCAACATATGGAACAACGTTGTGGGATGGTCCCTCTGTGTCTATCTCGCCCACTTCCGTAACTTTGGATGTTGGTCAGAGTCAGACTTTCACGTCTAGCGCCTCGAGAGGCAAATCCCCGTACTCCTATAAGTGGTACCAGAATGGAACAGCGGTCTCAGGCGCAACCAGCTCAAGTTGGACTTTGATGCCCTCCACTGCGGGTTCTTATACCGTCTACGTGGTAGTCACGGACTCGCTAGATGTATCAGCAAAATCCAACGCCGCGACTGTGACCGTTAATTCAGCGTTATGGATCGGTATAATTTCACAAGCGCCCGTGCCGGTGACAGTAATGATAACTGCAATGGACCCTGATGATATCAGTGTTCCGTGCTATTGGGGACTAACGTTTGATCAATCACTGCCGCCGTTAAAGCCTGGTCTGGGTTATGTGGGTGCTTACTACAACGCACTCACACATAGCGGTGCCACTATCACTGTTAATTTGCCGCTCCCTTCGAATTACCCTGACTACCTAGTCTTCGGCGTTTCACTGCAACAGGTGGTGCCAGGTGACCCAGGTTACTCTGGTAGTATCACAATTAACTACACAAGCGGCGCGCGCGCGATTGTTTATTTCAGCGGTGTAAATGCGAGCCAATCATTTACATTACCATTTACCGTGCCCCAGCCCGTGCCTTTCACCATGGATGCAGGCCAATCTGTAACCTTCATTACTCTTGGTGACACAGGGGGCGGCACTCAGCCTTATTCTTTTCAATGGTATCTTGATGGTAAAGCCGTCTCGGGAGCTACCGCCTCCATTTGGACTTATTCCCCGTCCTCGGCTGGTTCACACACTATTTACGAACAGATTACCGACAGCGCTACCACTCCAGTGACTGCGACATCTGCTTCTATCTCAGTTGTTGTGAACGCTGCGCCTTCTGTTTCTATCTCGCCTATTTCTGCTAGTTTGGTTGTTGGACAGTCCCAGACCTTTAACTCAACAGTCTCGGGCGGTACTTCTCCGTATTCGTATCAGTGGTACTCGAACGGTGTTGCTGTTTCTGGTGCTACTGGTGCTTCTTGGACTTTCACTCCGTCTTCCACGGGTTCTTACACCGTCTTCCTCAATGTTACCGATGGTTTAGGATCTCATGCAACGTCCAGCACTGCAACTGTCACCGTTGGCTACGTCCTAACGCTATCAGCAAACACAACCGTACCAAACCTAGCCTTCAAAATCGTGAACAGTCAAGGTCAGACTGTAGGTACATATGGATCGGGGAGCGTGGTGCTTCTGCCAGGAAACTACACTATAACAGTAAGCCCGACAATTTATAAAACAGGCACCGGCAAGCTTGGCGCCACGATCTCCTTCGTTGGGTGGTCGAATGGTAGTAGCATTTTCAGCACAGATGCTACGATAACGATAACGCTAGGACAAAACATGAGCCTGATAGCGGACTACAACGTTACTCTCCGTGGCATCGAGTGAATACATGGCACAAAATAAACGCACTAAACCCCCTCTTTCTTTCTTGGCGCGCTAGGTCTGCTCTGCATTCATATTTGCTTTCACTTACCTCCCTATTTTATCATTGTATGCTTCTTCACAGGTCTTAAAAGAAGCCAAGTCTTAGGTTTCGCGCGCGCTCAGTCGAAGCTATAACCCTCTGCTGATTAGCCCTGCTTCAACTATGGCAGCGATGAGTAGCAGCAGGGCGTATGTTATCCAAGTTTTCCATGACTGCGTCTTAATCCTTTTTATGGCTCCGAGGTTGGCCACCGCCAGATAAATGATGTAGAGGTTTTCTGCGAAGGCTATGATATATGCTGCGATTTCTAGGGCTCCTACACCTAGTGTAAGTAGAACAACGAGTGAAGCGTTGACGTTGTAATAGGCGCTTTCAAGGCCTAGGATGGTCGCTGTGTTGTACCAGATGAAAAAGAAGACGGCCAAACCGAGGACTGGAACGATCAGAAACCAGCTTGCCCGAAGGTTGTTCAGGAATATGCCTTGCCACGTGGCGGTTTGCCGTTCGGACGTTATCGTTTGCGTTGCGTGTTGTGCTTGTGTGGGCGTAGCAGTAAGGGCTGCATAGTTGGCCCAGAGTAGGGCACTAGCTAGTAGGACGATTAATGAAATGACGATCGCAATCTTGAAGCCACTGGAGAAGTACCGCGTTTTTTTCTCAGTAATCATTGCCGCATCACTACTTCTGGTTGTGGATCCTCCTTAAAACGCCTGCGGGTCCAGTTGGTATCTGTTATGAATTAGCATTAGGAATATGAAATCTGACAAACTGCACCTGAGTGCGTCACGAAAATAGACCGTCGGGCTCCGTATTCAGGAAAAGACGCGATGCTGTGCACCACAGATATTGTGTGTTGCTGCTTCTAGAAGTTCTCCAGTATGGAGCTGAATAGTTGAGCGATTTGAGGGCCTGTCGGTAGACCGATGAATAGGCTCTTGAGACTGATCGAATAGAAATAAGCTGTTTGAGGTGTGAGTTTCTTTACTGATTCAAGCCAGTTTTGGAAGTTCGAGATCTCATCGTTTGTTCTTGTTTCGATTTCCATCTTAGTTCGTGAATCGGCTTTTGCATAGGACTCTTTGCGATCTTTAACCGTTTCAGCAATGCCTTTGCCACTGTACTCTTCGAACAATTCAAAACTCCTGCTGCGATGCTTCAAAGGGACTGGTAATCCAAGCTCGACAGAGAAGTTCTCGGTTTCGGATTGCATGAAGACAGCTTTCAGCAATATAGATATTTTGATTATGAAGACAAAATTCGTACTCAGAATTCACGTTCGATCGGTCGAAGGTGAGAGCCTTCGATTCATGTAGCACCACCAACTACGCAACCACAGCAAATTTCGCGCCCAATGCAATGCCATGGTTCTGTGAGAGAATGCTTGCAGGTCAGATTCAGAGCACTCGCAACACGCGAAGAGCGCGCGCAAAGAAAGAATCCTAATTAACTAGCAGATAGAAAGTTCTCCATACGAAAGGTGTTCCGATGGAAGACGATGATGAAGAAGTGAAGAAGATCGAGCAGGCGAAAATGAAGGAAATGACGCGAAAGGTAATTGAAAAAGAGGAGAAGCAATACTTTGACAAACCTATCACAGTTACTGACGCGACTTTCAAGGACACGGTTCAGAATAACGCCGCTGTTGTGGTTGACTGCTGGGCGTCGTGGTGTGGTCCGTGTCGGATGATCGGTCCAATTGTGGAGGAACTAGCAAAGGATTATTGCGGAAAAATCTTGTTCGGCAAATTGAACGTCGATGAAAACTGTGAAGTCTCAACGGAGTATCAAGTTATGAGCATCCCAACTCTGCTGGTGTTCAAGGACGGCAAACTCGTGGATAGAATCGTAGGCGCCATGCCGAGACCAATGCTGGAACAAAGAATAACACGCTGCATCTAGACGCCCCTGCAGGAGATTCGGCGTTTGGATGAGCAGTTGATCGAGGAATTTCTCAACAAGAAAAACTTGATCGCCGTCGTGGGCGCTAGCAAAGATCCTGAAAAATACGGCCATCGTGTCTACAGAGACCTGAAAAGCGGAGGCTACAAAGTGTATCCAGTAAACCCGAACGCAGAGGAGATCTTGGGCGACAAGTGCTACCCAAGCCTGGAGACTTTGCCGGAGAAGCCAGACGTCGTCGATGTCGTGGTGCCTCCGAAGGTTACTGAGGAAGTTGTCAAGGACTGCAATAGACTTGGCATCAAGCGAGTGTGGATGCAACCGGGCTCCGAATCTGAGACCGCGATAAAATTCTGTAAAGACAATAATATCGCCGTAATATTCGAAAAGTGCATCATGGTGGAACGCCACGAGAGAGAGCAGCAATAGCTGCTAAGAAGGGACAAGTCATTCAGTTGGCTTGGCTCCTTTTTGTCGGGTTTGAATTGCTCTATTGAGACGTTCGTCTTGTCTATACTTCGTTCTGCACGGTGCCCCTTCTGCCCTGAACACTTTGAGATCATTTAGCCTAGCAACTATCGACCACAATGTGCCGAGCTTAATGCTATTGACATGAGAGCACACGTGGCCGCTGTGGTTTGATAAAAGCCTCTGCGCTGCTTTTGTGTCAATCTTTCCATCGCGCTGTCTTAGTGTGTTATGGACAGTGGCGTACCTTTCCATTGAGTAGGGCGGTCTTTCTTTTTGATCCTCCATTTCCAGCATTTCAGAGTTCAAGAAATGGTTTGTGCACACTATGAAGTTCTCGCCCCTTTCGGGTCTTCGTATCCTTATCTTGTCTGGACTTGCTTCAACGACAGCCATGTTGCCATTCCTGTCTGCCAGCAGGTAATTGTTCGTGGTCAAGAAATGCGCGTGCGAAAGAGTTTCGACGGCTTCATCCACTGTGGCGTGCTTGTCAAGAATGTATCTTGTGGCAAGCGCGAAGCTTACGCCTGGTTTAAGATTCTTTGCTGCGACGGCTGTCATTCCAATTGCTAGCCCTTTCTCGTTTATACCGTCTTCTCTTCCAACGAAAATGTCGGATTGCCCCACGCTCCGGTAGCCGTCCTTTGGGCACGTGAGGTAGCTCTCGGTCTTGTCTTTGAGGCTATAGTAAAAGTCGTAGTTGCGTCCGAACACTACGTGAGAGCCATTAAACGCCGCAAAGATGCTGCAAGCCGCCTTGGGCGAAAAGGCTCCGATGCCTAATATGAGAGCTGCCAGATTTTCGTATGAAGCGTTACATGCATCGGTGAATCCACGAATCTCTTCTAAGATTTCTGGAAAGAATAGTCTGACTTCTTTTTCGCATTTGTGTCCAAAATCGAGTCTTTGAGTTGACTGGTCTGGAACTCTGAAACCATGTCTGTACAAAACGGTTCCGTAAGCGTAGCCCATATCATAGTATGCGCCTTTAACCCTTGGATGGAATACGGATCATCACTTTCCGCTTAGGTTTTTTCTTTAATGCTTTCTACGGAGGTAGATAAGACGTTGATTTTTCTTATGTTTTTCAAGGACCTCTCTCATGACCACGCGCAGTGTGGGCATTTTCGTAATTTTCGAGACCATGACGGCAACGCCTTCCTTCTCGACTGTGACCGCATCCTGGCTGATTACTGGAATATTGGCTCTTATTCTTTTGTTTTGGCTTATGGCGAGTTAGTATTCGCCTATTTCCATTCCCACTTTGTGGTAAAATCCACGTTTGCCCACCCATTTGAACAGTAAACCGTCCTTCCAATCATAACCTTCGCGAACGCTTGTCGCAAGCACTTCGCCTATGAACCAGACGTGGTCGCCAGTTTCTACCTCTTTAATCACCTTGCACTCGATTGACAGAGGGCTCTCTTCAATCAGAGGAGCGTTCACTTTGACTCCCCTCTTAGGTGTCAAATGAGCCCGCTCGAACTTGTCAACATTTGCACCGGAGTTCTCTCCGCAGATTCTAACAGCGTTTGAGAGTTTTTCATCGACTACATTGACTGCAAACTCGCCGCTCTTCTTGATCAAGCCGAAAGAGTATCGCGAGGGCGCTATGCCCACACCTACCAAAGTTGGTTTTCCAGAGAAATAGGCGAACATGCCTATGGTTATGATGCTTCTTTTTCCTTCATGCTCCGCGGTCACAAGATATACCGGTCTTATGGGCAGATGCCTTAGACCTTCTGAGACGGCAATTTCTTTTTTCACGATGATGACCTCTTGATCAGAGAGGAAAGTCTTTTCGACTGTATATTAGTTTAGTCCTTTGAGGAAGCGTCCAGTTTACTTGTGCGATGGCGAGTGCGAATTGTTCGATTTTGCTGAAGGGCGATGATATTACGTTCTAGAATTGTTTTCTAGGTTTTTTGTTCCTATTAAGCTTAAATAGCCGAGAAACGGTCGGTTTAGTTACCTATAGGAAGGGCACTCTGGGAGCAATGAAATGGGAGAAATATCGGTGTCAGATAGGTCCCTTTTGATAGACACGTTTACGGCTACGAGGCAGAGGGCTCAGGTCTCCGTTTTGATGCCCGTTCACAATGAGGCGGACATTATTGAAGAAGTTGCACTGGACTTCTACAAGACTATAAGTGTCAGGGTGCCTGTTGAAATTGTTCTCAGTGAAGACGGGAGCACTGACGGAACCAGAGAAGTTATAGGTCATCTCGCCAAGCAGATGCCCCTCAAGGCTACGCTTTCACCAGCACGAAAGGGCTACGCGCGCGGAATAAAGTACGGCTTGGAACTCGTAAGCGCTGATTATGTTCTCATCACGGATTCTGATGGGCAACTGGGAGCCTTGGATTTTTGGAATCTTTGGGATTTGAGGGCGAAGTTCGATATTGTCAGCGGATGCAGGATTAACAGGGCCGATTCGCCTTTTAGGAAATTCATGTCCGACGCCTTTCAGAGGATGAACAGATCACTTATCGGATTGCCAAAGTTTCGAGATGTTACCTCTCCGTACAAATTGATGAAAACCGAAGTGGCAAGACTCATAGCAGATGGGTTCAGGTACATGAACGAGAGCTTCTGGACAGAGTTCACCGTAAGAGCAGTTGAAAGAGACTACAGCATCACGGAGATTCCAGTTAATCACATGATTAGAAAGAATGGCGCCACGCGCGTGTATAAGTTGTCGAAGATACCGAGAATCGTCCTGTCGCAGTTCAGCGGCTTACTTAAGCTGTGGTGGGAGCTCAGGGAGCCGTAGTCACGCAGTTTGCTATGCGTGTCCGAATCGTTCAAAGAATAGGGAATCAACTTGCGTTAAATCTCTAACAAGTGATCAATAGCGACGTCGTCTTGGCATGTCGAGGCAGTTTTAAGCCGCTTAACTCTTAATCCGATTTTGTCCGCGGCCTAAAGTGCATACCATGGTAGTTTCTTGACTTCCTTCGCTGCGAGAGCCTTGTGTATGCCGTGAACATCGCTATCATTATGGCTATTGTCATTGCGATTATGGTTACCGTTCCGAGTGTCGTTGCGAGGAAGGGTGGGCTGGCTGGGCTTAGGTTTACCGTAACCGTGTGTGTGCTGTGCAGATAATTAATGCAGATCGTCCAAGAATCGTTCGCGCTGGTGGTTGTGTAAAGAATTTGGTCGCCGTCGAGATGTGCAGTCAGTTGAGCGATGTTGCTGATGAGGTCTCTTGGGATTGTTATGTTGGCGTAGCCCATTGTTCCCAAGGGGCCACTCACGGTGAAGTCGAGTACTTTGCCAGATGAATCGTAGGATAATCCTGAGATAGTTGAGTTGGAGATGACTGAGAAGACGTATTTGTCTTGGGTGGAGGTTATCGCCAGGTTCACAGTAGCTTCTGCTCCTGCGACGTTTGTGTTCCCCGCCCAGCTAACTTTTATGGCGTATACTCCTGCAGCGTTTGGCGTCCATTCGGCGTAGTAATTCCCGGTGCCCGTCGTGTTGAACGATGTTATTGGAATCCAAGTTGCATTGCCAGGCACGCTGTATTCTGCCAGAAGGTACGCCTGCGAGATTCCCGTATGGTCGGGGTAGACTAGTCTGCCGCTGATTCCGACGCTGTAGCCCACGTAGGCTGTTGAGCAGTTTAAAGATTCCGTGAGCGCAGACTGCTCTAAACCGGTTCCACTGCCGATCGATAGGTCTAATCTCACGGCAGATCCAGAATCGAAGGCTGCTGTTTGACTTGTTTCGGTTCCGTTCACATAGAATATGATTTCGTCCCCGGTCACGCCTCCGTCTATCTGCGTTGAGTTAGGACTATTGGAGGGTATCATGAACTGGCTGCTTCCCATCGCCCCCCAGCCGTAGGTTCCGTTTGCCGTTTGTGTCGTCCAATTGAGCGTTGTTCCCGATATCATTGCCATAACGGTCAGGCCATCTTTGGCCGGAAGACCATCAACTGTCACGTTCCCGTAGAACAGGCATGGGGGCTGCGGAGTAGCCTGAGCCCTTACTATGGGCGTTATCATGAATGCGCATATCGAAAGCGCTATCACGAACTTGAGGGTTGTTATTTTTTTCATAATGAATCACAAAAAAAAGGAGGGGAGAGACATAGACCTCCACAGGGTTACTATGGCGCTATGTAAACTGGGCAAACTGCGCTGTTGTAGACCCAGAACGCTTCGCCAGGGTAAAGACCCCAAGACGGGTTTCTGACCCACGCGTTCATGTATGCGTAGTATACCCAAACTGGGCCGGCGCACGCTCCGCTAGTGAAGCCGCTCGCAGTACTGGCTAAGTAGTCAGCGATGCTTATTCCGGTGGTCGTCGTCACGCCTATCAGGTTCCACGATTGTGCGTATAGCTCGTATGTTGGCGGCGTGAATGGACCGTTTTCAAGCCAAACGCCGCTGAGTTCCAGTGTGCATGGCTTCTCAGCTTTGATCCAGTAGCCTAATCCGTCTTGGAACAACGAAGTGTTGGAAGGAGCTGTAACGCCTGGCACGTATACATTCCAGTTCCCATCGACGTACCACCATACAGCTTCTATGCAGCCCGCCCCAGTCTTGCCGAACAGAAGATACATCGGTATGCCGGTTAGATAGCTAGTGGTCGGGTAGTTTGAGTAGGTAAGGTTGTCGAGTATGAGGCTGACTGGAGTTGAGATTAGGTTGCATCCTGTGTACAGCGGAATGTGGACTTCGTATATTGGTCCGTTCAGTTTTATTCCGGTTGGTTCTGGTCCAACTGGCGGTGGCAAGTAAGGCTGTGGTGGATCACATCCGGTGAAACACGCGATAGTGATGTCATACGCACCGGTGCTCGGATCAGAGGCCCAGGTCGTATAGCCCCAGGTCAGCGGGGTCAACGGCCAACCGTTATATGAGAAGACTGAGTTGACTCCGTCTTCGACCATTTCAGTCCAGACGAACAACTCCAGTGCGGGACGCACCACTTCTCCTGATGCGAGCTTCAGCGTTGGTACAATCGCAAATGCGGTAACGTTGAATGTCCGTGGGTTAGTGTCTGCGCATAGAAGTGTGTAGTTATAGTAACCGCCCTGTGGTATCCAAACGTTACAAGAGGGTGTCACAGTTCCTGCGGTTGTTGCGAAGTTAACGTCGATGTATGTGCCCGTGTTCCATGGTGTGTAAGCTTCGTGAATCAAGTTACCGTCTTGATCGGCCAGCGAAACGTATACGCACGTCATCCCAGCTGGCACGTACGGGTTAGCCAAGATGTCATAGGCAGTGGGGTGAATCACCAAATGATCGATAAGCAATGTGTAACTAAACAGCTCTGCACTTGGTTGAGGGGCCGTGAAGATGTAGAAAGTGTTCGGCGAACTGCTCGTGTCCCACACATTGCAGACCGTAGACCATGCACCAGGGGCTGTTACGAGGTCGTCCCAGTTGCCTACAGAAATGCTGACACTTGCTGTTTGCGGATTGCCCTTTTGATTCAGGCCTGTTATGTAGAGGGTGTCACTTGCTGTAGCGTTGCCATATTCTCCAGTCTCTGGTATCAAGTCGTGGTCGCCTGAGTTCGCGAGCGCTTTGTCGTTCCAGTTGATCAACACCTGGAGCGGGGCCGCGGGAGTCGGTTCAATCTGGAACGGAGAAACCAACACAATCCCTAGTCCAGGACCTGCTGAATATAGGTACGGTCCCGTTTTGTATGTCGGGTAGTCTATGCCGGGTTGCCAACCTGTCGCCGCACCATACTGACCAAGGTATTGTGGCCACGGTGCTGCGAATTCTGGCATGCCGTGCGGAGCTGTCCATATTTGGAATTGGTTACCTTCGCTGCCGTTCTGCTGGAATATGCTAGTTACGCTGCTGAAGGCCACTGGGCAACCGGAATCTGGATCGACGAACAGGTAGTAACTTTGATAGAATGAGTTGTAAACGCCTGGACTTGTGCTTCCGTCCAATGTGACTGACGCTTCTATGGCTGCGCCCGTTGCATCTTTGCCTTGTATGGTGATTGTTGTACAAGTAACGATGGGTGTACTGCTCTCCGGGACGTAGAGCATTAGGTATTCAGGGACGGTCCAAAGAGAAGCGTTGACGGCCTGTCCCCCAGTAGCCCACTGAACGCTAGTTGGGTACCCCGCTGGGGATACACTAGGAATGGGCTCTGCATTGGTGGTTCTGGTTAGTATCATTGGTGTTGCTATCGATAGCGCCATTAACAACAGTAGTAGTAACGCTTTTTTCTTCATTCGAATTTCTCCTATCTCTTATTTTATTTCCGTAATGTTCTTCCTCATGGACTCTTATATAAGTAACGGTATCGCTTCTATAGAACTATTTTCTATAAGAGCCTTTACAGAGCGCCTCTTTGCTTATGCAGTCACATGCGACCTTTTTTTGAGGGTTCAGCCAAGTAATACCTCAAACCGTGGGGCAAACCGCCCAGTTGACTGAAGTATTTCCTCCCTAAAACGTAATGCTGAATGGCAACGCTCTTTCGCACCATTGCGTCTGCTATTTCCTTGTCCTTTACTTTCCTTCGTTCCTGAACACTATACCTGCTGATAAGAATCCGGCGAAGGTTTCTCAATATCCAAAGGTAAGCTGGAAGCATAGAAGTAGCTCTTGCTTTTTCTTTCTTAACTAGGTAGTACGCGAGAGAGAAGGAATCTTGCACTACTCTTAGCGGAAGAAACCGTAGCAGACTCCCTCTGCCGTAATTCTTGAGGATCATGATCAGGTTGTTCCTTTGTTTGAGAAAAAATTTATCGGGCAGTGGTGTTCCTCCGCCGAGATGATAAACTACAGATTTTGGGACGCTTAAAACTCGATACCCCGCTAACCTCATTCTCCAGCAAAGGTCTATTTCCTCCATGTGGGCGTGGAACATCTCATCCAAAAGCCCTATTTCACTTAGTATATTGCCTCTCAGAAAGAGCGCAGCCCCACTTGCCCAGAACACCTCGGCAGTCTTGTCATATTGTCCCTGGTCTTCTTCGCTTAAGTCGAATATTCTGCCACGAGTCAAGGGAACACCATAGATGTCAAGCATACCCCCGCACGCTCCATTGTATTCAAAGTACTTTGGATCTCGCAATGATCTCAACTTGGGTTGACAAGCTCCTACCGTATGGTCCTTCTCCGCTTCATCAACTAATTCGACCAGCCAATTCGAGTCTACGATTACGTCATCATTCAATAGCACAATATAATCAGCTACTATGTGCCTCAACGCGAGGTTATTGCGTGCAACGAAGCCTAAGTTAACGTCGCTTCTTATGACCTTAATTTTGTCTCCGTAAGACTTGACATACTCAGGCAGACCGTCCCTTGAGCCATTATCCATCAACACTACCTTGTAATTCTGATAGCCCGTGGCGAAAACTGATTCTAAACATTTGCTGAGAATATCCAATCCTTGATAGTGAAGCGCGCGGGCGCGTTGAAGTATTATGACACACACCGAAGGTTGCCTTTGTTGATGCTCCATGCTCTGGAGGAATAGCCGAGAGCGCGCTTGATCAGTGACATCTTTGGGCTTGTCCGTAGGCTCTTTCCACTTCCTACACTAACCTATTCCAGCCTGATTCACTCCAGATTTTTTGGCACGGGCGCCATTGGATGGCCCTTTGAAACAGTTCTCAAAGCAATTTCTTCCGGTATTTGAGCAGCATCTCAGACACTCAAGGCCCATTTATGGGGCGTATATTCCTTTCCAGAACCATTCATTCTGGCGGAACCAATCAATAGTCTGTTTAATTCCGTCGACGAAGGAGGTTCTTGGTCTCCACTTCAGATCGTATGTCATCTTGGTTCCATCTAGTGCGTACCTCTCATCGTCTTTGATCCTTGCCCCCTTGTAACCTTGAAAGAGATGTTGTTTATCGGTTAGCTTCAAAATGGTCTCTGCAACTTCTGGAACAGTTAGGTAAGCATCTGGTGGAATGTGGTATATTTCCCCTGGTTCGCCTTTTTCTATAATTGTCATTATGGCGTCGCAGGTATCCTTAACATATATCCAACCTCTAACGGAACCTCCTTCGAACAAGGTGAAAGGCGTGTTGCTCAAGCATCTTGTTATTATCTTACCAACAAGCTTCTCCGGATGTTGACGCGGACCAAAATTGTTCATGCTTCTGGTGACAATTGCAGGAACTTTGAAGCTGTAGAAATAAGCGTTGCAATACATTTCTGCTGAGGCTTTACTTGCGGAATAAGGATTTCTTGGTTGGATACGATTATTCTCGACAGAGTATCCTTCAGAGACATCGCCGAAAACTTCGTCTGTAGACATGTATATTAACTTTGGCTTATTCTGACTGTACCTCAAAGCTTCAAGAACCATGAACGTTCCCATAAGATTCGATGTTAAGAAGTCCCTAGGGTAAATGAAGCTTCTGTCCACATGGGTTTCAGCGGCAAAATGAACCACCGAATCCACCTCTTTTAAGAGGTTAACTAGGAGGATAGCATCGTTGACGTCCCCGGCTACAAACCTGTATCTTTCACTCTTTTCTAGATGTTCTAGAACTCTAGGGTTCATTGCATACGTTTGGCGGCTAAGGTTTGTGATATGCCAGTCTGTTTTTTCCATCACATAATCGACAAAATTTGATCCAATAAAACCCGAGCCGCCAGTTACCAGAATTCTTCTCATTTTTCCACCAATTTTCTATACGGTGGGTAATATGACTTTTCAAACTCTCCATCCAGCCATTCCAAGATCAGGGTATCCTCTCTTGCGCAAAACAAATGAGGAACATCCGGTTCAAAACAGGTCACCTCCCCAGCCTTTAATGTTTTGCTATACTCTTTGCCATTTTCTCTGTATTGAAACTCCATTTCGCCCACTAATATGACATCGTGTTGTTTGCTCTTATGATAATCCCCTCCTCTTAGATACCCTTTTTTGGTAAATAATATTATGAATTCTTTGCCTTTGAACAAGAACCTGTGAATCGAGCCTCTCTTGTCCTCTTGAACTTTTTCAAATTTCGTTTTCGACACCAACCGCTTTTTCTTCTGAATTAAGTCACTTTTCGGTATATCTGAGGTCGGCTCGATATTTGCCTTTTCTTCAGATCAATCAAGACATCCTGCTGGACTCGTCTGATCCACTAATGAGATGACTCTTGACAAATAAAGTCTTTAGAGAATTCCGTCAAATCCATTAGTAGCATTGAGCTTATCACTGTTTGCATCTATGTGCGCGGCGATTCCGTTGACGCCAGAAAGTTGCGATTCGCACGCCTGAGTAACCCACGGTCTAACTGTCATGATTACATTACAGAAAGGGCATCCCTAAAAAAATAATCATTGGCGGTCTCTGCTTCAAACCCTTCATATGGGCAATCTGACCGATTTTTGAAGTTGAGCGGATTTTGCTCTTAACGCCGAACAATCTGCAGAAATAGAGAGAGTTGCCGATTTTCTAATTGGAGCACGTCTAATTTTCCGCGAAACGCTAATATATCGTCGGAAGTTCATTCTCGATGAGAATATTGACAACTGATTATAATAACAGCCCGCCTCGTTACGTGAGCATAATCATCGTCAACGGCAACAAGGGCTGGCTCTCCAGATGCATACAATCGATAACTGCAACACTATACCCGTGCTCAAAGTTTGAAGTAATCGTTGTCGACAACGCCTCAGGCGACGATCTTGAATCGATAGAGAAAACATTCGCTGGAGTTAGAATAGTTAAACTTGGAAAAAATGTCGGCTATCCAAAAGCCGTCAACATAGGCGCAGAATGCTGTAAAGGAGAGTATATAGCCGTCCTAAACAATGATGTCATCGTTAGTCCCAACTGGCTAAGAGACCTTGCGGGCATTCTGGAACGAGACGAAAGTGTCGGTGCTGTATGCCCTAGAAAGATATCTCTTCTAATGAATGAGGTTCTAGACGGATGCGGCGGAACGATCAACATTTTAGGCCAAGGATGGGATAGGGGCGAAAGCGAGATCGATATCGGCCAGTATTCGGATCTTGCTGAAGTAACGCATCCTTCAGGCGCGATATTCTTGACTAGAAAGAAGATAATGGATATTTTTGGTTTCCTTCTCAACCCAGATTTCTTCATATTGATGGAGGACGTTGACTTTGGCCTCAGATGTTGGAAATATGGGTACAGAGTCCTATATGATCCAAACTGTTCAGTTTATCATGCTAGGAGCCCAATGCTCGGCGGACTGAATGAGCACAACCTGTACTTATACACGAAGAACACGTTGGCAATGATCTTTGAGATTTTTGACTTGCCGACTTTTATTCGATTGTTTCCAATCATGATTGAAACTCAATTCGCTCAAGCACTCTACCTGCTTTCATTCCACAAAAAGAGCCACGCAGTGCCATCAGTTCTGAGAGGTGTTAAAGACTTCCTTTTTGACCTGCGGGTCTATTCTGGAAGAAGAGTTGGGGCGGCAAAAAAGAAAGACAAAGAGATCTTAAACAAGTTTAGTCAGTCTTTGGTGATTTATGAAGAAGCCAAACGCTATGAGAAATTGATCAAATTGTTTCTTTCAATCAACAATCTTTATATCAAACTTGTCCTAAATGCCGAACCGATTAAGGACATAAGATACTTTAGAACTAGCCCACGATGATAAATCCAAAGTGTGCGCGCGCTTCTGGATTATGCGTTGCCGTATTGGCCATTATGGCAGCCTCATCTGCCAATAAACTGCATTGATGAATAGTGCTCGCCAGTTGCAAGCCGAAGAAATACTGTTGCGGTCATGATTTTATACAAGCGATCACATAGGAATATGCTTGTTTCATATGGTGCTAGACATTGGCAAGAAAAGTTGTCATGGTTGGACCTTACGCTATCTATCCAAACGGCACGGTACCAGTGAGAATGGTGCCGTTGGCAGAAGCGTTGCTTTCAAGAGGTCATTCGGTTAGTATAGTCTTGCCTCCGTATGATAACATATCTGAGTCCGGTAAAGAATATAGTTTGAGAGGCGTCAAGATTTACAATGTCCATATTCCTAAGGGATTTAATATCAGAAGATCGCCTCTGGTAAAGCATGTGTCGATCGCAAACAGTGTCGTTAAGAAAGCGCTTGAACTTAACCCTGACCTGATACATGTATTTGTTCCAGTTGGGATTAGTGGGCTTTGCGCTATGCTTCTATCGGCGCGCAAGCGACTCAAATTAATAAAGATTCCAATAGTGCTAGATGTTGATGATTGGTTTGGGTACGGAGGTTTCTATGATGAATTCCTAACGCAAAAAAGCGGAATTCGTTACAAGCTTGTGAAACGTCAGCAAGACTGGCTTCTAAAGCATGTCAACGTCATTACGACTGCTAGCAAAACTCTTCAAAGTCTGGTCTGGAGTTTAGGTGTTTCTCAGGGTAGGGTCTTCTATCTGCCAAACGGGCCTCATCGATTTGAACCGCCCGGTGACAGGTCTCTTGTCGAAGCTATAAGCGAGGCATATGGCTTGAAAGACAAACGTGTAATCCTGTTGTGGACGAAATTTTCTGAGCTCAATGTCAGAAAAGTTATTAATATATTGAAGATTGCAAAAGACAAATTGGGAAATTTGACTGTTTTTGTCGTAGGCAAAGGTGAGCTTCGTGCAGATGACGAGTTTCGGCGACTGGCTGAAGAGAAGGGACTAAGAGAATGCCTTGTCCTAGTGGGATGGATTGGAGTCGACAAACTGCCCTCATATTTGACGATTGGCGATGTAGCAATTTACCCGTTAAAGGATACGCTTTTGAACAGGGCCAAGTGTCCTGGAAAACTTGTGGAACTCATGAGCTTGGGCAAAGCTATTGTAGCTGATAAAGTCGGACAGATCGCAGAATACATTCAGGATGGAAAATCAGGTATATTGGTGGAACCAGAAGATCTCGAAACGTTCGCTCAGAGCGTAATAAGAGTGCTTGAAGACACTGAATTAAGAAGAAAACTTGGGAATAATGCACAAAAGAGGGTATGGCATTTCTTTAACTGGAACAAACTGGTTTCAGTCGTGGAAGAAGCATACGAAGTTGCTTTCTGCATGGAAACAAGATCATGAACAGGCGAATGATAAAAGGAATAAAAATCGAAGCTCATTATGGGAGTTTCCATAGATTCAAGCCAACATCTTTAGAGTTATTATCAAAAGTTGGTTTGAAGGCAAGGATACTACGTGTCGGTGGAAGTGACAGGCGTCTCACACTCCCAAAGCGCGCGCTTGCCGCAGGTATCTACTTCTTGGGAGTAAGAGTATAAGATGAGTGTATGCACGGTTGAAAGAAAAGGGTACAAAGATTCTATCCTTCTATTTTTCAGAGAACACAGAATTTTGATTGGCGTAGTGGTTTTTTCCTTTATTCTTAGGCTGCTGTGGCTTCAAACCACGATTGAGGGAGACGAGGGGTATTCCGCTTACGCCGCTTGGTTGTGGAATCTAGGGTACAAACCATTTTCTAATATCATCATTACCAAAGGATTACTTTTATCATTTTTGGAGAGGATACCCATCTCTGTTTTTGGCAATACTATAATACCTATTCGGCTGATGAATGATGTATTATTTTTGTTGTCGATTGTAGTCTTGTATCTCTTCGTTAAGGACTGGTTCGGTAGAAAAGTGGGGCTCATTTCAGCCCTGTTTTATGGGGTATTTATGAATGCACCCGCTTTCGAAGCTCAAATGGTAATGGTTGAGTCTGCTTCCATACCTTTCGTCATATTTTCTATCTATTTTTGCAACAAGTTTCTAAAAAGCAAAAGACGAATTGCATTGTTCATTTCTGGATTTATGGCATCGGCTGCTTTCTTCATAATGCAAAGCCAATTCATAATTATCGTCTTTCTTCTAATTATGCTCATTTTTTCCCGTGATCCCTCCAAAAGGAGCTTAGAAACTAGGCTTCATTTCGTTAAAGGCTTGGTAATTAACATGTTGTCATTGGTCGCAGGCGCAATTTTGCTTTTTGCAGTGTTCTTTATTTACTTCTGGAACCAAGGTATCCTCTCTTCGTTCATTCGAAATTATTTTCTTTTTTACCTTCCGGGAAACCTTTATTTATCAACTGCTAATGCGCTCTCTGGCATTCAGCTTTTTGGCATTCAGTTTTTGACAATTTTTGAGGGTCTACCATTATGGCTTTTTGCCATTTTCGGAGCCATAGTATGCCTATATCAAAAGAAATACTATGCCAAGTCTGGCATCTTTGCCTTGACTTTGACGCTTCTGCTTTTTCTTGCCGCCAGCATACCTCCGAACTTCAGTCATCATTATGCAATCTTGATCGCACCAGCTTCAATTCTTGCAAGTGTCGCAGTGTGTTCTATCTCAACGTTTCCAAAGGGAAATACGAAAAATATCGCTGGCGTTCTACTCATTGCTCTATTGATAATATCTTTTGTACCTGCCTTCTTTCTGTCAGCCTATCAGTATCCTGATTCAAATATGAATTGGGAGTTTATTAGTTGGTCCGCCTCAGGCGATATAGCCATGACGAATTACAATCAGCAACTAAAAGTTGCTAACTTTCTTAATGCTAACACGCCAAAAGGCAATGAAATTCTGGTCTGGTCAAATTGGGGAGCTGCAACTATTTATTGGCTGTCAGGTCACAACTTCACTAGCGAGTATGTCTCAGTGCGAAATCCGGTTAATGAAAATATCCCAAGTGAAGAGTACCAAAGAATAGTGAATATGGTTAATGACGGCGACTTTGATTATATTGTTCTCTTCTGGCCAAATCTTACTGGCCTTCAAGGAGTAAATGACTCCATCGTTGATATCACTTTGAACAAATATTCATATGTTGAAAGCATCGACGGAGCTAACATATTTAGTAAGTATAACACACAGGGAGAATGGGCTTTCTATAGTTTTGTTCAACAATTCTCTAATGCGACATTGGAATATGATTTACAAAGCGGGGGAAAAGGAAGTACAGAGCAGACTTTTGGAAATGAATCGATATTCATGCCTTACGTTGCTTCTTTAACAGTGAATAACGAAACGCAAGTGTCTATTTTCCAGCAGCCTCTTCCGGGTAATGGGTCGTTTATTCCCAACTCCTACATCAGCTATTCTAATGTTAATATACCTCAAAATTCGACACTCAAATTCAGTATAGCGATTGACCCTTCTGTCTGGGAAACAAGTAACGAAGAGGGAGTTCAGTTTGAAATATTCATAATAGACAATCAAAGCTCTAATTTGATATTCTCTAAACTAATTAATCCGCGAGAGAATATTGAGGATAGAAATTGGCTCAACTATGAAATAAACTTGAATCAGTACGCCGGCCAGAACGTCACCATATGTTTTGCTGACAATTCAGGACCTAATGGGAACGCCTACCACGATTGGGCATACTGGGGAAACCCAGTCATACTACAAGGTAGGTAGCGCGCTAAAACGCCTTATGCCAATTCCTCTGCCACAGCCGAAGTCAAGAATAACCCCTTTCCTAATCTTTCTCAAAAGTTCTTGCTAAGCAAAAGGTTCAGGTCCTTCCCAGAAATCTCTCAAAACTCTCCTTCTTCTTGAAGATGACTCGGTTATGCTGATCCTCATTGACTTTGCTCAGGTCTCTAAACTTGGCGCTCATGCCCGCCCAAAATTCTAACGCGCAAGTATGTAGGCTACATTAGCCTTCCTGTCCAGACTACTGGAGCATTCTTGTTAATTTCCAAAGGAAGCGTATATGTAGGTTCCTGTGGACCAAACTGTTTTGCCCATTCTACCATTTTTGTCACTCCTTCCTTTAATGAATGTTTAGTCTCGTAATGCAAGAGTTTCATGGATTTCTCGACCGTACAATAGGCATGTTTGACTTCACCTGGTCTCTCTTCCATAAAAATTGGTTTCAAGTTGCTGCCCATTGCTTCCAAAACTATCGAACATGCTTTATTTATCGAAACCACTTCATCGCTTCCAACATTAATTATTTGACCAACCGCCTCTTTGAAGGAAGCGGCATTAGCCATTGCTGGGTTAACATCTTCTATGTACGAGAAGGCACGCGTCTGTTCGCCGTCTCCAAAGATTATTGGTGGCTTGGCCCGAAGAATCCTGTTCATCCATATGCCTAAAACATTTCTGTAAGCATCCGCAATATTCTGCCTCGGACCGTATACATTGTGAGGTCGAATTATGACATGCTCAAACCCATAAGTTCTTGCAAATATTTCTAGCATCATTTCACAATAGGTTTTGCCTACCCCATAAGGATCCACGGGTTTTCTAGACATCTCTTCATTGAATGGTATAGATTGCCTGCCATAAACGGCCATGGAAGAAGTGAATACAAATCTTTCTAAATTTCTGTTAGCCCCTGCAACAAGCAAGTTGTTCATGGGCGTGATGTTTATGTCATTAATTGCAATTGGGGAAAAAAAGGATTGACCCTCTGCCGCATAAGCTGCAAGATGGAAAATTATGTCAACTTTCTTGACGACAACATCAACCTTAGTCTTGTTCCTGAGGTCAATCTTCAAAAAAACGCAGTCCTTATTGACATTCCTACTGTAGCCACCCAGTAAACTATCAACGCTGATTACATTATGCCCTCTCTTGATTAGCTCATCGACTAACCAAGATCCCAAAAACCCTGCTCCGCCAGTGACCAAAATAGTCTTAGTCTCCGTAATTCATCACCTCAATCTCACTAGTTTTTAGCGTGCATAAACTTATTGTTCTATTTCCCACTCCGCCTCATTAAGCGCGCGCTTGGAGCAGACTCAACCAGGAAGGAGCGGGGAGATCCAGCTTACCGACGCCATCCAAATGCTTGTCGATTGGGGTTTGAGGGTGTACGCTGTCAAGTTGAGAAAGGACCACAAACGTCTAGACATAGGCAATCTTGAAAGATACTGGAGCGCTCTTTCGCTGTCGCACCAACGTTTTCAGGATAGACCAGCAAACGATATATGACCTAATTCTTGAAAATATTAAAGAAAGAGAGAATCTTCTATAGCGGCACGTTTACGCGGCAAAAAAAGGTCGTTAGTCATAAGCGGTACAGGTTTTATCGGCAGTTGGGTCTCACGCGCGCCAGACTGAGTTTTCAGTAACCGCGTGCACTGCTCAAAAAGCTCATAGGCTTCTAGGCGAAAACGGGTCGAAGCAAGCTCATTAATCTTCTATAACAAACATCCAGCAGACATATTAAAACGACACTAGATAGTTCAATCCTGAGACTTGATGTCTAGCGCTAAAATCCTCGTTACAGGTGGGGCATCTTTCATAGGGAGTCACCTAATTGATACGTTGCTGAAGAATGGGGCTGTCGTGACGGTTGCTGATGATTTTTCAAGTGGAAGGCTCGCTAATCTCGAGTATTCATTGAAGCAAGCGGATTCGACTACTTGGACAGCGGACAACCTGAAGGTTCGGCAAGGCGACCTCAAGGACAAATGCTTCGCGTGTTCTGTGATGAAGGATGTTGACACTGTTTTTCATTTGGCCGCCTTGCACGGAGGAAGAGGGTACATTGATCTTCATCCGGCTGAGTGCTGCACGAATATGATTCTGGATCAGCTGGTGTTCGAGGAGGCGTTCAGGGCTGGGGTAGAAAGAATTTGCTTCGCCAGTTCTGCTTGTGTGTATCCGACTTTTTTGCAGGATGAAGTCGGATCTTCTTACCTGTTGCGAGAGGAGGATGCTGACGCGTTCGTCAGGGACAAAGCCCTTGCCGATCTAGAGTACGGCTGGGCTAAACTGATGGGAGAGACCGCCTTGAAAGCGTACCACAGGGAGCACAGCGTGAAGACGTCGGCGGTAAGAATATTCACGGCTTATGGTCCTAGGGAAAACGAGACGCATGCGATCATATCGCTGATCGCGAGGGCGTTCATCAGGGCTGATCCGTTCGTCATCTGGGGAACGGGCAAACAAGACAGAAACTTCACCTACGTCCAGGACATAGTGGACGCGCTCATACTGGCCTCGAAGAAAATAGAGGACGGCACTCCAATCAACGCCGGCAGAGACGACAGGATCACTATAGACCAAGCCGCCGAACTGATATTCAACATAGCTGGATGGAGACCCAAAACTATAATGCACGACCTCGACAAGCCACAAGGAGCGGCCTCCAGAGCAGCAAGCCTAACGAAATCCGAAAAGCTCCTAGGATGGAGACCAAAAATCGACT
>Ga0187784_10000509_pt1 | contig 28508 bp, 22 predicted proteins | sample 1015_SJ02_MP15_2_FD_132964 | JGI IMG/M metagenome (GOLD analysis project Ga0187784, IMG submission 132964) | Tropical peat soil microbial communities from peatlands in Department of Meta, Colombia - 1015_SJ02_MP15_20_MG | ecosystem: Environmental > Terrestrial > Soil > Wetlands > Peat | place... | reverse complement strand
GACGAAGCCTCCGAACGTTACTTACCTGGGGTCTGTCTCAGAGTCGAGGAAGAATCAGCTGATTCGGAGGTGTTCGGCTGGAATCAGTACTTCCAGGTGGGAGACGTTTGGTTGGGTGCCGCTCGAGTTCTTGACCCGTAAGAAACCGGTGCTGGGGCCTCCGCTTGCGTCTTTCAAAGAAGTGTACGGAGATTTGATGATCTATGCACTTGATACTGAGGGGTTCGTCTCGCAAATCAAACGTCTCTACGCAACGGGCTTTAGAGTTGAAATTAAGAAAGACGAAGTCCATCAATTGCAGATAAAATATGGCTTCAAGGAAGCAGCTTCGGCAATAACTCGAAGATTAGGGTCAGAATTCGTGGTTATGTTCACTCAAGATGCCCCGCTGCACTCGAAATATACTGCAGGTTATCTCAGAGTAAATTGGAGGTTGTGCAAAGAACTCAGTAAGACTGTAAAAGATTTGGTGATATTTTCTGACTGGAGTAGGTTCGCAACGGAGGCCCATCTCCTAACGCGCACGACCCAATTACCGAAAATCGTTCGCGCATTGAAAGCAAGAGATGAGGATTTGATTTTAGGTTGGAACAAGGGGGAGCTTCATCGGAAACTGATTAAAGTTGTGCTACTTGCATTTGAACCGATCTGCTATGTGGGTTTGTTCCTAGCAGACAAGAAAATACGGAGTAGACCAATTGTCGCCGTCGGGCCACCTCAGATTCTTGCAGCTATAACCCTGAAGATGCTACGTCAAGTAAGAGTTGCCTGTTTACTCCACGATGTGCTCTTCTTTACCGACAATTCGAAGTATCCGTTGCTGTTTAAGGCATATAATCTATTGTTTTCCCGCGCGCTACGGCACGCCGACTATTTGATTACCGTTTCACGAGCTCATTCAGATCAGCTTCTGCGGTTTTACCCGTATCCGCAGAAAGTTGTAACGCTCTTTGGAGACCAGCTGAACAGCCGACCGAGTTGAACGAGAGTTGAATATACACAAGCATGTAGCGAGTCGTGAGCATTCTAATGGAACTAGATTCTACACGGGAAAGGCGCTACTGCTTCAAGATGGAGATCAAAGTTATGAATCTCGAAGGCTATGCATGAATCATCGAGCGAATCATCAAATCGTCGGAGACCCTTTGGCAGGGATTTGGGGAACAACACTTCGGCTGAACTTTACCTTTGCTTGCTAGTTAAGAGCAAACTGGATGACGAATTGGCATTGAGAGTTGCTGCGTGTGCAGAGGAAATCAGCACCAACGGGGGAGCGCCACTTGCTGTCAGCCATTACCTTGAAGGCATGAGTCAAGATGGGATTGATCTAACAGTATTAACTTCCCTGAAGACCTCGGATCACACGATCCGCCAGCTATCAGATCAGAAAGTACGGGTCATACAACTGCCTTTCCAGATATCCTCTACCTTTGACCACGGCCTGCTTGGCGCTACGAAGCGTTATGCTGCTGAACTGTCAGAGGTTTTCTCTTCCAATGATGTTGTGTATATAGCTCAGGCTTGGTATCCTGCGGCCGCCATTGCGAGAAGAATTGGGATTCCAGTCGTAGCTCACGCACACGACTACGCGTTTTTACGTCCAGATTGGCAAATGTCATGTCAGGAGTCGCCTAAGTTACAGCACGGCATGATTCCATGCACATTCGCCGAGTTCGTGCACTATAGAATGCGATATGTCTCTCAACGCGTCGGAGAGGGGTCCGTCACTTTTCGAGCCGTTCCTATGGTACTCTACGAGCTTTTGCGTGCAAGACAGTACTTTCTCTGGAAACAATTTGCTGAGTCTGCGCGGTTCGCAGACCATCTTGTTGTGGTGAGCGAAGCCACGAAAAGAATCATCATCGAATATTTGCCGCAGCTAAGGGACCGCTGCAGTGTCATCTATAATCCATTCACTGATCCTGGATTTGTGGACACGCAATCGGAAGATGTCGTGCGGCTTGGGTATTTTGGTGGACCGCAGTACCATAAAGGATTCGTAACCTTACTTTGGTCTCTGAAACTCCTTCAGATTCATTCGCCGTCCACTAGGATCAAGCTCATCGCACCCAGTACTCGCGGCACACGCTTTAGCGCTGTCGTCCGAAAGCTAGGATTAGAAAGCATAGTGCTTGAACTTCCGCACTTGAGTCGTGATGAGCTTATCCGTCTGTACGAACACATAGATTTCGTAGTTGTCCCCAGTGTATGGCAAGAACCCTTCGGCTACGTTGCACTTGAGGCTCAGCTCATTGGTCGCCCTGTCATAGCGACTAAAATGGGAGGTCTGACGGAAATTGTTGAAAACAATGTAACTGGCTGGCTTTTGAAAGCCGACGATGCTCCCAGACTGGCTCTTGCTCTAAGTGAGGTTGCCAATTTACCCATGGAAACTGTGCGTTCGATGGGGGTTAAGGCTAGAGCCCACGCGCTTCGTAAGTTTTCAAACGAACATCCCGTTCAGAAACTCATTTCAATCCTAGAACGCGCATCGAAATCTCCGGCCGGAAGAAAACAGAACACATGCTGAGGAATCATGGTGCCCTGGGAGTTTTCGAGTGGGCGCCTCAGGTGAAGGAATGGTTTACATGACTGAGCAGCTTGGGAATGGGAAGACCGGAGAATTAATAGAACTCATTTCTCCAAGCACTGAGAACAACGCGTTTAGCAAGCTGGTTAGTACCTTGAGGCTAGGGACTGGCGTGCAGGAGCTCTCACTGTTAACACGGGATGACCTCGAAGCTCTCTACGGTCGCATGGATGGATTTGTTGTTCCGAGCGTGAAACCTGACCAAAATGTGCTGACTATCCTCCTAGAACAGCTTCTTCGGATATCCAAGACCGAGCTGCAAAGGTTGGACTTCAGTCAGGTCGATTCACTCAGCTGGTCCAATTTGTGAACTTGTTTCGATACTAGAGAGGCACGAATGCTTCAACTGGTGGCAGAGGTCGAACTTGCATTTCAGCTTGCCCCGCGTTTTCATGCTGGCTACTATCATTATTCTTCTGACCGGCGTCTACTATTGGCTTACGCAGTCTTCGTACAGAATCATGGTACTCTATGCTCTCTTCAGCATGATCCTCTTGTGGCTCACTAGCACCAGTAGGAATGGATTATTACGAACAAAGCCGGTCCGAATTATCTTTGAATCATCAAGATGGTGCGGTATTTCCGCTGTAATTCTATTCGCTTTTCTGATATTCAATACGTCACAAAGCTTGTACACGAGACCTCCGGGGACGTCAATAGTGATGGCAGCGATTCTTGTGTTGCTGGCCATAATCTTGACGGCCGAACCCAAAGCGAACCCTTCAGTCTTCGAGCGCCCCTTGTTTCTGATGCTCATGCTGTCGTTGGTGATAGTGTACATGTACTTTTCTGCCTACCTTGTACAACCAGATCTTATGCATGGGCCGGCGTATGCACCCGTTGATGCATACAGAGACTATGCTAATGCGTTGAGAATAGAGACATTGTCAGGAATTGACCCTAACAAAATGATTCTCGAGACATACTACCGCGCATTTCCTGTTGTTCCAGTTGAGATTGCTCTCATGGCTTTGATCACGGGTTTACCAAGTAACATCGCACATTTGATCATCGGTATGGCTTTTTTACTTCTTGCCCTGAGTTCCATGATTTTGATATCGAGGTTCATCTTTGGCGAACGTAGTCTAGGCGCTAAATTTTCAGCTGCGACATTTCTACCACCACTGTTGATTCTCCTGCAACCCATTGCGTTGGACCCAACCCTTGTTGGTGGGCTGACGCCTCTCAGCTTTGGTGCTGTGTCGTTCCTTTCTCTAATCTTGTATCTGCTTCTCAAGAACGTGACTAACGACACGGGACAGACTGGATCATTGTTCGTTTCAATGCTGTTAGTTATGTTAGTTTTAGTTCCTTTACATTTGTCAGCAGCGGTAATGGCGATTTTGCTCTTTTGTGCGGTAGGCCTGTTCCTCTGGAGGGAGAAAAGTGTCGTTAGATCACTCGGAATAATCTCATTTGTTAGTATCGCACTCTATATCGGATTCTATTCCGGTGATCTGGGCAGTCTGTTTGGTAACCTGAACCTTGAATTTTTGGCGTTAACGCGCATCGTGAATGCAGGTACGTCGGTCATAAGTCAACTGGGAGCTAGTTCGACAAAGGTGACAGAAGATGAGGTGAACAAGATTCTCGGTTCTGTGCCTGAGGCGTTCGTCCTCGCAATCGCTTCGGTTATGATCGTCAGAGTAAGACAATTCGCGAGTAGGCAAGTAGAGACTGGGTCATTTTCTCGGAGACGTCTACGCTCGTTCGCGCTTTTTTGCGGAGTTGTTTTCGTATTTGGTTTTGCGGGAAGTTTTGTGGCAAACGTGGGATTTGGGGGTCTCGTGGTTAGGTATATTGTAGTAGCCCTAACACCGTTACTACTTTTGGTGACCTCCGTCACCATGGCGTTAATATTGAAGAACGCAAACCTGGCGAGGAGACTGCTGCTTCTCGGACTGCTTGGATTTTACATCGTATCTGTAACGACGTCTCCCGCTTTTCTTCCGGAGAGCAGCTCAATCTCTATGCGTTTGATTCCTACTCAAAGCGAGAGAGCGTCCGCTTCATTCTTTGCGGCGAAGTTCGAACCAGACAACACGCGACTCACGCTCATAATCGCTGATTTTCCGTTTATTCTTCATGTACAGGGAGTGTTACTCTCGGAACATTTTTACGAGAACTATGTGCAATTTGAGAACCCGCAGCTGCCGATCACCCAAACCTCACCCGGTACGAACACAATTTTCTTTTCTAGGAACTATTTCATACAAAATTCATACATATTCAAGACATTTAGTCTGAATGCAGCCATTCTGGCTAACACAACGAAATGGAATGGTTTCAATAAAATCTTCGACGACTCTTCAACTTCGATTTATTATACGGAAACTCCCTGACTCGCAGATATTGGCAAGAGTGCACTCAATAATGATCGATTTTTGAAAGTCTGATAAAGCGAAAAAGAGATGTGAAGAATGGTAACTGTACTTGGAATATATAACCCGCCCTGGCTGATTGCAGGCCCGCATGAGGGAAGCGCCGTAATCGTCCGCGACGCAAAAATTCTAGCTGCCGTTGAGGAAGACCGAATAACAAGGATCAAACACGACGGGAATGTTCTCATTTGGAATTCGATCAAAGAGGTCTTGAGAATAACAAGTATCAAACCTGCGGATATAGATGCCGTCGCGATCCCTTGGGAATCACCTGAGGAAACACTGTTCACGAAACTAAGGGATCTAAAGCTTGCAAGCGTTATTCACTATCCCTATGTTCGGTACGTGAGCATAACTCGCACGCGCCAAATGCTAGAGGCTTTTGGAATCAAGGCACCAATTTGGTATGTTAACCATCATCGAAGCCACGCCGCTTCAGCTTTCTTAACTTCTGGGATGAAAGAATGTAGCGTTATCACGCTGGACGGACAGGGCGACCGCGATGAATCGCTCAGTGCTTGGGAGGTTCAAAATTATGAGATGAAAAACATCGCAACGATCTGCGCTCCCACTTTTGGTGACTTTTACAGTGCCGTCACATATGTTGTAGGTTTCAAGATGAACGACGGAGAGGGTAAAACTATGGGTCTTGCCTCATACGGCGATCCTATTATCATCTACGATAAAATCGCTCATTTTCTGCGAGTTAACGGCCTTCACGTCGAAGGGATTGTGAATAAGATCGATAGAATGCAAGTCGATGTAACCGACGTGAGGCCTTTCGTACCATACCGCCACCTCATACCGGAGAATAATAACGAATTGTTAAATCTGGCGCGAGTTTACAGAAAGGAGGATATAGCGGCAGCCGCCCAAAAATTGCTCGAAGACCGTGTTTTGGAATTTGTTCGGAACGTCATAGCCAAAACGCGCAAAAACAGGATCTGTTTAGCAGGAGGAGTGGCCTTGAATATGAAGTTGAATCAGAAAATCCGGGAGATGGAGGAAGTAGAGGATGTTTACATCTTTCCCAACCCTGGCGACTCTGGCGTTGCAGTCGGAGCAGCTCTCCAAGTCTGCAAGGAACTGATGAAGCGAGAAGGAATAGATTGTCCTAATGACCGTATGGTTCACACTTATTTCGGTACGAGTTACTCTGATGAGGAGGTGGTCAGGGTTCTCGACGAGTATCGACTCGAATACCAAGAACTGAAAGAACCTGAAAAAGCAGCAGCTGATCTGATCGCGGAAGGGAGAGTGGTAGGATGGTTCCAAGGAAGGCTTGAATTTGGCCCCAGGGCCCTAGGAAACCGATCCGTCCTCGCAGATCCGCGCGACAATAAAATGAAAGACAAGATTAACAAGTACCTAAAGAAACGTGATTGGTTCATGCCATTCGCCCCTAGCATGTTAAGTGAAGCTAAGGATGAATATCTAGAGGAGGCAGTGGAAGCCCCTTTCATGATAATGGGCTTTAATGTCAAGAAGGAGAAGATAAGAGAGATTCCAGCGGTAGTGCATGTTGATGGAACAGCTCGACCTCAGACAGTAACTAGAGACATTAATCCCTCCTACTGGCAACTAATACGCGAATTCGAAAAGCAATCTGGAATTCCATTAATTCTCAACACCAGTTTCAACAGACACGGACAGCCCATGGTCCGATCTCCAGAAGACGCCGCGTTACATGTAGTATGGGGAGCCGTCGAATACTTGATTATTCATAAATATCTCGTGGACGCCAAGGTTAAACTGTGAATTGAGAATTATGCCGAATTATCCCGTTACACAGAACCTTCGTTCTGCAAAACTACCAGAAGTTTTAGAGGATATCGATAATTAATGCCCATATACCTCCCTGCTTGGCCCAATTGCCGTCGCTGCGTCTAGATTTCGTAGGGGAGGCACAGATAGTAGCATGTGGAGTAGGACTTCTATGAGCCAGAAAAGGGATCCGCAATATTACAACTTCGCTCGGTTCTGACAGCTAAAAAGTGGACGTGCCCTAGTCCGAAAACGTAAAGTCCAAGATTAACACATGGTTTTTGATTAGCAAAGAGAGTTAGTAGGAAAATGAGGAAGATTGCGACATTTGCTAGGAATGTTAAGACTGTGGGTGTGGTTTGTAAATGCGCTCATGTTGATCTTCCCGGACGATCATATTTCAACTTTCGTGACAAGACCGTTCATCTTGAGACACTTTCTTGGAATCAGTGTTGGTAGGAGAACAGGTATACGGGGTGGATCTTGTTTTCTCGACATTAATCGTATGTCAGTGGGTGACGATTGCTTCATAAACAAAATGTGTTATTTTGATATGGCTGGGAGCATAGTCATAGAGGATAACGTTGTAATGGGACATGGCGTAACCATAATCACCGCTAAACACAAGATTGGCCCAAATTGGCGTAGAGCGTCGGTCGAGGTTGAGAGCACCAAGGTCAGGATCGGTCGCGGTAGTTGGGTCGGTGCTAATGTAACGATTCAGCCCGGAATCATAGTTGGCAGAGGCGTCGTGTTGATGCCTGGCGCAGTTGTGGCAAAGGACCTTCCAGATAATGCCCTGGCTGGAGGTGTCCCAGCAGAGGTTAAACGAATCATGATTTGAGCACCCTATCCTATCTGACTTGAATTAGGAATTCGTGAAACAATCGGATGGTGTCACGCGCCGAATACGACTCTACAAACGCAGGTGATTGACTTTCGGTCGGTCCTTAGATTGTAAGCATGTTTCAGAGATAGAAATACTCGCCGCGTCTGGCTACGGATTCACAGACCACAGTCTAATATGTAACGGCTGAGTTCTTGATGAGAGCCGGGAATAGGCTTCTGAGATTTGGATTAATCTACATTTTGAAAATTCCATATCAATTGACCGATTTGCATATTTATTTCATGAAAATAAATATCCAACGCATTTACCAAGCGTGTTGAATCTTCTTGACCTCGCGGGTTAAAGGGAATGGAAGCGACCTCGTCAAAGCCCGCATCGAGAGACGACTCTCAAACTATCCGCTGCTATATTCAGTTGTCAGATTATTATGGCGAACCAGCAGATCGATAATACTTCACACCAAATGGCGGTTAATGTTTCTCTTGAGGGAAGAGTGTAGCTTATTCGACCCTGATAAGATTTTATGGCTTCCTCCGTCTAAGATAATCAACTACCCTCAAAGGGAGTTCGATTTCGAGAATTTCAAAGGTGTCGTACTGGCTGGAGAGTGGGATCGAGTCAACCCCAAGGACCCTTGTCACGGAAAGTTTGAGGAATTAGATGTTTACCAATCGTTAAAGGAAGTTGTATTAGAGGGCAAAAGTTGGAAAGAAACACTTTACTTTCAACGGATTCTCGAAGCGGTGAAGAAGGGTGGCGTTCTATACAATTGTGTAAATGAGGATGACCTCAACCGGAGATGCAAGAACATCGAAGCTCTGTTCTGTGCGATCAGGGACCATGGATACAAGACGCAGCGCGAGCTAATGAAATCAGCGCCCTTTGCCGAGCGTTTTGTGGCTCATGGCGAGGTAACCGTGAGTATCGGACGTGATGGTGACTTTCTCTTTAGTAGCGGCGCTCACCGATTGGCAGTTGCGAAGATCCTTAGTATTCCGCGCATTCCTGTCAACGTAGCCGTGAGGCACAAGGAATGGGCGAGGTTCGCAGGTGAGTTAGCCCGATATGCAAGAACGCATGGTGGAAGACTCTATCAACCAGCATGTCATCCCGACTTGGCGGATATTCCGGCTTTCCATGACTGCGAGGAAAGCTTTCGTGTGATCAGGGAGAACGTCTCAGTCCGGGAAGGCCGCGTCCTTGACATTAGGACGAACCTAGGCTACTTCTGTCATGCGTTTGAAGACGACGGCTACGAGTGTTACGCCGTAGAGGAGGACCCTGAGGAGTGTCGTTTCTTGCGAAAACTTCGTCGAGCCAATCACAAAAAATTCGCGATCGTAGCCGAAAACATATACGATTGGCCGCAAATTGGTCTAATCTATTTTGACATAGTATTGGCGCTGAATGTGTTCCACCATGCTCTGAAAACAAAAGAGTTTTCTCACAAGCTCGCAGAACTATTGCAGGAATGCCATATGAGAGAGCTATTCATTGAGCTGCCTGCAGACGAAGAGATAGATGGAGTTTACTACAGGGATTTTTACACAAAATATTCGATGCGTGGATTTCTCGATTTCATAATGGAATCCTCCAGATTCAAGAAAGCGGAAGCTATAGGATTGGAGGGTGACCGGAGGATGATCTATAAATTGTCTCAACGAGGTTCAGTTTAGGTAGTCACTTGGAAACTCTAACCACCGACTCCTTGCTCTTACACTGTCTAGCCGAAGAAGTCTTGAACGGTGTTTTAATACCCCTTTGCTTGATTCGGTAGCTCGTGAGAATTAATCGATGCTTGACAGGTAACGATTATCCGCCTGCAAATCTGTATGTCCGGAAGTATTCAGCTTGGGGGAAGGATCTAATGCGATTTCTGCTGCTAGGAGTGTATCATATCTCTGGCTGCAGACCATTACCCAGTCAGTCGCTCAAGTTGTAGCTTTCGCCTTCTTCGCCCGCCTGATATCCGTAGGTGAGATGGGCGCATACACAATCTTGAGCCTGGCGTCCAACGGAGCGTCAGCGCTTATGGGACTTGGTGTGTCAAGTGTCACGACGAAATTCGTTGCGGAGAACATTGCTCAAGGAAAGAAGAAAGTGGCGGCCTCAGTCTACTACAAGTCCCTACTCCTGAGTGAGCTGGCCTCTATAATAGTCGCGGCAGGATTCCTACTCTCAAAGTTTCCTGCAGGGGTTTCTAACCTACCAAACTCACCGCTAGTGTCAACTATCGGCATATGGTTTGCGATTGATGTTATCGCGATCATTGGTCCAGTCGCGGCGGCTGTGTTTTATGGGCTACTCGAATTCAAGAACTATGCCTTGACCTACGCGATCTACGGTGGCGTCAGACCATTTATGGTTGTTTTGTTCGTTTATGAGACCGGCTCCTTGGTTGGGCTTGTGGAAGCGTGGGTAATTTCTGATGCCGTCTTAGCAGTCTACGTGTTCCTGTACTTCTGGCGGGGACTTGGTCCGCCCGTTTTTGGGTTTAGCACGAAATATCTTCTGAAACTTTCTGTTCCGCTTTATGTTGCGACACTCGCGTCGTTCGTCTACGGCTCGTTTGATCGACTAACCTTGATCCCGTTAGTTTCACTTACTGCTCTGGGCATTTATGGAGCTGCGATAACCGCCTTTTCTGCCTACAGTGGCCTGATTAGTGTCTTCAGCTCGGTTTTGCTTCCTCTCTTCTCGGGGGTTCACGGAGTTAAGGGACCTAAGGTATTAGAGGAGTCGATTAGGACTGCGTCTCGTTATGTGTCGATTGTTGCTATGCCTTTGGCGTTCGCATTGATGGCTACTGCAAGGCCCGCCCTGACTTTGCTTGTTGGGAAGTCATACCAAGGAGGCATAATTCCACTCGCCGTCTTAGCGCTCGGGTCCACTGCTAGCATAGTCGGTTTATCCCTTAGTCCTGTCCTGATAGTTTTGAACGAGACGGCGCTTGCCGCCCTTTCCTCACTGCTTCCCATCCCACTCGGCATAGCCGTCGCATTCATCTTAGTTTCGATGCTGGGCATAGTTGGCGCCTCAATTGCCCGCGCGCTTGCAATGCTGCTCAGTCTCGTGCTGACGTGGTATTTCTTGCGGCGAAAAATTGTTGTCAAACTTGATTTTCAAGCCATCATGAAGAGTATTGTAGCGAGCGGGGGTATGGCCTTGGTCATGGAGGCACTCCAGCTTTTCTACTATAGTCGATTTCTTCTCCCCATTTACCTCTTGGTCGGGTTCCTCGCTTACCTTCTTGGGATGAGGACGTTGAAGGCGATCAATCCCTCCGACATCGACTTACTCCGCCGTATGTTGGGGTCGCGTTTTGGTAGAGTCTGCGGCTTTTTGTCGCGCGTCGTCTTATCCACCTAACTCCGAAATTTGCTTGTCTCTCTCGCCAATGTCTGTCCGAGTGAGAAGCGGTGTGGGCGCTTTCGGTGGCCATAATTTATTGTCACAGTGATTAACTCAAAGGCGAGTGCATTCCCTTGGCACACTCCAATCATAATAAGCGGTTGATTGCGAGTTCTCTGCTACTTTGACTTGAATCACGTCGAAGAAAAGTAGTTACAAGTTCGCCTCCGTGTACTCGGCGTCGCAGTATGCTGTCAAAGGCTTGAACAAAGTCCGAGGCGATGTTGCAAGGAGACGAAGAACTCGAAGAACAGCGAGCCCTAACTTGACTGGACTGCCAGCTAGGCTCGACGCAACGCAAGGTAAGATTGAACGTTTCTGGTAAACAATCGAACTCTGCTACGCAAGATACGACCACTTGGACTGATTCAGAGAATCCTACAACCACAATCCACATAGAAGCCTTAACTCCTAAACAGCAGAAATCTACTTCTACATGTCCGTGGATAGCTCCCGCAGGCAATCGGTTTGGTCACCAACTTGACTAGAATGAACTAGAAAAGAGAACACAACGTTATGCCAAGTAATAAGTTACTAGCGACAACTATCATTCTATCCGTGCTTTGCGTATCTTTGGCAGGAGAACAAGTATTTCAGAGTTTTAATGGACAGAATTTTGATGGACAGAATCATGGGACAACGGGCTATGTTGGAATTGTTCCTTGTAGTTATGAAGTTAACATAATTAGTGGAGTAACTACTGCTCAAAGCTGTAATGGGGGAGCAATTCTCGACCAATCCACTAACGCTGCGGGTGTTATCAACGACGCAATCGACAATCTGACCGATGGAGGGCAAATTTTCATTCGAGCTGGGACATACGTTATCTCATCTACAGTAACGATAAATGGTTTGTCGGGCGGCCCAAGGAACATAACACTTACTGGTGAGGGCAACTCTACCGTACTAATGCAGGCAGCGGGAGCGAATATTGCTGTAATTTACATTTCGTATGGGTGGGGTGATACCGTTGAAGGCTTCACCGTAGACGGTAACAGAGCAAATCAGGGAACGTCTGGAAATGGGCCACTTGGTAACGGACAGAGCACTTGGTTGATTTTAAGTAAGTATAGTAACCAGACCGTAGTTAGAAATATGGTTTTAGATAACGGATACTCATACGGTATTTTCGCCTATAGAGATACCGATGACATTCTTCAGAACAATATTGTAACGAATGTAGAGGAAGACTCTATTCACTGCGACTCTTCTACTGGGTGTCTAATTCAAGGCAATGTTGTGGATGGAGGTTCAGATATTGGAATCACCGCCTTGAGCAGTTCTTTAACGCAAGTGGGGGAGGATAACATCATAATTGGAAACATTGTCAGGAACATAAGCTACAATCTCGACCCCTTCGGAGCTAACAGTCACACTTGCATATCCTTGCAACCTATGGGACAGAACATGACCGATAACGTGATTTCCAATAATGTTTTGCAAAGCTGTAAGGGCTACGGGATTGACAATGTGGTTTCGCATTATGCTGTTCGTACTGTGATTTCAGGGAACAGTTTCACGAATGACGGTTGCGGTATATGGGGTAAGGGCTTCGATTACCTTACGATCACTGCCAATACATTCTATGATACTGCGGCTAGCGGGGGATGCTCTGGTAAAGCGATAGTGTTCTATCAATCCTCTCCCGCTAGTATTTCTCGCCATGTAACTATTACTGGAAACACGTTCTCGAACATTGTCGCAGACGGTTTGGACGTTCAAGGAGGAGACTTTCTGATTCAAAACAATATTTTTAGCCATATCTATGGCTACACGATTGATGTAAGCTATTCTTCAGCATCCAATATCGCTATCTTAGGAAACTACTTTGAGTATACAGACAACCACGCCATTGTGTTAAGCAGCAGGGGCGTAGGAAACGGCATTCAAATAATGAACAATGTGATCAGCGGAAACGCAAGTTATTATGGCATTGATATTGGAGCTGGGAGTCAGGTTCTAGTTGAAGGCAACAGTGTAAGCAACTCGAGCAGATGCGTTTACATTGGTAGTGGAGCTAGCTATGTTTCGGTTATCGCTAACAGTTTATGGACTTGTGCAACTCCGATAAGTGACAACCTCTACGCTTATGTCGTTCTGAAGGATAACGTGAACTATAATCCGAAAGGTCACATTAGTTCGCCTTGGAACACGTCGCCGGGAAACGATCTTCTCGATGTGAATACTGGCAGCGGTGCCTCAACACCCACAAGCACAATCGTCTACACTGTTTGGGAGTCTCCGAAGATGATTTCCGTCTCAGGAGGAACAGTTACTCAAATACAGATTGATGGAACCACATTAGGATTGACAAGCGGTTCATGGACACTTCAACCTGGGGAAACCTTTGAGATCACCTATTCAGGTTCACCTACTTTCGTTGTTTCAGGGCAATGAGACATCGTTGAGCTAGCTCATTTGGAAAGCCGCTTCAAGTCCGGAAAACTGTGGAGTGTTCTCAGAACATTACGTACAGATCAGATGTTAGTTCTTTCTCTTCTGGAGGCTTGGCGATTCTTCGAAATTTCAACAATACGTCATATAGCGTCAGCATCCAATTGTCGCCGTTTGCGCGCACAAATGCGGATAGAGAATCACGCCCAGAAGACACATTCTTGTAGATTTCGATGTCCGCCGTGCTCTGTTCGTTCGCGCACCACCCAGTCCTCTGGTTAGGTTTTCTCCACCCAGCGATTTCACTTTTTGAGTTGCGACGTTTCCGTAGAGCGATGGGTGTTACTAGGAATATGTAAATCAGTGAGAGGAGTGAATCCAACAGAGCGGTACGGATTAATTCGAATTTTCGATGCGCTCTCGCGGTGTTCGTCAAGATTGAATATGTAAGGTTCAGGGTGAAGTTGAAAAGGCTCATTTGAGCCCGCTTCAGGTAGCTAGTCAAGTGCAAATTCCTCTTTCCACTTCGTGTCACTCACGCTTGGTTGTTCTTTCTTGTCAAGCCAGAAACCCTCCAAGTATAGATATTCAATCTCGGTTCTGGAGAAACATCTGTAAGCATCTTGAGGTGTGCACACTATCGGTTCACCTCGCACGTTGAAGGAAGTGTTCACAATCACCGCACACCCGGTCAACTCTTCAAATCGTCTGATCACTTCATGAAAGAGTGGGTTCGTTTGCTTACTGACTGTCTGAATGCGCGCAGAATAATCCCAATGAGTTACCGCAGGGATGTCACTGCGTTTCTGGTTGACGGGTCCTAGGAGATCACCATCTTCACGGATGCCGCTTTCATGCGGCAGACAACGTGATCGCAGTACAGGAGCTACAAGCAACATGTAGGGGCTCGACCGGTCGAGTTCGAAGTAGGAGCTTACGCGTTCCTCTAATACAGCCGGAGCAAACGGTCTGAATGATTCACGGTACTTTATCTTCAGATTCATGAACTTCTGCATGTCTTCGCGGCGAGAGTCGCCAAGAATGGAACGCGATCCTAGAGCTCGCGGGCCAAATTCCATTCGTCCGGAAAAGAACCCTACAACGTGACCGTCAGCCAAAGCTTGAGCAACAGTCACTGCACGTTCACCTTTGGGCAAACGCTTGTATGGATAACCATTGGTCATGAGGAACGCCTCAACTTCTCCTTCCGAGAAGGAGGGCCCCAAGTAGCTGCCGTGCTGTTGGTCCAGGCCATCTGACACTCTGCGTTTCAAATGGTGATAGCCAAACTGCACTGCCAATGCGGCGCCTAAGGCTCCGCCTGCGTCACCAGCAGCGGGTTGAATCCAGATTTCCTTGAAGGGGCCATCGCGTAGGATGCGGCCGTTTGCCACACAATTCAGGGCCACTCCACCAGCTAGGCACAAATTTTCCTTGTTTGTCTCTCTTTGAACATGGAATGCCATTTTGAGCATCGCCTCCTCGGTGAAAGCCTGTATGGAAGCAGCCAAGTCCATTTCCCTTCGCGTAATGCGCGATTCAGGCATCCGTCTAGGTCCGCCAAACAATTTCTCGAATCGAGGTGACGTCATCTCCAAACGATCCAAGAAACCAAAATACTGCAGGTCGAGCACAACTGACCCATCATCGCGAACTGTGGCGATCTTCTCTTTGATTATATCAAGATACTTAGGCTCCCCGTACGGAGCGAGTCCCATTAACTTGTATTCGCCTGAATTCACCTTGAATCCACAGAAATAGGTAAAAGCTGAGTACAAAAGCCCTAGCGAATCTGGGAAGTGCATCTCCTTCAATATACGCACTTGTTCTCCATCGCCTATACCGTATGAGGCGGTGGCCCATTCTCCTACGCCGTCAACTGTGATTATTGCCGCTTCTTCAAATGGTGAAGGAAAAAACGCGCTCGCTGCGTGTGCAAGATGATGCGGTGTGAAGAGAACTGGCCCTTCGTAACCAAGTGAATCTTTGATGATCTCTGGAATGCGAAGCTTCTGTGAGATCCATCTCGGTGTTGCTGTCAGCCATGCTTTCAAACCACCCGGGGCTATTGCCAAAAAGGATTTGATAAGGCGGTCGTATGTAAGAAGAGGTTTGTCATAGAAGACAACCGTATCCAACTGTTTGGGCGAAATGGCCCCCTCCTCAAGGACGTACATGATAGCGTTCATCGGAAAGGAAGGATCATGCTTACGTCGTGTGAATCGCTCCTCCTGAGCGGCAGCCACTATTTGGCCCTCGGCCACGAGCGCTGCGGCTCCATCATGATAGAAGCAAGAGATACCGAGCGTAACTTTCATTTCTAGCAACTCAATTTAGAATTTGCGGACATTCTTTGGCAATCGCATCAGATATAGCATCAGCTATGATTCTATTCCCTAATGCTGAGTAGTGAATGTAATCGGAAATATACGTGATACGTCTCAAACGGTCATCGCGAGACAATCGCATAAAATACGGTAGAACGTCAACCACGAAAGAGTTTCTTGACGGATCGTGAAGCTCAGCGAAACGGTTTAAGTACGCGGAACTCGTGCCCCTACCAAAGACTCTGTAAGTCGGGAGCGGGACAAAGAATACCGGCTTTGGATCAACGTCCTCTCTGAATCTTTCTAGAATTGATTTCATCAACAGCCAAGACGAATTTGACTCGTATTCAGATATTTGGGAAGCGTATTGCGTTTTGCGGATGAGGAGTTCGAGGAAAGAAGTCTTACGTAACCATCGCGGCATAAGTCCGTAGACCTTCTCATACTTCGCACGCAATTGCGCTTCTTTGCTGACTAGTTTCGTTGCGTCTGCCTCTGAAAGAATCTCATTGGGAACTGGCTGATTGTGCAATTCAAGGCCCTCACTGTTGAGTGTGAAGTATGGTTTTGACCAGTACCGTGTTTGCACATCTGCGACTCCGCCAGTCTGTGTTCGCTGGCCCATGGGATACAAGCTGAGTAGATTACGGAGAATATTATGTGTCGTTGGAGCAAAGATGAACGCATCGGCCCCAAATCGCTTTGCGATTTCTTCATAGATCAGCAACTGCTGGTCGGTCCCACTACCAGGAAGCCCGAAATTCATGACATCCAAATTAGGATAAGCGTTCTCTAAGAGATCAGAAAAGCGTTCACTACTCTCAAGCCCATGCCCCGCGGTGTTGGAGTCACCTAAGACGACAATCCGGTGCCGTCCAATAGGTTTGTCGCGTGAATATTCACGGTCTGAACGCATGCCAACTGAGTTAGTACGTAACCAGAAGCGATAGCGAGGAAGGTTCACATCTAAGATGATCGTGCTAAGGTTAGGTACGAACCACCAACCTATCACTGGATGATAGGCAAGAGACTGCCTGGCCCAAACCAATTTAGGCGCACCACTGAAGCGGTGGAGAACGAAAGTTTAACGCCCAATCGACAAACTGAAGGAAAGTTAGCATTTGGTCACCCTGACGATCAATTTCAATTAGCATTGTCGACAAAAAGCCCCCATCAACTCTGTTGAATACACATCGAGTGAATTGGAATACGAATCGAACTTTGTAAGACGTGGGTCAAATATTTTGCTGTAGGGTTGTGTAGTATTTGAAGCCGTACGTGAGGAGTCTGTGCCTCGTGCAGACGCCTCTTAAGCGCCCTCCTTTGTATTTGATGCATCAAGATGCTCAAAGTTAAATTTTCGTCACTCACTCCGCAGTAGTGCACGCAGTCTGCAGATTAGGTAACCGAAGGATATGAGAGCCTCGTAATGAGAAGTGAGAAACGACATAAGACGGGTTCTGAATCGAATCTCGACGAACTCACTCTAGAATTCATAGGCAAGTATGGCCCTACGAGTGTCCAACGGTTGCATGAAGCGTTAAGGATCAATAATCCATCGTTAACTGAATTAGAAGTAGTGGACATCGTTTGGCGTTTGTCCGATGATGGCAAAGCGCAGTTGGAGGATGCTTGGCCCGTTACCAAACCCTTCACAAGTTTTCTGGGGCTGTGGGAAAGACACCTATCACTCTACGGTTCGTTGGTGTTCGCGTTCGCGGTAAACTTATTGATATATGCAGTGCCGTCTGGTTCTCCTTGGGTGGTCTTTCGATGGGTGCTTGGATCGGTGTTTGTCCTCTTTATCCCGGGGTATGCGACGGTCGAGGCACTGTTTCCTGAGACTGGGGAGCTTAATTCGCTTGAACGTTTCGCGTTGAGCATCGGACTGAGTCTTGCATTGGCACCGTTAATCGGATTGTTTTTGAACTATACGCCGTGGGGAATTAGGTTGGCACCTATCGTGATTTCGCTAACAATCATCAGTCTCGGAATGGTGTTGGTCTCGCTCGTTAGGAGATATTTCCACCAGAGTCTAATCTCCTGACTCCTTCATGCGAGTCCACCGAATCAAATATGGCCAATAATTATCCCAATCAGCGTGATCCTAGTATAGCTGCCAGCTGTACCGATCTTGCATGTCGGAGGCTCGTCTTGGTGATTCCTGATCAGGGTGGTGAAATAATACCGGGGTTTGTCATGTTGAACCATATCTCAAGCCATGCTGTTCGCGTTTCTCCGTTGCCGCTCCAGCCGTATTCGAACGCATTTGTGTTAGTCTGCCATACCCAGAGTTCAAGAATGACTCGGAAGTCGTAGCCGTTAATGGCGGACCAATTTGATACCTCGTAAGTTTCATTATTGATTCTTGTTGTGAGTATGTGGGTGAATCCACCTGTCACAGTAGCGTTGGTTATGCTCCAGGCCAATGGGAACTCCCACGTCTCGTTGTCTATCATGAATCGATCGAATGCTACGATTGCGGGTGCCGATGACGGTGTATCACTTGTGTCGTTCGGGGTTGTTGTAGTTTCGTTTCCTAGCTTCAGTCTTATCTCGACTAGTTGTGCGTTTCCCATGGAGTTGGTTACGCCGACATACCATGAGACGAGTGAGCTTATGCGAAGGTTGGGGTTGTTTTGTGGGTAGTAGTTTGCTGCGAGTCTGTTCGCGCCGACTACGTAGAATTGGAAGAATTGTTCCTGTGGGCGTGGTGTGGTTGCTAGGTAGGCCGCGGTTTCCGCGATGACTATGAATGCGATGAAGATCGCGATTATGGTTCGTTTATTCTGTTTTGATTTGAATTTCATTTCCGTTTGATCCTCATCTGGAGTGTTCTTTTGATGCGGTATCTCTGGTAGAATTCCACGCCGAACACGCAGACGAATGTTCCGACAATTGCTGCAACGACGCCGGTGACGTATGTTATGATCTTGTTAGTGTAGGTTCGTTGGGTTGATGTGGTGGTTAGGTTGTTTGCCTGATTTGTAACAGTGGTCAGGATTTGGTTCACGCTTGAGAATAGGGCATTACGTTGGGTGGTTTGATTGGGGGGCAGGTTCGATGCTTCGCTGTTCAGCGCAAGAGCTTCGTTGAGCATAGCTACCAACGGTGCAGTTTCGTTTGTAGTGGCTCCGGCAGCTTCCGCGTTATTCACAGCTGCTATGGCTCGGCTAACACTTGGTTGGAGTGTGGAGTTGAATTGGGCCTGTGAGTACTGTGGGGCCATCATTATCGCTAGGATTAGGACAGCGCTGGTGAACATTAGCCAAGCGGAGATTCGCGACATCTAGAATTCGAGAAAGTAAAGCTAGCTTCTCGATATAGCCGTAGTGGACGACGCGCTCAGACGGACAATTACAAATCGCAAAGCGTGCTCGCGGTAGATTGTTCTCCAAGTCAGTGGTAGGAAGATAATCAACTGGAAGATGAATTCAGGAGCAATCTTCGACATGGGACGTTGGAATAGTTTCAGCCGTCTCTTTCCATTAAATATGCTAATCATGCTGGTTAATTTGTGCAATTGCAACCCTCGAGTGCCTCAAAGGTCAAGCAGTATGACGAAGTCAGAGTTTGGGCTGGGCTGCTTGCGGGTGAAAGTCGAGGAGAGGCTTGGGTTAGAAGTGGATACACGGCACCGCCCACTGTTGTCAGAGTTGCGCGTGAACTAGACATTGTCAGAAGTGATGGGCTGATATGCCTTATCGGTTCGCAAGGTGTTGGCAAGAGTAGCGCTTTGATGGCTCTGTCTCAACGTATTCCTAACTCAATTCTTCTGAAATGGCGTAGGGAGCAGGAGCTTCATACTAGCTTCTTGGAGAGCACCCGGAGAACTTCCTATGAGTATCTATATCGATATTCATTAAAATTGGATCGTGAACTTGACTTAAGACAAAGCGCTTCAAGAGTTCCGGTTTTGAATGGTTGGGATCGAGACGTTCGCGAACAATTCGTGGATGATATAGTGACGCTCGAGAGAGAGGGGGAACATTACTCGGTCGTTCCGGACTTAGCGTGGGCTGAGTCAAAGTTTGTCAAGTTGACCGTGGACAAGTGGAGGCAGGACATGTGCAATGATATACTTCGCGAAAAATCAGTGATCTTGATCGATACGCCGGATTATCCCAAGACTGATAGGCGTAGATTAACGAAGGATTTGGATTCAATCCAGCGGTTGTGGAATAAGATTACGAGTTCGGGTGGGCCAACGATTGTTTTTGCGGTGCAGAAGGAGATGTCTGAGGGGCATTTCTTTTTGGATAAGGCGCAGAAATTTGAGCTTGAGCCGTTGGCTCCTGAACTGATGGTGGAGGTTTATGCGCGAAGATTTCAGGGGACGGAACCGTTCACTGAGAAAGCGTTGCTGAAGCTTGCTCAGATGAGTCGGGGGATTTTCAGGCGTTTCCTCCGCTATATCCTGTTAACGTTTGATGTTTGGGAAAAGAACGGAGGTCGGCCAGATGTGGTTGACGTGGATTTTGTGGTTCAGGCTGTGCCTGTCGAGAGGCTTGTGGAGGATATGGAGTTGGAGTTGGTTGCTCTGTTCCCGAAGAACGGTTATGGTAGATTGTTGGCTGTGCGGCTGATTATGCTCTTGGAGGAGCGTGGGGAACTGGGGCAGAGTGAGATTGCGGATTTGTTGGACGTGAAAGACGACACGGTAACTAGGTTGTTGGACAAGCTGGAACCGGCGTATTACGTAGCTCGAAGAGCGATAGGACACCGTAAGATCGTAACCTTATGCTCCCCGAAAACTTAGGAGGCGACAAAGAGTATTTATGTACTACATATACACGCTTCGATCGCGCTGGCGCTGAACACGGAGGGGACAAGAAAAGGGCGCGCATACTTCAAGAAAATAAGACGGGGGAGGAGAATCGATTTTTTGGAGTCAAGAAAAAATTAGACATGCAATCCTGCAACAAGCCTGAACGGTCAGACCAGCCGAAATGGTTCTGGTCGTTACGGAATTGTGGGTTGGGAGCGTCCTAGGCGAATTAGGATTCGCGCACCCAAGCTAGGCTTCGTTGCGGAGTGTAGGGTTGAGGGGAACGAGGTTTGGGCGATGTCGATGGCGTACCATTGTCGTTCGTGGCATCGGTGGCACTCAGTCATGTTTTCGCCAACGTACTTCAAGTTTTTACTTCCGCATAATCTGCAGGCGAAGCGTTCAGCCACCCGACGACGACCACTAGCAAGGATCGGTTTCTGTCGGTTGGTGTTGAGTTCACGAAGCCGCTCCACCGCTTCGAGGGGGTCGACTGTTCCCTCCTTGCGTCGGAACTGGAGTTCCGGGGTAGTTCTCAGTTCAATGAAGTCCCAGCAGGTTAGGAAGTTGATGACTCGTGCGAGAGTAACGTCGTCGGCGCCGGCGGCTTCTTTCAAAGCCTCCTTGCTGACCCATCTGCCTTCGGGCAGCGCTGACCATAAGGCGTCGAGGCGCAAAGCTCGCCGGTCTCCACGCAAAGCCGTCCTCCAGCCGTGAAGTAAAGGCGATGTCACCGCACATCGTGCAAACAGGTTACATGGGGCTTTACATTAGATTTGTAACGCCAGAGGTCGCAACACGTTAGCGAAGAGGCGGCAAAACTAAGTTGTTTCGCGTCAATATCCCTTGAGTCCCGCGGCTGAAGCCTAAGGGATTCTCTAGAGTTCGAGGCGTCTTAACGACTCACAAGAATCAAGATATAACAGATGTGAGCTACCGACCCTTTGACTGGTCAATGGTCCCTAAACGGGCAGTGGAACGTGCGGCTGTCTTGACGGTTTTCGTCTTCAGTTTCTTGGTTTGGATTTATGTTGTGGTCATCCAGGTGACGCACCCTGAATGGCTCGCCCGACCTTTTTCTCATGTACCCATCTTTCCTTTCAACTGGCGACTCGACGAGGTGGGCATGGCTGCGTTCGCCGTCGCGGCAATAGGATTTTTCCTGTGGCAGATTCAAATGAATATGAAATCTCGCGGTCGTGAAAAGTCTTAGCACGCAAATCATATCTAACTCATAGCTGGAATAGCTCGCTCCCGCAGCTGCCCCCCGAGAGTTCTACTATGAAAGGCGTGAGGTATGCGAGTTGGGTTACAGGAGTTGCATTGGGGATAGGTCTACTGGTCGTCCTCAACCAGTTGCAGATACCGTACTATCTCTTCTATCCACGGACGACCCAAACGGTTCTAATCTCCTCCATCTACGATTACTATGTCTTCTTGGTTTCAAGTATTAGCGTACCCTGGACCTTCGCTTACTACCGAAAGCGGTCCTCGTTATCTGTTTCGCTGGGAATGCTTTTCGTGTGGGTGGTTTCCTTCGTCCTTGCAATAATCAACGTGCCGTTTGCAGTAACGATTCTTTATGTCACCGTAATCTGCACAGCTGTGCTGAACGTGTTTCGATCGAATACTCGCAGGGCCACGGCCAGAGAGATCCTGCCGTCGGCGCTTACAATTTTCGTTTTAGTGGAGTGGTCCGCGATTTGCTACTGGATTGTTGCCGCGATCAATCCGCACGGAGCTAGTGGAATACTCTCTCAAGAGCTTGAAGCGAACCTGACGTTCTTCCTGTACCCTCTTGCGATTCCGATGATGCTGTTGCTACTCTTCTCATGGATCTGGGTTCCACTTCTCCCGCGTCTCACCAGACCGAAGACTCACATGATCGTTCGATATCGACCCTCGCCTCCCAAACCCGACCTGAGAATGATTGTTGCCGCGCTGGACCTCGTCGCTATCATGGCCATAATTGTCTTCTTCTACTCATACCTCGCAGGGCAGACATGGGTCGCTGGTCAGGACGCCTATTGGAGATACATAGACCCGGTAAACGGACTCGTGGGTCTCAGCTCAACGGAAGCTTTGAGCACTCCCGTTAGTCATGGGGTCTACGTCGTTTTTCTCTACCTCCTCCATTCGGCGACTGGTGTTAGCGTAGTTTCAATTGTGAAGTATGCCCCTCTCGCACTAGCCTTTGGGACTGCATCAGCGGCTCTGTTCGCGACTCTTCGTGGAAGATGGGGCTTTCAACTTGCAGTACTCGCCTCAATTTGCACTCTGCTCTGGCTGCCGACGACTCTCGGGATATACGTTGATCTTCAAGCCAACTGGCTTGCGCTCTTTTTCTGGATGATTTTCCTAGGAGTCTACTTCACGAGCAGTGAAGCCAAAACGACGACCTACGTTATTCTAGCCGTTTTGTCACTCGTCATTCTCCTTGTTCATCCATGGATCTGGGGCGTCTTCGCCGCAACCTTAGTCTTCACCGCCATCATTTCACGGCAGAGCAGTTGGAGCAAGCATTGTGCAAGGGCGCTTCTCTCGGCACTTGCATTTGCTCTCCCGGGGCTTATGGTCGCGTACCTATTCTCGCCTAGCGTCAGAGCCGACTTGGTCGATACGTTTCAATTATACGTCAGTGGCCCAGTTAACCCGGCTGGTTTGTTGACTTTCGGCGACGCCCTGGCGAACACGTTCTACAATCTAGGACCGGTTCTTTCCCCTTCCCTGCTTCTTCTATGCCTCATAGGTGCGTACGCTCTCTCCAAACGCCGCGACATAACCGCGAACTACCTAATCGCGTGGACTGCCGCATGGTGCATCGGCTCAATCCTCATAGCCCCGACTGGCATCAACCCGACAAACCCCGGCCTCAGTGAAACCGGTCTCTGGCGAATGTTGTACATTTCACCGCTCCCATTCTTCCTTGCACTAGGCATCGAGAAATGCATCACACTTTCAATGCGACCGATTTCTACTCCGAATCCTATGGACAACCTTTCTCAAGTGATGTCTGTTTTTTCAATCCTACCATCCCTAGCCGTGGGTGTCGCTCTCTTCCTATTCCCGGATGCTAACGTTCGATTGCTATTGGTTGCCGCTGCGTTGATTGCAGCGCTAGTGATTGTAGTTAGGCTTCCGAACTATCGATGTTTGGAAGTTCTAATCGTCTCGGTTCTAGTTCTGGTTCTGTTTAACGCCGCGTTTCGAACTCTATTTCCGCTAGTGCTTGATCCGCACAACATATTCAGCGCGGTAGGGAGATAACTGGCAATTCATCGCTGAGAGGAACATCGCCACTCAACCGACAGGATACGAAGCTCAGCAAAAACAAAATAATCGCAAAGTAATAGCCATAAGCCGATATGACGCAGCCGACGCGCGTGTTTGTCTGGGCCCCATGAAATTTACGACGTATAGCATATATATGGCAAAACGCAAAGATGAGGTCACGATCAAAATGAAAGGCCTTCGGCTTGTAGCATGTGCGCTCGTGATGTTCCTAGCGTTGGGAGTTGCGTCCGTCTACGCTAACACTGGTGAAGCTAACCTTGGGTTGCCAATTCTCGGAACGACTGGCGCCCCGGCTTTAGCCGCTCCTAGCCTTTTCAGCGGCATCATCAGCGTCCTCTACGCCGACGGAACCCCAGTTGTCTTGGAGTCAAACCGCGTAGCTCTCGACATTTGCAGCGCTACTAGCTGCGTTACGGTTACCGCTACGCTGAAGCAAACGGCGCCCGGAACGTACTCGTACTCGTTCACGCCACCGTCACTGACAGGCACAGTCACGATCTACGTTAAAGCCTACGCTCTAGCAGATGACAATGGAAAAATTTTCCCGCAAGTTGACACGTCAATCGGTTCATACGCCTACACACCATCAACCACGAGTTCGAGCGTACCACCAGCGACTAGTCTACCTCCAGCGGGAACCCCCGTAGCCCCATCCCTGTCCAGCCAAGCAGTCAACACACAACCAACCCAGACGACAACACAGGCATCACCAATCGAACCCTTGCTAATCATACTAAGTGCACTAGCCGTCGCCGGATCCCTGTTAGTAGTTTCAAAACGACACTGAAGACACTCCGCCGCGAACGTTTCGAAGACCTTCTGCGTTCCTGATCATTTCTAATGTAGCCGGCTCAACGGACACTGGTAGCCTCAATCTGTTACCGTAAACGTGCACTGGAACGATTCTTCTGGGCTCTATTCGACCCTAGGATTGACATCTGCGCGAGAGGGCAGGAGGTAAATTCGAACACCAATGTATCAGAATATGGCTTGTCCCGCGCTGGGTTCGTGGTCTGATTTTCTATAGGAAACTTATGTCCAGAATCAACTGCTCATTTTATATATGCACACCGGAAAGTCGAACGTTTGGCTCCGAAACTCGAATCAGAAGGCAAAATCGGAGTTAATTCGCTTGGAAGGTCAGCATGCATGAATAGGTTTAGGGCACTCCTTCTAATTTCGTTGTTTATCGTTGGGATAATCGCTGTTGGTGTTCCGGTTCAGGCCACTTTCACTTTGGGTGACTTGACGAGCACATCCCCTTATCGCATTAACGACTTCGATCCGCATGTGCCGGGTGTTATTGGGTACGTGTGGCCTGGTGCTGGTCAATGTGCGTGGGACGGGTATCCGAATCAAGCTAGTGATAACTGTTCGCCGGGGTATCAGGCGCCTTACCCGAGCGGCAACCCGCCAGGAGCGCCGAGTAATTCTTGGTATCAACTTGAGGGTAACGCCTACGCGCCCTTCGGCGCTGTCCTCACCGGATCTACGGGCGACCTGATCTTCGCGCTAAATGCAACAGCATGTGCCGATCAGGGTTTTGAGCCGATTGACGGCATCTGTACCGGGCCTCATGGTAATTTTGCGGGTCGATGGGAGGGTGTTGATATCCTAATCCCGCCAGGTTTCGCGGTGCCCGGCGACCCTCAGATCATCTCGACTATAACAAATGATTACTCAGCAATCGCCGTGTCACGAATCAGCCCCAACGACCGATACGCACCCGGTTGGACTTTGGTCAGAATCCTAGCTGATGCAGGGATGAGTGCTGCAAGTCCGTCCGCAACCACGAAATATTATGATCATCAGGGGATTGACTTTACACGCGTCGGCGAATGGTACTATGTCCGCATCAATGGTGTGCTCGCGCCTGCAGATGCGGGAAGGTACTTCTTCAAAATCCTACTTGAAGGCGGAACGCCGTCAATATGCGGTGAAGAGGGCACTGGCACCGGAGTTGGTGGTCTCCCGAGTCTTCCGGATGTTCCCGCAGATTGCTCCGAATTTATCCCTACTGAGAATTGGCCTGTTATGCTTGTGAAAGGAGAAATTGACCCGGCTATCATGACGGGGACGATTCGGTACGCGGGCTACAATGCGACATTATATGGTCAACCCGTTCAGGAGGCGGGAAGGGTTTGGGCAAAGATGACGATGCGCCTTGACCCCTACACAGGGCAGCAGAGGCCCGACCTCCCAACAATAGACGCGATTGGATACTTCAACGCCACCGCCACAGGCCACTACGAGGTTGAGGGCTTAGCTCCAGGCATATTCGACCTGTATGCTTCCGCGGCAGGATTCCCACAAACCCTGTGTCAAAGTGCGGTAACGATCCTTAGAGGCCAATCCCTGCACTTCGACTGTTACCTGCAGCCGGGACCGGTAATTCACGGTAACCTCTTCACGAAGCACCAGTTCGGCGACGAGCCATGGCCATATGGCGATACTGGAATTACATGTCCGGCGGGATCGACGGACTGCACATCTGGTCAGGATGTTACAGGTGAATACGCTAAGATCGAGCTCTACGATGGTCCAACTCTCAACCACATACCAGATCCCAGTGCCAACCTTGTTTCATGGTCACCTCTCCCATGCATCGCGGGAGGCCAAGAATTTTACACCGGATTTTACACGGCAGGAAATTGCAACGATCCTCGACTTGGCAGTAAAATCGCGTTTCCATGGCACGAGTATACACCAAGTAACGGTTACGGAGTACCCAACCCGACGAGCGCCGTTACGAGCGGCTACTATCAGGTGTCAGCCGGCGGCATTGTTGCGGGCAGTGGCGTTTACTACAATAATTTGATGCAAGATCCTCAGGGCGTAGGCCCACCCCAACACTGGTTTGTAAATGGCGGCACTACGACGCCGTTCCACTTCGAATTCGGTGTCAAGGGCGAGTATGGTGCGCCGCGAGACCTTGACGGCATGGTGCCGCAGGTTTATGCCACTTGGGTAAACGGTCTGACGCCGGGCAGGTACTATGTGCGGGCATGGGTTTTCCGCTATGTCCAATCCGCTCTCGATGGAGCGACCTTCCAAGAGTACTACTTTGATGTTACACCGAACGAGTGGGCTGGCGACGTTACGCTTCCAATTGATTTGCGCCTCTCAAGTTGGGTTAACAAGACCGTCTACTTCCATGACACTTCTACGTCTACGATCACAACGGACCCGATCGACACTGGTGCAGGCGTCATGTCCGGCGTCTTGGTTGACTCAAACGGCAACGTCTGGTCCTACAATCAGACGCTTTTGGGTTACGAAGGTTCGTACACAGGCGGTGACAGGTCTGGGTGGGGTGCGGGAGCGTTTCACTTCAGCGGTGCTGTGCCTGGTAGTACTTCTCATGTTAGGAATGACTTGGATAAGGCGAGGATAAACGCGCACGCGGTCGAAACCGGGCGGGCGAATATTCAGTTCTGGGGTTGGAATGATACTTGGGGTGGAGAGAATTACGGGATTCCAAGCGGAACATACACGCCTCATGTCTACGTTCTCGGTTACATAGAGCATGGTCCACCCGATCAGGTATCCGTAACGTTGAGCGGTAACCCGACCGACATCAGCGATCACATGTACCGTGGTATCGGCTTGAACATCACGGCGTACAGCATCGACTGGGAACGGCCAACGGTTAGCAGAAATTGGGTGTGGGGCAATCCGGTTGGTTACACTGATACGCCAGGTGGGCTACCAACCAGTAAAGGAAGCAGCCCCGACTTTACCGGAGACCCGCGATATGTTGGTCCTCTCGGCGTGGTGTGTACTTTCACGACGACGGGCTGTGTCTACATGGTGGGTCAGGAGATTGATATCGGCCTTTATGCGAACGGCACGCTCATCGACTTCATCGGCGATGAGCCTTCTGATCTTCAGGACACGGTTTTGACTAGCTGCCTCTTCCAGAGCAATTGGAACGCTAGTGTTCAGATGTGTGGGGGCGGATGGAGTCCGGAATACTTGGACCAAGGCGTTTTAGTGCCCTATCAGTCTAACGCTAACGACGCATACTTCGGCCAAGAGCTTAGTGGCCTTGGTTATGTTGGTGGGTACACGGGCGGTATATCCTACTTCTCGACAAGGTCAGTTTTGTTTGCTCCGGCGCATTGGAGCCCGACAACCCTATCGGATGGAGGAACGTACGAGCAGGCTGTAACAGGTTACTTACCGCTATATCCATCTGCGATCCCCTCGGGCCAATACAACCTGAAAGCTTACACCTACGGCTACATCCAAGACCAAGTCTACACGGTGTACGCTCAAGCAGGCCAGGTGGCGGATATGAGGATCAACCTGGTCATAGGTGTTAACGTGACCTTGAACATTCTCTTCAAGAAGGAGAGCATCATAACCCCGACCGACATGAACATGTCCGCGAGGGTTAGACTCTTCGACGATTCGGGTAACTTGGTTGCGGAATGGATGTCGAGCGAAGGAACCTACACGACCGGGAATGGTTTCGCTAGCGCGGCGGACGGAACGGACCAATACCCGTTCGGTCCACTCCACCCACAAATTCCAGTGCCTGAACCCCTGAACGCGTACAATTACGTTCCAGGCGGTGTCACTATGCTGCATGTTCTGATGGCGGGATTACCACAGGTGCCGGCGGCGGGAACTGATGACGGCCCGATCTCACAATTCGTCCCGCAGCAAGCATACATGAACGACCCGTTATTCGCTACTACGATCTGCGGCTTCCAGGTTAACTGTT
>Ga0187784_10000508_pt1 | contig 28513 bp, 23 predicted proteins | sample 1015_SJ02_MP15_2_FD_132964 | JGI IMG/M metagenome (GOLD analysis project Ga0187784, IMG submission 132964) | Tropical peat soil microbial communities from peatlands in Department of Meta, Colombia - 1015_SJ02_MP15_20_MG | ecosystem: Environmental > Terrestrial > Soil > Wetlands > Peat | place... | reverse complement strand
GAAACAGCGTCGCTTGCCCGCGATCGATCCCCTCAACGAAGCGCCTCATCCGATCCCTCCGCAGCAGCAGAATCACACCGCAGAGTGAATCACATACAGCGCGTCTTTACACAGCCAGGGTCAAAAACGTCATTTTCCGTCGCGTCAGCCGATGTCCGCTTATCCCCCGATCGCCGACATTGCAGTGCCCGGCCGCAACGGTCGAGAGGGACCAAATCCGGAAATCGTAGCGGCACAATGGCGTTCACGACGCTCGGTGGCTTAGAGAGCCCCACAGCGGCCGGAACCGACTGAGAGCGCCAAAAAAGGGCCGGCAGAGTGAACGTGGCATTGTTGTCGCGGCAATTGTGGAACATCCGATATCAGCGTTGCCTCTAAGAGCAGACATTGGCCGACGCGATTTGTGAGTAAATGCCCTGGCGTCAGGCATCCAGTCTTGGGCCGGACGAAATCACTCCTTCGGAAATTCCAGTCCCATTTGCCGATAGCGCTCGGGGTCGTCGCCCCACCCTTCCCGCACCTTGACGAAGAGAAACAGGTGTACGGGCTGATCGATGGCGGCGGCGATGTCGGCGCGCGCCGTTGCGCCGATCGACTTGATGGTCTGACCGGCCTTGCCGAGCACGATCTTGCGCTGGCTCTCGCGCTCGACATAGATGGTCTGTTCGATGCGCACCGAGCCGTCGTCAAGCTCCTTCCAGACCTCGGTCTCGACCGTCGACTGGTAGGGCACTTCCTGGTGCAGCCGCAGATACATTTTCTCGCGCGTGATTTCGGCGGCGAGCTGGCGCAGCGGCGCATCCGAGATCTGATCCTCGGGATAAAGCCATGGGCCCGACGGCAAATGCGCGGCAAGCCAGCTTTTGAGATCGGCGACGCCGTCGCCGGAGAGCGCCGAGACCATGAAGGTCGCGGCAAAGCTCGCGCGCTCGTTGAGCCTTTGCGCCAACGCCAGCAGGGCGGGCTTGGCGACGAGATCGATCTTGTTGAGCAACAGCACTTTGGTCGTGCGGATATCGGCAAGGCCGCGCACGATCGTCTCGTCCTCATCCGCCACGCCCTTGCGCGAGTCGACAACGAGCGCGACGAGGTCGGCATCCTGCGCGCTTCCCCAGGCGGTCCCGACCATGGCGCGGTCGAGCCGCCGGCGCGGGGCGAAAATGCCCGGCGTATCGACGAAGATGAGCTGGGCGGGACCGTCAACGGCGATGCCGCGGATGAGCGCACGCGTGGTCTGCGCCTTGGGCGTGACGATCGAGATTTTGGCGCCGACCAGCGCATTGATGAGCGTCGATTTTCCCACATTGGGTGCCCCGATCAGCGCCACGAAGCCGCAGCGGGACGGAGTCTCCGCCGTTTCAGCCATCGAGCCGGTCGGGCTTGACGCCCTCGCGCGCCATCATGGCGGCGGCGGCGGCCTGCTCGGCGGCGCGCTTCGAGCGGCCGGAGCCTTCGGCGGGGGCGAGCTGGGGAAGCTGGACGGCGACGCGAAATTGCGGGTCATGGTCGGGGCCGGAGCGGGCGATCTCGCGATAGGCCGGCGTCGGCAGGCCGCGCGCCTGCGCCCATTCCTGCAGGAGCGTTTTCGGATCGCGCAGCGGCTGCGCTTTGGTCTTCATGCGCGCCTGCCACAGCCGCCCGACCAGGGCCGCTGCCGCAGGAAAGCCGCCATCGACATAGACCGCGCCGATCAGCGCCTCGCAGACGTCGGCGAGGATCGCCGGCCGGGTCCGGCCGCCGGCATTGACCTCCGAAGCGCCGAGCCGAATGACGGCGCCGAGATCGATGGTCCGGGCGATCTCGGCGCAAGTCTCCTTGCGCACGAGATCGGCGAGCCGGCGCGACAGCTCGCCTTCGTCGGCCTTGGGGAAGGCGCGAAACAGCATGTCGGAAACGACCAGGCCGAGCACGTGATCACCGAGGAATTCGAGCCGCTGATAGCTGCCGGCGCGGTTGCGCGCGCCCTTGAGCGAGGAAATGTGCGAGAGCGCGCTGTCGAGCAGCGCGGCGTTGCTGAATCGGTAGCCGATGCGCTCCTCGAGCGAACCGTCGCCGCGGCGGCGGCGAGGACGCGGTTCTTTCGGCCCGTCGGTGGGCGCGGCCGCGGCGCCACGCGCCGGCGCAGTGGCGATTTCACCGGCAATGAGCTGTCGCGGCGAGGTTGCGGGCGATGTGGCCTGGCGCCGACGACTCATCTGACAAGCGTAAACAGCCGGCTCCAGCGCACGGTCCATGGCCAACGCCATACTTCCCAGGCGTGCGCACCGTCCCTGATCGAGAAGAAGATGATCTGCGCCTTGCCGATGATGTTCTCATACGGCACATAGCCGACCTGGCTGAGCACGCGGCTGTCGGTCGAGTTGTCGCGGTTGTCGCCCATCATGAAATAGTCCCCGGGCGGTACCGTATAGACCGGCGTGTTGTCATAGAAGCCGTTGTCGGTGAGATCGAGCGTGCTGTAGGTCACGCCGTTCGGCAGCGTTTCGCGATAGCGCCTGACGCGCTGCACGACGCCGTCCTCGTCGGTGACGTAATCGTCGATGCGCTGGCGCTTGACCGGCTCGCCGTTGATGTTGAGCACGCCGTCGATCATCTGAATGCGATCGCCAGGCAGCCCGATGACGCGCTTGATGTAGTCGATGGAGTCGTCCTTGGGCAGGCGGAACACCACCACATCGCCGCGCTGCACCGACGAGCCGAAAATGCGGCCCGAGAACAGCGGCGGCGAAAACGGCAAAGAATAGTGGGTATAACCGTAAGAGTATTTTGAGACGAACAGATAATCGCCGACCAGCAGCGTCGGGATCATCGAACCCGAAGGGATATTGAACGGTTGAAAAAGAAAGGTGCGAATAACGAGGGCGATGACGAGGGCATGGAACACCACGCGTATGGTTTCGGCGAACCCACCTTCTTTCCGCTTGGCTCCGGTCTGCACGCTCATCGGCCTATCGTCCTGCTGCTGTCTCCCCGCCCCGCGATCTTGTAGCCCCTGCGGCACACCCACGCAATTGCGCGCGGGATTTCGCCGCAAGACGGCGCATGTTCGGTTTTAACCTAGGAACGTCATGAGCTTAGCGCGAAAGCGCCGAGAGCGTGACGACTTTGTCATCATTTGCCCGCATTGCCCGGCGCCGCCAATCGCGGCGTTGCGGGGCGCCGGCGTGCGAATGTGGGTACCGCGGCGGATCAAGACCCGGCGACGGCGTTTGCCGAGATAACGACGAAGGCGTGGGCCATGGGACCCTCGTCGGTGATGGAGAGGTCGATGCGCGCCTCATAGCCTTCAGGTGTGATCGCCTGCAGCCGGCGCTTGGCGCCGCCGGTGAGCTCCATCGTCGGCCGGCCGGACGGCAGGTTGATCACGCCCATGTCGCGCCACCACACGCCGCCGCGCATGCCGGTCCCCAACGCCTTGGCGCAGGCCTCCTTGGCGGCGAAGCGTTTGGCGTAGGTTTCGATGCGGTTTCGCTTCCTTTCCGCGCGCGCCTGCTCGGTGGCGGTGAAAACGCGGTCGATGAAGCGCTCGCCGTGCCGCTCGATGACCTTGGCGATGCGGCGCACGTCGGTGATATCCGAGCCGATGCCGAGGATCATGGGCCGCTCTTGCTACGCTCCCGGCCGCGATTCATCGCCGCCCGCATGTTGCGCACCGCGGCGGAAAGTCCGTCGAAGATCGCCTCGCCGATGAGAAAATGGCCGATGTTCAGCTCGACGATCTCGGCAAGGCTCGCGATCTCTTCGGCGGTGGCGAAATCGAGGCCGTGGCCGGCATGGACTTCGAGGCCGGCGCTTGCCGCCAGAGCCGCCCCGCGCGCGATGCGCTCGAATTCGGCGCCGGCAGCGGAATCGCTGGCCGCGACCGCCTCGCACCAGGCGCCGGTGTGAATCTCGATGACCGGAGCGCCGACCGCGACCGCGGCCTCGATCTGCGCCGGCTCGGCGGCGATGAAAAGCGCAACACGAATGCCGGCCGCGGCAAGTTCGCCGACCACGCCGCGCAGCATGTCGCGCTGGCCGGCGGCATCGAGCCCGCCTTCGGTCGTGCTCTCCTGCCGCCGTTCGGGAACGAGGCAGGCGGCATGCGGGCGCACTTCGCGGGCGATCTCCACCATTTCGGGTGTCGCCGCCATCTCTAGATTGAGCGGCCTGGTGATGTGGGCCTTGAGCCGCAGGATGTCGTCATCGCCGATATGGCGGCGATCCTCGCGCAGATGCGCGGTGATGCCGTCGGCGCCGGCGGCAATGGCGACCTCCGCGGCCTTGACCGGATCCGGATGGCGACCGCCGCGCGCATTGCGCACCGTCGCGACGTGATCGATGTTGACGCCGAGGCGGATGGGAGCAATCGCGGGCATCTCAGACGATCAGGCCGACGGCGAAACGGTGCGACTTCGATGCCTTCGATTTTGCATCAGAATTCCCGCGGTCGCCATCCCGAGCCCCAATCCATCGCGCCGAACGATCGAGATATTACGAAAAGACGCGCGATGCGCCAAACCGCTCAGCCGTTCACGCGTTCGGCGTTGGCCACCACCTTCTTCGCGCGCAATTGCGAAATGATCGAGGTAAGGTGCTTGAGGTTATAGACTTCGAGGTCGATGGTCAGCTCGGTGAAATCCGGCGATTGGCGGACCATCCGGATATTATCGATATTGCCATCGTGCTCGGCGATCACCTGGGCAATCTGCGCCAGCGTGCCGGGCTCGTTGACCGACTGCACGGCAAGCTTGGCCGGGAAGCGCTGCGGCACCTTGTCGTCGACATCCCAGCGCAGGTCGAGCCAGCGTTCCGGCTGGTCCTCGAAGTCCCTCAGCGCCGGCGAGTGGATCGGATAGATGGTGACCCCTTCGCCCGGCGTCATGATGCCGACGATCCGGTCGCCGGGAACCGCGCCGCCATTGGGCGCGAAGTGCACCGGCAGGTCCGCATTGATGCCGCGGATCGGTATGGCCGCGCCGTTCTCCGCGCGCTCCGGAAGCTTGACTTTCACTGCCTTGGCCTTCTTGAGCCAGAACCAGCCGCTCTCCGCCTTCGGAGCGAGCGGCGTGACGCGCTCGTCCTTGTAATCGGGATACATCGCGCGCACGACATCGGCGGCCTTCATCTCGCCGCGGCCGACCGCTGACATCACATCCTCGATCGAGACGCGCGCAAGCCGCGGCAAGGCGCCTTCAAGCTTCTCGTCCGAATAGCCGATCTTGGCGCGCTGGCAGAGCCGCTCGAGGATGCGCCGGCCGAGGCCGGAATATTGGCTACGCACCGCCGCGCGCGTCGCCCGCCGGATCGCGGCGCGCGCCTTGCCCGTCGCCACGATCGATTCCCACACGGCAGGCGGCGCGATCTGCGCCTTGGAGGTCAGGATCTGAACCTCGTCACCGTTCTGCAGGGCCGAGACCAGAGGGGCGATCTTGCCGTTGATCTTGGCGCCGATCGCCATGTTGCCGACATCGGTGTGCACCGCATAGGCAAAATCGATCGGCGTGGCGCCGCGCGGCAGCGCGATCAGCTTGCCCTTCGGGGTGAAGCAAAATACTTGGTCATGGAACAGTTCGAGCTTGGTATGCTCCAGGAACTCCTCGGGATTGGAGCCTTCGGCGAGAAGCTCGATGGTGCGGCGCAACCAGGCATAGGCGTTCGACTCGCGTGACAACAGTTCGGTCGGCGAGCCGAAGCCATCCTTGTAGAGCGCATGCGCGGCAATGCCGTATTCGGCGATCTGTTGCATCTCGCGCGTGCGAATCTGCAACTCGACCCGCTGCTTGCCCGGGCCGATCACTGTGGTGTGGATCGAGCGGTAATCATTCTGCTTCGGGGTGGAGATGTAGTCCTTGAAGCGGCCGGGAACGACCGGCCAGGTCGTGTGCACGATGCCGAGCGCCTGGTAACACTCGGCCAGACTCCCGACCACGACACGAAAGCCGAATATGTCCGACAGCTGTTCAAAGCCGACCGCCTTGCGTTCCATCTTGCGCCAGATCGAATAGGCGCGCTTGCGCCTGCCCGAAACCTCGGCGGCGATGCCGCTGTCGGCGAGCTTCTTGGCAAGTTGCTGCTCGATCTCGGTGATCCAAGCACTCGAACGCGCGGCGAGCGCGTCGAGCCGCTCGCTGATGACGCCATGGGCATCGGGATTGAGCTCCCGGAAGGAGAGATCCTCCAGCTCCTCCCGCATCTCATGCATGCCCATGCGACCGGCAAGCGGCGCATAGATGTCGAGCGTCTCCTCCGCGGTGCGGCGGCGCGCCTCCGGCGGCCGGTGGGCGATGGTGCGCATGTTGTGCAGCCGGTCGGCGAGCTTGATGAGCAGCACCCGCACGTCGGTGGCGATAGCCAGAAGCAGCTTGCGCAGATTCTCGGCCTGCTTTGCCTCCTTGGAGACGAGGTCGAGCTTCTTCAGCTTGGTCAGGCCTTCGACCAAAACGCCGATGTCGTGGCCGAACAAGCGGTCGATCTCGGCGCGGGTTGCGTCGGTATCCTCGATCGTGTCGTGCAGCAGCGCCGCGGCAATGGTGGCGTCGTCGAGCTTGAGATCGGTGAGGATCGCGGCAACTTGCAGCGGGTGCGAAAAATAGGGATCGCCGGACGCCCGTCTCTGCTCGCCATGCGCCCGCATGGCGTAGACATAGGCGCGATTGAGCAGGTCCTCGTTGGTCGCGGGATTGTACTGCTTGACCCGATCGATCAGATCATATTGCCGCATCATCCGCGGCTTGCGGATTTTTGACGGCCTTTCACCGTTCGGCACGAGGCTGGGGGCGCGCGCCACCGTTCCCCGCAGCCGGGGCTGGTTCTGCATCCGCGGCAAATCGATCGGCGAGCGCGCCATTGCATATCCCGGGCCTGCCGGCGAGGCCGGCACGAGCTGACGATCAAGATATCATGGCGGAAGGCCCGCGCCACAACTGCGCGCCGACGGCCTCCCGCGGCGCACAAGGTGGGAACGGCTGGCAAACTTTCGGTTAACGGGCCGGGACGGCGCGAGGCGCCGAAGCGGGGCTTACTCCTCGTCGTCGCCGACGTCGGTCTCGACGTCCGGCTCGGGCTGGCTCTCCGGGGGCGTGAGGCCCTCGAGACCCTTGAGCAGCTCTTCCTCGCTCATGCGGTCGGTCGTGACTTCGGTGTCGTCGGCGTCGACGCCGGTGCCGGGGGCGCCGATCAGAGGCACCCCCTCGGGCTCGGGCTCGTCGACTTCGACATATTTCTGCAGGGAATGAACGAGTTCCTCCTTGAGGTCCTCGGGCGAGATCGCCTTTTCCGCGATTTCACGCAAGGCCACGACGGGGTTCTTGTCGTTGTCCCGATCGACGGCGATCTGGCTGCCGGAGGAGATCATGCGCGCGCGGTGGCTCGCCAGCAGTACCAGATCGAACCGGTTCTCGACCTTGTCGATGCAATCTTCGACGGTAACGCGAGCCATTGTTGCAACTCCTGGATTGCCAGTCCTGGCGGGGTTCCGGTGCCGGAACCGGTGCTGATGGGGCGTTAGGTATCGTCAACCGGCGGCGAGTGCAAGGGCGGCGTCGCCGGCCGCGCGGTCCTTGAAAATCGTGAATGATTTAACTTGGCGTCCGCCAGCGGCTCTGTTACCCACGGCTCGGGAAAAAGGTTGCGGCCTTCCGAATCATACTCTCGGAAACACCGCGACGGCGTGCCGCAGTAGTTTCGCCGCCCCGCACTTGCAGGGTACAGTTTGGCGATAGTACTTCGCCCGTCAAACGTTCCCGACGGCGACAAACCTGTTTCAGACGAACGCCGGACCGTCGAGTCCATTGCGGCTGATCCGGCTTGATCACGAGAAACGCATCGCGAGAGACAACATGTCGGCACAGATCGAGAAAATCGCGCTGTTCATTGACGGCGCCAACCTATACGCCACGGCGAAATCGCTCGGCTTCGATATCGATTACAAGCGCCTGTTGCGCGAGTTTCAATCGCGCGGTTATCTGGTGCGCGCGTTCTACTACACCGCAGTGATCGAGGATCAGGAATATTCGTCGATCCGGCCGCTGATCGACTGGCTCGACTACAACGGCTACACCGTCGTCACCAAGGCGACGAAGGAATTCGTCGATCAGGCCGGCCGGCGCAAGGTCAAGGGCAACATGGACATCGAACTCGCAGTCGATGCCATGGAGATCGCGCCGTATATCGACCAGATGGTGCTGTTCTCCGGCGACGGCGACTTCCGCTCGCTGGTCGAGGCGGTGCAGCGGCGCGGCGTGCGCGTCATCGTCGTGTCGACCATCTCCACCCAGCCGCCCATGGTCGCCGACGAACTCCGTCGCCAAGCCGATCAGTTCATCGACATCATCGAGCTGCAGGGCAAGATCGGCCGCGATCCGGCGGAGCGGCCGATGCGCGAGCCGCGCGAGCCGAGAGAGCAGCGCGAGCCGCGGCACACGCCGCAATTCCTCCAGCGCAGCACCACGGCCCAGCGCGTCGAGGTCGACGTCGAGGACGAATTCGACGAGGAATGAGAGCGGCCGGTGGCGGCGATGGCGCGCGCGAGCGGCGAGCCCGGCCGCGATTGCCCGCGCTGCCCGCGTCTGGTCGCCTTTCGCCGGACCTGGCGCGCGCGCGAGCCGCACTGGTTCAATGCACCGGTTCCCTCCTTCGGTCCACGCGATGCGCGTCTGCTCATCGTCGGTCTTGCGCCGGGATTGCGCGGCGCCAACCGCACCGGCCGGCCGTTTACCGGTGACTATGCCGGCGATCTTCTCTACGCGACGCTGCGAAAATCCGGCTTTGCGCAGGGACCCTACGAGGCCCGTCCCGACGACGGCCTCATGCTGGTCGATTGCCGCATCACCAATGCCGTGCGCTGCGCGCCGCCGGACAATAAGCCGACGGTGCGCGAGATTGCCACCTGCCGGCCTTTCCTCTCCGCCGTAATTGCCGAAATGCCACGCCTCGCCATCGTGCTCGCGCTCGGGCGCGTCGCCCACGACACGGTCGTCGCTGCGCTCGGCGGCCGCGCGTCGGCGACGGGCTTCGCGCATGGCTCGGCGCGGCCGCTCGGCCACGTCATGCTCGTCGACAGCTATCACTGCTCGCGCTTGAACACCAATACCGGCGTGCTCACGGCAAGAATGTTCGGCAAGGTATTCGCGCAGATACGCGCACAGCTCGACGCCGCGCCAGCCTCCCGTCCGGCCGGCGCCACGGCCGAAACCTCATGAACAAGATCGCCGCACCATCGCCCGCCGAACAATGTGGAAACCCTTTTGCCGCGATCTTGTGACCGCCGACCCGAGTCCGTATTGTTCGTGCATGCGGACGGCGGCGCCAGGTTTTCGCCGCGCCACGCGATCGCCAAGGAGATTTTGATGAACCTGAAGCTTATCATCGGCCTTTCGCTATTCACTGTGATGCCGGCGCTGGCGCAAGCTCAGACAAGCGGGGCGCCGGCAAATGCGCCCAAGCCGACCAAGGCGGACGTGCAGAAGGTCGTGCAAATGATCAGTGGCGACAAGAGCAAGCTGCAGGCCTATTGCGACTTGGGCAAGCTCACCAACCAGATGGCCGAGGCCGACGAAAAGAAGGACACCAAGACGGTCGCGGCCCTCGGTCCGAAGATCGACAGTCTCACGCAGAAACTTGGTCCCGACTACGTCAAACTGATGGATGGGCTTGACCTGGTGGACCCGAGTTCGCCCGAAGGCAAGGAGATCGCCGCCGCCTTCGAGCCGCTCGACAAGCAGTGCAAATAGACCGCCTTGCCGATCACGCGACCGGCTTGCGCAGCCAGGCGACGACCTCGGCCGCGTTCTGGTCGGGCGGGAAGACCGGATAGAAAACCTTGACGATGATGCCGTCGTCGATGACCAGCGCCATGCGCTTGAGCAGCGTCATGCCGGCGACGGTGAACGTCGGCAGCCGCAGCGCGCGGGTAAAGGCGAGTGCCGAATCGGACAGGATCGCGAACGGCAAGTGCAGGCGCTGGGCGGCCTCGCGCTGATAGTCGGTGTCCTGCGTCGACAGGCCGTAGAGGTGCGCTGCGCCAAGCGCTCCGAGCTCGGCAAAATGGTCGCGAAAGCCGCACGATTGCGGGGTGCAGCCGCGGGCGCCGGGAATTTCGTCCCATCCCGGCGGCAGGTCGACGCCCGGGACGCCGGTGCGCGGATAGATGTAGAGGACGGTGCGGCCGGCAAGCCGCGCCAGATTGACCTCCTCGCCGCTGGTCGCCGGCAGGGCGATATCCGGCAATCTCATGCCGGCGAGGTGCCGCGCGCCGCCGTCATCCTGCGGGACCGGGATATTCGGGGGTAGAAACGTCGGATCGTGCGCGCCTGGTGCCTCTCTCATCATTGTTCTCCTCGTGCTGCTAGAGCGCGATGGCTTCAGGTTGAATCGATCGCGTTCTATTTTTCCTTAGTGGAGCATGATCTTTTCGGAAAACCGGTCTCCACTTTTCCGGATCATGCTCTAATGCTCCGGCTGTGCGAAATAGCTGATGAATTCCATAAGCGAGCCGTCCGGATCGCGAAAATAGACGCTGGTACCGGGCCCCTTGGCGCCGAACCGCTGCAGCGGGCCGCGCTCGACGGCGATGCCGCAGCGTTGCAGGTGGCCGATCGCGTCCGTGATCGGCCCGAGCCACTCGAAGCAGAGATCGCTGTTGCCAGGTGCAACCGGCAAACGCGCGACTTCGGCAGGTGCGACGCCCGGACCATGAACGTTGAGCTGGCTGTCGCCGAAGCGATAGGCACTGCCGACCGGGCGCGCGATCAGTTCCGCGCCCAGCACCGCCGTGTAGAACGCATTCGAACGCTGCCAATCGGTGACGTGAATGACGCAATGATCGAACTTGACGGGCAGCATTTTCTCAGCCCTTCTGCCGCAACAGCCGGCCGCGCTCGCGCTCCCACGAGCGCTTCTTGTCGGCCTCGCGCTTGTCGTAGAGCTTCTTGCCGCGGGCCAAGGCGAGCTCGATCTTGGCGCGGCCCTTCTCGTTGAAATAGAGCTTGAGCGGGATGAGCGTCATGCCCTCGCGCTCGACCGCGCCGATCAGCTTATTGATCTGGCGGCGGTGCAGCAAGAGTTTGCGCGGCCGCTTCGGCGCGTGGTTGAAACGGTTCGCCTGCTGATATTCGGGAATGTTGGCGTTGATCAGCCAAATCTCCCCGGCGCGGGCGTCGGCATAGGATTCGCCGATCGTCGCCTTGCCCTGCCGCAACGACTTCACTTCCGTGCCGGTGAGCGCGACGCCGGCCTCCATGGTCTCGTCGATAAAATAGTTGAAACGCGCCTTGCGGTTGTCGGCAATGACCCGCAGCTTCCGTTCCGCTTTCGCCGCCATGCCGCCGTTCCGCGCTCAGCGGTTCTTCAACGCGTCGCGGATCTCGGTCAGCAATACCACTTCCTGAGACGGCGCCGAAGCCGGCGCCTTTTCCGGCGCCTTCAGCCGATTGATGCCCCTGATGCAGAAGAACAGGACCCAGGCGATGATCAAAAAGTTGATCATCAGGGTGAGAAAATTCCCCCAAGCGAAAACTGCCCCCTGCTTTTTCGCCTCGGCCAGAGACGTCGCCGTAACTTTCGGTGACAAGGCAATGAAGTAATTGGAGAAATCAAGACCGCCGGTCACCGCCCCGATGACCGGCATGATGATGTCGTTGACCAGCGAATTGACGATGGCGCCGAAGGCCGCGCCGATGATCACGCCAACGGCGAGATCGACGACGTTGCCGCGCATCGCGAATTTCTTGAATTCCTCGAGCATTCAAGGCTCCATCGCTCCGACGGTCCGCGGTCCCTCGATCACCGACCGTCCTCCCGCCGCCTCGCTTCGCGAAGGGATGAAAACAGTCAGTTGATCAGCCCGGCATGCATCATGGCCTCGCGCACCGCGGCACGCGACTTTTCGGCAAGCGGCACCATGGGCAGGCGCACGGTTTCCGCGCACTTGCCGATGAGCGACAGCGCGTATTTGACCGGCGCCGGGTTTGTCTCGATGAACAGCGCCGTATGCAGCGGCATCAGCTTGTCCTGAAGCTTGAGCGCGCTCGCATAGTCGCCCTTGCCGCAGCAGGCCTGAAACTCCGCGCACAGCCGTGGCGCCACGTTCGAGGTGACGGAGATGCAGCCGTGACCGCCATGCGCCATGAAGCCGAGCGCGGTCGCATCCTCGCCGGAGAGCTGGTTGAATCCGTCGCCCAACGCGGCGCGCTGCTGCGACACGCGCGCCACATTCGCGGTCGCGTCCTTCACCCCGGCGATGTTGCCGAGCTCGAACAGGCGCTTCATGGTGTCGACCGACATGTCGATCACCGAGCGCGAGGGAATGTTGTAGATGATGATCGGAATGCCGATCGCGTCATTGATCGCCTTGAAGTGCTGATAAAGACCTTCCTGGGTCGGCTTGTTGTAGTAGGGGGTGACGACGAGCACCGCGTCGGCGCCGGCATGTTCGGCATGCTGCGCGAACGCGACCGCCTCCTTGGTCGAATTGGAGCCGGCGCCGGCGACCACCGGCACGCGGCCCCTCGCCTGCTCAACGCACCATTCGACCACCTCGCTGTGCTCCTGATGCGACAGCGTTGGGCTCTCGCCGGTGGTGCCGACCGGAACGAGGCCATTGGTACCCTCGGCGATCTGCCAGTCGATCAGGTCGCGCAAGGCTTTTTCGTCCACGGAACCATTCTTGAACGGGGTGACGAGCGCGGTGAATGAGCCTCGAAAGCTCGTCCTGGCGGTCATGACACGATCCCCTTGACGTGGTCCCGGGCGGGAGCGGGTCGCCGGCGGCGACGATGCTGCCGTCACACGGATAAATATCGGGTCGCGGCCGCTCTTAAAAGCCCCCTTATAATCTCGTGGATAGCGCCGCGCTTTTGCCGTGAAATTCGTCAATGCTCGCGCTAGCTTGCGCGAATTAGCACTTCTTCAATCTTGCCGGCCGAAGAGGTTTTTTGGAAACGGCGGCGGCAGGTGCCGCGTTGCAGCGACAACGGCGGCAAATGCCGCGGTGGAGGACAGTATTGCAGACTGCCATTCGGCTCGTCCTCGGATGTCTTGTGTTTGCCGTCGGCATTGCGGCCGGCGAGGCCGCCGCAGCACCGCCTTCTGGAACGATCCCGTTGCCGCGTCCGCGGCCTGCGATCAAGGCCGACCGGGGCAACCTCGCCGCGCATGGCGCCGCGCGCCGGGATTCGCCGGGGCCGATTTCGCTTGCCCCGCCGCCGCCGGTTTCCACGACCGCGTCCATTCCCGCTTCGCCCGCCCTTGGCTACGGCGCGGCGGTAACGCCGGCGCATTCCGCCGCGCTCGGACCGTCGGCGACCGAGCCCTCCCTGCGCGCGCCGCGCGCCGCCGCGCCGCCGCGCCCGACGTCGCCGCTGACGATGGCGGCGACGTCAAACACCCCCCCGCTTGACCTTGGCGCGGTCAAACAGGCGATCGATCTCGTGCGCAAGGGGCGGCTGGATGAGGCGACGAGCGCCGAGGGCACGATATCCGATCCGCTCGCCGCCAAGCTTGTCGAATGGGTCATCCTGCGCAGCGATGACGCCGATCTCGATGTTTCGCGCTACGCGACATTCATCGCCGCCAATCCCAGCTGGCCGGGGATCGTAGCATTACGCCGCCGTGCCGAGGCGGCGCTGTGGCAGCAGCAGGTCGCGCCGCGCGCGCTCGTCGAGTTTTTCAGGAACGAACCGCCGCATACCGCCAAGGGGCGATTTGCCTTGGCGCGCGCGCTGCTCGGCGAGGGCGACCGCGCCGGCGCGCAGGCGGTGGTGCGCGAAGCTTGGCGCCGAGACGGCTTTTCCGCCGACCTCGAGGCGCAGGCGCGCGAGGCGTTCGCCGGCCTGATCACCGCAGCCGACGACAAGGCGCGCATGGACGCGCGCTTCGATATCGAGGATGACGATGCCGGCATGCGGGCGGCGCGCCATCTCGACGCGGTCGAATTGGCCATCGCCAAGGCGCGTGCCGCGGTCATCAACAAGTCCGCGGACGCCAAGGCGCTGCTCAATGCGGTGCCGGCGGCGGGCCGCCATGATGCGGGCTACGCCTTCAGCCGCATCCAGTGGCTGCGCCGCGGCGACAAGATCGTCGAGGCGGCGCACGAGTTGCTCGCGGCGCCGCACGATCCGGAAAAACTCGGCGATCTCGATCAATGGTGGGTCGAGCGGCGGCTCGTTGCGCGCAAGCTCTTGGACCTCGGCGATTTCAAGTTGGCCTATGAGGTTGCCAATGGCGCCGCAGCGCCGGTCAACGAGAACTATCGGGCCGAGCGACACTTCACCGCCGGCTGGATCGCGCTGCGCTTTCTGCGCGAGCCGGCGACGGCGCTCGGCCATTTCGCCCGCATCGCCGACGGCGTCGCCAATCCGATCACGCTGGCGCGTTCCTATTATTGGCGGGGCCGCGCCGCCGAGGCGCTCGGGCGCATCGAGGACGCGCGCGCCGATTACGAGGTGGCGGCGCGTTATCCGACCGCCTATTACGGCCAGCTGGCGCGCGCGCGATTGGGCCTCGACGGCGTTGCCTTGCGCCGGCCGCCGGAGCCGCCGGCGGAAGACCGGCGGCTCGAGGTCGCGCGCGCGTTCGAGATCCTTTACGCCGTCGATGAACGCGACCTGGTCGCCATCATGGCGGCCGACCTCGCCGAAAAGGCGACGGACTCGGGCGCGCTGGCGATGCTCGCCGAGATCGCCACGCGTCATCACGACGCGCGCTCGACGCTGCTCATCGGCAAGACCGCGCTGGGCCATGGCTTGCCCTTCGAGCATTATGCGTTCCCGGACTTCGGGGTGCCGAGCTACCAGCCGATCGGGCCGCAGGTCGAGCCCTGCATCGTCTATTCGATCGCACGCCAGGAAAGCGCGTTCAACGCGCGCGTGGTCTCCAGCGCCCACGCGCTCGGCCTGATGCAGGTTACGCCGGAGGCCGGCCGCTTCATCGCCAAGAAGTTCAACGTCGCCTTCGATCAGCGGCGGCTGCTCGACGACCCGGCCTACAATATGGAGATCGGAACGGCCGAGCTCGGCGACGTGATCAGCGAATTCGGCGGCTCCTACATCCTCGCCTTCGCCGCCTACAATGCCGGCCGCCATCGGGTGAAAGAGTGGATCGAGCAATACGGCGACCCGCGCAGCCGGAAGGTCGACCCGGTCGACTGGATCGAACGCATTCCGTTCTCGGAGACGCGCAATTACGTCCAGCGCGTGATCGAGAACATGCAGGTCTATCGCGCCCGCATCGGCAACGATTCGCGGTTGCTGATCGAAGCCGACCTGCGCCGCGGCGGTTGAGACCGGAGCGCAATCGCTTCAAGTTGAATCGATTGCACTTCGGAAAACCGGCATTCCACTTTTCCGGATCATGCTCTCGGCTTTCGCCGACGGCGATCAGCCGCCTCGCCGCCGGCATGATCGGGTCAATTGTGATAGAAACGCGATCTCGATATTTTGCGTGCGGCTCGGGCAGCGGGGATTGACGTGCCGGACAGCGGCGTGGAGAGCGGCGGCACGAGTGTATTCGTGAGCGCGCCGGACGGCCTGAAACTGCACATACGCGAATACGGCACCCGCGCGGCGCCCGGCCTGCCGGTCGTCTGCCTGCCGGGTTTTGCCCGCACCGTCGCCGACTTTGCGGCGCTGGCGCCGGCGCTCGCCGCCGGTCCGCCGCAGCGGCGCGTGCTTGCCGTCGATTCGCGCGGGCGCGGTCTTTCCGACTACGACCGCAACCGGGAAAACTACAGCTTGCCGGTCGAGCTCGCCGATATCGCCAGCGTGCTGGTCGCGCTCGCCGTCGGCCCGGCGGTGTTCGTCGGCACCTCGCGCGGCGGCCTTCTCGCCATGCTGCTCGGCGTGGCGCATCCGACGGCGATCGCCGGCGTGGTGTTGAACGATGTCGGTCCGGTGATCGAGCCGAAGGGCTTGGCGCGGCTCAAGAGCTATATCGGCAGATTGCCGCAGCCGCGCAGTTTCGAGGAAGGTGCCGACATCCTTCGCCGCTTGATGAGCGCGCAGTTTCCGAAGCTGACCGCGGATCAATGGCTCGGCTCGGCGCGGCAGACCTGGCAGATCAGGAATGGCAAGCTGGCGCTGCTCTACGATACCCGGCTCGCCCACGTCTTCACCGGCTTCGACATCGAGCGCCCGCTGCCGGCGCTGTGGAACGAATTCGACACGCTCGCGAATGTGCCGATGCTGGTCATCCGCGGCGCGAATTCCGACCTGTTGTCGGCGGCGACGGTGACGGCGATGCGCGCGCGGCGCGGCAAAATGGAAACCTTCGAAGTCCCCGACCAGGGCCACGCGCCGCTCCTCGAAGGCAACGACATCGTGCTTCGCATCGCCCGTTTCGTCGAGGCCTGCGAGATCGGGCGACGCGCGGCGCCCGCGCTCAATCCGGCGACTTAGAGCGCAAGGTCGAATCGATCGCGCTCTATTTTTCTTTGGTGGAGCATGATCTTTTCGGAAAACCGGTTTCCACTTTTCCGGATCATGCTCTGGCGCGTGCGAACTACCAGCCGGTCTTATAATTGAGCCGGCCCAACAGGCTCTGGGTCTTCAGCGCGGTGCTGTACATGTCGGGCGAACCTCCCGAGCCGATGGCGTTGGGCGAGCCGTTCGCGTTGCCGCCGATGTCGGTATAGAGATATTCAAGCCCGAGCGACAATTTGGAGGACAACTGATATTCGAGGCCGACGCCGGCAGTCCAGCCGCCGCGGTCGGCCGTGCTTTCGGAGAAATTCGTGATCGCGGTGTTCTGCAGCGGCGAGGCGATGTCGGCGGCGGCGAACCCGCCTTTGACATAGGGGAGCCATTGGCCGAACGAATAACCGACCCGGCCGGTGACCGTGCCGACCCAGTTCATATTGGGCGCCCAGGCGCCGACCGTCGGAACGAAGGGGCTCGTGAACCGGCCGTCGAAATTCGCCGCCGACAGCGACCCTTCGAGACCGAACACGAAATTTCCCGACTGGAAGTTATAGCCGAAGCTGTCGTTGACCGCGGGCGAAGCCGCGCCGAACGACGAGAAGGCGCCCGGGGATCCCGGATTCGCCCATGACAGGCCGCCGGGAGGGCCGGAGCCGCCGGGGTTGCCGCGCAGATAGAAACCGGCCCAGTCCGGACCTTGCGGCTGTCCAGGTGCAGCGGAAAAAGCGTTGAAATCGGTCGCGCCCGCGCCTTGCGCCAGGCACGCGCCGAAGCCCGCCACCAGGAGGAGTGTGCAAGCTCTGCCGACCACCGGCATCACCCCTTCGCGTCAGTTCATCACCGACGAGTCATAAAGAACCGCGCGCCAAGCTCACTCGTCACAAGCCCGATTCCTTTGCCTCGCCCCCGGGACAATATACGCGTCAGGCAACCGCCGGTCGATAGGGCAGCCCGCGGCTCGCCCCCGTCCAAGCTACTCTTTTCACGCCATTTTTTCTTCATGGCGATCTTTTCACGGCGAGTGTTGCAAATATGGCTCAGGGCGCGAGCGCCGGGAAAGTAAGAAAAAGACGCCGCCAGTTTCAGCCGGCGGCGCCTTCGATTTCGTAGAGTCGCGCTTGCCTGGGGTTAGAAGCGGAAGCGCACGCCGCCCGTCGTGGCGAGGTTATTGCGGGTGATATCGCCATTGGCGATGCCGCCATAGGCCACCGAGTACGCCGTGCCGATGTAGGCATCCCATTTCGGCAGGAACCGCCAGTCGAGAGCCACCGAGAACTCGTCCATCGAGCCGGCGCATTGCGCTAGAGCGGTCGAGTTCAATTGACAAGTCTTAGCCGCGCCCGTCGCATCCGTGGGGTTGATGAATTGGTCCTGCCATTCGTGATAGTAGGCGCCGATCAAATCCAGATCTCTGGTGAAGCCGTATTTGAAGCCGGTCCACACGAACTGGAAAATTTCGTTGGTGCAGGCGTAGTGCGATTTGCACAAGCTGTTGAACGCGTTATTGGCGATCGTCGTGCCATTAGCGCTCAATGAAGAGGCGGCAGTGTTCCAAAAGTTGAACACGAAGCCATCATCTCTGAACGAGGTCAACTGCTGATCGCTCGGTTCCGTGAACTGGATCCACTCATAGCCGGCGTAGACCGTGAGCGGGATGCCGGAGGGTCCGGCCGGCGGCGGAGGCGCCTTGGCCACGACCGGCGGCGGGGCGGTTCCCCACGAACCGAAGCTATATTTGGCCTCCGCCGTGAAGCTCGTGTTGTCGGAGAGCGTCGCCTTGAGGCCGCTGCAGGTCGCGCAGCCAGCGGAGAAGCCGCTGGGGAACGTGAGCGGCGTGCCCGAGATACCGACGAAGGTTTGGCCGGGGAATGTCGTCCCAATATTAACCGCGTCTCTCTCCCAAGCCCCGATGAAATTCAACGACAGCACCCCGGGGAAGTAATTCTTGATGTCCCAACCGACTTCGCCCGCGATCGCGCCGTTGTTCGGGTTATATGTATCGTATCCGTCATGGCTGCCGGCAAACGGCTGACCCTCGACCGCAAACCGGAAGTCGCCGACATTGACGCGATACTTGATGGCCGTGGTCCAGCGGGCCTCTTCCGTGGCGCCGCCGCCAGCAAACTTGCCGGAATAGCCGATCATCGCGAAGGCATAGGAGGCGCCAAACGGATCGAAGGCGTTGAGCGAGTCATTCTGCAGCGAGTTCTGCCGGCCGAAGGTCAGCGTGCCAAAAACTGGCTGGCTGAAGCCGACCATATTCGTCGCCGCCAGCCACCCCCACCGGCTCGAGTCGAACGGTAGAGCCTGCTGGTTCTCCGCTACGCCGATGCCGTTTTGCATGGCCTGCGGCGCGTTGGACAAGAGAAACGAATACGGGTCGTACGCAAGCTCGAACTGGCCAATAAACGACCAGCCGCCCGGCGCAACCGGTTCGTTAATCTTGAGGCCGATGTTCGATTGGCTCAGCCCGTTGGGAGCGAGACCAAATCCCGGGCTCCGGTTCGTCGCATTTCCGCCACCAGCGCCAAGAAGGTAGCTGGCGCCGGTCGGAAAGTTCGGGTCGAACGGCGTGCCGTGCGTCTGGTAGGTCACGCCCATGTCGACGGTGCCGTAGATGGTGATGCCGGACCAGGACAGCGGGCAGTTGGTGACGAAGAAGTCCCAAATAGTGCCGCAGGCAACGGGCGCCGGGGGCGCCGGCGGCGGCGGGGGCGCCTTGGTCGGCATGCCGACATCGGCGGCCCAAGCATGCGTCGCGAATGCGGCGCCGGCGAAGGCGGCAATCATCGCCGCGGAAATGCGAAACTTTTTCATAAGCGCCCCTCTGTGTTTGACGACCATAGCCCCCTCCGCTTACGACGGTTAGAAGCCGCACACGTCCCTCTTTGCGCTCGCCCACAAGGCGGCGCGCCGATCACACAACGTCAATCTCCGGGTCACTGGCAGGCGGGTAAACGACAACGCCAGACAACGTTCACGATGAACGCGGTAGGCACGCAGCGTTTACCGCACACCGATGAGCGAAGACGCTAAGCGACCACCCCCGTTTTTAGGCGACGCATTGCTCGCCGACTGTTACCCATTCTGGTCTAATTTTGGCCCATGACGTTTACATGAAATCTGGTTCCATTGGTGACACGAGATCAACTTGCAAGCGCGATTTCGGGCACGCGTGGCAAAAAAACCACATCGCGAGCCGTTTATTCACAGCGCAGCCCGAATTTCACAGAGCTATCAACAGCCAAGGCCGGCCCGAACGTGGCGCTACGGGCACAGCGTGGATCGGCTCATCGCGTTCTACGGCGCCGTGTCGCGCTCCAGCGCCCGCCTGAACGCGGCGAGAACCGCCGGCAGCGGCCGCGGGATCGGCGGAATGAATCGATGGTCCTCCCCAGCCGCCGGCGAGCGATTCGTAGGCAGCACCAATTGATCGGCTTCGCTCTGCCGCGCCATGACATATTGCTCCGGCAAGTTCGATCACCTCGCCGGCGCGGTGCGCGGCGTCCGGTTGGCATGGCTGGGGAGGAGGATCCGCAGCATCGCGTTCATCGATCTGATGCGCTCCGCCATCAGTCGTGCCGCCATCAGGTGAAACTCCGCGGCGACGGCGGGCTGATCCCGGTTCAGACGAAGAAGGGATGCACCGCTGATGACGCCGATGGTCGCATCCGTATCCGCCATCAGCGAGGCCGAACGTTTCCTGTCGGTATAAAAAGCCATTTCCCCCGTCAGGGTGCCGGGCAAGAATTTCCGCAAGCGAACCGATCGTCCGCCGCCGAGATCGAGATGCGCCGAAAGAGTGCCGCGCACCAGCAGGATGGCGTCGTAGTCATCGTCGCCTTGACGAAAGACCGTGTCACCTGCCTTGATGTCACGGATGGTGAAATAGGGTAACAAGGCCGTCGCCTTGTCCCGTTCCCCTGTGATGGAAACCAAGGCATCTTCGGCACTGAGCGGGTGATCGTCCCAGCCAGACTGCTTGAGCAGGCGGTCTTCAACCCATTCGAGAGCCATCGCCGTCGTCGCGAAGCAGAGGGACAGATCCTGGTCGAGGATGCTCGCCGCCTGCATCTCCTTGGCGGCCTCGCTGTCCAGGCCCGAATAGAGCAAACAAACATCCTGCGTTTTTGCAAAGGTTTTCAGCTTTCGAAGGGCGAAATGCGCCGCGGCATCCAAGCCGTCGACATTCGCAAATCCGAGAATCACAAATTCGATTTTTTGCGTGCTCGCCTCGATGCGCTCCCGGATATGGTCCAAAAGTCCGACTGCCGTCCCGAAGAAAATAAATCCCTGGATTTCGAAAGTGACAACCCGCGCCCCGACCTCACGCAAAATGTCTTCGGCGCGGGGGGAGCGTTCGACATCGCTGCGAAAATCGCGCCCCGAAAGTTCGGCCTTTATGACATTCAATCTGCGGTATCTGACTTGGAAGTCGAGGACAGCGATGAGAATGCCGGCCGCGACCCCCGGCAGAAATCCGACCAGCGCGATGATCCCGGTGATCATCAGCACAAGAACGTAGTCGCTGCGACCAAGGCGATGACGGGCGTCGATCAGCCATTGGTCCATCAGGCCGAACGCGAACACGATAAGAAGCGAGCCCACCATCATCTTGGGCACGAATCCCAGGAGACGAAGACCCGCCAACCCGAGCGCCAGAGTAAAAAGAGGGCGCACGATCGGCATCAAGCGGCTGGACGCTCCTAGGCGAAGATAGGCCAATGAGGGTCCGGTCAGGGTGAAGGCCGGCAAGCCGCCGACCAGCGCGGCCGCCAGATTCGCCAGACCATGCGCCCGTAATTCGTGATTTGGCTCCAGCTCCGTTTCGGCACCGATTTCCAGGGCCGTCGTGGCGAGCGACGCGCCGATCATACAGACCAGAACCAGGCCGCCGATTTTTCCCAGCCCGTTTAGGACAACACTCCAGTCAATTTTCGCAACGGAGAGCCATTTGCTCGCCTCGAAGATGCCGCCTTCGGCCGGGGAGCCGAAGACGAAACCGCTCTCCTGCAGAGAGGCGTGCGACACGGACAATATGCTGGCCACAAGGTAAAACAAGATCAGGATACCGACCAGCGCGATTGGCAGAAACAAGACATGCCGAATGCGCCTCATTCCCCAATACAAAAGACCGGCGGCGATTAGGGATGGCAGCCAGCGCAAGACTATTTGCCAGGAGAAAAGCTGCGGGAGGCTGCCCAGGGTCGGCGTAATCCCCGACAGAAACCGGATCGTGGCGATCAAAACCAGCACGCCAACTCCGGCCAGAAAGCCGCCGATCACCGGATAGGGAATGAGTTGGGTGTATCTTCCAAATCTCAGGACGCCGAGCAGCAGGAGAGCCAATCCGAAGGAAGCAGTAGAAACAACAATGACGGCGAACATCGTCGAGATGACCGTCCCCTCATCGAGCACGCTCATGCTGGTGAGGCCGCCCGCGAAGGTCGCTAGAATAGCCGCTGGCTGATCCTGGGCACCGCTGAGATTACAGTAAAAGCGGCTTAACAAGCCGATCACTAACGCTGATACGGTGGTTCCAGCCAGGAAGGTCACGAAGGCCAGCGGCACGGCTTTTGCCAAGGGCCCGGAAAAAATCATGGCGGCGAATGCTATTGTTCCGAGAACAGTTACGACGCTGGACAACGCTGCCAACGATAGGTCCGCCAGAACCTCATGCACTGTTAATTGTTTGATCTGCATCGCCCGACAATACCCGATATTGCAGCCCGCCGGCAGCGCCGAAACCGGGCACCATTTAACACCTTAGGTCAATCGCGTGGACGAAAATCCGCGAAGGAAAAAAGTTTCATGTTGCCGTCATATTTGGCGGTGAAGCCGCGATCGACCGTGTAGAAACCGCCATTGCAACGAGCCCGAACAAAGCGCCGCTAACATCACGCGGCTACGGCGCAGTGTCGCGCTCCAGCGCCCGCCTGAACGCGGCCAAAACCGCCGGCAGCGGCCGCGGGATCGGCGGAATGAATTGATAGTCCTCCCAGCCGCCGCCGAGCGATTTATAAAGGGTCACGAATTGCTCGGCGGCGTTCTGCTGGGCAATGACGTATTGTTGTTCCAGATCGTAAAGCTGCCTTTGCGCGTCGATCACGTTGAGCGAATCGATCAATCCGCGGTCGAATCGCTGCTCGGCGAGGCTTACCGCGCGTCTTGCCGCCACCAATGCGTCATTCAGGTAGCGCAGACGCTGCTCTTGGGCGGCGTAGGCGTCGAGCGCGATGTCGACGTCGCGCACCGCGGCGAGCACCGTCTGCTTGTAGGCGAAGAGAAGTTCGCGGGTGCGGAAGTCCGCCCTTTCCACCAACGCGTCGAGCCTGCCGAAATCGAGCAAGGGCCAAGCGACCGCCGGGCCGACCGACCAGATCGGATTGATGGCGGCCGCAGTGAAGCCGCGGCCTTGCTGGCCGCCGATTCCGGCGGTCACGGCTACCGCGGGAAACAAATCCGCGGTGGCGACGCCGATAAGGGCGGTGGCGCTGGCCAGCTGGCGTTCGGCCTCCTCAATGTCGGGCCGGCGGCGGAGGAGGTCGATGGGCAAGCCGGGCTGAATGCGCGTGGGCAGGGCCGGAAGCTTCCCTGGCCTAGCCAGTTCCTTGGCCAAGGATTCGGGGAAGTCTCCGACCAGAACGGCAATGACGTATCGTGCCGCATCGATCTGGGCGATCAGCGGCGCGACTTGCGACTGCAGTTGCGCGCGCTGGCGCTCCGCCAAAGTGACATCGAGCTCGTTGGTGATACCGCGGTTGAAGCGCTCCTGGACGAAGTCGACATAGTGCTCGGCGACCGCGATATTCTTGCGCAACACGGCAAGCTGCATCTGCAGCGCGCGCATGTCGAGATAGGCGCGCGTGACGTCGGCGATCAGCGAAATCAGCACCACGTTGCGGGCGGCGATGGCGGCGTCCACGTCGTACTGCGCCGCCTCGATCGCGCGCCGGAATTTGCCGAACAGATCGAGTTCCCATCCGGCATCAAAGCCGGCGATGTTGTTGACCTGCGTCGTCCCCACGCCGTTCTCGGCAGAGACGAGAGGCGGCGAGGCGCGGCCGCGCGCCAAATCGCTTCCGGTGCCTAACGCACCCCCTTCGCTGCCTTCGAGCGCCGGCAGCGCCGCGCCCACGAGCACGGCCTCCTGTGCGCGCGCCTGCTGCAGGCGGTCCAAGGCGATCTCCAAGGTGGGACTTCCGGCAATGGCGCGCTCGATCAGTGAATCGAGCTCGCGGTCGTGCAGCGAACGCCACCATCTGGCGGTATCGACGACACGGCCGTCGTGGCGATCGCCTGCCGGTTTTGCGATTCTCGCCTGCGCCGCGGCGACGAAATTTCCCGGGATCGGCGTTTCCGGAGGCTGATAGTCGGGGCCGACCGTGCAGGCGGCCAAGGCGGCGCAAGCCGTGGCGCCGAGCATGAGCGCGCATAGCCGCGCCAAGCCCCCTCCCCGGCGGCTGCCGATGTCACACGCGAGCTTGGCTAGCGCCGGCCCCAAACGCATGCAAACCCAACTACCGCTACCGAGATGACGACCGAACTGTGAGTTCGTCCACCATCCGCGGCGCCGACGCGGAACTCGATCATTCGCCTACGGATGGCTTTCCCCCCGAGGTCGAGAATGAGCGCTTTTTTCCGGTGAAGCAAGGCGACCGGACGGTCCGAGGAGATAGCGCGCGCAGCGCGGGAGCAATCCGGACTTGCAATCCAGACTTGGGCTCCGGATTGCTTCGCCCTTCGAGCGCGCAGTGCCGCAATGGCTCTATTCTGATCAGGATTGCTTAGCTCAAGCGTTGCGAGCAAAGAACCCGATCGTGTCAGAAGCGGAAACGAACGCCGGCGGTGGTGGCAAGGTTATTGCGGGAAATATCGCCATTGGCAAGGGCGCCAAACGCTGCCGAGTACATAGTGCCGATGTAGGCATCCCACTTCGGCAGGAACCGCCAGTCGAGAACCACCGAATACGCGTCGAACCAGCCGGCGCACTGCGAGAATGAGGCTGCGACTGTACAATTTTGCGCGGCACTTGGGATCAGGTACTGGTTCTGGATGTAGTGATAGTACGCGCCGATCACATCCAGGTCTTTGGTGATGCCGTATTTGGCGCCGGCCCAAATGACCTGGAAATACTCGTCCGTGCAACCAGCGCCCTTTCCACACAGGGCGTTGAACGCGTTGTTGGCGATCGTCGTGCCGTTAGCGCTTAACGCACTGGCCTGGGCGTTGACGAAGTTGAACAGGAAGCCATCGTCGCGGAACGAGGTAGTCTGCGGATCGCTCGGATTAGTGAACTTGATCCACTCATAGCCGGCATAAAAGGTGAGCGGTATACCGGTGGGCCCGGACGGCGAGGGCGCTTTACCCACGACAGGCGGCGGGAGGCTTTCCCAGGAGCCGAAGCTATATTTGGCCACCACCATGATGGACGTGTTGTCGGAAATCGTCGCCTTGAGGCCGCCAGCGGGGAACGTGACCGGCCAGCCACCAGCGAGTACTTGTCCAGGGAATGTCGTCGTCCAATTGACCGCGTCTTTCTCCCAGGCGCCGAGCACGTCCAGGGAGAGAACGCCGGGACCGAGACTTTTGAAGTCCCCGCCGACGCCGCCTTCGATCGCGCCGTTGTTCGGGTTATATGCATCGTACCCGCCATTGGAGCCACCGATCGGCTGCCCCGCGACGACCAGCCGAAAGTCGCCGATATTGAGGCGATACTTGATCGCCGTAGTCCAGCGACACGTCTCGGTGTCGCCAGCGCCGCAGGTCTTCCCGGAATTCCCGATAACCGAAAACGCGTAGGAGGCGCCCATTGGATCGTAGGCAACAACCGCGTCGGTGAGCGGTGTGTTCAGTCGGCCGAAGGTCAAAGTGCCCCAGGTCGGGTTGCTTACGCCAGTGTAAATTTGCGCCGCCAGCCAGCCCCAGCGGCTGGAATCGTACGGTATGAGCTGCTGATTCTCCGGCACGTGGATCGAGTTCCACATCGCCTGTGGCGCATTCGCTAACAAAAACGAATAAGGATCGAACGCGAGTTCGCCTTGGCCGACAAACGACCAGCCGCCCCCGACGGGCTCGCTCCATTTAATGCCAATGTTCGATTGGCTCATGGCGTTGGGGCCGAGACCAAATCCTGGCGTCCGGCCAACTGCGTTCGTGGCACTATTACCAAGGAGGTAACTAGCGCCGACCGGATGGTTTACGTCGAACGGCGTGCCGTGCGTCTGGTAGGTCCCACCCACGTCGACGGTGCCGTAGACGGTGACGCCGTACCAGGACAGCGGGCAGGCGGTGACGAAGAAGTTCCACAAACTGGTGCAGGCAACGGGCGCCGCCGGCGGCGGGGGGGGCGGTGGCGCCTTCGTCGGCAGCGACATATCGGCCGCCAACGCATTCGTCGCCAATGCGGCGCCGGCGAAACCGGCAATCATCGCCGCGGAAATGCGAAATTTTTTCATGGCAGCGCCCCCTTATATACAGACGTACATAACGAAAGATGGCGCGGCCTTGTCAAGGAGACGATTTATCAAGCCGCCGATGTGTGACATCTCGGCAACAGGGCCACGCAGGCCCGATATCCGCCGACGACCTCAGTCCGCCAAGCCGCCTTCCGGCGCCAAAGCGGGTGCATAACCGGGCGGCACCCGGAAGAGATCCGGCCGCTGCGGCGCGTAGCTCACCGAGCGCGCTTCGATCACGGTCTTGCCGTCCACCACTAGACGCAGCAGCACGCCGTCCGCGGTGGCGCATATGGTGTGCGTCTCCGCATCCTCGGTCCACGACCAGTCGACGCAGCGCAACTTCGCGACGACGGATTCGGCCCCGCGCGCGAGCAGCGCGCCTTTTTCCGGCTCCATCGGCCGACGCGGCGCGCGCTCGATCTTCCGATAGCTGCGGCTCGCGGGAATGATGAGCGTGATCAGTTTCGCATCGCGGTCGAAGATCGTGATCGATTTGCCGGGTCCGTCGACGCGCTCGAGACGCTCGGCGGCGGACCAACGCGCGCGCTCGCGGAGCGTCGGCTGGTGCGGCCGGGTGACGACATAGGCGATGTCGACGTCGCGCGTCGGCATGAGCTGCGGCTGCTCCTCGGCCCCTGACGGCGACCCGACGAGCAGCACGGCGAGAGCGGCGAGAGCGGCGCCCGGCAGTAAATTGCGCAGGTCGGTCAGCTGCATCCCGCCATAATGTTGCGTCCGGCGGTTCGTTTCAATTGCCGGCAATGGGGGCCGGGGGCGAGGCTGCGGCGACGGGTGCCGGTTACGCCGCCGCAAGAGTTCGGATAGATTATTTGGGGGGCGGCCGCACCGCGTCCGATTCCCCGGGGGCGGCCTCGCTGTTTCGGCAGGAGATACCGACGTGTGGGTCGTTCAAATCGCTTTGCGGCGGCCTTATACCTTCGTCGTATTCTCTTTCCTCATTGCCATTTTCGGCGCGCTGGCGGCGCTGCGGACCCCAACCGACATCTTTCCCAACATCAACATCCCGGTCGTCAGTGTGGTCTGGACCTATACCGGGCTGTTGCCCAACGACATGTCCGGCCGCGTGGTCTACTATTACGAGCGCACGCTGAGCGCCCAAGTCGGCGACATCGAGCACATCGAGTCGCAGTCGCTCAACAGCTACGGCGTGATCAAAATTTTCTTTCAAAAAGGCGTCAACATCCGCACGGCGCTGGCGCAAGTGACGGCCGCCTCGCAGACCGTGCTCAAGCTCCTGCCGCCCGGTATCACCCCGCCCTACGTGCTCAGCTACAACGCCGCCACCGTGCCGATCCTGCAGCTCGCATTGTCCGGCGAAAAGCTGCCGCAAATGCGGCTGTTCGACCTCGGGCAGAATTTCATCCGCCCGCAACTCGCCACCGTTGCCGGCGCCGCGGTGCCTTCGCCCTATGGCGGCAAGATTCTGCAAGCCCAGGTCGATCTCGATCAGCAAGCGATGCAGTCCCACAACGTGTCCGCCGACGACATCGTCAACGCCATCTCGGCGCAGAACCTGATCCTGCCGGCTGGCGACGCCAAGATCGGCAAATTCGACTGGAACGTCGCGCTTAACGCCAGCCCGGTGCTGCTCGACCGCATCAACGAGGTGCCGGTGAAAAAGGTCAACGGCACGGTCATCTATCTCCACGACGTCGCCTACGTGCACGAGGGCTCGCCGCCGCAGACCAACCTGGTGCGCGTCAACGGCTCGCGCGCGGTGCTGATGACGATCCTCAAGGCCGGCGCCGCCTCGACGCTCAGCGTCATCGACGGCGTCAAATCGTTGTTGCCGCGGGTCAAGGAAAGCCTGCCGACCGGGCTCAGCGTGCACGCCGTCGGCGATCAGTCGATCTTCGTCAAGGCCGCCATCTTCGGCGTCCTCCGCGAGGCCATGCTCGCCGCCGGTCTTGTCGCTCTGATGATCCTCTTGTTCCTCGGCAGCTGGCGCTCGACGATCATCATCATCATTTCCATTCCGCTATCGGTGCTGTTCTCGGTGGTGGCCATCTCGGCGCTCGGCGAGACCATCAACGTCATGACTTTGGGCGGGCTGGCGCTTGCCGTCGGCATGCTGGTCGACGAAGGCACGGTTACGCTCGAAAACATCTTCTACCACCTCGAGATGGGCAAACCGATCGAGCCGGCGATCCTCGACGGCGCGCAACAGATCGTCGTTCCGGCTTTCGTGACGCTGCTCGTGCTCGACATCGTGTTTGCGCCGATGTTCGAGCTCGGCGGCGTCGCCGGCTATCTGTTCCGGCCGCTGGCCGAGGCCGTGATCTTCGCGCTGATCGGTTCCTTCATCCTGTCGCGCACGCTGGTGCCGACCATGGCGCGATACCTCCTCCAGGCCCATGGCGAACATGGCGCCGCTGCGCACCAGTCGCGAAATCCCTTGAAGCGGTTGCAGATGGGCTTTGAACGCTTCTTCACCTGGACCCGTGGCCGCTACCGTTTGCTGCTTTCCGTCGCCCTCGGCTACCCGAAAACCGTGATCGTCGGCTTTATCGCCATCGTAATCCTCTCCTTTGCGCTGTGGCCGTTTCTCGGCGAGAACTTCTTTCCTTCGGTCGATTCCGGGCAGATCCTGATGCATGTGCGCGCCCAGCCTGGCACCCGCATCGAAGAAACCGCGCG
>Ga0187784_10000507_pt1 | contig 28536 bp, 22 predicted proteins | sample 1015_SJ02_MP15_2_FD_132964 | JGI IMG/M metagenome (GOLD analysis project Ga0187784, IMG submission 132964) | Tropical peat soil microbial communities from peatlands in Department of Meta, Colombia - 1015_SJ02_MP15_20_MG | ecosystem: Environmental > Terrestrial > Soil > Wetlands > Peat | place... | reverse complement strand
TCCTCGCCGTGCACGCCGAGGATTTGGATTGCGTCATTGAGCCGGGGATCACGCGCAAAAAGCTCAACGAGCATTTGCGCGATCAGGGCGTGTTCTTCCCCATCGATCCCGGCGCCGACGCTTCGCTCGGCGGCATGGCGGCGACGCGCGCCTCGGGCACCAACGCGGTGCGCTACGGCACTATGAAGGACAATGTGCTGTCGCTCAAAGTCGTGCTCGCAAGCGGGGAGGTAATGACCACCGCGACGCGGGCGAAAAAATCCTCGTCCGGCTATGATCTGACGCGGCTGATCGTCGGCTCCGAAGGCACGCTCGGCATCATCACCGAACTGACGCTGCGGCTATCCGGCATTCCGGAAACCATCGCCGCCGGCACGTGTCCGTTTCCCTCGGTCGAAGCGGCGTGCAACGCCACTATCGCGACCATCCAGTCCGGGATTCCGGTGGCGCGCATCGAACTTCTCGACGCGCTGCAGGTGCGCGCATCGAACGCGTATTCGAAATTGACTCTGCCAGAGACGCCGATGCTGTTCCTCGAGTTCCACGGCAGCGAGGCGGAGGTGGCCGAGCAGTCGGGGCGCTTCGGCGAGATCGCGCGGGAATTTGCCGGCGGTCCGTTCGAGCGGGCGACCAAGGCCGAGGACCGCTCGCGGCTGTGGCAGGCGCGTCACGACGCTTATTGGGCGCAATGCGCGCTCCGGCCCGGGACTTATTCGCTCGCCACCGATGTGTGCGTGCCGATTTCGCGGCTCGCCGAGTGCGTGACCGATACGCAACGCGACATCGCCGAACATAATCTCGTCGCGCCGATTGTCGGCCATGTCGGCGACGGCAATTTTCACGTCGGCCTGATGGTGGACCGGCAAGACCGCGACGAGGTCGCGAGCGTCGAGGCATTCCTCGAGCGCTTGGTCGAGCGGGCGCTCGCGATGGGTGGCACCTGCACCGGCGAACACGGTGTCGGCCAGGGCAAGATGAAGTACCTCGCCGCCGAGCACGGAGCGCCGGCTTTGGATGCCATGCGCGCCATCAAGCGCGCGCTCGATCCGCTCGACATTATGAATCCAGGCAAGATTTTCGCGCGCTGACCCGGCAGCGGCTTCGGCGCGCGGTCCGACATAAATTCGCCTGCAAAGTCATTAAGGTGACCATGGCGGCGTGCATTCCTGGGGAGCTTGCTCTAAGAGTGCGGCGGAACGCCCGGTCATCACTTGAGCGCCTTGAGGGAATAACCCCGTGCAGACGACGCTGCTCGGATTGGCCATCTTGATCATCGTCGCGCTGGTCTCTGCGCTGGTCGCCCCGCTGGTCATTGATTGGAACCATTACCGCGCCACATTCGAGCAGGAGGCGAGCCGGGTTTCCGGTGTCGCCGTGCGCATTCGCGGGCCGATCGACGCGCGCATCCTGCCGGCGCCGCACGTGATCCTTCGCGATGTCGACGTCGGGCCGGAGCGGCAAGCGTGGCTGCGTGCGCAAACCGTCGACATTGAGGTCGGGCTCGGGCCCCTCGTTCGCGGCGAACTGGAGGCGACGACGCTGCGGCTTGTCGCGCCACAAATCAGTCTCGGGCTTAATCGCGCCGGCGCGGTCGATTGGCCGGCGGCATTGTCGTCGGCACGTCCGGATGTGGTCTCCATATCGCGGCTAGAGATTGACGATGGCCGCATCGCGCTCAGCGACGCCGCCTCCGGTTCCCGCCTGCTCCTGCGCAAGGTCTATTTCAACGGCGATGTGCGCTCGTTGCCCGGACCGTTCCGCGGGGAAGGCACTTTCGTCGCCGGCGACGAGCTTTTCGGCTATCGCATCTCCGGCAACCAGACCGACGAAGATTCTGGCCTCAAGCTTAGGCTTGGCCTCGATCCGTCCAATCATCCGCTGACCGCCGAGATTGACGGTGCGCTCAAGATCGATCGCGGCGTGCCGAGCCTTCAGGGCACGCTGACGCTGGAACGGCCGGTCGGCGCGGCGCTCGCAAGCGGCGCGCGGGTCGTCAACGATCCGCTGCGGCTCACCGGCAAGCTTCAGGCAAGTCCGGGGGCGGCGACGCTCGACGAGGTGCAACTGCAATATGGGCCGGACGACCGTCCGATCAATTTCACCGGCAAGGCGGAGGTTATTTTCGGCGCCCACCCGCACTTGGACGCCACGGTTTCGTCGCACCAAGTGGATCTCGATCGTGCGCTAGCGGCGCCCGACGTCACCCACCGGCCGCCCTTTGCCATGCTCAAGGATTTTGCCGAAGTGTTGGTCGCCTCGGCCAAGCCGCCGCTGCCGATCGGCGCCGGCATCGCCATCGACGCTTTGACCATTGGCGGCACCACGTTGCAGTCGCTTACCGGCAAGATTGTCGTGGACGAGAACGGATGGAGTGTGCGCGACGTTTCGTTCCGCGCACCCGGAGCGAGCGAAGTCAATCTCAGCGGCCAACTTGACGCGGGCGCGCAGGGTCTCGTTTTCCGCGGACCGGCGACGCTGATTTCCTCGGACGTCAAAGCGCTGATGGCTTGGCTCGAGGGCCGCCGCGAGCAGTCTTTCGCCCTGAGCGAGGCGCTCACCGCCAGCGCCGACATCAGCCTTGCCGATGATCATTTCGCGCTTGACCGGTTGGCGGCGACGCTCGGTCAGGAAAATGTCGACGGGCGGCTCGCCTATACCTGGGCGACGGCAAATCAGCCGGCGACGCTCGACGGCGAACTGCATACGGCGACGCTCAACATTGACGCGCTCACCGCGTTCGCCAAGGCCGCAATGTTCGACCGCGCGCTGGAAATTCCGCGCCGGATTGCGCTCGTGCTCGATATCGGGAACGCGACCTTTGCCGGGGTGGATGCGCAGAAGATCAATACCCGGCTCAAGCTCGATTCCGGCATTTTGCGCATTGATCGGCTGTCCATCGGCGATCTCGGGGGTGCCGCGCTCGATGTCAGCGGCAGCGTCGAACAATTATCGTCGCAACCGCGCGGGCGCTTCACCGTCGACCTCGACGCAAGAACGCTTGCCGGTCTCACCGACGTTTTGCATGGCGTCATGCCGCAAGCGGCCGATGCGCTCCGTCCGTTCGCCGGTCGGCTGGCGCCGGCAAAGGTCCATGCCGTGCTCAACGTCGAGCGCGCGGGCACTACCGGCACACTCGCCAAGCTCGATCTGGGCGGGTCGGTCGGGGCGATGCATCTGACGTTGAACGCAGAAGGTACTGGCGAGGCGGCGCATCCCGGCGCCGCAAGCATCCGCGTTGCCGGGCGGCTCGACGCCGACGATGGCTCAGCGCTGACGCGATTGCTCGCTCTCGACCATATGGTCTCCGTCGATCAATTGCCGGGGCAGATGACCATATCGTTAAACGGACCGCTCGGCGGCGACGTTCGTGTCAACGCCATTGCCGCCGCCGGCGGTTTCGCCGCCGCAGCCGACGGCGTCCTGCATTTGAGTGCGCAACCGGGACCGACAGGCAGCTTACAAGTCAAAGGATCCGCCGCAGATTTGCGGCCGCTGCGCTCGGCGATGACCGGGCAGCCTGGTGAGGTCGTTCCAGTCTCGTTGAGTGCGATCATTGGCATGGCCGGTGCCAATCTCTCGGTAACGGATTTATCGGTGACCGCAGGCAAGTCGGCTTTGCGCGGCCGTCTCGATCTCAAGCTTGCAAGTCCTCTCGGCATTGGCGGCGAAATCGAGGCCGATCAGGCCGACGGCGCGGCGATTTTGGCGATGTTGACCGGAATGCCGTCGGCGGCCGGCGGCAGCGCATGGTCATCCGACCCGTTTCGCCCGGGGGCATTCGCCATCGCCGCGGGCGACCTAAGCTTCGCCGTTCACCGCGCGGCGCTGACCCCGACATTGGTGGTACGCGAGCTGAAGGGTACGCTGCGATTTGCACCGCCCGGTATCACGTTGAGTGCTCTCGACGGCGGCATTGCCGGCGGACATCTGTCCGGCGAACTTTCCTTCCGGCGCAATGCGGATGAACTCACGGCACGCGGCCGTATTGCGCTCACCGGCGCCAAAACCGATGTCGCTTTCGCATCGAAAAAGAACGGCGTTGACGGCCAGGTCATGCTGACGCTGCAGGGCGACGGCTCAGGATTAAGTCCGGTCGGCCTGATTGGCTCCCTGCATGGCAGCGGCAAGATCGCGCTTCGCGACGCGCATTTCGCCGGCCTCGATACGGCGGCTTTCAGTGCGGCAGTCAAAGAGTCCGAGCAGAGCACGTCACTTGACGCGAGCAAAATTCGCACTGCGGTCAATGCGGCAATGGAGGACGGGCGCCTGTCGGTTTCGCAGGCTGACGCCGACATCACCATGGCCAGCGGGCAAATCACCATAGCCAATGCAACGTTGCGGGCGCAGGGCGGCGCCACTCTGTCGCTCGCCGGCACGCTTGACCTTAAGTCGGAAGGGATCGACGCCACCCTTAAGCTTGAAGAACCGCTGGCGGCAAACGCGCTAATCCACCTTCCCCCGGAATTGACGATTGCGGTCAAAGGTCCACTGACGGCGCCCGAACGAACGCTTGATCTTTCGGCGCTGATGGGTTGGTTAGCGTTGCGGGCGACCGAGCAGCAGACCCGGCGTCTCGAATCTGTCGAAGCCAATCGGCGCAACGAGGACTCCGGGTCCGTTACTCGCCCGGCCTCGCCGGCAATCCGCTTTATTCCCCCGGGCGCCGCGTTGGAAACCACGGCCCATATCGATCCGGCGGCGGCGTTCGGATCGCGGACGTTCGATCGGATGCGGCCGGAAGCCTCAGCAGACGCGCCGGCGAGCCATCCGGACCAAGGAGCGGCGGCGCTTACGTCAGCCGGGACCGCCAACCCGGCTGCGCCGCGCAGCGATAAGACGAGCACGAATTCTGGGACGGCGCATGCGCCGTCGCCTTCGGGGCTGCATTCCCCGCTCGATTTGCTATTCCACTCGCAGAATTGAGGCGGCCGCTCGCGGCGTGAGCATTATTTCGCCGGGGGGCCGACGATCTTCACCATCGCCGCGATTGCCCGACTGATAGTGATCGAGCACGAACAAGCGTATGGCGGATGACAGGTTGCCTTGCTGGCGCTCGCTATCGATGGCGCCGACAAGGTCGGACAAAGTTTTGTGCCGGCTGGCGGCGATGTCCTTCAATCCTCTCCAGAAGGCCTCCTCCAGGCTCACGCTCGTCTTATGACCGGCGATCACAATGGAGCGTTTGACGACAGGCGATTTCATTCCGCATCTCCGGTTTCGATCCGGTGTCCGTCGAGATGTCGCTTGGCCTTATCGCTCCGCGACCGTTCGAGCGTACGTTCGATCCGCGGGCGCCCGTAAGCCAACCGGTTGGACGCGGCTTTCTGCTCGGCGTGACGGCGCCGGGCCCGTTTGCGAACCGTGCGTAGGTTGACGAGGTCGCCCATATGAAGTCCCGTCGGTGGCCGGATCAGGTGTGGCCATCCTGGCCGATTAAGGTCTGGCACATTACGCCGCTACGGTGACGCTGAATCAAGGGAAATGGATACCGGGAAGATCAGCGGCTTACCCAACTTGACTGGAGCATTTTCATACCGATGGCCGGCCAGCAAGACACGCTTGCTCGACGGCAGTCATATCGGAGTAGGGGAAACCGAAGGCGTCGGCGACGCGAAATCCGCCGACGCCTCAGAGCCGTACCGGGGTCGCGGTCAGTCCGGCAAATAGACGGATTTGATCTCCTGATAGGCGTCTAGCCCTTCCGGTCCTCCGACCCGGCCAATGCCGGACTCTTTGAAGCCGCCAAACGGGACCGCGTTGTCGAGTTTCAATCCGTTGATGGTCAAATTGCCGGTTCGGATGCGCCGCGCCAAAGCCACGCCCTTGTCGGGATCCTTGGTGAACACCGCACCGCTCAAGCCGTAGGTGCTGTTGTTGGCGATGCGAATAGCATCTTCCTCGTCCTCGTACGGCATTACCGAAACGACTGGACCAAAGATTTCCTCTTTGGCGATTGTCATGTCGCTGTCGACATTGGAGAAGATCGTCGGCTCGACGAAGTAGCCGCGATTCATATCCTTGGGACGGCCGCCGCCGGTGACGAGCTTGGCGCCTTCTTTGCGTCCTTTTTCGAGATAGCCCATGACGCGGTCGAGCTGCCGCTTCATCGAAAGCGGCCCCATCTGCGTCTCGGGTTTCCATGGATCGCCGACGGCGATCTTTTTGACCGCTTGGCTATAGGCGTCGACCACTTCATCGTGGCGCTTTTTCGAAACAAGAACGCGGGTCAGCGAAAAGCAAATTTGGCCCGTCATCGGCATAGCAAAGGGAACGATGGTGCCGATGGCGGTATTGAGATCGGCATCGTCCATGATCACCGCCGGCGATTTGCCGCCAAGCTCCAGCGTGTAGCGCGCGAGCCGCTTGGCGCAAACTTCCGCAATCCGCTTGCCGCCGGCGACGCTGCCGGTAAAGCTCACCTTGTCGACTTCAGGCCTGTTGATGAGATAGTCGCCGACCTCACGGCCCGCCGGTACGATGTTGAGAACTCCAGGCGGCAAGCCGACGGCTTCGGCGCATTCAGCCAAAAGCTGCCCTTCGATCGGCGTCTCCGGCGCGGGCTTCGCGACAATCGTGCAGCCGGCGGTGAGGGCGGCAGCTATGCCGTAGGACATCAACACCATCGGTGCGTTCCACGGGGTAATGATGGCGACCACGCCGACCGGCTCGCGAATGACTAGGGCTTTGCCGCCGTTGAGCATGTCGCGAGTCTCGACAAAGTCGCCCTTTGCGCCAAGCCCGCCATACATCTCAAAGAGCTGTGGTGCGAAGTTGATGATGAACCCGGCGAAGCTCTTTGGCGCGCCGACCTGGGCCGTCCAAATATCCGCCAAGAGCGGGAGCCGCTTCTTCATTTCCTCGCCGATCGCAAGCACGAATTTGGAACGCTCCTGCGGCGTCATGCGCGGCCACGGCCCTTGATCGAAGGCCTGGCGGGCGGCGCGCACCGCGCGATCGACGTCCTTCTCCGAGGCCTCCGGCACCTTCAGAAAGCACTCTTCGGTCACCGGCGAGATCAATTCAAGCTTGCGATCAGACTGCGGCTTCACCCAATCGCCGCCGATATAGAAGTTGTTCAGAACATGTTGCGAGAGCGTCTGTTGCGGATCGAAAGCGCTGCCCGTCGACATTTAAGTTCCTCCCTGTTTGTGCGCGGGGTTTGCCCGCCGCGCGGTTGGCATTTGCCGATCAAAGTCTCAGCGGTTCATTGCCGTTTCTGCAAACGAAGCGCGTTCCATTGGGAAACTGCGATCAATTGGGTTTTCCGCGAGCCGGGGCCGCCGATACGATAGGCCGCGCCCGAGTGTCGACACTATCGCCGGCGCCGTGCTGAAGATTCCAGCCGAGCGACTGACAAGCCTCATATGGAATGGCAAAGCAGACCTCAAATCCGTGCGAGGTGGTCAAGGTCGCGAGCAGGCAGTTCTTGTCTTCAGTACTTTCGATGCTCCAGCCTTCGAGGCCAAAGACATACCGCGCAGCTTCGTTTCCGGTTTGACGCTTGACCGCGTGTGCCAAAAGGTGCGGCATGGTCATAATGACCGCCTCGGCCTGATCCAGCGGAAACTCCACGGTCACGGCCCGGCCGGTGTGATCAAGGAACTCGAGACCGACGTTGGTTCCGTCCGCCGCGACCTGACAAGTCGTCAACTTCTGGCTGCGAATCTTCACAACACTGAGCGCCCTTTTTGGCAACAATAAACTCGGTCAACTTTATCGTTATATTCCGCAAAATATAGCGCCGGATGATAAGGCGAAGCAATAGGACCGGCGCGATAATCGTTCCGGCCCTGGCGCAAAGTGTTGCCAGGCCATGGCTACCTCCACGCCTTACGGCGGTTGCGAGGTGAGCGAGCGCGGTTGCCGCGGGGCGACGGAGGACGATTTCAACGTCGAGGGGTCCCGTCGCCGCTACCGCGATAGGCGCTTTCGATGACAGAGCCCTGGTCGGCTACCCGCCGAGTTTTTGAATAACGTGTTGGCCGGTGGCGAAGGCGATGTTTTTCGTTTCCATATAGAAGTCGAAAGACCAGTCCCCGCCATCGCGCCCAATACCGGAACTTTTCACGCCGCCGAACGGCGTCGGCAAATGACGCACGTTCTCGGAATTGACCCAAATCATTCCTGCTTCCAGCCGGTCGGTAAAACGCAGCGCGCGAGTAAGATCCGACGTCCAAAGATACCCGGTGAGGCCGTATTGCACCTCGTTGGCGAGCGCCAACGCCTCCGTCTCGTCCTTGAAAGGAATGGCGGTCAGCACCGGCCCGAAAATTTCCTCCTGGGCGATGCGCATGCGGTTGTGACAGCCGGTAAACAATGTCGGCGCCACGTAGCAGCCGCCGCCGGGGCCGACGACTTTGCCGCCGCCCGCTGCGATCGTCGCGCCTTCGCCTTTCCCGATCTCCAGGTATTCGAGAACTTTCGCTTCATGGGCCGGATGAATGAGCGGGCCAATGACGGCGTCGGGGTCGAGCGGATGGCCGATCCTAATGCGCTTGGCCTTCTCGGCGACGATCTCGGTGAATCGCGCGTAAATCGTTTGCTCGACGAGAAGGCGCGACGAGGACGTACAGCGCTCGCCGTTGAGCGAGTAGATCATAAACACAGCCGCATCCGCCGCGCGCTCAAGATCGGCGTCGGCGAAGACGATGACCGGGTTCTTGCCGCCCAGCTCGAAATGCACGCGCTTTAATGTGTCGGCTCCCTGTTTCATGATGAGCGAGCCGGTGCGGCTTTCGCCGACGAAGCCGATGGCTTTGATGTCCGGATGCTCGGTCAATGCTTTGCCGGCATCTTCGCCAAAGCCGTTGACCAGGTTCCAAACCCCCGGCGGTAAGCCGGACGCCTCCGCGATCTCGACCAGGAGGCGCGCGGTTAATGGCGAGAACTCAGCCGGCTTGTGAACTACCGTACAGCCGGCCGCAAGCGCCGGAGCGATCTTCCAGGTCGAGAGCATGAACGGAGTATTCCACGGCGTGATGATGCCAACCGGGCCAATTGGCGCCCGCGCCGTCATGTTCAGTTGCCCCTCGGTGCGCAGCACCTTGCCATCGCGGGCTTCGGGCGCGCGATCGGCAAAGAAGCGGAAATTCTCCGCCCCACGCAACGCGGCCTTTGCCATGAACTTCAGCGTCTGACCGGTATCCATACGTTCGGTGAACGCGATTTCCTCGGCGCGCGCCACAATCGCATCGGCGATCTTGTGCAGGAGTTGCTTGCGCTTGTCGCCGCTGAGTGCGGCCCAGGAGGGGAAAGCCTTTTTCGCCGCTTTAGCGGCGGCGTCGATATCGGCCGCCTTGCCGTGCGCGACGTCCGCGAGCGGCCGCAAATCGACGGGTGAAATTGTTTCGAACGTGGTGCCGTCGCCCGCCGGGACGGCCTCGCCGCCGATCTGATTTTGCACGCCCTGTTCGCGGAAACGCGCGAGGTATTTGTCGGCTTTAGCAATATTGCTTTCAAGCGTTGACATGAATTGACCGTCCGCTGGCTCCTTGACGGGACATGCAAATCTCATCTGCGTACGCAGCGCAACCTTATCCGAGCGCTTTGCGGGCGCTCTAGGCGATCAGAGATACACGCTCTTCATCTGCGCCTCGGGGTAGCGCAAGCCTGCTGCGGCGTCGGCGGGAATTGCCGCGGAAATGTCTGCGAGATCGGCCGCGGTCAAATCGACCGCGGCAGCGCCGATATTTTCGATGAGTCTTTCCTTTCGCTTGGTCCCGGGTATCGGCACGATGTCTTCGCCCTGGGCCAGAAGCCAAGCGAGTGCAAGTTGACCAGGCGTACAGCCCTTGCGCTCCGCGATATCGGCGAGACGGCGGACCAGCGTCAGGTTGTGGGGAAGATTTTCCCGGGAAAATCGCGGATGGCGCCGCCTTGCGTCGTTCTTGGCAAGGCTGTCCGCATTTTCGGTCAGGCCCGTCATCAACCCGCGGCCGAGCGGGGAATAAGCCACGAAACCGATGTTCAGTTCGCGCGTGGTTCGTAAAGTCTCGTCCGCCTCGGTCCGGTACAGCAGCGAGAATTCGTTCTGCACGGCAGCCATCGGATGAACGGCATGAGCCCGGCGAATGGTCTCCGGACGGGCTTCGCTCAGCCCGAGCGCTCGCACCTTTCCCTGCTCGACTAGACGCGCCATCGCGCCAACGGTGTCTTCGACCGGAACGGTCGGATCTATGCGGTGCTGGTAGTAAAGGTCGATCACGTCCACACCGAGCCGCTTAAGGCTCGCTTCGCAGGCGCTCATCACGTATTCCGGACGTCCATCCGCGATCTTGCCATCTCGCCCGCCGAGATTGCCGAACTTCGTTGCCAGCACGACTTCGTCTCGGCGGCCCTCGATGGCTTTGCCGACAAGCTCCTCGTTATGACCGAAACCGTACATGTCGGAGGTATCGAGCAGGGTAATGCCGCGGTCTAAAGCCTCGCGGATAAGGGCGACGCCTTCGGCGTCGTTGCTCTCGCCGTAAACGCCGGAGAGCGACATGCATCCAAGTCCGATCGCCGAAACCTCGATACCCGACGAACCGAGCGATCGCCTGGCTAACCGTTTTACGTTTGTCATGTGCGCTGCTGTGCTGGCGGTTGATCCGGGGCGGTCTTGCAGTGGCAATCCATCTAGCCGGATTGCGGAAACAAGCCGGACGCCGTGTATGTGTAACGGCGTTATTTCGATTGCAAGCTAGGGCTCCGCGCGGGCGTGGTGGCCCAAGGCGCCGGGAACAAATCCGGCAACACGGCCCGATCGCCGGTTTTGCATAACACGTTCCGGTGACCGCTTGCGGGTGGCCCGGAAAGTCGGACTTGGACCCGGTCGCTGTATATGCTTAAATACAGCGCGGTGTGCTCGCCAATTTCGAGCACGCCGGAGGCTCGAACCTCGATCCTGCGTCGCGTAAGGACTCTTCGTGCTGCGCGCACGAGTCCGCGTTGCCGTCGCTCAAGCTGACCAGCAGGTCACGAGCCGGCGCCGCTTATCGACGCGTCTAAAGCAAGAAGCTCAAGCAGAACCTAAGGAGGAACGTCGTGAATATCGCTCAAAGAATTTCCATCGATCCGGCGGCGAAACAGTACGTTTCGATCCCGCGTAAGCTTCTCATCGACGGCGCGTGGGTCAACGCCGCCTCGGGCAAGACATTTCCGGTCTACGATCCGTCGTCGGGAGAAGTTCTAGCGCAGGTCGCTGAAGCCGACGCCGCCGATGTCGACAAGGCGGTTGCGGCTGCGCGCAAAGCGTTCGACGAGGGGCCATGGCCGCGCATGAGCCCGAGCGAGCGGGGACGCTTGCTCTGGAAGCTGTCCGATCTGATCGAGAAGCACGCCGAAGAATTTGCCACCCTTGAGTCACTCGACAACGGCAAACCGCTGACCGTTGCGCGGGTCGCGGACGTACCGCTGACCATAGACATGTTCCGTTACATGGCGGGATGGGCAACCAAGATCACCGGCACGACCATTCCGATTTCGTTCCCTGGCGAATATTTGTCCTACACTCTGCGCGAACCGGTCGGCGTGGTTGGCCAGATCATTCCCTGGAACTTCCCGTTGCTGATGGCGGCATGGAAATTGGCGCCGGCGCTCGCGACCGGATGCACGGTGGTGTTGAAAGTCGCCGAGCAGACGCCGCTATCGGGGCTGCGTCTCGGCGAACTCGTTGCCGAAGCGGGCATCCCGAACGGCGTCGTCAACGTGCTGGCCGGTTATGGCGAGACCGCGGGTGCTGCACTTGCCGCGCACCCACACGTCGACAAGGTCGCGTTTACCGGCTCCACCGAAGTGGGCAAACTGATCGTGCAAGCGGCTGCCGGCAATCTGAAGAAGGTGAGCCTCGAACTCGGCGGCAAATCGCCGGTCGTGGTGCTCGACGATGCCGACGTTGACGCCGTGATTCCCGGCGCCGCGAGCGCGATTTTCTTCAATCACGGGCAATGCTGCTGCGCCGGCTCGCGCCTCATGGTCCATAAGAAGATCTTCGACAAGGTCATTGCTGGCGTTGCCGACGAAGCCAAGAAGATCAAGGTCGGACCGGGCCTCGACCCCGCCACCCAGATGGGGCCGCTTGTTTCCGACGAACAATTCGAGCGGGTCACCGGCTACATCAAGTCTGGGATCGACGAAGGTGCAGAAATCGTGGTCGGCGGCAAGAAGGGCTCCGACAACGGCGGCTATTTCGTGCAGCCCACGGTCATCACCAACACCAAGCCGGAGATGAAAGTCGTCCGCGAAGAAATCTTCGGGCCGGTTGTCTGCGCTGCGCCGATCACCGACGCCGATCTCGAGGCGATTGTACGTCAGGCCAACAACACGACCTACGGCCTTGCCGCCAGCGTCTGGACTCGCGACATCTCCAAGGCCAACAAGCTCGCCAAGGGGATCCGCGCCGGCACGGTGTGGATCAATTGCCACAACGTGTTCGACGCCTCGCTCCCGTTCGGCGGCTATAAAGAATCCGGCTGGGGCCGTGAGATGGGCGAATTTGTTCTCAACAACTACACCGAGGTGAAGGCGGTCACGACTGCTCTCTAATCGACGCTCGTCCATCTCGTTGAAGATCGGCCCGGGCGCGTCCGCGCGTCCGGGCCGTCGGTATTTCGGGTGATAACGCGCACGCCGGCAGCGCTTGCGTGGCTCTGTCTAGCCTCAGACCTTTATGGTTTCCGGCTAGGCGCGACGAAAGGGTTGGTCTCGACGCTAACTCGACTGTTCTTATCGAAGCACGCTTCCAAGCGCCCGAGCGCTGCCGTGCTCCCGTCGAGCGGCACGCGCAGCGTCGCGCCTTCTCCTTTGACTTCCAGAACGTCAGCGATTCGCAGTCCTTCATTGAGACCCCGGTCTGTCAAAGCGATAGTCACCGTCTTTGGTTGAGCCAGCGCTTTCGCGTCGATCGCCCGCGGGCCGGCAACGAGGCGAATGGTATATGCCTTGCCGGGATCGAGCTTCCATTTTTGTGAACCGAGAAGCAGCAGCAGGCCGTCCTGAGAGCGGACAAAATTGATATCAAGCTCGGAGGCCGAACGGTTCATGGAGCAATTATCGAATTTGTCGCCCTTGTAAGAGGTGGCGATGGTCCATGGCCCCACAGTGACGGTCTGCTCTTCGGCGTATGTCATGGCGGAGGTGGCCACCGTCGCTGCAACGGAAATTGCAAGCGGTGTTCGCATTGACGCCTCCTTGAGACTACGAAGCACGCTGTGCCTGGGAAGGTCCGCCTCGAGGGTGTCGATCACTGGACGTGGCTGGGGAAGCGGAACATCGCCTGCGGCTGCTATTCCCGCCGGGATGCGCGCAGCGTCGGCGGCTTTCTTTGCCGCGAGCGCGGCTGTGTCGGCGGGATCGAGCACCTCCCACTGACAAATCTTGTAATTATTGGTTCTGTCCATCAGGTCGATGTGGACGTGGGATTCATGATAGGCGTCGGCGCCGTTGCCGAGCACGGTGGTAAAGCGTGCGCACGCGCTCTCCCGTAATTTCTCACGCAACGGCTTGGCGACGCTCGCGCTCGTGAGCTCCACCTCCGTATCGTTCGTGAGTCTAAACGAACGCACGTCCAGCGCGTTGGCACGCCCATGCTCGCTGACTGGTGCACCGGCAATGCCGTTACGCGGCCGGCAATCGAACGAGTCGAGAGTCTCGATGCTGCGCAGAGACACGCCGGAAGCTCCGATGCTTGGCGCCACCTCATCGACAATCCATTGCGCTACCGCCTCCGCCATCGGACAGCGCAGGGTGACCGGCGGCGAGAAGGCGGCGCGACGGTTGCCGGGTAAGCGGACCGCATCGACCGTGACGACATCGGTTGCCGTGCATTCGCCCGGGCCAGTGATTGCCGGGGCAAGCTTGAAGGAGGCAAGCTCGGCCAGGCGCGTCTGACATGGCGAGGGGCTGAGGTCGGACTTTGGCGGCGAAGATTGCTCGTTTGCGATCTCGGGCCGCTCGCGTGGCAGCGGAGCATCGGCCGCCGCTACCGCGCTCGTCGCGGGCAAAAGACCGGCGATATAAAGCAAGCTTGCCGAAAAATTCCGGGACGCTTTCATTCGGCGACCGCAAAGGAGGCGGAAATCAGCGTTATCGAACCGACCTGCAAACCGCCAAACCCCTCAAAAAGTTCCGCGCCGGCTAACGGGGGGCTGACGTCTCAAGTGGGTCATTATATCCTCGACAAGACGGTGGGCGCGATGGGGGTCTCTTGCCGATGTTCCTTAGGAATGCAATCGAGCCGAGCGCGTAATGGGGGCGACCATTGATCGCGCATTCCCCAAGCGGTGTGCAAGCCAGCCCGCCAGTTGCTGGCCAGAAGGCCGTTAATCTGGCGCTGCAAGGGGTCGGTAGCCATGGTGCCTTCACGTGGGGCGTGCTTGATCGCCTCCTTGAGGAGGAACGGCTGGCCTTCGACGGCATCAGCGCAACCAGCGCCGGCGCCGTCAATGCCGTCGTGCTCGCCTACGGCTTGGCTGTTGGCGGACGCGAAGGAGCAAAGAGATCACTCGATCGCTATTGGCGACGATTGTCCGGCATGGCGTCGGCCAGCATCTTCCAACCGTCATTCCTCGACAAGATGTACGGAAATTTTGGTCTCGATTATTCGCCGGGATACGTGTTTACCGATACTCTCAGTCAGGTTTTCTCGCCCTATCAACTTAATCCGGTGAACTACAATCCATTCAAGCAGCTGCTCGAAGAAATTATCGATTTCCAGGTTTTGCGCCGGCAACGGGCCGTCAAGCTGTTTCTATGCGCGACCAACGTGCGCAGCGGCAAGGTTAAGATTTTCCCGTCCGAGGAACTCCGCTCGGATCATGTGGTCGCATCGTCGTGCCAACCTCTCATGATGCATGCCGTCGAGATCGACGGCGAATATTATTGGGACGGCGGCTTTATGGGAAATCCCGCACTGTTTCCCGTAATCTATGCATGCGAGGCGCGCGACATCGTCCTCGTTCGCCTGACGCCAACCGAACGGTTGGAAAACCCGACCACTTCCCGCGCTATTCTGAGCCGCATGCAGGAAGTTACTTTCAATTCGTCGGTGATGCGAGAAATCCGGGTCGTCGCCTTTGTTAGCAAGCTCATTGATGAGGGCAAAATTATCGACGGCAAGCGAATGCTCCTTCACGCGATCGACGGCGAGGACGTCATCGGCGACCTGTCAAACTCCAGCAAATTGAACGGCGACTGGGATTTCCTGCAGCACCTTCACAAGATTGGCCGCGAACGCGCCGACAAGTGGCTGAACTCGAATTTCGATCGGCTTGGCGTTGAAACGACCATCGATCTGCAATCCAAGTATTTGTAGCGGCGCCGCAAAAACCGTGGTTGCTTCAGGTTATTGCTTCGATTCGCGCGGCCTCAAGACGCCACGGGCTGAATAAAATTGCTCAATGAATTTCTCTGCCGCATCAGCGTCCGCAAAGCCGACCTGAACCGCGCGTAGGTTTCTCAGCGCGTCGACCACAGCGTATGTACCATCCGGCATTTTCCGAGTTATCAGCACCTCGAGTGGTTCGTCGGCCATTGGAACCTCTTAGGTTGGTCGTCAGCCTAACCAGTTTATATCAATTTACAGCGGCACTCTTTTCACAATTTCGGATGGCTCGGGCGCTCGATGAACTAGAGACGCTCATGACAAGCTGCAACGCGATCGTATCCACGCACAAAATTCCTCCAGTCCGCAGCGCGCGGTTTGTGGCCTCGGCACAACCTTCGCTTATCCGCTACTGGTGGAAGGGCAAATCGCCGACGCCCTGATCACAAATACTTCTCCTGCATGTCGACGGTGGTCTCCTTGCCCAGCTGCCCGTAGTGGTCATTGAGCCATTTGTCGGCACGCTCGCGACCGATTTCGAACAGGTAGGTGAGGAATTTCCAGGTGCCATTCGCCGGGCTTGAGCCGGAGAGAGGGCGGATCACATCCTCGGCGTCGATCAGGTGCATATACATGCGCTTTCCGTCGGGCATTTTGCCCTCGTCGATTAGCCGGGTGACGAAGGCGATGGCGCGCATCTCGCGCATCAGCGAAGAATTGAAGATGATCTCCTGCATGCGGTCGATAATGGCGCGCGAGGCAGTCGGGTTCTCCGCCCGCTCGAACGGGGTCAGATGCACCATGATGACGTCGCGGGCGTCGCAATTGTAGATCACGGGAAAAATCGCCGGATTCCCCATGAAGCCGCCGTCCCAATAATGTTCGCCGTCGATCTCCGGCGCTCGCATCTTGATCGGCATGCAGCCGGAGGCGAGCACATGGTCGGCGGTGATCTCCTCGCGCTCGAACACCTTCACCTTGGAGGTGCGTACATTGGTGGCGCAAAGAAACACTTTGACAACTTTTTGCCGGCGCACGCGCTCGAAGTCTATTGTGCTGTTGAATAGATCCCGCAGCGGATTGATATCTGATGGATTTAGCTCGTAAGGCGACATGATGCGGCAGAGCATTTCGTTGAAGAGGTAGCCCGGCGTGTGCTCAAGGCCGAAGGTTGGGTTCATCTGGTCGACGAAGGATGGCGCGATTGGGCTGGCGGAGGCGGCTTCCGACATTTTCTTCCAGAAGTTAAGCAAGTGTGCGCGCGCGCCTTCACGGCCGCCGTGAGCAAGACCGTCGGCGAGCACGACGGCATTGACGGCGCCAGCGCTGGTGGCGGTGACGCCATCGAAGGCAATGCGCTCATCCTCAAGTATGCGGTCCAGCACGCCCCAAATGAAGGCGCCGTGGCTGCCGCTGCCTTGTAGCGCCAGGTTGACGACTTTTTCCCCGACCGTGGGGATATTTTCTTTAGTTTCTGCGTACTTCGGCTGCGCCGTCATGGCTCCCCCAAGTGATCATATGTTAAAAGCCCGCCAACTCAGCGCTCGACCGGGCTCTACCGTCGAGCGCCGCTCGAGCAAGCTCGGCAACGCCGTTTTTGGCGATCGACCCGCCACGTTGACTTTAGCAACATCGGCGGAACCCCAACCCCCATGTCGCCGTGCCGGCTGCGTGCGGTCGACCTTGATCGCGGTCTCGCGGGCTCCATACCGTCCGATACCAAGGCTTCGCAGTATTCCCGACATCCACTTAGCGCTCCCTTGGAACCCCGCCAGCGCCACATCATCTTGCAGGCGAAACAGTCTGTCCAGAGCACCGTTCGTGAGGAGCGCTATGGTCATTATGGATGTCGTTGGTTCGCGGTGCGTTTTAACCCCGGACGCGGCTACCAAACTGAGCTTCGGTCGGCGGTTCTATGCCCCGTCAGGCAAACGGCCGTGCATAATTATTGCCGATGCAAACTCATGAGATAAGCGACGATCTCCTTGATCTGAAAATCGACCAAATAAGGATTGGGCATGCCGTTAGGCTCGTCCAGGCCGCGATGAGTAGTCTTAAGGAAGTTGGTCAGCCATTCGGCAGTTAAATCCTTGCGTCGAAGAATGGTTGCAAATGGAGGAGCCGGCGGGTGCAATATTGGCAGATGAGCCTGGTCAGGTGTTGCCACATGACAAATCGAGCACAGCTCGGAAGCCAAGCGGTGGCCTTGGCGTATATCCTCTGCGGCGCTGTCGTCCTGTGCCCCGGCCGAACCAGATCCCAGCAGAACGGCAAACAACAACAGCGGTAAAAACTTTTTCACGTTACTTCTCCTTCAGGTCTGGCGCCGATCAAGGTAGTTCCTGCAAATACTTTCGCGCCGTTATGCCCTAGGCAATTGAGGCGGATCAATGCGCAATCTTTTTCCTTGCGCGTGGGACGAGTCAGCAGAAGGTCATTTTCAACCAAAGTGCCACGTTCACTTTTTTTGCTTTAAGCCGAGCATGAACGCCTTTTCCTCGGGCTGCAGGTAGACCAATTCGGTCAGCGTGCCGATGACGTTCGTCGTGTCGAAATAAGCAAACCGTGTTTCGTGATGGCGGCCGCCCTGCACGAGGCGAAAGCCGGCCGTCTCCATTTCCTTCACGCCCTGCGCATAGTTCGGAACTTCGATGCCATAATGATGCATGCCGCCCTGCGGATTGTGGTCGAGGAATTTCGAATAGGTGCTGACCCCTGCAATCGGCTGGATCAGCTCGACCTGCATGTCGCCCGCCCAGCCGAAGGCGAGGTGCAGACGCAATGGCGCCGGCTGGCCGAGATAAGTCTCGTCCTGCAGGTCCGGCTTCTCGATGAACAGAAATTCGGGTATGCCGAGTTTTTCCTTGAAAAAAGCCATGCCCTTATGGATGTCGGGTACGACGATGCCGATTTGATATGCGCCTTGGGCCAAAGAGCCGGCCATCATTGCCTCCGTTGCTGTCCGCGCCCGTCGATAGGATTGCGCATTTGTCATCACGCCGCCAGCGCCGCAATACGCCGGGACTCTACTAGGCCTTGGACCTTAAGGGGCCGGCCGCGTCATGCGTTTCGGCTGCACCAGGCGATCAAATTCTTTCCCGGACACAAAGCCGAGCTTGATGGCTTCTTCGCGCAGCGTGGTGCCGTGGGCGAGCGCCGTCTTCGCGATTTTCGCAGCATTGTCGTAGCCGATGCGCGGTGTCAATGCGGTCACCAGCATAAGTGATTGCGCCATAAGCTCGCGGATGCGCGGCTCGTTGGCGCGAATGCTGGAGACGCAATGATCGGTGAACGAGACGGCGGCGTCGGCCAAGAGGCGAATCGATTGCAGCATGGCGTGAGCGATGACCGGCTTAAAGACGTTGAGTTCGAAGTGCCCCTGGCTCGCGGCAATTGCGATCGTCGTCTCGTTGCCGAACACGCGGCAACAGACCATGGTCAGCGCCTCGCATTGGGTCGGATTGACCTTGCCCGGCATGATCGAGGAACCCGGCTCGTTCTCCGGCAGAATCAATTCGCCTAAACCTGAACGAGGTCCGGAGCCGAGGAAACGAATGTCGTTAGCGATCTTGAACAAATCGGCGGCGACCACATTCAGCGCACCATGCGCGGATAAAATTGGACCGTGCGAGGCCAGCGCCTCGAATTTGTTGGCGGCGCTGACGAAAGGCAAGCCGGTGATGGCCGCGGCCTTTTTGGCGAACAACCTGGCGAATGGGCGCCTGGAGTTCAGCCCGGTCCCCACCGCGGTGCCGCCCTGGGCGAGCGGATAAAGCTCCTTCAGCGCGGCGCGCACCCGCGCAATCCCGGAGCTGACTTGCGCCGTGTAACCGGAAAATTCCTGGCCGAGGGTAAGCGGGGTCGCATCCTGCGTATGGGTGCGGCCGATCTTGACGATCGACGCAAATGCCTTGCTCTTTTTTGTGAGCGCGGCATGCAGATGCATCAGCGCGGGAATGAGTCGGTGCGAAATTTCCTCGGCTGCTGCGATATGCATGGCCGTCGGAAAGCAGTCGTTCGACGACTGGCTCATGTTGACGTGATCGTTGGGGTGGATGGGCGATTTGGCACCGAGCTTGCCGCCAAGGCGCTCATTAGCCCGATTGGCAATCACCTCGTTGACATTCATGTTGGTCTGCGTGCCGGATCCGGTCTGCCACACTACAAGCGGGAACTGATCGTCGAGCTTGCCGGCAACGATTTCGTCGGCCACGGCGATGATCGCTTTGGCGCGCCGCGCATCGAGCGATCTCAGTTCACGATTGGCCTCCGCGGCGGCGCGCTTGATAACGCCGAACGCGTGGATGATCGGCAGCGGCATGAGTTCGTCGCCGATGCGGAAATTTCGGCGCGAGCGCTCGGTTTGCGCTCCCCAGTAGCGCTCGGCGGGCACATCGATGGCGCCGAAGGAGTCGGTTTCGCTGCGGATGCGGATCGCTGAGGACGAAGGACGGGGGACGGATGGAGTGGCTTTGCGCCCGTCGTCCGTCGTCCGTCGTCTGTCCTCCGATTTCATTTTTTTCTAAAGCGATCGAGCCGCACCACTTCCCCGCCGGATCCGGCAGTACCACCATCGGCGACGGGGGAAGGGGGCATGAGCGGGGAAACCGGGGCGGGAGACGGCAACGCATCAAAGGTGGCGCTCGCCGTCTCCGGCGCGGCCGCAGCCGACGTCGCCGCTTCGTGCACCTTTGCCGCGGCGTTGTCCCCGCCAACGTTGATGGGTTCAAACTGGAAGCCGAACTGCACCGAGGGATCGTAGAACGCGCTGATGGCATCGAACGGAATGCCGATGCGCTCAGGCACGCCGCCGAACGACAAACCCACTTCGAAGCTTTGGTCGGCGACCGTCAGGTCCCAGAATTGATATTGCAGGACGATGGTCATCTCCTGCGGATAGCGTTCGCGCATACGCTCCGAGAGCCGCACCCCCGGCGCAATAGTGGAGAACGTGATCTTGAAATGGTGGTCACCGGGAAGGCCCTTGTCGGCTACATCCGCCAACACTGTGCGCACCACTCCGCGCAGCGCTGCTTGCGCGAGAAGGTCGTAGCGAATGTGATCTACGGGCATCTCAGGAATCGGTATTCAGATGTCAGTAATCAGATAGGACAGGGGGCCGTCGTGGTCCAGACCGCACGGGCCTGATTACTGATTACCGACTACTGATTTCTGGAAAGTGGAGGCTTCTGTTGCCAGGTGCCTCCGAACCCCGCCTGACGGAGCTTAACCCATCAGGGCTTTAGGTCGGTCTTTCGAGCTGCTTACGCAGCCAGAGCAACCGGAGCATAGTTGTCGTTGGCAACTATGAATTCGGCCCGATAACGGCGGAACCATACCGAGCAAAAGCACGCCCTTTACGCCCTCGTCGATCCTATTTCGACCCCGTGATCGGACGACAGAGGACGGAAGACGGAGGACAGAAATGCTGCTATGCGACCGCTGCTTGATCTGTCGTCCGTCGTCTGTCGTCCGTCCTCCGAAGATTGGTGGAGTCGCCGGGTACTGCCCCCGGGTCCGAAAGGTTTATTACGACGGCCATTTATCGCCATATCTGGCTTGCGCCAGCCCGTTGAATATAAGCGCAAAAGGTTGACGAAAAAAGAGGCCGGGACAGGCGCCACCAACCGTGCGCCTGCGCTCTAGGGGGCCGTTGTTCTAGATTATTGATCCCCGTCAAAAACATCGACTGGCGTCTCTGCGACACTGCCAATGGCCGGCCGGGCCACTTTTACAAGGTGGGGCTTTGAAAATGGCGCACAGTCGCTGGAGATTTACCGTCCCTCGCGCGCTCACATCGACTTTGATCGCGGTGGGTTTGGTCATTGTTTCTGCGGGCCTTTGGAATCCGCAGCTTTTGGATGACTTCCCGCTCTGCATGGGCTCGCGGATAGCGTCGGGCTCGGGTGGCGCGGCAGCAGCGCCAGCAGCCCAGCCCGCGGCGAAGGCGACGCAGCCTGCAGCGGCGGCCACACCGCCCGCCGCGATGAAACACGACGCGATGTCGAGCGACATGCATGCTCCAACCGTATTTACTCTGCGTACCGGCATCGCCGAAGGCCGCATGGTCTATATCGGCGTCGGTGGCGATATTAATGGCGTCGTCAATCCTACTTTGCTGGTGCATGAAGGCGAAACCGTACAGATCAATTTGATCAACGGCGAGGGTGCCGAGCACGACATCGTCATTGATCAATATGGCGCGCGATCCAGCCGGGTGGTCGGCAAGGGCGCCAGCAGCGCGGTGACGTTCACCGCATCAAAGACCGGGGATTTCTTTTATTACTGTTCGGCGCCGGGCCATCGCGAAGCTGGCATGCAGGGCCGAATCCAAGTCGCGCCGGGCGCGCGTTCGGCGGCCGTGGCGACGGCTGCGGATGTCAGCCGCGACCCAACCGATCTGCCTTCGCCTATCGGCTCCCGACCGCCGCAGGTCGTGCGCATTGATCTAACCACGGTGGAAGTGCAGGGGCAGTTGGCGGATAAGACGACGTACAATTATTGGACCTTCAACGGCAAAGTGCCGGGCCCGATGTTGCGTGTCCGTGTCGGCGACACCGTCGAAATTCATCTCAAGAACGACGCTAACAGCATCATGGTGCATTCGGTCGATTTTCACGCGGCCACCGGGCCGGGGGGCGGCGCCGAGTTCACCCAAACCGATCCGGGCACCGAAAAGATTGTGACCTTCAAGGCGCTGGTGCCGGGTCTATTTGTCTATCACTGCGCTACCCCGAGCGTGCCTCAGCACATCACCAACGGCATGTACGGGATGATTCTGGTGGAACCGGAAGGCGGTTTGCCGCTGGTCGATCGCGAGTTCTATGTCATGCAGGGCGAGGTCTACACCGCCCAACCGTTCGGCACGCAAGGCGATCAGGAAATGGATTACGAAAAGCTGATCTCCGAGCGGCCGGAATATTTCATTTTTAACGGCGCAGTTGGTGCGCTGACCAAGACGCACCCGTTACGCGCAAGCATCGGAGAGACGGTCCGCATTTATTTCGGCGTCGGCGGCCCAAACTTCACATCATCCTTCCACGTCATCGGCGAAATCTTCGATCACGTCTACCAAAGCGCCGGCCTTACTTCGCCACCTTTGACCGGTATACAAACCGTGACTGTGCCTCCAGGTGGCGCAACCGTTGTTGACTTCAAAATTCAACGTTCTGGCCGCTACACGATCGTGGATCATGCGCTGTCGCGGCTGGAACGTGGGCTTGCGGGATTCTTGATTGTAGAAGGCCCGCTTGACGACGGTCTCATGCACGCCGGCCCGGTGCAGAACTGAATCGGTAATGGCTGTAACTTGATGACAGGAAGTTCGCCGCGCCCGCAAGAAGCGGTGCACGTGGGACCCATTCCGCGCCTGCGGGCGTATGACGGTCCTGCTTTGCTTTCTTACGGTTTCCGGCCGTTCTTCCTGTTGGCCGGACTTTATTCCGGCTTGGCAATTCTGGTCTGGTTGCCGATGTTCTACGGCGAAATTTCCGCCGCGACAGCATTTGCACCGCGCGACTGGCATATCCACGAGATGCTGTTCGGTTATGTAGGCGCGGTGGTCACCGGCTTTTTGCTGACGGCCATCCCCAACTGGACCGGTCGGCTGCCGCTTCAGGGTATGCCGCTTCTTGTGCTGGTGATTGTCTGGTTGTTGGGGAGAATCGCCGTTACCGCTTCGGCATGGATCGGGTGGGCTTCGGCTGCAGTCATCGATTCCGCATTCCTTGTGCTGGTCGCCGCCGCCGCGGCGCGCGAAATCGCTGCCGGCCGCAATTGGCGAAATCTCAAGGTCGTTGTCATCATCGCGGTTCTCGCTGCCGTGAATATCGGCTTTCATCTCGAAGCGCATTGTTTCGGTGTTGCGGATTATGCGAGCCGGGCCGGACTTGGCACGATCGTGTTGCTGATCACGCTGGTCGGTGGCCGAATCGTTCCAAGCTTCACGCACAACTGGCTCGCCCGCGCGGGCGTGGGCCGACTGCCGGCTTCATTCGCGCGGTTTGACGGTGTCACTGCGGCCGGCAGCGCCGCCGCCTTGCTGCTATGGATCGTAAGGCCGGCGGCTCTCGTGACCGCGGTAGCGCTGCTTCTTGCTGGCATCCTTCAAGCGGCAAGGCTCGCGCGTTGGCGCGGCGAACGCACATATCGCGAGCCTCTCGTGTTTATCCTCCACATCGCTTACGCATTCGTCGCAATCGGCTTTTTACTGACCGGCGTCGGTGCGCTCGGCATTGTCGCGGGGAGCGTCGGCATCCACGCCTGGGCCGCCGGGGCGATCGGTACAATGACACTCGCCGTCATGACGCGCGCAAGCCTTGGCCATACCGGGCGGCCGCTGACCGCTTCGGCGACGACCAGGGTCATTTATATTGCAGTCGTTATCGCGGCGCTCGCACGGATTGGCGCCGCATTGCAGCCTGGTTGGAGCGAGCTACTTCTCGAACTCGCGGCGTTCGCATGGGCGGCTGCATTTCTTGGTTTCGGCTTCTTTTATATGCCGATCCTATGCAGTCCGCGAAGATGATCGGTGGGCATCGAAGCCGGTTTCGAGATCGGGAAGGAACGCGGCGAGCAGACCGATCGCCGGCAGGAAGGCGCACAGCCGATAGACGAACTCTATTCCCGTCCAGTCTGCGACCTGGCCCAGCACGGCGGCGCCGATGCCGCTCAGGCCAAACGCGAGCCCGAAGAACAATCCCGACACCATTCCGACGCGCCCGGGCAGCAACTCCTGGCCGTAAACGACGATGGCGGAAAAAGCCGACGACAGCACCAATCCGATGACGACGCTGAGCGCGACGGTCGCCGCCAGTCCGACATAGGGCAGCGCCAGGGTGAACGGCAACACGCCGAGGATTGAGCCCCAGATGACCGTCTTGCGGCCGAGGCGGTCGCCGATCGGTCCGCCGATGAACGTTCCCGCCGCCGAAGCCGCGAGGAAAACGAACAGATAAATCTGCGCCGTCTCGATCGGCAGACGGAAAGCGTGCATCAGGTAAAAGATATAATAAGTGGTGATGCTGGTGAGGTAGAAAAATTTAGAAAACATCAGCGCGACAAGCACCGCCATCGCGGCTCGTACCTTGCCGGCCGGCAGCGCATTTTGCCGCACCGCGCCGGCCTTCGCGGCCTGTCGTGCGTGCACGTTATTCTTGTACCAGCGCCCCAGCGCCGCGAGGATGGCAATGCCGCCGAGCGCAGTCAGTGCGATCCAGGCGAGGCTTTCCTGGCCGCGCGGCAAAATGAAGAACGCCGCCAACAACGGACCGACCGAGCTGCCGACATTGCCGCCGACCTGGAACAGCGACTGCGCCAGCCCATGGGCGCCACCGGACACCGCGCGGGCAAAGCGCGACGATTCCGGATGGAAGATCGCCGACCCGAGACCCACCAACGCACCGGCGCCGAGTAGTGTGAGGAAATTCGGCGCGAGGGCGAAAGCAAGCATCCCGAGCGACGTGGAGCACATGCCGAAGGCGAGCGAATAGGGACGCGGCCGCCGATCGGCGTAGTGGCCGACAATCGGCTGCAGCAGCGATGCGGTGCCCTGCCACACCAGGCCCAAGAGGCCGATCTGCCCGAAGCTTAATCCGAAGCCGTTCTTGAGCATCGGGTAGATGGCCGGCACCACCGACTGCGCCAAATCGTTGAGGAAATGGCAGAAGCTGATCGCGCCGAGCAGAGTAAACAACGTTGCGCCGGCGTTTTGCCGGCTAATGACGACTTGAGTCACGAGAAAAGCCTTCGCTAGGCTGCCACCCTAAGGCGGCGGACGGCCATCTGCCATCCTTATTGACGCATCGGAGCCATATCGAACCGGCAGATGTCGCACCAGGGAGCAAAAGCGCGGCGTGACTTCCGCGCGAGATTGCGGAGCTGCCGCTCGAAACTATTGCAGGTTCAATGCGACGAAGCGCGTCTCACCGTCGCCATTGGAGACCAGGAGCACCGCAACCTTTTTGCCCGCAGTCTTCAGCGCCTCGATGCGGCTCTGCAAGTCGGCCGGGTTGGCGACGGCTTCGTATTGCACCTCGACAATGACATCGCCGGCAGACAATCGCTTGTCGGGCGCTGCCGAGCCTACGCTCGGATCGACCCCAGTGACGAGAACGCCTTTGACGTTGTCCCGGACCTTGAACTTCTTGCGCAGATCGTCGGACAGGCTCGACAGTTCGAGCCCCAAGGTTTTCTGCACCACGGATTTTTGGTCCGGAGCGGCGTCCTTTTTGGCGTCGGCGGCGGCCTGCTTCTCGCCGTCTTCCAGCCGGCCGAGCTTGACCTTGTGGGTCTCTTCCTTGCCCTTGCGAATGATGACGACGTCGACCTCCTTGCCGACGGGAGTGTCGGCGACGATGCGCGGAAGATCGTGCATCTCCTTGATCTCGTGACCGTCGAACTTGACGATGACGTCGCCGGGCTCGATGCCACCGGGCTTCGCCGGGCCGCGTTCGTCGATTCCGGCGACCAAAGCGCCGCGTGTTGGCTTGATAGACAGACTCTCGGCGATGTCATCGGTGACTTGCTGGATGCGCACGCCCAACCATCCCCGTCGGGTCTCGCCGTATTCGCGCAACTGGTTGATGACGGCGACCGCCGAATTCGACGGAACGGCGAAGCCAATGCCGATCGATCCGCCGGAGGGCGAAATGATCGCGGTGTTCACGCCGACGACATCGCCGTTGAGATTGAACAGCGGGCCGCCGGAATTGCCGCGATTGATGGCTGCATCGGTCTGGATGTAGTTGTCGTAGGGGCCCGAATTGATGTCGCGATTGCGCGCCGAGACGATGCCTGCGGTCACGGTGCCGCCAAGGCTGAACGGGTTGCCGATGGCGATGACCCACTCGCCGAGGCGCAGTTTGTCGCTGTCGCCAAAATTCACCGCCTTCAGCGGCCTGTCCGGATGCACGCGCAGCAAGGCGAGGTCGCTCTTCGTATCTTTGCCGACGAGCTGCGCCGTGAGCTTGCTGCCGTCGTTGAGGATGACGTTTATCTCGTCGGCGTCGGCGATGACGTGGTTGTTGGTGACGACAATCCCGGACGTGTCAATGATAAAGCCGGATCCGAGCGAGGTGATCCGGCGCGGCATGTGATCCTGGTCGCCCGGTCCGCCCTGGCCGCGGCGGTTCTTGAAGAATTCCTCGAAAAACTCCTCCATCGGCGAGCCGGGCGGCAGATCGGGCATGTTGCCGAGCTTCGCCTCCACTTTTTGCGAGGTGGAGATATTCACGACCGCGTCGATGACCTGTTCGGCGACATCGGCGATGTTCTCAGGCCCGCGCGCCGCCGCGCTCCAGGCGGGCAGGGTGATGACCGCTGCGGCGAGCCCAGCGATCAAAGCTCCACGCTGCAACAGACGGCAGACGGGGTCGGTCAAAGGCAGGCAAGACATGGTGATCTCTCGGCTCCTGGAGGCGCAAGCCATGGAAAGGTGGCCTCGTCCAGTTGTCGGCGCAAGGCCGTCAACGCTGCGAACCTCGCTATTAGATGACGGATTGGGCGGAAAAGCGACTCCGACGAATCTCCCGCAGCCGTGTCCGCCGGCGGCGGAGCGGCTGAGCGTTCGGCTGCTTTCCTTTCATTGCCGCACCAGCCAGACGATCACCACGCCGACGACCGCCGCGGCCAATCCCGCAATCCGCAGCCGGCCGTCCGGGATGTCGAGGGCGGCGGTCATGGCGCGCTTGGCGCCGAGCGGGAAGGCGGCAAAAATAATGCCCTCAATTGCGAATATAAGGCCGATCGCGGCGAACAGGTCGGACATCAACGCCGATCCCTTGCCTTCTATTTGCGGCCGGGCTGAGCGGGTGACGGTGCCGCCGGCCCGCTTGGGTTAGCCTGCGCTTCCGGCGCCGGTTGGCCCGAAGGGTCGGAAAAGAAACGGAAGAAATCGGAATCGGGCTTGAGCACCATATGCGTGTCGCCGCGCAGCATGCTCTTATCGTAGGCCTGCATGGAGCGATAAAAGGCGAAAAAATCCGGATCACGGGTGTAGGCGTCGGCGAAAATGCGATTGCGCTCACTGTCGCCCTGGCCGCGAATCTGTTCGGAGTGCGAACTAGCCTCGGCCAACAGCACGGTCACGTCGCGGTCGGCCTTGGCGCGGATTTCCTGGCTCTTCTGACTGCCCTGGGCGCGAAATTCCGCGGCCTCGCGCTGCCGCTCAGTTTGCATCCGCTGATACACGGCTTGGCTGTTTTGTTCCGGCAAATCGGCGCGGCGGATACGCACGTCGATCACCTGGATGCCGAACGGCGCTGCATCATGATCGATCTGATCGCGCATCTTCGCCATCAGGTCCTCGCGCTTGTCGCGAACGACGTCAGAGAGGGTGGCGGCTCCGAGCACGCGCCGCAGCGCCGAGTTGAGGAGGATGGAGAGTTGCGAATCGGCGCCTGCGGGCCCCACGGTCTGATAGAACTTGAGCGGGTCGGTAATGCGGTAACGCGCGAACGCATCGACTACGAGCCGCTCGCCGGCCTGGTCGCCGCCGGTTTTATAATTATCCTGGCTCGACGCGATCACTTCCTGCGCCGGCGATTCGATGTTGAGAATGCGTTTGTCGATGTAAATCACGCTGTCGACGAACGGCACTTTCAAGCTGAGTCCCGGCTCGGTGATGACGCGAACCGGCTTGCCGAGCCGCACCACCAGCGCTTGCTGCGTCTGGTTCACGGTAAAGAACGTGCCGTAGCCGACGATGACGACGATAAGCAGGACGATGGCGAGCGCGCCACCGGCGAGGCCTAATCTCATTGACTGCCTCCCGACGATTGCCCGCCTGCCGACGAAGCGCCGCCTCCGGCTGCGGGTGCGCCGGGCGGGCGCTGCTGACGCGGGGCAAAATCGTTCAGCGGCAGATAGGGCACGACACCGGGTGCCTGCTGGCCGGTGTCGATGATGGTTTTGTTGTTGTTGCCGAGGATGCGCTCCATAGTCTCCAGATACATGCGCTCCCGGGTCACGCTCGGCGCTTTTTTGTACTGCTCATAAATCTGCAGGAAACGCGATGTCTCGCCCTTGGCTTCGGCAACGGTCTGCTCGCGATAGGCCTCGGCGTCTTGCGTGATCTTGGCGGCGCGGCCGCGTGCCTCCGGCACCACCCGATTGGCGTAGGTCTGCGCTTCGTTCTGCGCGCGCTCGAGATCCGAGCGCGCCGCTTGCACATCGCGGAACGAATCAATGACTTGGCTCGGCGGATCGACTTTCTGCAACTGCACCTGCTGCACCAG
>Ga0187784_10000506_pt1 | contig 28567 bp, 25 predicted proteins | sample 1015_SJ02_MP15_2_FD_132964 | JGI IMG/M metagenome (GOLD analysis project Ga0187784, IMG submission 132964) | Tropical peat soil microbial communities from peatlands in Department of Meta, Colombia - 1015_SJ02_MP15_20_MG | ecosystem: Environmental > Terrestrial > Soil > Wetlands > Peat | place... | reverse complement strand
CTATGGGTTGCGCCCCGACTGGGCGCTGGCCGATGTTCCGCTGCAATTCGACGGCTCGAACTTCAAGCTTGCCGCACCCGAACCGAACCCGAAATCGGGTGGCGTCTTGCGCTACGGCATCACGATGCGGCCGCCGCATTTTGACGTGCATCAGTCCGGGACGATCAACAGCCTCGCGTCGCAGGCGGTGATGTTCGACAACCTCATCCGTCGCGACCCGCGGGACAGCGGCAAGACCATCATCCCCGATCTCGCGCATAGCTGGGATATCTCAAAAGACGGCACCACCTACACTTTCATACTCCGCAAGGGCGTGTTGTTCCACGACGGCGCAGAACTCACCTCGGAGGACATCAAGGCGACGTTCGATCGCATCAGCAAGCCGCCACAGGGCATCAGCATCCCGCGCAGCGTGCTGTTCAAGGCGGTGAGCGACATCACCGCGCCCGACAAATACACGGTGCAGTTCAAGCTGTCCGAGGCGCGGCCGCCCAATTTCATCATGTCGGCGATCGCCAGCGGCTGGAACGTTATCGTCCGCAAGAAGACGCTGGAGGACAACAACTACAATCTGCGCAAGGTCGAAATCTATCCTGGCACTGGGCCGTTTAGGAGCGTCAAGCGGGTCGAGAACGAGGTCTGGGTGTTCGAGGCCAACAAGGACTATTGGAATAAGCCGCTGCCCTACCTCGCCGGCATCGAGTTCTATCATGCCGTGCCGTTTTCGACCGAGCTCGGCTCGTCTATCCTCTCGGGCCGCACCGATTACATCCGCATCACCGACCCGGTCACGGTAAGCAAGGCTAAGGAGGTGCCCGGGCTCAAGACCGCACAGTTCAATCAAAGCGTCATCCAGGGCGTGTGGCTCAATCACAAGAAGCCGCCGCTCAATGACGCAAAGGTGCGCCGCGCGCTGCATTTGTCGTTCGACCGGCCGGCGCTGATCGATGTCGTCAAGGATGTGACGCCGATGCAGGTCGGCGGCTTTATCTACCCGTTCTCCGAGTGGGCGACACCCAAGGAAGAGCTCTTCAAACGCATCGGCTACCAGTCCGACACCACAGCCGCGGTCGCGGAAGCGAAGAAGCTGATGGCCGAAGCCGGCTACAAGGACGGCCTCAAGGAGCCGCTTGATTTCCTCGTGCGCGACGTGCCGAGCTTCAAGCTATGGGCGCAGGCGATCCAGGCGATGCTGCAGGAGGCGCTCGGCATTCAGTGCAACCTGCGAACGGTCGTCGAATCGGTATGGTTCGACGACGTCGCGAGCGGCCATTTCGACCTGGCGATCGGTGCGGTGGTCTCGACCTTGCTGGACCCGTCCGACTACTTCAACGCGTGGTATCGCACCGGCGGGCCGCAGAATTACTCGGGCTGGAGCAATAAGGAGTTCGACGCGCTGCTCGACCAGATCGACCGCGAGGTCGACGCGGCAAAGCGGCTGGCGCTGGTCCACCAGACCGAGGCCATCATGGAGTCGGAGATCCCGGTGCTACCGGTCGCCTGGGAGCGGATCAACGACGTCTATCGCGACTACGTCAAGGGCCATAACCCGGCCGACTATTTCGGCATTTACGACGTGGTGCGCGAAGACACGTTCTGGCTTGATAAGAGCTAAGGCGCGCCGCGCCGAAGACAAGCCGCTCCTATCCCCGCGCTTTGGGTTCGGCACCAGTGTCGGTCGTCGGCCCCTTGCGACCGCTCAAAACCAGACTTCTTCATCAAAATCGGCGCCATTCAGCCGTTGAGCAATCGCCCGCTAATTGGGCGCTGCTGCCCCGGCGCTGCCCTTGGTCCGAGCGGGTCGCGGCCCTGATGGAGCCCGAGGCCGCTAGTTTTTCGCGGTCATTTTGCAGCTATCGCGGCAGACTGGGGGATTGGTGCAAAGCGTCGTTCCATTTCACGCCGGGCGTGTGCCGCCTCACTGGCGGGAACCGCGACATCGGCCCAGCGCACAATGGAGCCGACGGCGACATCGCGCACCAATTGCACTCTGTGCGCCAGACCGATTGGCAGCGCCCCTTCCGCGAGGCTGCGCTCGACCGGGATGAGCTTGCCCCAGACCGTGTAGCCGCCTTCACCGTCGAGAATCTCGCCGGGCTTAAGCGCGCGCTTGGCTATTGCCACCGCATCGCCGCGCCAGCCCTGCGGCTGCCCGGTGGATTCGCAGCGGAGCGCCGCCGACAGCACCGAGATACCAAGCTCGAGCCCGATCAGGTGATAGGGCTTGTACATCGCTGCGTACCAGCCCGAAGCGTCGGTCTTGAGCCCGTATTCCTTAAAGCAGGTGCGCGCGTACTCGTTGGGCGCCTTCAAGACTACATAGACCCCCCAGCGCAGGTCGCGAGACACCGTCCGCCCGTCGCGCTCCAGGCACGAGACAACCTCGACCATCCCATCATGGTCGAGCGCGCGGCCGCCGCGCAGGATTTCGGGCAAATCATCGACCCCACAAGGCGGAAAGCCGAGCCCGTCGCGCGGCACGCCGAGCCCGGCGGCATTGGCGATCGCTGCCATCTCGATCGCCGATTTGGTGCCATCGAGAAAGGAGTTGAACATTTGCGGGTTCATCCCGCCTCGCGCGGCCTCTTCCGGCGTCAGCCCGTAATGCGCCCAGACATCGTCCGGCGTCACCGCGTGATAGGCCGGCAGGTATTTGGTGCCCTTGCCGGCGGCGACGACCTCGAAACCGCAGGCCCGCGCCCAGTCAATCATTTCGCAGGTCAGCGCTGGCTGATCGCCATAGGCAAGCGAATAGACGACGCCCTTGGCGCGCGCCTCTTCGGCCAAGAGCGGCCCGGCGAGCACATCGGCTTCGACATTGACCATGACGATGTGCTTACCCGCGGCGATCGCGGCGCGAGCATGGGCGATGCCGGCGGGCGGACTGCCGGTCGCCTCAACGACGACTTCGACTTGCGGGTCGGCGCAGGCCTCGGCACCCGAGGCGACAAACCGCGTGCGGCCGACCCGCGCCGCGTCCCAGCCGACCGTACGGCACGCGTTCTTCGCGCGCTCGATGTCGAGATCGGCGATAACGGCGAGCTCGACACCGGGCATCGTCGGGATCTGGTTCAAGAACATCGAGCCGAACTTGCCGGCGCCGATCAGACCGATCTTCACTGGCCGGCCAGCGGCGGCGCGCTCCCGCGCCAAGCGATAGAGGTTCACGGCCCTACTCCGCCGCCAGCCTGTGCGCCTGCGCGTAATCCATCAGCGCGCTGTCGGCGACCGGCTCGATCGGGCGAAAATCCCGGTTGGCGATCCATTCCGGCCGGGTCGGCTTCCTGATGTAGTTCGAGACCGCGCACAGCGTCAGATAGACTATGCGGCGCGGGTACGGCGTGATGTTGGGCGCCGAGGCGTGGACAAGGTTGCCGTGGAACATCAGCACCGAGCCGGGCTTGCCGATTGGCGCGACGATGCCACCCTCATTGACCAGCTTCGTCACGGTCTCGTTGTCGAGCGTCCACAGCGGGTATGACGTCGTCTCGAGATCGTGCCCGGCCGACAGCACGCCATGCTTGTGGCTTTTCGGCACCAGCATCAAAGGGCCATTGATCGGCATCACCTCGTCCATGAAGACGGCAATGTTCATCGCCCGAGGCTCGGGCATCCCGTCGTCGCGCGCCCAGGTGCCGTAATCCTGGTGCCACTGCCAGACATCGCCCTCGAACGCCGCTTTCGCGTTGATCTTGTACTGGTGCATGTAGAGCTGTTCGCCGAACACCTGCTCGACCGGACGGATGAGGCGCGGGTGTGAGCCCAGCAGGCGAAACGCCTCGTTATAGGTGTGCGCGGCAAAGGCAGTGCGCGGCGCACCAGTTTTCTCGCGCCAGACCTCCTGGCGGTCTGTCTTGTAGATCGCCTCGGCCTCGTCGCGCAGAATCGCAACCTCCGCTTCGGTAAAGCAGCCCGGGAGGAACAGCCAGCCTTCCTCGTGAAATTGCTCAAGCTGTTGGGCGGTGAGGCTCATTGTATTGCTCCTGGTAATCCTCGGGATCATAGCACCGGGAGACAGTGACGGTCAGTGGATGTGCGCCCGCGCGGTGCCCCCGGCAATGGTCTGCTAACCAATCCCAGGAGCAGGCGTTCGGCCCGGACTGGGGGCGACTGGTCTTCGTGCCCCAATTCGGACCTCGACCGCGGCCAGGTTAACCGACCGGGTCGGGTGGTTTTGAGACCTTCGCCGAGGCGATTGTCGACGGCGACACGGTGTTCCGTGGACCCTCCGAGCGAACATTGACCGCTACCGATCTTTGCTCACGTCACGAACTCTCCGCGACGGCCAGAGGCGCATCATCGAAGAATTGCTTGCTGATGCAGAGCGATTGCTCGGCAAAAAAAGACCCTTAGGTCGATCGGGGGGCAATCCTAACGCGACTCTCGACGGGTAATACAATACCTAGACTCACACTTAACGGGCCGCGGACCATTCATTGAGTGTTCTGCCAACCATGTCAGCATTTCCTAATCTGTATGCCAAAACATCATAATAATATATAGTTCTTGTCGCGTATCCCTGGGTTTGAAGCCAGACGTAATCAAGCAATGGCGTGACAACGCCGAGAGCGTTTGTTGTTATTATTGGAGTGCCAAAGTTATCAAATATCAAAAAATTAAATCCTTTTTCCCTCAATTCCGCAAACAGATGCGCGAATCCCTCCCTTTGCTCTTCATTAGAAACCCGACACTCGTAGTAGATCATCGTTTCGGCTTGATCAAGCAATGGCCCGGCAGATCGCAGCACGTCATAATCGAATCCGTCAGTGTCCACTTTTATTAATGAAATTTTCGCGTTCTCTGGCAAGAAGTCGTGCGCAAGTGATATTAGCGGCGTGGTGGATTGGCCACCCGCCGGAGAAGCAACAAGGTGTTTGGTACCGCGCTCCCCCACCAGCTGACCAGAGACACCCATAGTTCCCACAAGTGCCTTAACCGAGCGAATATCTCCGACATTTGGATAGGCCGCCCTGATAACGTCCGTATTTTTTGTGAGATAGTCAAAATATTGATCATCAGCTTCTAGACAAATAAAATTCAGTGAGCAATTTGCCGCAATCATCGCGGCAAGTGTATCTCCACAATTAGCGCCAACATCTATCACCCACGATGTGGCGGGTAATTCACGTGCGAGTATAGGCAAGAACTGATCATAGTTTGGGAATTGTCGCAGATACTCGGGCAGAGCGTGGCCGGCAGGTAGGGTTATCGTCGCTGCTCCAAAGGAGAGCGGTATGTCCATCACCGATGACGGCCGAGCTCGGCCTCGCAGTCGTGCCGCCATCTGCCAAAGTTTTGGTGGTGTTATTGCCCTTAGCACGGCTTTGGCGCTGGTCATGGCTGAGTACACCCGGCAAAAAAGTTAGCCACCTCACTGCTCTTAGAACATCATAAAGCAGGAACGATCAGCAGATTTCGATGCTACACGATGAACACCTGATCCTGTCGCGGCATCTCGAGTGGGCCAGGAAGCTTTTCCGCCAATATCGACATTACGGCTTCTTCGCCATGTACCAGAAAGGTCTTCTCAACGCCGGCGATGCGGCCTCGCCATTCGATCAGCTCCTGCTGATCGGCGTGCGCCGAAAATCCGTTAATCGTATGCACTCGCGCCCGCACCGCGACCGGCTCGCCAAACAAGTCAACTTCGTGCGCGCCGTCGATAATCTGCCGCGCCAACGTGCCGTGTCCGGCGAAGCCGACGAAAACGATGCTCGCTTCCGGCCGCCAGAGGTTGTGGCGTAGATGATGGCGCACCCTGCCGCCGGTGCACATGCCCGAGCCCGCCATGATCACGGCCCCGCCTGTGATCCGGTTTATCGCGATCGAGTCGGCGCTTTCGCGGATGAAGCGCAACCCGGCGAAGCCAAAGGGATCGCGATGATCGGCGAACAGCTGCGCAACCGCAGCGCTGTACAGGCGAGGATGGCGACGGAAGATTTCGGTCGCGCTGATCGCGAGGGGTGAGTCGAGAAATACGGGCAACGACGGCGGCAGGCGGCTCTGTTCGATGCCTTGCCGCAACACGAACAGAATTTCTTGCGCGCGTTCGAGCGCGAAGGTGGGGATGATCACGTTGCCGCCGCGTTGGAGCGTGCCGGCGATCGCCTCGTAGAGCTCCTCGACCGACGCGGCGTAGGGCCGATGTCGACGATCACCATATGTCGACTCCATCACCACGAGGTCGGCTTCGGCGGGCACGCTCGGCGGTGCGAGCAGCGGCCGTCCGGCGTTGCCAAGATCGCCGGAAAACAACACCCGGCGGAGGCCACCGACCTCTTTGACCTCGATCAGAACGCTCGTTGAGCCGAGGATGTGGCTAGCGTCAAAAAAGCCTGCCCGCAGACCGGGGGCCAGTTCAATCGCCTGTCCGTATTCGGCGCGGCGACCAAAACGATCGAGCGTATCGAACACATCCAGCAGCGTGTAGAGCGGCGCTTCGGCATCACGACCTCCGTGCGCGCGCCGCTGCCGCCGGCGGGCGTCTTCCTCTTGAAGGTGCGCCGCGTCGAGCAACATCAGGCGGGCCAAATCACGGGTTGCGTCGGTCGCGATGATCTCTCCGCGAAAACCCCGCTTCACGAGCAGCGGGAGGCGCCCACAATGGTCGAGATGCGCGTGCGTCAGCAGCACGGTGTCGATCGCGCGCGGCTCGAACCCGAATGCAGCTGCGTTCAATTCTTCGGTATCGCGGCCGCTCTGAATCATGCCGCAATCGACGAGGATGCGTCGGCCGCCGGCTTCGAGCAAATGGCATGAGCCGGTGACGCTCCGCGCGGCACCGTGGAACGACAGCTTCATGCGCCGGCCGCGCCGTTCTCGGAATTGCCGGCTTCTTCGATAGCGCCCGGGGTCAAGAGCGGTGTTCCCCGCATCTCGTACCACAACAGAATGTCCCGCCAGATGTCCTGCGCGGTTTCGGCGTACCAAAACAGCTCGCGATCTTCGGGATCGATGGCGCCTTCGGAGACCAGAAAATCGGCGTCAAACGCTTGTCTCCAATACTCCTCGCCGACCAGAATCACCGGCACCGGATCGATCTTGCGGGATTGTGCCAGGGTGAGGACTTCGAACAACTCGTCCATCGTGCCGTATCCGCCGGGGAACGCGACCAGCGCCCGTGCACGCAGCAGAAAATGAAGTTTGCGCATCGCAAAATAGTGAAAGCGAAAGCAAAGGCCAGGCGTGATGTACGGGTTCGGGTACTGCTCGTGCGGCAGGGTGATGTTGAGGCCGATAGATTGGGCCCGCGCGTCGTGTGCGCCGCGGTTGGCGGCTTCCATGATGCCGGGACCGCCGCCGGTCATCACCATGATGCGGCCGCCGATGGCCTTGTCCCCACAGGCACCCACTAACCGGCCAAAATCACGTGCAACGTCATAATAACGGCTCTTTGCCTCGATTCGCCGCGCAATCGCCAGACGGCTTATGAGTTCATCATTGCCGGGACGGGCGGCAAGCGCGGCGACCAAGGCGTCGCAATTGCGGCGCGCCGCCTCAGGTTCGGCGATGCGGGTACTGCCGAATACCACGATCGTATGCGCCACATCGCGCTCGGCGAAAAGCCGCTGCGGCTTAAGATAATCGAGCATTAGACGCAGGCTGCGCATATCGTCGCGACGCAGGAAATCAGGATCCTCGTCCGCCTCCCGAAACGCCGCACTTTCCATGAGCGTCCTGACCTTGGCCGGCGCCTCAGGATCCTCACTGCTTGGTTTCGGGCGATGCTCCGGCAGCGGTTGGCGACGTTGCGATGAGGGCGTCGGTTGTTTCATTGGCGGCGACGCGCGACCTTGACCGCCACCAGAAGAGGCAGCGGACGTGTCGCCACCGCAGCGGCGACAGGTAAAACAAGAAGTGATGCGATGAATATCATGGCGGACAAGTTTCGATCTCCCTCCTTGGCACCGCATCCAAATAACCCGGTCGTTTCGGATGAGGCCTTGATTCAGGTCAATCATCGGCGTCACGCCGACGGGCACTTGACGCAGATCAGCGCCGACGGCGCACGCGGGAGGCGCGGGCACCGCGGTTGATTCAGGTCAAGGCGCGCTCCGGCGTTGTCGCGCAATGTCCGACCAAGTTGGAGAACGTCCATGAAAATCGCAGACATCATGACGCGCGGCGTGATCTCGCTCTCGCCTGAGGACTCGGTGCGAAAGGCAGCGGAGCGCATGCTTCGATATGATGTGAGCGGCTTCCCCGTCCTTGATCACGGCAAGCTGGTTGGGATGATCACTCAAGGCGATTTTCTTCGCCGAGCCGAAACCGGCACGGAGCAACAATCATCTGGCTGGGGGGAGTTTTTCGGCAGCCCGAGTGGGCTCGCCGCCAAATACACGCATACGCATGCCCGCCGGGTCGGCGAAGTGATGACGCGGGACGTCGTAACGGTCGCAGAAGACGCGACGTTGGACGAGGCCGTCGAGCTGATGGAACGCCATCACGTCAGACGGCTTCCGGTAGTCAAGAACGGGGTCATGACAGGCATCCTCAGCCGGGTCGACCTGCTGCACGCGTTTATTGCCGGGTCACCCCAAGAGCCCGAGCCGCCGTTGAGCGCCGCCGACATTGAAAAGCGGTTGCAGACGGAACTTGGCCAACATCCGTGGCTGCCCCGCGGGTCGGTGCATGCCGTAATCGATAACGGCGTTGTCACGCTGACCGGCATTATCGGAGACGATCGGCAGCGAACCGCCTTGCACGTCGCGATCGAGAATATCCCGGGCGTCACCGAAATTCGCGATAATATGGTTGGGGCCGGAGGGTAGCTGTCGATGGTATGGCCCGCGCCGGGCGCGGCTAGGGCACCATAGCCGAGTTATTCCTCTGCACCGCCGAGTATTCGGCGGCATAATCTTCGATCATCGCGCAGATGATGCTGCCCACGCGGGCATAGTCCGCCGTGTTTAGGTTCGCGAGCGAGATTCGGACCGAGGGATGCGGTGTGCCAAAGCCCTGCCCCGGCAGCAGCACTACGCCCGCCTCGTCGGCGAGCCGAAACAGGATTTCACGCGGGTCCTTCTCCGCCCGCAGCCAGTTGACGAAACCCTGCCCGTAACGTGCTGCGCCTAGCTCTTCGAGGTCGAGAAGCGCGTAGTAACACACCGCGTTCGGGTCGATTTGGGCGTCGATACCGAGTGCGGAACAGAGCGCCCGATAGCGGCCGCGGATTAGCTGCTTCATCGCACTCTTATGGTGCTCTTGGCCGTCCATCAGCGCGAACAGCGCAAAGAGCGCCATTTGCACCTGCTGCGGCGTCGAAAGGCCAGCGGTGTGATTGAGCGCCACCGCCCGGCTATCGGCAACAAGGCGGTCCACGAACCTCAGCGAGCAGGGATTCGGCGCGAGCGTTGCGTACCGAGCAGCAAGCTCTTCCTGCTCCGTCTTGGGAAGGGTCTGGATCGTCGCGTCGATCACATTCTCCCGCGCCATAGCCACGACCCCAAGACGCCACCCGGTCGCACCAAAATATTTTGAGAAAGAGTAGAGCAGGATCGTATTGCGTGGGCACAGAGCGAAGATGGAAGTGAAGTCGTCGGCAAAGGTGGCATAGACGTCGTCGGTAAGCAGGATGAGATCCGGCCGTTCGGTGCGGACGATCTGCGCAATCCGCGCAAGCCCTGCCGAATCGATCTTGACCGAAGTCGGATTGCCGGGGTTGACAAGTAGCAGCGCCTTGATCGTCGGATCGAGCAGTTTCGCCAGCTCACTTTCCGGATATTGCCAGCCGGCGTCAGGATTGCCGGTAATCGTGACTTCGGTTAGCCGGTAATCATTGAGACGCGGAATTTCGAGATAGGGCGCGAAGATGGGAGTGGCGATCGCGATCGCATCACCTGGCGCGATAAGTTTGTTGGCGCGCAGCGAATTGAAAACATAAGCGATCCCTGCGGTCGCGCCCTCCACGGCGCAAAGATCGACATCGACCGGCGGACTTGGCCCGCCCATTTCCTTCGCGAGATAGCAGCTGACAATTTTCTCCGTCTGACGGAGCATGCGCGCCGGCTCGGGATAGTTGCAACCGAGTATCCCTTGTACCGCTTCGTGCACGAACGCATCGGCGGCAAAACCCAACGCACCGAGCGCGAAATCGATTGCGGACAATAAAAACCGGCTGCCCGGCTCGTGTTGCCGGGTATGCAAGAAGTCGCGAAAGCGGTCGGCGATGCCCGCAGCCGCCGGAATGCCGCCAACGCCACTCGGAAAACCATCGCCACAGCGTTCCGCTTCTTCGATAGCAAAGCGGCCTAGCTCGAGGAAACCTTGTCGCGGTGCAATGGTGAGAAAGTTCGGGTTGCCGCGCCCGGCGTTTAGCATGATCCGATCGGCTTGGCTCGTTGCGAGCCCGATCAGTGTGTTCCGGAACTCAAACGGGCTCAGCCGCTGCAGCCTGTCGAGGTCCATCGCCTCACTCCCCAAAGAACCGATATTCCGGCAACCGCTGGGGCCCTTCCTGCTGGCTTTTTATAAGCGCCGCAATCAAGTCGCCGCGGCTGACGATGCCAACAAGCTTTTGGTGACTCACGACCGGAACGTGCTTCAGCTTGTGGCGCTCCATCAGACTGCCCAGCACGCCAACGGGCGTTGCATCCGACACCGTGCGGACCCGGGCGTGCATTACATCCCCCGCTTTGCGACGGCTCGCCGTCGCAAAGTCTTCGAGGCCGACTATGTCCTTGTCGAAAAGATGGAGCCACCAGGCACGCGGGCTGTCGCCGGGCGGATGACGCAGTAGGTCGTGCTCGCTGACAATGCCGACGACGCGGGATTGGTGGTCAACGATGGGGATGGCGCTGACGTGATGGGCCAACATCAGCCGCACGATTTCGGCAACGCTGGTATCCGGGCTGGCGGTCACTACCCGGCGAGTCATGATGTCTGCGACCTTCATCGTGGTACCCTCGGTTCAACGCGGCTCGAGCCGCGGCGCCTCGCGCTGGTATTTCCTTTCTAAAGACGGACGAGATTTGAATTCGCCGCGAGCGCTGCGCGCATAATCTTCGAGCCGCCGGCGATGCGGACAAATCCGGCGGCGCTGATAAAGAACAGATCGATGAGCGGCCAGATATTGTGCTCACCGTTTTCGAATGCCCGTTTCTCATCGGGGCTTGGCGGCCAATCGAAGCGAACGGCGCCGCGCGCCCCATAGTCGCGCGATCCTTCCAACGCAAAGAGCATGGCGGCGGATTGTTCCACGAACGTGGCCCTCTCTGCTTGCCGTGATGATTGTCGAATGGTTAGCGCCGCGCGTTGACCTGCATCAATCGATTGGCGCGGCCGTCTCTCGCTTATCGGCGAGCTTTGTGGTGCCAACGTCGTGTGCGCATCGCCCGTTCGATCCGTTCCCGAGCGAGGGCCAGTGCCGCGGCGCGAGGCAACCCTCCCGCCTTCAACACGGCCCGCGTGTTAGTGCGGATCTTTTCGTCAATCGCGCCAAACGCGCTCGCCTCGGTCCCGCCGTGGTACTCGACAGCGGCACAGATCACTCCGCCTGCGTTGGCAATGAAGTCCGGCAGCACCAGCACGCCGCGCCGCGCCAACTCGGTTTCGGCCTCGGCGGTGCACGGAATGTTCGCGCCCTGAGCGACGAGCCGTGTACTCAACCGCGCCACATTTGCGCCACTGATGACATCCGGGCGTGCTGCCGGGATCCAGATGTCGCAGGGAATATCGATGACGGCATCGCGGCTCAGCTTTCTACCGCTCGGATGATCGCGGAGCGCTCTGCCGCTCTCCTTTAGGGTGGTCAGTCTGGCGATATCAAGCCCATTGTCGTCGGCGATACCGCCTTGGCTGTCGCTTGCGCCGACCAGCACGGCACCCTTTTCGGCGAGCAGGCGCGCCACGTGCTTGCCAACGGAACCAAACCCCTGAACCACGAATTTGGCGCCGCTTAGGGGCATGCTCAAATACTCGGCCGCAACCTCGATTGCAGCTGCCAAGCCGAACCCAGTCGCGCCGATGACGTCAAGCGGGATGCCGCCCAACTCGGGCGGCAGGCCGACCGCTCGTCCGTTCTCGTCCTTGATCCAGGCCATGGCTAATTCGTCAGTACCCATGTCTGGTCCTGGAATGTATTCGGTTAAATCGGCTATCGAGCCTGCAAATGCGCGGATCAGAGTTTCTTTTTCGATCTGAGACATCTTGGGGTCGGCAAAGATCACTGACTTGCCGCCGCCATGAGGCAGCCCGGCCGCTGCGTTCTTTAATGTCATCGCGCGGGCCAGGCGGAACGCCTCCTCGACGGTCACGTCGGGAGCCATGCGCAGTCCGCCGATCGAGGGGCCGCATGCGACATTGTCGATTGCGACGACCGCCTTGAGGCCGAGTGCCGGTCGCCAAATTTGGACGATCTTGAGTGGCCCTAACTCGTCGGCGAAGCGAAACGCGTCCTCCATGAAGTCCTCCCCTGCACGCCGCCTCGTGCCTGCGGCGAAACATCAACCGCCTTGGTTGGAGAAAAGCCGCGACGCGGTGCGATCGACCAATCTGCGCTTCCGCACATCGTCGAGCGCGCCGTTGCCGCTCACCCATCTTGAGAACGACACCGGGTTTCGCGATGCCTCGATCTCTCGATTGATAAGAGCGATGCTGAGCGCCCTGCGATCACGGGAAAGGGCGGCAAGCTCGCCGTCGATATAGTCGAGCTCGCCCCGCCGCCCTGGCAGCATCCTGAGGGTCGTAAGCCTGAAGATCTCGCCATCGATTACTTGGCGCATCGCCTCCAGGTCTTGGGCCGTACCGATCATCGTCCTTCTCCCCAATCGCCTCCCAGGCGGCGGCAATGCGGAGATACTGAGTTGACGGGGTGCGGTTAGCGTTGATCCAAATCAGTTGAGAAGACATCGGCGACACTGCTGCGACCCGCAGGGCGGGCGATCGTGAATGAGACACGATCTGGACTATCCATGCCTTGTCGCTGATGCGCCCGTGCAGAATCAACTCCGAAAGCTGTGTAGTCGACAGAACACAGGCTAGTCCTTCGTCAGGCTTGATGGATCCACGCGCTCGAACTTGCGTTCAGGGCCCGCACATCGCGGAGCGGCAGCGGCGTGGTTTCGCCGACGGCCGGCGGATTCTCTTTCGAGCGACCCTATTGCTGACGCAAACCCTCAAGGGGTGATCTGATCATCGCCTCCAGATCGAGGTTGAGCTCGAGAACATTGACGCGGGCTTCGCCAAAGATGCCGAGAGCGCGACCAGTTGTATTTTTTGCGACCAGTCCTGCAATTCGCGCAGACGATAGCCCCCTAGCAGCGGCGATACGCGATATCTGCAAGGCCGCGTAAGCGGGACTAATATCCGGGTCAAGGCCGGAGCCCGACGTCGTAAGCATGTCGGCGGGCAGCTTTCCTCCCATGAGTTCCGATTGCTCCAATTCCGCGGCCTTGCGGTCTGCCGCGAGGCGTGCCGCCAAAGCGCGGTTCGTCGGGCCCAGATTGGAGCCACCCGAAGCGGCAGCGTTATATGGAGCGGTCGTCGCCGAGGGACGACCGTGGAACCATTCCGGCCCAGACCAACTCTGGCCGATGAGACGCGAGCCAAGGATGGTGCCGTTGGCGTTTCTGATTAGGCTGCCGTTTGCCTGCACCGGCAGCAGCCACTCGCCCAAGCCGGTAACCGTCAGCGGATAAGCCAAGCCGCACAACACCCAGGTCGCCAGCGTGGCCCGCAGAGCCGGAAGAAGGATCGCGCGCATCGCTGTTCCCTCAGAGAACCAGCGATAAAGACAGGTCGATCAGCTTGATGCCGATAAAGGGGGCAACCAAGCCGCCGAGACCGTAGATCATCAAGTTGCGATTGAGGGTCGCTTCAGCACTGGTCGCGCGGAAGCGAACACCGCGCAAAGCCAGCGGAATTAAGGCGGGGATGATGAGGGCGTTAAAGATCAATGCCGACAGCACGGCGCTGTGCGACGTCCCTAGGTTCATGATGTTGAGCGCGGACAAGCCGGGCAGCGCGACGATGAACATCGCCGGGATGATCGCGAAATATTTCGCCATGTCATTGGCGATCGAGAACGTGGTCAACGCTCCGCGCGTGATCAGCATTTGTTTTCCAATCGCTACAAGGTCGATAAGCTTTGTCGGATCGGAATCGAGATCGATCAGATTGGCGGCTTCCTTTGCCGCCGCGGTTCCAGAGTGCATCGCGACGCCGACGTCTGCCTGAGCCAGCGCCGGGGCGTCATTGGTGCCGTCGCCGGTCATCGCCACAAGCCGGCCCCGCGCCTGTTCGCGACGGATCAAGCGAAGCTTTTCTTCGGGCTTGGCTTCAGCGATGAATTCATCGACGCCCGCCTGTTCGGCCACCGCCGCCGCGGTGACAGGATTGTCGCCGGTCACCATTATGGTATGGATGCCCATATCGCGCAGCCGAGCGATACGCTCGCGAATGCCGGGTTTGGGGACATCGGAAAGGGCGATCACGCCGAGAATGTGGCCGTCGACCGACACCGCTAGTGGGGTCGAGCCCCGTCGCGCGACACGGTTGGCGATTTCGCGCAGCTCGGGCGGCTCAGGCTCATTGAAACGCTGGGCGACGTGTCGGATCACCGCATCGACTGCGCCCTTGCGCACGACCCGCCCGTCGCGCAAGTCCACCCCGCTCATCTTCGTTTCGGCGGTAAAATCGAACGGCAAAGCACCCTCGGCAAGCTTGAGCCGCCGCACGCCCTTGGTCTCGGCAAAGCTAATGACCGTGCGCCCCTCAGGGGTCGTGTCAAACGAGGAGCCGAGATAGGCTGCCTCAACTAGGTCAGCGGTGCGAGCCCCGCTCAGCGGGATGAAATCAGTCGCCTGCCGGTTGCCAACTGTGATCGTGCCTGTCTTGTCGAGCAGCAAGGTGTGCACGTCGCCGGCGGCCTCGACGGCCTTGCCCGACATCGCAAGGACATTAAAGCGCATCGTGCGGTCGATCCCGGCGATGCCGATCGCCGAAAGCAATGCGCCAATCGTCGTCGGAATCAGCGCGACGAGCAGCGCAATCAAGTCGGCGATATTCAGCTGAGCGTCGAGATATGTGGCGACCGGCGCCATCGCCGCAACCACGATCACAAAAATCAGGGTCAAGATCGCCAGCACAACGGTCAGGGCAATTTCGTTCGGCGTCTTCTGCCGCCTTGCCCCCTCGACCAGATGGATCATGCGGTCGAGAAAGCTTTCGCCGGGATCGGCCGCCGCACGGACGCGAAGCCAATCGGAAACAACCAGCGTGCCCGCTGTCACCGACGAAAAAATGTCGGTTCCAGCCTCCTTCAACACCGGTGCAGCTTCGCCGGTAACCGTCGATTCGTCGACATACGCTTTCCCATCGAGGACTTCGCCATCGACCGGGATCCGCTCGGATTTATCGACACGCACGATATCGCCCTTACGCAGCGCGGCGGCGCGGACGGTTTCCAACTCGCCGCTTGGCAGGAACCGCTTTGCGACGAGTTCGGTCTTCGTGCGCCGAAGCGCCGCGGCCTTTGCCTTGCCGCGGCCCTCGGCGAGTGCCTCGGCGGCATTGGCGAACCACACGGTCAGGACAAGGATTAGCGTCACCGCAGCGTTGTAGGTCGAACTTGCGGTAGAGGGACCAAAGAGATCGGGCCTGAGCGTCAACGCCACGGTGACGATCGCGCCGAGCCAGACGACAAACATCACCGGATTGCGGACCTGCGTGCGCGGATCGAACTTCCGCAGAGAGTCCACTAGGGCCTGTAGCAGGAGCTCGCGCCCATAGGCCTGACCCAGCAGAGGGCTTCTGCGCTCGGCATGCAGGGCGGCGGGAGCCAACTGATCCATCAGTAGGTGTACCCGTGCGCCATGGCGAAGGCCTCGGCGATCGGGCCGAGCACCAGCGCCGGAAAGAAGGTCAGCGCGCCGACAATCAAGATCGTGCCGAGCCAGAACGCGCCAAATTTCACGCTGTCGGTGCGCAATGTCCCGATGGTGGTCGCCAGCGTCGGCTTCGCTGCCACCGAGCCGGCGACCGCCATCATGAAGATGATCGGCGGATAGCGTCCGATCAGGATCACGAGGCCCAGCGCCAAATTGTACCAGGGCGTGTCGGCCTTCAGGCCGGCGAAGGCCGAGCCGTTATTGGCCGCGGATGAGGCGAAGGCATACAGCACCTCGGAATAGCCGTGCATCGCCGCGTTGCCGAGCGACGAAACGCCATACGGCGCGATCATCGACCAGGCGGACGGCACAAGGATAACCAGCGGATGGATCAGGAGCGCCAGCGAGACCATGATGATCTCGGGCCGCTCGATCGTCTTGCCGAGGAATTCCGGCGTGCGGCCAACCATGAGGCCGGCGACGAACACCGCGATTAGCCCATAGACCAGTGCGGCGAGGAAGCCGACGCCTTTACCGCCGAAGACGTTTTGCAGCATCATCCCGATAAATTCTGGAACGCCGCCCATCGGCGTGAAGCTGTCGAGGCTCGCATTCACGCTGCCAGTCGTGAATGTGGTCGTGATCACGCCGAAAAGCCCGCTTTCGGCGATGCCGAACCGAACCTCCTTGCCTTCCATGTTGCCGCCCGGCTGATCGCCGGTGGCCCGCATCTCAATGCCGGCCTGCGACAGGGAAGGCGTGCCGGCCTGCTCGGCGGTGATCGTGATGGGCAGGATGAGGAGCAGCATCGCGCCCATCACTCCGTAGAGCACCCAGGCCTGCCGGCGATTGCCGATCATGTGGCCGAAGCAGATGACGAGCGAACTCGGCAGCAGAGCCATCAGACTCATCAAAACCCAATTGCTAATTGGCGTCGGGTTTTCGAACGGGTGTGCCGCGTTGGCGTTGAAGAAGCCACCGCCATTGGTGCCGAGATGCTTGATCGTTTCGAACGAGGCGACCGGGCCTAGGGATATCGTCTGCTCGCCGCCTTGTACCGGGTGAGCTAAAACGCTGGCGGCAAGCGTCTGGGGCGCACCCTGCCAGATCAGAAAAAGCGCCAGCATAAAGCTCACCGGTAAAAGCACCCGCGTCGTAAAGCGGATCAAATCCCGGTAGAAATTGCCGAGGTTTGCGCCGGCATCAGTGACGGTAAAGGCGCGGATAAACGCCATCGCGACGACAAATCCCGTCGTCGCCGAAGTGAACATCGGAAAGGTGATTGCCGCCATCTGGCTGAAATTCGACAGCGCCGTTTCGCCGGAATAGCCTTGCCAGTCGGTATTGGTGATAAAGCTGATCGCGGTGTTGAACGCCAGCATCGGCTCCATGCCAGGGAGCTTAAGCGGGTTCAGCGGCAAATGATCCTGAAACACCAGGATCAGGTAGATCAGCACCGCCATCGACAGATTCGTCGCGAGCATGTGTAAGGTGTAAACCTTCCACGTCATCGGCTGGCTTGTGGCGTCTCGGCCGATCAGCGCGTAGATCGCGTTGTCGACGCGGTCAAAAACCGGATCGAGCCACGTCTTCCGGCCCATCACGATCAGCGCGAGGTAACGCCCGACCGGGATGCTGAGCAGGAAGACGGTCGACAAAACGACCGTGATCTGGAGCCAGCCTTGCATGCTTGCGCCCCGTCCCTCGCGCGCCGATCAAAAGCGCTCTGGATGGATCACCGCGTAAAACAGGTAGATCACCAAGAGGCACAGCAGTGCTGCGAGCACGTAGAGCATCATTCTTGCGGCCCGATGAGCCGCTCGGTGAAGCTTACCAACGCCATGCACAACCCGTAGAGCGCCACCAAAAGGCACAGCATCGCCAAGTTAAGCAGCATCGCGCTCTCCCGCTTTTGCGATGCCGGATTTCACTCCGCGAGCACCAATCCGGCATTGACCCACGTCAACGCCGCGGTCGTCCCGGCACCGACGTGGCGTTTACTCAGGCGACAGGATTTTGTTCAGCTGATCGAGCAATTCGCCGTAACGGGCGAAATCGCCGTTGGCATAGGCCTTTTGCATCGCCTCAAAAACGATTCGAGCCTGCGCCAGCCGGTCGGCTCCGGCGGGCGCGCTGGCGGTCGCCGGCTGCGGCACCGAGGCGCCGACAAACAACGCCTCAACCGCTTTCAACGTCGGCGCCCACTCGATGCGGCGATCGTCGGGCAGAAGCTGCGCGAGGACGACGCGCGCGAGGTTCGGGATCTTGGTCTGCTCGGCCTCGATGTAGACGGGCTCGATCGCGATGAGTTGGTTGCCGTTGAGCGGCAGCGCGATCAGGTTGCCACGGATGACTTGCGACCCGTGCTGGTCCCAAAGTGTCAGATCACCCGAAAATCGCGCGTCGGAATTGATCCGGGATTCGATCTGCGCCGGCCCATCGACAAACCGCCCTTTGGGAAAGCGAAACGCGACCATCTTGCCGTAGTTGTCACCATCGCAAAGCCCGGCGAGCCACCCCGCCATCTGGTTCTTGCCGTAAACCGACAGCGGCAGCATCAGCAGGAATTCCGGCCGCGCCGCACCCGGCAACTGCGCCAAAACGTAATAGGGCGGCATCTCGATCTCGCTGCTGCGGTAGAGTTCGCGCGGCACCTCCCAACGATCCTCACGATTGTAGAAGGTCGTCGGGTTGGTCATGTGGTAGGTGCCGTACATCTCGGCCTGCGCGATGAACAGATCCTCCGGGTAGCGAATGTGGCGGCGCAAATCGTCGGGCATGACGCTCGCATCGCGGAAGAGGCCGGGCAGCATCCGCCAATAAGCTCGGATGATCGGGTCGTTCTTGTCAAAGACATAGAACGTGACCGAGCCGTTATAGGCATCGACGACGGCCTTGACTGAGTTGCGCAGATAGTTGAGCCCGCGGAACGCCGGACGCGACCCCTCATAAGCCTCGCTATAGGGATGGTTCGCGGAACTCGTGTAGCCGTCGATGATGAACGAGTAATGATCGCCATCGGCGACGATATAAGGGTCGTTGTCGAAGATCAGAAACGGCGCCAGGCGCTCGACCCGCTCAACCACGTTGCGGCGCATGAGCACTCGGCTTTCCGGCGTGAAATAGCCCGAGATGAACAGCCGCAGGCCATCGAATTCATGAGCGATAACGAGCTTTCGCCACAAGCTCGACAAGCCGATGCCGCCATTCCCGGCATAGACCGTCTCGGAATTCGCGTCACCCTTGGGGTAGTCGAATTCTTTCTCGGTGGTGCGGACGTAGATGTGGTCGCGGGTGAGCTTGCCGAAATAGATTTCGCCATGGGCTACCGCGAGATCACCCTTAGCCTTCACTGGGATATCATGCGCCCATAGGACTGGATTGCCGCGCGCGTCGATCTCGTTGACCGGCACGGCGACCACGCCGTAGCCATGCGTGTATTTGAGCGCGAGATTGACCCAGACCTTGGCGGCTTCCGGCAACTTGTCGACGTCGAGCTCGCGTGCGGTGATCATGACCTGCCGTTCGGCACCGTCGATCGTGTAGCGGTCGATGTCGACGCCGGAGAACGTGTAATACGGCCGCAGCCCCTGTGTCTGCTGGAGCTGGGGCTCAAGTGCGCGCCAGTCCCAGATGCGGGCGTCTTGCAACGTCGTGGCGTTAGTGTCGAGGTCGGCGGCGGCAAGCGGCTTCGCGGAAACAGCGAACTCCTGCTCTTCCACGGTTGGCCCATCGAGGTTGAAGCCGCTTCGTGTGCCTGCGATGCTGCGGACCAGATAGGGCTGCTCCGCCGTGATCTGGTTCGGGTCGACATAGAGGCGCTCGACCGCAGCGGGAACGACCCCCGCGAAGATGAATGCCGCGACAAAGATCCCTGTCGGCGCACCCCAATGCGATGGTGCGGCGAGCAGCCAGTGGCGGAAGCGCAATGAAAGAGCCGCGACAGTGAAGAGAACTGCCGCAGCCAGCCAGCACGCGATGATCGCATCATAGACCGGTATCCAGAAATGGATGTCGACGTAAGACGCGCCGGCCACCACGGTCGAATGACCATCAATGACAAGACGGTACCGGTCGAGAAGCCGTCCGGCCCCAAAGATGAGGCAGAAGAGAGTCGCCAAAAATGCCCCCTGGCGCACCCAGTGATCGGGGAGATCGTGGGCAGTCCGATACGGGGCTCGTGCGTGCAGCCGGTGGGCGTCTCCCCCATCCGGGGAGTCGATGGCCTCGATAGCAGCGCCGCAAGCGTCGGCCAGACGGGGATACACCCATAGTGCCGCCACGGCCCACGCGCAGAGTGTGATGACAATGACAACCTCGAACAGGCGGACGAGTCCCTCGTAGAACGGCAGCTGCAACAAAAAGAACGACAGGTCCTTGTTGAAAACCGGGTCAACCGTCCCGGACGGTGACGCGCCGAGAAACGCCAAGAGCGGCATCCACAGATCGGTCGCTCCAAACGCAACGACGGCCGAAAAGACAAATCCGAGAACCCACGGCGCGCTATGGGGCACAAGCGGCAACGGGCGCGCCAAGACGCGCAGGTTGAACCCTGCGAACAGCCCGACCGCGAAAAAGACCGAAATGAAGATGCCAGTACGCAGCCCGAGCGCTAGCCAATATCGGTATTGCTGTCCGAGTTCACCGAACCAGTAATTCTGCAACGAAACCCGGAGAATGACCTCCAGGATTATGATCCCGAGGATCACACCCACGACGCGCAACAGATCACGGTAAACCTGGTGGATCGACACAGCCTCGCCGCCGCGCGCTCTAAGTAGCGGAACGGCGAGCGGCAGTCCTGCCACAACAATGATGATCACATAGAGTAGCGCGAACATCTGCGTCGCCTCCTGAGACGCTTTTCGCGCTTATTAGAACCAAACGACGGTCGTGGCATTGATGTGGCTCAATCGGCGATCGAGTTTTATCTCTCGCGACACCCGAATTAGGCCAATCTTCCGGACCCTTTGCCTACGACGAGCACTTGCGCGCCTTTAGCCTTGCCCGCGGCTCCGTCAGGCTGGCGGATGCCAATCGACGCGGGTGAAGTAGCCGTCATCGTCGAAATGCATGTCCAGCCTGCCGTGATAAGCGCGCTTCAGCGCTTCGCCGATGCGGCGAGGCAGATGAATGTCGGTGGTGCGAACCGTGACCCTGTCTTCCTCGTCGTCGACCGAGATGACACGATTCATTGGATGCTCGGCCCTTTCCGCGGCCTCCTCGTTATGCACGAGGCCGATGATCTGTCCCTTAAGATGCTGCGGCACTTGGTGCAAGGTCACAAGGCCTGCCGGCAGCGCGTCCTCGATGCGCCGGCAAGCCGGGCACAGATGCGTTTGCGCGCCTTCCGGCGCCCGGCCCCACTGCCATCGCCCTTTATCGAAATGCGCGCCGCATCGCGGGCACAACGCCGGTTCGGGCGGCTTGCGGCGAGAAATATACGGATCGAGAAGCCCGTCGCGCTGGGCGCGTCCAGAGGTTCGGCGACCTGCGATATGACTAGGCTGGCGCGATTGAGAAGTCTTCATAACTTACCCCAATTTTAGCTGTTGTGCGGACTGCGCCCCATCGCCAGTCGCATGCGTGCAAGGCTAGGAGATGACCCCTTCAGGTAACGCAAAACGCCGGTTCTTGCTCCGGCGTCCTCATCGAACCGCGTTAGAGGAGAACCCATGGTGACTGTAGAAAGGCTATTGCGACTGGCATGAAAAAGAATTGATGCAGGTCAAAGCGTGACACGACCGTGCCGGCAATTTTTTACGGTAGGTCGAGATGGGTCATACGCTTGGAACAGCCCGCCGTCTTGTTGTATCGCTCCTTGGGTGGATGATGGCAGTCAAACGAGCCGCGTTGCTGCTCATTGCAACCACCGGCTGGAAGACGCGGCTTGACGCCATGCACCATCCATCGCGCGAACGTATCTCGCATGTGCCGGTTTGTTCGGTAGCGGTAACGGTCAAAGTGGCGACAGCGCGTTGAAATTCCCATGCTCCGGTGAAAATATCCGTTTCTTGACCTCATCGTTTGCTCTGGGCTGACGGCAAGGTCCGGTTAGGGGCATGAAGACCGGTCGCCCGGACCGGCGTATGCCGGGCGCGCCGTTAGCGGTTGCTTGCCGCGAAGCGAGAAGCTGGCCCGCCTCGACCTTAGCCGTCGTTCGCTCCGCGCTATAATCGCTCTCGACTTCCTCGCGACTGGAGTACGCATATCCGATGATAGCGAGACAGTTCAGCGTCCTGACAATCGGCGGCGTTGCCGCGCTGCTCGAAGCACTGCGCGGCCGTGGCTATTGTGTCATTGGCCCGACGATGCGCGACCAAGCAATCGTTTACGCCGAGATCGCCTCGGTTGCCGATTTACCGCAGGGCTGGACCGACGAGCAAGACGGTGGGCATTACCGTCTCAGTCGCCGTGGCGATGATGCGCTGTTCGGCTACGCCGTCGGGCAACACTCATGGAAGAAATTTTTGCACGCGCCGGAACAGCGCCTATGGCGCGCGGAGCGGTCGGCGAAAGCAATGCAGGTTTTGGCCGAGCCGGAGCCCACCGAGATGCTCGCCTTTATCGGAGTCCGCAGTTGCGAGCTCCACGCGATCGCGATCCAAGACCGCGTACTGTGCAACAGTGCCCAACCCGATGGGCATTATCGCGCCCGACGTGAGAATGTGTTCCTGGTCGCGGTTAATTGTGCGGAGCCGGGCGGCACGTGCTTTTGCGCGTCGATGGATACAGGGCCGAAGGTGGCGGGCGGTTACGACCTGGCGCTGACCGAGATCGCCCCGAACGGCGAGCGCCGGTTTGTGGTCGATGCCGGCTCGGTGGCGGGACATGCCGTGCTGGCCGAACTACCGCGACGCGACGCCACCCAAGATGAGATGGCCGAGGCTGAGGCCGTAATCGCCCACGCGGCTGAACGAATGGGGCGTGCGATGCCCGCCGCTGATGAGCTCCCCGCATTACTGCGGCAAAATCTCGATCATTCGCGTTGGGACGAGGTTGCCGGCCGCTGCCTGACCTGCGGCAACTGCACGATGGTGTGTCCGACCTGCTTCTGCACAACGGTCGAGGACGTCGCGTCTCTCGACGGCTCGGCGAGCGAGCATGTGCAGCGTTGGGACTCCTGCTTCACGATGGATTTTTCCTACCTGCATGGCGGCAGCGTGCGTACCTCTCCGCGATCGCGTTACCGGCAATGGATGACACACAAATTGGCGACATGGTGGGAGCAGTTCGGCACGTCGGGTTGCGTTGGTTGCGGCCGTTGCATCACCTGGTGTCCGGTGGGCATCGACATTACGGAAGAGGTTGCCGCCATTCGCGACTCGAAGGCGACCGCTCCGAGTGAGGAAAGATGACGCCATGGAAATCCGTGGGCTGGCCCGGCTGATTTGCGATCACCCTCTCTTCGCTGGCATGTCCCAGGATTACTGCGATCTGATCGGCGGATGTGCCCGCAATGTGCGCTTCGACAGGGGCGAGTACCTCTTTCGCGAGGGCGAACCGGCGAACGAATTCTTTCTGATCCGGCATGGCCGGGTGGCGCTTGAGCTGATGGCGCCGGGGCGCGGGCCGATACGCTTCCTGACCGTCAATCCCGGCGAATTCGCCGGCGTATCGTGGCTCGTCCCGCCTTATCGCTGGCCCTATGACGCACAGGCGTTGGAATTGACCCGCGCGGTCTCGATCGATGGTAGCTGCCTGCGACAGAAGGCCGAGACAAATCACGACTTCGGCTATGACATGATGAAACGCTTCATGACGACGCTGGTGCACCGCCTGCACGCTGCGCAACTGCAAATCCTCGATGTTTATAGCGCCCGTGGCTGAGACCGCCTCGGTTCCGATCGTTGCTCGGATCGGCGCCCGACGCCGGGAGACGCACGATACCTGGACGCTAGCCATAGAAGCGGCCGAGTTCTCCTTTGAGCCCGGTCAGTTCAACATGCTCTACGCGTTCGGGGTCGGCGAGATTCCGGTCAGCCTCAGCGGCGATCCCGGGTTGCAGGGCCCGCTCATCCACACGGTGCGCGCGGTAGGCTCGGCGTCGCAGGCGATCACTCGGCTGAAACCGGGTGATCCGATCGGTTTGCGCGGCCCGTTCGGCACCGCCTGGCCAGTCGGGGACAGCACCGGCTGCGATGTGGTCGTGGTGGCCGGCGGGCTCGGGCTCGCGCCCTTGCGTCCGGCGATCTACCGGTTCCTTGCCGAGCGCGAGAAATACGGACAGGTCGTGCTGCTTTATGGCACCCGCAGCCCCGCCGACATTCTGTTCCGCCGCGAGATCGATCGCTGGCGGCGGCGACTGGACGCGACGATCGAAGTGACGGTTGATCACGCCGACGCCGGATGGCACGGCCATGTTGGCGTGGTGACCAGGCTTATCGAGCGCGCCGCATTTGACCCGGATCACACGGTCGCACTGGTCTGCGGCCCCGAGATCATGATGCGGTTCGCGGCGAACACCTTGAAAGCCGTCGGGATTGCGCCGCAGCGCATCTACCTGTCGCTGGAACGCAATATGAAATGCGCGATCGGCCAATGCGGACACTGCCAGTTTGGTCCGACCCTCATTTGCCGTGACGGTGCCGTGATGCGGTACGATCACGTCCAATCCTTGCTCACCGTGCGAGAGCTGTGAAGGTGGCGAACGCGCGCCTGCCGAGGCTAGCCGTCTGGAAGTTTACATCCTGCGATGGTTGTCAACTCAGCCTGCTCGATTGCGAAGACGAACTGCTCGCGGTCGCCGATCGGATCGAGATCGCTTATTTCCCCGAGGCCTCCCGACGGATGCTACCGGGCCCTTACGACCTGTCGCTGGTTGAGGGCTCGATCACGACGCCAACCGACGCCGAGCGCATTCGACGGGTGCGCCGCCAGTCGCGGCATCTGGTGACGATCGGCGCCTGCGCGACCGCTGGCGGCATCCAGGCGCTGCGCAATTTCGCCGACATCCGCGAGTACGCAGCCACGGTCTACCCGCATCCGGAATACCTGAAGACGCTCGCTACCTCGACGCCGATCAGCGCCCATGTTTCCGTCGATTTTGAACTGCGCGGATGCCCGATCAACAAGGAGCAACTGATCGAGGTCATCAAAGCGTTTCTGGCCGACCGCAAGCCGGCGGTGCCAGCGCACAGCGTCTGCATTGACTGCAAGCGGCGTGGCAATGTCTGCATCATGGTCGCGCGCGGCACGCCGTGTCTCGGCCCGGTGACGCATAGCGGCTGCGGCGCGATCTGCCCCGCCTACAATCGCGGCTGCTATGGCTGCTTCGGCCCGATTCCCGGCGCAAACACCACTGCTTTGGCGAGCGAGTTCACCACGCTCGGCGTCGCGCGACGCGACATCGCCCGCCTGTTCCAGACCTTCAACGCCGCCGCCGAGGCGTTTCGCATCGAGGCTGAAAAGCATGGCGACTAGAACGATCAACGTCGATTATATCGCGCGGGTCGAGGGCGAAAGCTCACTCCAGCTCGACATCCGCGACGACGCCGTCGAAGACGTCCGCCTCAGCATCTTCGAACCGCCGCGCTTCTTCGAAGCACTGCTGCGCGGGCGACGGTTCGAGGAAGTGCTCGACATCGTCGCACGCATTTGCGGCATCTGTCCGATTGCCTACCAGATGAGCGGCGTTGCGGCGATCGAGAACCTCCTTGGCATCGAGGTCGACCCGCAAATCCATGCGCTGCGCCGAATGCTGTATTGCGGCGAGTGGATCGAAAGTCACTCGCTGCATATCGCGATGCTCCATGCGCCCGATTTCCTCGGCTATCCCGATGCGATGGCGATGGCGCGCGACCACGGCGACGCGGTGCGTCGGGCGCTGGCGCTGAAGAAGGCGGGCAACGAGTTGCTGCGGCTGCTCGGCGGGCGGGAAATTCACCCCGTGAACGTCCGCGTCGGCGGGTTCTACCGCATGCCCCGCCGCGCCGAATTTGCGCCCGTGGTCGAATCGATGAAGCAGGCGCGCGATTACGCCATCGCGACCCTGCGCTGGGTCGCGATGTTCCCTTTTTCAGACTGCACCCGCGATTACGAGTTCGTCGCCTTGCGCCATCCCAACGAATATCCGATGAATCACGGACGGATCGTTTCCTCGTCCGGGCTCGACATCGTTGCCCAGGACTATGAGGACGAATTTCTCGAACGCCAGGTGCCATACTCGACTGCATTGCGCTCAACGCTGCGGCAGCGCGGCGACTATCTCGTGGGCGCGATGGCTCGCTACGCCCTTAACCGCGACCGCTTGCCGGTTGAGGTCCGGGCACTCGCGGATGAGGCCGGCCTCGGCCCCATGTGCCGAAATCCGTTCCAAAGCATCCTGGTGCGAGCGGTTGAGGTCATTTACGCTTGCGGAGAGGCACTGCGGCTGATCGCGGATTACGAGCCGCCGGCTCGGCCGTTTGTAACGGCCGAGCCGCGGGCCGGGATCGGCTATGGTTGCACCGAGGCGCCGCGCGGCATTCTCTTCCATCGCTACGAGATCGATAACGACGGGGCGATCGTGCATGCCCGAATCGTCCCTCCGACCGCACAAAACCAGGCGACGATGGAGGAGGACTTACGGCAGGTCGCGACGGCGGTCCTCGATCTCGACGACGAACAGCTCAAAGCAAATTGCGAGCAGAGCATCCGCAACCACGACCCGTGCATCTCCTGTGCCGCGCATTTCCTGACGCTGAACGTCAATCGGTCATGATTGGCGGCAACCGACCCACCCTGCTCGTCGCCGCGATTGGCAACCCCGATCGCGGCGACGACGGAATTGGATCCGCTGTAGCGCGCGTCCTGGGGCCGCAGGCGCCGGCGGGCGTTCGCGTTCACGAATGCGGTGGCGATGTACTGGAGTTGATCGACGAATGGGCCGGGTGTGCCGCAGCGATCCTGATCGACGCGTCGAATCCAGCCGGCGACTCCGGACGCGTCCGCCGCCTCGACCTGGTCAGCAGCCGGCTACCCGCCGATTTCGCGCAAAACTCGACCCACGCCTTCGGCCTTGCTGAAACCGTGGAACTTTCGCGCGCGCTCGGCTCTTTGCCGCCGCAGCTTGTCGTTTATCTGGTCGAAGGCGAACGGTTTGATGTCGGGGCACCGCTGTCATCGCCGGTGGCCGCGGCGGTCGAGAAAGTGGCGGAAGCGATCCTCGATGAGCTGTCTCGCCTTGCAAACGGCAAGGAAGACTAGACGGGGTTTTTGGATATGCACGAGACGGCCCTCGTTCGCGATGTCGTTCGGCAAATGATCAAGTTGGCGCGCTCCAACGGTGCGCACCGAGTCACCCGCGCAAAACTTTGGCTCGGTGCTCTCAGCCATCTCTCGGCCGAGCATTTCCGCGACCATTTCGCCGCGGAAGCGCGGGGTACCGTTGCCGCCGAGGCGGTCTTGGTGATCGAGGTGTCTGATGATCCTCACGACCCTCATTCTCAGCACGTGCGGCTAGATAGCGTCGATCTCGAGTAACGACCGGGGAATCTGAGATGAGCCGTGCCGATATCGCCTGGGTGACCGGGACGGCGATCATCGCCGTGACAATCGCCCCAGCACTCAAAGTGTTAGGGCTGCTGCCTCATGACCTGCTGGTGGGTTGGGGGGCGCCGTTTCCGGGTCTGGAGCAACTGTTCTTCGGCCCGGTGATGGCGTTCTTGCTCTTGTTGTGCTTTATGAAAACCCGGCGGGCGTTCGTTTTTCCGGTGATTGGAATCCTGCGAGCCCTAGCCTTGGGTTTCGTGTTCCCCGCGAACCTTGAGCATCTCGGCACCGGCATCGCCGGCATCCTCGCCGGTTTTTTCGCCGCCTCTCTGATGCGGAACGCCGCGACCGTGCGGCTTTGCCGATGGCTTCCTTTGCTCGCAGCGCTCTTCAGCGGTCTTTACGCCGCAGGGAACTACATGACTTCAGTCTATTTCGGTCCAGCCGCCCAAACGCGAATTATCCTGCTGTCGCCGGGATATGCTGCCGCTGTCGTGGTCGGTTCCTTGGCGCTTGGCGGACTGCTCGGCACGGTCGCGCTCGTCGCAACGCGGACAGCACCCGCGTTGTCACGAAACGACCCAATGGCAGCTCGATAGCCGAAGCGGCGCTTCTGCCGCGCGATCTTTGACCCTGGCCCCACCGACACCGTCGGCCACCGGGCAAATTTCGATCACGATCTGTCCCAAGGTATTCGGCAGACGTCAGGTCGTTTCACGACTGCTCGCACGCGACTTCACCCACGCTGCGCTTCGGCCCCCGTCACCAGGTCAAGCAGCTCGGTGGTGACCTCTTCCTGCCGTGCCTGCCGGGATTCTCGACGCAATGCCTCCAGCCTTTCCGATGTGTTGTCATGGGCCGACTGCATCGCGGCGCACCGCGCCGCGTTTTCGCTAGCGATCGATTCGACCGCCGCCTCAGTCAGCAGCGCGAAGACGTAATCGGCAATCAAGCGCTCCAACAAACGCGCCGCCGAGATGTTATGAAGCGGAGACTGGCGCGATCGCGACGGCGCAAAGGCCGCAAAATCGACCGGAAATACCCGCCGCCGGTCGATTATCATTTCGCGACCTTGGCTGTGCCGGGCGAACATGACTTCGACCTGCGTAATCTCGCCGCTGGCGATGCCGCGATACAGCTCATCCGTGAGGTGCCGGGTCGTCTCGGCCGCTGCTTCCGGTCGGGTCGCCATCGGATGCGTCCAGGCCGGTGCCAACCCCCGTTCTTCGCCCGCGATGATGCCGCGCGTGCCAAGGACGAAAAGCCGG
>Ga0187784_10000505_pt1 | contig 28596 bp, 24 predicted proteins | sample 1015_SJ02_MP15_2_FD_132964 | JGI IMG/M metagenome (GOLD analysis project Ga0187784, IMG submission 132964) | Tropical peat soil microbial communities from peatlands in Department of Meta, Colombia - 1015_SJ02_MP15_20_MG | ecosystem: Environmental > Terrestrial > Soil > Wetlands > Peat | place... | reverse complement strand
GCTCCACTAGCTCGCTGTGGCCCCTGGCGTGTACCCTGGCACGATTTCCAAGAAAATCCGGCTTCAAAATTGTGGGCTAAGCCGTTGATTTTATTGGCGACCCCGGCAGGATTCGAACCTGCGACCTTCAGCTTAGAAGGCTGTTGCTCTATCCCCTGAGCTACGGGGCCGCGCGAAGCCATCATATATTAAAATCCTCGCCCCGATGCCCGGTAAATCGCCCCGGCGATGACGCCCCCGTCGTGACGACCGGTTATTTTCAGCCGCGCCGGTTTCGACCCCATACGGCTGGTTTTGAATTCGGCAGTAGCCGATTTTGCGCTGCACATTGATTTTAATCAAAGCGCCGATAATGCCTCGGTGTTTCCGTCCCACAAAAGTCAATGGAGATGCTCGATGGCAATGCACAGCGATCGTCATGACCATTGGATGGACGGCAACCTGGACGAACGTTTGTTATTGCTGGCGATAATAGCCATGGTGGCGCTATCACCTTTCCTAGTCTTGTTCTACTGGTGACAACCCCAGCAAAATAGAGCCGCGGTCCCCGCCGGTGCCCGTGATCTCAGATAAGGGAGACTAACGATGGTCAGGAAGCTAGTGGTCATTGTCCCATTCCTTTTCCTTGCGTTGATGGGATCGCCCTCGGTGGCGCAGCAGGGCGCTGCATCGGCGCAACAATATGGCGACTCCGAAGCCAAGGAGTTGTTGAAGCTGATGGACAGGGACCGCAATGGCAAGGTCTCTCGGGCGGAGTTCATGAGATTCATGAGCGCTGAATTTAATCGATTGGACGTCAACAAGGATGGCGAACTGGACGTCAATGAACTAACCCAGCTACGTGTATCACCGAAGCACCCTGGCGGGCGGTAATTCCGTGACCGCGCTGCCGCATCGTCGATGGCGCTGAATATTGTTGGCGGTTTCTGGTTGCTCGCTTCGCCGTCGCCTTCCAACTATACAGCGCTCCCGGGCAATACTGCGACGTTGCCGGCGACGGCGAATTATCTCGCCGTCGGCTGCAGGATGAATCCTAGCGAGGCCTGAGAAGGCCTCGATCTGCAAAGGCTCCGATTTGCAAAGATTTCGATTTGCATGGGAGAATGTGGTGACCAGGGATACCGTGCTGTCGCGCGAATTGAAGGCGCTTCAAGAGGAATTGGCGGCGTCGCGTCGGCAGCATCTATCAGCGCCCGCAGATCCCACATCCGCGAGCGGTAGAACAGCCGCGCCGGCCGGTCAGCCCAAAGATACGCCGGACGAACAGGAGCTCGGCGGCGAGCTTCGCGAGTTCGTCGACGAGATCAAACAATTCGTTGAAGACGCCGAAAAAAACGTGGCCGCGCATCCTATTACGAGCGTGATCGGCGCCATGGTAGTGGGGATATTGATCGGTCGTCTGCTCGGGCGACGCTAGATCATGATGCAATTCAATTGAATCGGGTCATGGTCTAAATTTTTCGTTTGAGCATGATCTGTTCCGACCTTCCTTCGCCCGCCGAAGCGGGCTTCGCGAAGGCGGGAAACCGGATTCCACCCCAGATCATGTCCGGGGCAGGCTTTTTCGGGATCATGCTTTAGGAGTTGTGCCATGATCGATAATCTCGTCCGCGACCTTCGCCTGCTGCAAAAGGCCGATTCCTTGATTGGGCGGATCTGGGTTCACGCCATGGCGCGCCGGTTCGGCCTATATGCATTTGCCGGCCTGATCGCGGTATTCGGGCTCGGGATGACCAATCTGGCGGGTTTCTATGCCCTGCAGCCAGCTTTGGGGTCTGTTTGGGCGGCCGCGCTCATTGCGATCGGCGACTTCGTTGTCGCCGCAATCGTCATGCTGATCGGCAACAGCTTCGAGCCGGGACCCGAGATCGAGCTGGCCTTCGACGTACGCAAGATGGCAATTGAAGCCATTCAGAATGACGCGCGCGATTTAAAGGTCAGCATCGATGCGCTCGGCCAGGAAATTCGACAGACCAAGGACAGTATTGCGGGATTCGTGCACAACCCGTTGGATGCCGCCACCCATAAAGTTCTCGTCCCTGCTGCTCTATCGATCATAAAAGGACTGCGCTCGAAGAAGGATCAAGCCTGAGCCCCAAAGCGGCGGCGGCTCTTGTAAGGCTGTTAATTGCTTGCCTGTCCGATTGTTCTGAACCCATTGGGCGTTGCCGGCGACCAAGCACGTAGGCCCGGCCGGGCCAGCGCGTGCGGGAGTTGCGATCGATTGGGTTTCGGTTATTCGGCCACGACCTCGACACGATTTTTGCCTCAAATTTCGGGGTGGGCCAGAATTAGGCCCCCTGGGAGGATTTCACCGATGTGTTCCTATTTCCGCGCCGGGCTATTGGCTGCGGCTGCAGCCCTTTGCCTTGCCATTGCGACGTTTACCGCGAGCGCCGCCGACAAGGCCTTTACCAACGGCGATCTCGCCAATAGCGCGATCGAGCTCGAGGCCCAGATCAAGTCCGACGCCGGTTTGGCGACCAAGCCCGTGGATCAACTGCGGCGCGACGCCGATGCCGCGTTTTCGCACAACGATTTTCGCGGCGGCATGGCGATTCTCGGCCAGATCGTCGCGGCAGTGCCGGGCGAGGCTTCGACTTGGCTGCGCCTGGCGCGCACCATCCAGCAAATCCGCCCCGCCGACGACCGCGAGCGCGCGATGCTGCTCGACCGCGCCTCGACGGCTGCTTACATCGCCTACCAGCGCACGACCGATCGGAACACCGAGGCCGACAGTCTTGCGCTTCTCGGCACGCTTTTGAGCCAGCGCCAGCAATGGCGGCCGGCGCTCGATGCTTTGCGGCTGTCGCTCGAAAGCCGCGAGAGCGCCGACGTGCGCGGCCAATACGAGCGGTTGCGCGACCAATACGGCTTCCGCGTGCTCGATTACACGATCGACGCCGATACTGCCTCGCCGCGGGCCTGCTTTCAATTCTCCGAAGATATTCCCGCGCGCACCGACTTCTCGCCGTTCGTCGCGCTTGCCGGCACCGACAAGGCGGCGCTGTCGGTCGCCGAGAAACAGCTTTGCGTCGAAGGTCTGCAGCACGGCAAACAATATAATTTGACGTTACGCGCCGGCCTGCCGTCGGTGGTGCACGAGACGCTGTCGAAGTCGGCCGTTTTCGCGATCTATGTGCGCGATAGGAAACCGTTCGTGCGGTTCTCGACCTCGGCCTATGTGCTGCCGCGCACCGGCCAGCGGGGCATTCCGGTCATCAGCGTCAATACCCGCGCCGTCGCCGTCGAAATCTACCGCATCAGCGACCGCAATCTCATCGATACGATCGCTGGCACGGGCTACATGCGCGGCGACTTCCAGCAAAGCCTCGACCGCTCCGATCTCGAGCGGCTCGAAAAATCGCGCGGCGTCGCAGTGTGGAAGGGCGACCTCGCCGTCGATGCCGGAGCGCTCAACGCCCAGCCGCTTAATGTCGAGATCACAACCGCATTTCCGGTCGACCAGGCGGTGGGCGATCTCAAGCCCGGCGTCTATGTCATGGTGGCGCAGCCGCAGGAACTGAAAAACCTCGACAACGATTACGATGCGCTGGCGACCCAGTGGTTCATCGTTTCCGATCTCGGACTCACCGCGTTTTCCGCCAATGACGGCATCCACGTTTTCGTCAGCTCGTTGGCGTCGGCCGACGCCAAGAACGGCATCGAGCTGCGCTTGGTCTCGCGCGGCAACGAGGTTTTGGCGACGCGCCGCACCGACGCCTCAGGTCAGGCGCTGTTCGAAGCGGGGCTCGCGAACGGGGAGGGCGGTTCGGCTCCCGCGCTGTTGGCCGCGGCCGATCCGCAAAGCGATTATGCCTTCCTCGATCTGCGCGCGCCGGCCTTCGATCTGACCGATCGCGGTGTTGCCGGCCGGCCGGCGCCGAACGGCCTCGATGTCTTCGTCTATGCCGAACGCGGCGTCTATCGTTCCGGCGAGACGGTCTATCTCACCGCGCTTTTGCGCGATGCGAAAGGCTCAGCCGCGTTCAATGTGCCGCTGACATTCGTCGTCGAACGGCCCGACGGCGTCGAATTCAAGCGCGCACTGATCCAGGACCAGGGTTTGGGCGGTCACATGCTGACGATGCCGATCAATGCCGCGGCGCCCACTGGCACCTGGCACGTGCGCGCCTTCACCGATCCGAAGCGTGCCGCGGTCGGCGAAACCACCTTTCTGGTCGAGGATTACGTGCCCGACCGGATCGAGTTCGACCTGAATTCGGCGGCCCACAGCATTTCGCAAAGCGCTCCTGCGGAGCTCACGATCGCCGGCCGCTTTCTTTACGGCGCGCCGGCCGCGAACCTCGATCTCGACGGCGACGTGACGATTGCGCCGGCGAAACAGCGGATCGGATTTGCCGGCTACGAGTTCGGGCTTGCCGACGAGGAGGTCGATCCGTCCCGCCAGTCGCTTGACGACCTGCCGTCGACCGACGCTGCCGGCAACGCGAAGTTTTCCGTCGCTCTCGACAAGCCGCCGTCGAGCACGCGTCCGCTCGAAGCGCAGATCGCGGTGCGCATGGCCGAGCCCGGCGGCCGCGCGGTCGAGCACAAGATCACTTTGCCGGTGATGCCCTCCGGCAACATGATCGGAGTCAAGCCGTTGTTTTCCGGCCATTCGCTCGCCGACGGCGCCAGCGCCAATTTCGACGTCATCGTCGCCGCGCCCGACGGAACCGGTGTTGCCCAACGCGGCCTGCGCTACGAGCTGCTGCGGATCGATACGCATTATCAATATTACAAGCGCGACGGCGCCTGGAATTTCGAGCCGGTCAAGGCGACGACGCGGGTCGCCGACGGCACGATCGACACCTCGCTCGACAAAGCCGGGCGGATTTCGCTACCGGTGAATTTCGGCCGCTACCGGCTCGACGTCTCGACCTCGGAGCCGAACGGTCCGGAGACTTCGGTGGACTTCGATGCCGGGTGGTACGTGGACGCTAACGCCGATACGCCCGACATGCTCGAAATTGCGCTCGACAAGGCGGAATACCGTCCTGGCGACACGATGACGGTTGCCGTCACCGCGCGCAGCGCCGGCCGCGTCACGCTCAACGTGATCGGTGACAAGCTGTTCGCGAGCCAAACCGCTGACGTCAACGAAGGCGTCGCGCAATTGAGAATGCCGGTCGGCCGCGACTGGGGTTCCGGCGCCTATGTCGTCGCCACCTTACGCCGGCCGCTCGACGCGCCGGCGCAGCACATGCCGGGCCGCGCCATCGGCGTGCAATGGTTTTCCATCGATCGCGCCGCGAGGACGCTCACCGTCGATCTGAATACGCCGGCGCTGTTGCGGCCGGGTTCGGGCTTGCACGTTGCGGTCAAGGTCGAAGGGCTCCTTGGTGGTGAAGAGGCGCGGCTCGTGGTTGCGGCCGTCGATGTCGGCATTCTCAATCTGACGAATTACAAACCGCCGGCGCCCGACGATTACTATCTCGGCCAGCGCGCGCTCTCGGCCGACATCCGCGATCTCTATGGCGATCTGATCGACGGCATGGCGGGCACACGTGGTGAGATTCGCAGCGGCGGTGACGAAAGCGCGCAATTGCAAGGCAGTCCGCCCAGCGGACCGCCGCTCGCGCTCTATTCCGGCCTCGTTAGCGTCGGCAAGGACGGCAGCGCCGAGGTCGCTTTCGATGTACCGGATTTTTCCGGAACAATCCGCGTCATGGCGGTAGCGTGGAGCAAGGACAAAGTCGGCCATGCCACGGCCGACGTCACCGTGCGCGATCCGGTGGTGCTGACCGCGACGCTGCCGCGCTTCCTGTTGCCCGGCGACCGTTCGACCGTTCATGTCGATCTCGACAATGTTGAAGGCCAGGCGGGTGACTACACCATCGCCCTGTCGAGTACCGACGCCATCATCGCCGGCGCCGGCACGCGGCAAACTCTCACGCTGCGCACCAAGGAGCGTGGCGCCGTGAATGTTCCGATCACGGCCAATGCCGCGGGCAGCGGCACCGTCAAGGTCGCCGTCAACGGGCCATCGGGTTTCGCGCTGGAACGAAGTTTTGTGCTCGCGGTGCGGCCGCCGGCGCAAATCCTCGCACGCCGCACCGTGAAGCCGCTCGCCAAGGGCGAAAGTCTTACGCTATCGCGCGATATGTTCGCCGATCTCGTTGCTGGCACTGGCGCCGTGGCGATCTCGGTCGGCGCCTCGACCGCGCTCGAGGCGGCGAGCCTCCTCGCCGCGCTCGACCGCTATCCATACCGCTGCTCGGAGCAGATTACGAGCCGCGCTTTGCCGCTCCTGTATGTCCGCGATCTCGCGGGCGCGGCGCCAAGCACGACCAATGTCACTAACGATGCCGACACCGATCAGCGCATCCGTGATACCATCGATGCGCTGTTGACGCGGCAGGGCGGCAACGGTTCGTTCGGCCTGTGGAGTGCGGGCGGCGACGATGTCTGGCTTGACTCCTACGTCACCGATTTCCTCGGCCGCGCGCGTGAGCGTAAATTCGCCGTGCCCGAGGCCGCGTTCAAGCTCGCGCTCGGCCGCTTGCGTAATGCGGTCGCCGATCTCACCGACGCAGGCAGGAACGGCGGCACGGATCTCGCCTATGCGCTCTATGTGCTGGCGCGCAACGGCTTAGCTCCGATCGGCGATCTGCGCTATCTCGCCGACGCCAAGCTCGATGCGCTGGCAACGCCGATCGCCAAGGCCCAGCTCGCCGCAGCGCTTGCCATGGTCGGCGACCGCGTCCGCGCCGAGCGCGTTTATGCGGCGGCGCTCGCGGCCGTCGGCGCGCACCCGCAAGGCGATCTCGCCAGCCGCGAGGATTACGGCTCGACGTTGCGCGACGCCGCGGCGCTGGTCACGCTCGCCTCCGAGGGCGGCGCCAGCAGCGCGACCGTGCAGGCCGCCGTGGCGCGGGTCGAAGCCGCGCGCGCATCCTTGCGGCCGACCTCGACGCAGGAGGATGCCTGGCTTCTGCTCGCGGCGAGCGCCATGTCCAAGAGCGCCGGCGCTGTGTCGCTCGACGTTAACGGCGAAGCAATCAAGCAACCGCTCTATCGTACGATACGCGCCGCCGGCTTGAACGAGCCGCTGCGCGTGACCAATACCGGAGACGACGCGGTCAAAGCGGTGGTGACGGTTACCGGCGCACCGCTCACACCGGAGCCGGCGGCGCAGAACGGCTTTGGGATCGAGCGGCAAAACTACACGCTCGACGGCGATCCGGTCGATACGGCGCAGGTCAAGCAGAATGCGCGCGTTGTCGTCGTGCTGAAAATCACCGAGGCACAGCCGCAATTCGGCCGCGTCATCGTCGCCGACTATCTGCCGGCGGGGTTCGAAATCGATAACCCGCATTTGGTCTCGTCCGGCGATACCGGCGCGCTGCCGTGGTTCACCGACGCCGCGGAGCCGGTCAATACCGAGTTCCGCGACGACCGCTTCAACGCCGCCTTCGAGCGCAAGAGCGGCGATCCCGCGGTGTTCAGTGTGGCCTACATCGTGCGTGCGGTCGCGCCGGGCAAATATGTGCGGCCGCAAGCGAGCGTCGAAGATATGTACCGGCCCGAACGCTTCGGCCGCACCGGGAGCGAAACCGTCGAAGTTTTGGCGGGGAAATGAGCGTGCGGCGTCATTGCGAGGAGGGAAGCGACGAAGCAATCCAGAAGCTGCGCCGCCGCCCGGATTGCTTCGCTTCGCTCGCAATAACGCGAGCTCGCGTCGCCATCCTTGCCGTGTCGTTCGCCTGTATTGCGATGCTTGCTGTTGCTGAATCGTGGATCCTTTCGCTCGGTCCGGCACCGCTCGGCAACGACCTCGAGTTCTCGAAACAAGTGCTCGATCGCAATGGCCGGCTGTTGCGCGCCTATGCCGTCAGCGACGGCCGCTGGCGGCTGCCGGCGACCGTCGCCGACGTCGATCCGCGCTTCTTTGATGTTCTCGTCGCTTATGAAGACAGGCGCTTTCGCGCCCATTACGGCGTCGATCCGCTGGCGCTCGCGCGCGCCGCACTGCAACTCGCAACCAGCGGCCGCATCCGCTCCGGCGGCTCGACGCTCACCATGCAAGTGGCGCGGCTGTTGGAACCGCGCAGCGCGCGCTCGCTTGCGGCAAAGCTTCGCCAAATCGTGCGTGCAGCCGAGATCGAGCGCGTATTGACCAAGGACGAGGTGCTTTCACTCTATCTCAGCCTGGCGCCCTACGGCGGTAATATCGAGGGCATTCGCGCGGCGTCGCTGTGCTACTTCGGTAAGGAACCACGGCACCTGACGCTCGCCGAGGCGGCGCTGCTGGTCGCCTTGCCGCAAGCGCCAGAACTGCGGCGCCCGGACCGCTCGGCCGAAACTGCGCGCGCGGCGCGAAACCGCGTGCTCGACCGTTTCGCCGCGACCGGCATGGTACCGGCCGACGAGATTGCGCTCGCCAAAGCCGAGCCGGTGCCGTCCGCGCGCCATCGGATGCCGTTGCTCGCGCCGCACGCCGCCGATGAGGCGATTGCGCAAGCTCCGGCCGAGCGCGAAGTTCGGCTCACCATCGATGCCGCGCTGCAGTATAATTTGGAAGAACTCGCCAACGAGCGCGAGCGCATGCTTGCGGCGACGCTTGGTCCCGATGTCTCGCTTGCTATTCTCGTCGTCGATAATGCGACGGGCGAGGTGCTGGCGCATGTCGGCTCGCCGGCCTATTTCGACGAGCACCGCGCCGGCCAAATCGATATGACGCAGGCGCTGCGTTCGCCGGGATCGACGCTGAAACCCTTCATCTATGGGCTTGGTTTCGAGGACGGCTTTATCCATCCCGAGACTTTGATCGAAGATCGGCCAGTGAGCTACGGCGCCTACGCGCCGAAGGATTTCGATTTCAGCTTCAAAGGCACGGTCACGGTCCGCGAAGCGCTGCAGTTCTCGCTCAACGTGCCGGCGGTCGCCGTGCTCGATAGAATTGGCGTAAGCCGCCTTGCTGCACGCCTGACCCAGGCCGGCGCTGCGCTGACATTGCCGGAAGACGCAGCGCCAGGTCTTGCCATCGGGCTGGGCGGACTAGGGATAAAACTCGCCGACCTGACGATGCTCTATGCCGGGATTGCGCGTCTTGGCGCAGCCTTGCCGCTCGACGAGCGCTTGGGGGCATCGGCGGCGCCGCCGCGGCGGCTGATGGAAGCCGTTGCCGCATGGTACGTGAGCAATGTGCTGTTGGGCTCGCCGCCGCCCGAAAACGCTGCCGCCGGCCGCATCGCATTCAAAACCGGCACCAGTTACGGCTACCGCGACGCCTGGTCGATCGGCTTCGACGGCAAGCACACGGTCGGCGTCTGGGTCGGACGTCCCGATGGGGCACCGGTGCCTGGCCTGGTCGGCCGCAGCGTAGCGGCGCCGATCCTGTTCGATGCCTTTGCCCGTCTCGGTTCGCCCGTTGCACAATTGCCGCGCCCGCCGGCGGGTGTGCTGGTCACCTCGAATGCCAAATTGCCGCCGCCGCTGCGGCGGTTTGCCCCCGGGCGGCTCGCCGGCGAAACCGCCCGGCCGGTGCTACGTATCCTTTTTCCGCCCGATGGCGCCCAGCTCGATCTGTCGGGGCCGGCCGGTCGGCCGGACCGGGTGACGCTGAAGGTCGCGGGCGCCGTCGCGCCGCTGACCGTTTTGGTCAACGGCATTCCGGCGCCGGATGAGGGGCGGGGGAGCCTGTTCTTTGATCCTGACGGTCCAGGCTTTTCCCGGGTCACGGTAGTGGACGCCGCGGGAGGCACCGCCAGTATTGTCGTGCGGGTGGTCGGCGACGGCACATCGGCAGCGCTGCCTGCCCTATCGCCCGCGCCAGGGATCGCGCATTAAGCCGGCGAAAATGTATGGCGCGGTTTATGCCGCGGTGAATGACGCGGTCCGGTCCTTCCCCGGCAGAGCGGATTTTACTATTGTCGGCGAACATTTACGGGCATGAAGCCGAGAGTCAGGCTGCGGTTTTCGGACAAGTTAATGTGCCAACGACTCGTGCACCAACGATAAGTCCGATGCGACAATGAGCACGACCAGCAGCTGGGCGTCGCAATCCAACTGGCCTGCTAAGGGCCTTGCCGCACTTTTCGATTATGCCGCGGGCTCGAACCGGCGGGCGCCGGCTGTGCTCATCGTTTTGTCGCTGCTCGCGTTCCTGCCCGGCTTTTTTCAGATTCCGCCGGTCGATCGCGACGAGGCCTATTTCGCCCAAGCCACCAAACAGATGATCGAAACCGGCGATTATGTCGACATCCGCTATCAGGACGATGTGCGCTACCGCAAACCGGTCGGCATCTATTGGCTGCAAGCGGCGGTGGTGAAAATGGCGGGTGCGCTCGGCCTGCCCAATGCGCGCACCACCATCTGGCTTTACCGCGTGCCGTCGCTGATCGGGGCGATCGGGGCCGTGCTCGCGACCTACTGGTGCGCACTCGCCTTCGTCAGCCGGCGCGGCGCGGTGCTGACCGGATTGATGATGTTGTCCTCGACGCTGCTCGGCGTCGAAGCGCGTCTGGCCAAGACCGATGCCGTGCTGCTTTGCACCGTGGTTGCCGCCATGAGCGTGTTGGCGCGGGTCTATCTGTCGCCGCGCCGCGGCGACGGCTTGCGCGCCGCGCCGCACGCCGGTTTAGTATCGCTGGCGGTGTTTTGGACCGCGCTCGCCATCGGTATTCTCGTCAAGGGACCACTCATTCTCATGGTCGTCGGGCTCGCCGCGGCGACCGTATCGATCATCGATCGCTCGGCGCGCTGGCTGTTGGCGCTGCGCCCGCTTGCCGGCACGGCGTGGCTGTTTCTCCTGGTCTTGCCTTGGTTCATCGCGATCTACGTTCGCGTCGGCAAGCAATTTTTGGTCGCGTCGGTCGGCGAGGACATGGTCGCCAAAGTGGCGAGTTCGCAGCAAGCCCATGGCGCGCCGCCGGGTCTCTATGTGCTGCTGTTTTTTGCCACCTTCTTCCCGGCTTCGATGCTGGCAGGGCTGGCGGTGCCGGCGGTTTGGGCGGTGCGCCGCGAACCCGCCGCTCGTTTCCTGCTGGCCTGGCTGGTGCCGTCGTGGATCGTGTTCGAATTGGTGGTGACCAAATTGCCGCATTATGTGCTGCCGCTCTATCCGGCGATTGCCATTCTTATCGCCGGTGCCGTTGAATCGAAGGTGCTGTCGCAGCGGATCTGGCTGGTGCGCGGGGTGATGTGGTGGTTCCTCGTCCCGATCATGGTCAGCATCATCGCGGTGATCGGCGCGGTCATTATCGACCGCGATCTCGCGCTGTTGGCCTGGCCGTTTTTCGCCGCAGCGATCGTCTGCGGCTTGTTTGCGTGGCAGCTCTACGATGAGGACGGCGCCGAGCGCGCCTTCATGCGCGCTACGGCGGCGGCGATCTTGATGGCGATCGGGATCTACGCCGTGATCGTGCCTTCGCTCGAACCGGCCTTTCCCAGCGTTGCGCTCGCGCAAGTGCTTCGCGACGCCGATTGCGAGCATCCGGTCGCCGCCAGCGTCGGCTACGAAGAGCCCAGTCTGGTGTTTCTCGCCGGCACCACAACGCGCTTCACCGATGCGGCGGGCGCGGCCGATTTCCTGACGGAAGGCAGCTGCCGCTTTGCCTTCGTCGACGCGCGGGCGGAGCGCGCGTTCGCGCTGCGCGCCGAGGCGATCGGGCTGCGTTACGACCGCGGACCGCGCATCGACGGCTACAACATCAGCATCGGCCGGCCAATCAGCATTGCGGTGTTCCAATCGGCGGGCGCACCGTGAATGGGCCGAAGGCGCCGTCCGATCAGATGAATTCGCTAGAGCGCAAGCGGCAAGCCGCGGCGGCATCCGAGTTGGGATTGGCGCTGGTAAAAAACGCGCTGAAAAATCTCGAGCGATGGAGCCGCGTTATCGCGCCGGCGCCGCCGGCAAGCGCGCTGCAGCCGCATTTGCCTGCCGTCGCCGCGAGCATTGCCACGCTCTATGTTGTCATAGCTTCGATGTTTTTCTTGGATACCGCAGCGAGCGACTGGGCCCGCCACCTGCCGCAATGGGTCAGGGATGCGTTCGAGGAAATCACCAATTTTGGCCTGTCCGGCTGGTTTCTGTTTCCGTTCGGCTTCATTCTGCTTGGTCTCGCCGCGGTGCTATCGCCGATCTTGCCGCGGCTTGCGCAGAGTGTGCTGATGGCGCTCGCCGCCCGCTTCGGTTTTTTGTTTTTGGCGATCGGCGTGCCGGGCCTGTTCGTCACCATCGTCAAGCGCATGATCGGCCGGGCACGCCCCTATGTCGGCGGCCACGACGATCCGTTCGCCTATATGCCGTTCGCCTGGCGGCCTGAATACGCCTCGATGCCATCGGGCCATGCCACGACATCGGTAGCAGCCGCGATCGCGATTGGCGCGATCTGGCCGCGCACGCGCTGGGTCATGTGGCTTTATGCGCTCACGATCATGCTCAGCCGTGTCGTTGTTCTCGCCCATCATTCGAGCGACGTCATTGCCGGCGCGCTGGTCGGCGCCACCGGAGCCTTCCTGGTGCGGCGCTGGTTTGCGGCGCGGCGGCTGGTGTTTTGCCCGCGGGACTTGCGGGCCTATCCGGGGCCGTCGCTGCGGCGGATCAAGGCCGCGGTCCGCGACGTCCGCACCTCATTCCGGGACGCGGGCAACGCCCGCGGGCCCGGAATCCATGACCGCAGAAAGTGAGATTTCCGAAAATTCGTTGTTGCTTGAAACCCGGTGGTTATGGATTCCGGGCTCCTCGCTTCGCTCGGCCCCGGAATGACGGGGGCCGCATTGAACCGGACCGAGATGCGCTTTAGAAGCTTGCGCCATGGTGCCAAGCAACGGGCGTGATGGCGCTCCCGCAATATCCGTGGTCGTGCCGGTGCGCAACGAAGCCGGCAATATCACCCCGCTGGTCGCGGAGATCGCCGCGGCCTTGCGCGGCCATTCCTTCGAAATCGTCTATGTTAATGACGGATCGAGCGATGCGACCGAACGGGAATTGCGCGGCTTGATGGCGCTGCACCCGTGGCTGCGGCAGATCCGGCACGAAAAATCCTGCGGCCAGTCGGCGGCGGTGCGCACCGGAGTCGCGATGGCGCAAGCGCCGATCGTGGTGACGCTCGACGGCGACGGCCAGAACGATCCGGCCTTCATCCCGGCGCTCGTCGCCGCGCTCGAGGCCGGCGCGCCGCGGCTTGGTCTCGTCGCCGGCCAGCGCACCGGACGCAAGGCGACGGGATTCAAGAAATTGCAATCGCGCATCGCCAATGGCGTTCGCAGCGCCGTGCTCAAAGACGGCACACGCGATACCGGATGCGGGCTCAAAGTGTTCCGCCGCGACCTGTTCCTCTCGCTGCCGTATTTCGACGGGCTGCACCGCTTTCTGCCGGCGCTGGTTCGCCGCGAGGGTTTTACCATCGGCTATGTCGACGTGGTCGATCGGCCGCGCCGCCATGGCATATCAAATTACGGTTTTTTCGACCGGCTGTGGGTCGGCATTCTCGATCTTGCCGGCGTCTGGTGGCTCATTCGGCGCCGAAAGCGCGTTCCGCAAGCGCAGGAGATAACCCTTGCTCATTGATATGTCGCACGCGGTCGGGAACTATCTGGTCGACGTGTTCTTCACCAGGCTCGATTGGTGGGTGCTGGTGGGCGTCATTGCCCAGGGCCTCTTCACCATGCGCTTTGTGGTGCAGTGGATCGCGAGCGAACGCGCCGGCAAGAGCGTCATTCCGCTGGCGTTCTGGATTTTTTCGATCTTCGGCGGCGTGCTGCTTCTGGTCTATGCGCTCTACCGCAAGGATGCGGTGTTCATCGCCGGCCAGGCATTCGGCGTGTTTGTGTATTTGCGCAATCTTTATTTCGTGCTGCGCGAACGGGCGGCGCCGTCCACCGCGTGAGCGTGTAGCATTACCGCTGCGTTCGCACCTGCAGCGGCCGTGGTTGCAGTTATCGTCGCGCGGAGATATGCTACTTCAGGTAGCAATTTTCTACCTGTCGCATTGCGCAGGCGGAAGCCTGGACGAGCGATACTGGCCTTGCGCACACTATGTTTTTGGCTGCGCTCGGATCGCAACAGCGTCTTGATGAGGGAGCGACGCCATGAAACGCGCCATGAAACGCTTCGATCCGAAAGTGCTGCGTGGATACGCAGCCACGGCCGTGATCCTCCTTGCCGTGCTGACGTGGCCGTCCGACGGATGGTCGAAAACGAGCAGACATGGGTGTGATGTCAATCCATTCGTCGTCCGCCTGTTGAATAACTGGGCTGCAAAGCTAGCAGCATCGACGCCGGAAAAACCGGGGTCGATTGTAGGGACTTACGCGCCCGATAAGCCCGGGCCGCTCGCGGTCCTGCTGCCGACCTGTGCGAACGGGCCCTCGATCGGCCATGCTGCGATCGAGGAATATTTTGTTGAACACTTCCTCGCGAACAAACCGGTCGTAGTAGGGGGGTTCGTCGACCCAACCATCGGCGGCGACTGCAACGTCGCCTTTGCCAGCGGGCTCTACACCTTCCAACTGAACGGCGGCACACCGAAGGAGCGGCTGCTGCGGGCCCGCTACACCTATATTTTTCGGCGCGGGCTGATCACACAACACCATTCCTCGCTGGAACCGGACACACCGGCGAACACGTGCAAGCCGCCGCAGGAGTGAGGCGGCGTCTCGAATCAACCCTACGCACTACGCGCCCGCCGCCGCGGCGGCCAGCGCCGCAAATCCGCGCTCGAGATCGGCGATGAGGTCTTCTACCGCTTCAAGCCCGATATGAAAGCGCACCGTCGGGCCGCCCGGGGCCCAGCGCGTCGCGGTGCGGACCGGTGCGCAATCGAACGGAATGGCGAGGCTCTCGTAGCCGCCCCAGGAGGCGCCGATGCCGAACAGTTCGAGCGTATCGAGGAAGGCATAGACCGCCTGCTGCGGCACCGGTTTGAGCACCATGCTGAACAGTCCCGAGGCGCCGGTAAAATCCCGCTGCCAAATGGCATGGCCCGGATGGCTCGGCAGCGCCGGATGCAGCAGGCACAACACTTCCGGCCGTTGTTCGAGCCAGCGCGCCACCGCAAGTCCCGATTCATAATGCCGGTCAAGCCGCACCCCGAGCGTGCGCAAGCCGCGCAGGCCGAGATAGACGTCGTCGGGCCCTTCGCACAGGCCGGTCAGGCGCACGGTATTCTTCAGCGCGGCGACAGTCGCCGCATTGGCGGAGACCGTGCCGAGCATGACGTCGGAATGGCCGCCGATATATTTGGTACCGGCCTGGATCGCGAGATCGACGCCGTGGTCGAGCGGACCGAAATAGAGCGGGGTCGCCCAGGTGTTGTCCATCAGCACCAGCACGCCCTTGGAATGCGCGCCTTTGTCATGCGCGGCTTTGGCGATGGCGCTTACGTCCTGCATCTCGAAGCTCAGCGAGCCCGGCGATTCGAGATAGACGAGCCGCGTGTTCGGCCGCAACAGCTCGGCGATCGCCGAGCCGATGACCGGATCGTAATAGGTGGTGGCGACGCCGAGCCGCGTCAAAACCTGCTCGCAAAAACTGCGCGTCGGGCCATAGGCGCTGTCGGTGACGAGGATATGATCGCCGGCATGCACGACCGACAGCAATGCCGCCGAGATCGCCGCCAACCCCGAAGGCAACAGCGCGACGCCCGCGCATTGCGGCCCTTCAAGCTCCTGCAAGGCGAGTTCGAGCGCCTCGGTTGTCGGCGTGCCGCGGCGGCCATATTGGTAGCGGGCGCGGTGCGCGAGAAAATCCTCGGCGTTCGGATAAAGCACCGTCGAGGCGTGATAAACCGGCGGGTTGACAAAGCCGTGATAGGCGGCGGGATCGCGCCCGGCCGTGACCAGTTTTGTCGCCGCGCGCCGCGCCCGCGGCGGCGTGTCATTGCTTTTGTCGTTCATTTCGCGTGTCCCGTTTGCCTCGCCATCGGGCCGAATATATGCCCGCTCGCCCCCATGACCTCGGCATAGCACGCTCAACCCCTTGACCTCAAAGCGCGATCGTTCTCAGATGCACGCCGATAGGCAACAAGCCTAAGCGCGCCTCATTGCGGGGCTTTAGCGCGCGTCTCCTGCTGAAAGGGCTGGTCATGAAACGTTTTGCTACGGCATTGGCCATTGCAATGGGATTGGCAATGCTGCTTGCGCTCGGTACGCAAGCGGCCGTCGCGCAGACGCTCAAGGCGGTCCAGGACCGCGGCCAGCTCGTTTGCGGCGCCAATGGCACGCTGGCCGGCTTCGGCATGCCCGATCCGCAAGGCAATTGGGTCGGCTTCGACGTCGATTTCTGCCGCGCCATTGCGGCGGCGATTTTCAACGATCCGACCAAGGTCAAATTTGTGCCCCTGACGCCGGCCGATCGCTTTACCGCGCTGCAATCGGGCGAGGTCGACGTATTGTCGCGCAACACCACCTGGACGATGTCGCGCGACACCTCGCTTGGCATCGATTTTGCCGCCGTCAATTTTTACGACGGCCAGGGTTTTATGGTGCGCAAAGCGCTGAAAGTGAACTCCGCCTTGGAGCTTAACGACGCCGCCGTTTGCGTGCAGCAAGGCACCACGACCGAACTCAATCTTGCGGATTATTTCCGCGCCAACAACATGACGCTCAAAACCGTGACTTTCGCGACGGCGGATGAAGCGGTCAAGGCCTACGACAGCAGCCGTTGCGACGCCTATACCACGGATTCGTCGGGGCTGTACGGCGAACGGCTGCGGCTCACTGATCCGAGCGCGCATATTGTGCTGCCGGAAATCATTTCCAAGGAGCCGTTGAGCCCGGCGGTGCGCCAGGGCGATGATAGTTGGGAAGACCTCGTACGCTGGGTCCATCATGCCATGCTCAACGCCGAGGAACTCGGCGTCAACCAAAAGAACGTCGACACTATGTTGACGTCCAACGCGCCGGATATCCGCCGCCTGCTCGGCGTCGAGGGTCAGTTTGGTCAGTCGTTGGGACTGACCAATGATTGGGCCTATCGCATCATCAAGGCCGTCGGCAATTACGGCGAAAGCTTTGAGCGCAATGTCGGCCAGGGCTCGCCGCTGAAAATCGCGCGTGGTCTCAATGCGCTGTGGACCAAAGGCGGCTTGCAATACGGGCTGCCGGTTCGCTGAGCACCGTGCACGCCCGCTTTTGCCGCCGCGGGCCTGGCTATGGCTGAAACCGTCAGACCTTCGTCGCACCAGGCGCGGCGGTTCGGCAATATCGTGCTGCAAGTCGCGCTGGTCGTCGGCGTCGGCGGGCTGGCTTACGCTGCGATCGTCAACGCGGCGCAAAATCTGGCGCATGCCCACATCGCATCGGGTTTCGGCTTCTGGAACAATACCGCGGGCTTCGATATCAGCCAGACGTTGATTTATTATTCGTCAAGCACTTCGACGTTCGGCCGCGCCTTCTGGGTCGGGCTTCTCAACACGCTTCTGGTCGCAGGGCTGGGCGTCGTGCTGGCGACCGTGCTCGGTTTCATCATCGGTCTCGCCCGGCTGTCGCGCAATTGGCTGGTCGCGCGACTGGCGGGCCTCTATGTCGAGCTGATCCGCAACGTGCCGCTGCTGCTGCAGCTCCTGTTCTGGTACAACGCCGTGCTCAAAGCGCTGCCCGAATTACGCGGCAGCGTTGCGTTGCCCGGCGGCGGGTTTCTCAACAATCGCGGGCTGTTCTTGCCGCGGCCGGAGTTTGCCCAAAACTTCCGCGACGTACTAATCGCGCTGCTGTTCGGGGTCGCGGCCACGATCGTCTTGCGGCTCTGGGCGCGCCGCCGCCAGCAGCGGACCGGCGCGTCGGTGCGTATTGCATGGTTCGGATTTGGTCTGATCGTTGTTCTGCCGCTCGTTGTGTTCGTGCTCGCGGGCGTTCCGCTGTCGTTCAGTTTTCCGGAACTGGGCCGTTTCAACGTCATGGGCGGCGTCGAAATACTTCCCGAATTCGCCGCGCTGCTTGTTGCGCTTACGGTCTATACCGCAGCCTTCATCGCCGAGGTGGTGCGCGCCGGCGTGCTTGCCGTGCCGCACGGCCAGACCGAGGCGGCGCAGGCGCTGGGTTTGCGGCCGCGCACGACGCTTCGGCTGATCGTCGTGCCGCAGGCGATGCGGGTCATCGTGCCGCCCTTGACCAGCCAATATCTCAATTTGATCAAGAACTCCTCGCTGGCCGTCGCCATCGGCTATCCCGATCTGGTCCAGGTCTTTGCCGGCAGCGTGCTCAACATCACGGGGCAAGCGGTCGAAGTCATCGCTATCACCATGGCGGTCTATCTCGCCATCAGTCTTGTCACCTCGCTGCTCATGAACCTTTATGGGCACGCGGTCGCCGTCGTGGAGCGCTGACGACGATGGCCGCGATCGCCGATAGCTTTTATCTGCGCAGGGCGCCGGCGGAACGGCTGCCGCCGCCGGCGGCGCGCGCCGGCGCTATCGGCTGGCTGCGGGCCAATCTGTTTGCTTCGCCCGGCAACACCGTGCTGACACTGGGCTGCGTGATTGTCATGGCCTGGGCGGTGCCGCAATTGCTGCGGTTTTTCGTGCTCAATGCGGTATGGTCGGGGGCTGATCGCGAGGCTTGCCTGGCTTCGCCGGCAAATCCGGCTCCCGGCGCCTGCTGGGCCTTCGTGCGCGTCTGGGTATCCTATTTCATCTACGGCTTCTATCCGATCGGCGGGCGCTGGCGGGTGGATCTGTTCTTCGTGGCGCTGGCGTTCGGCATCGCCTGGCTGGCGCGGCTTGCGGCGCCGCGCCGCGACATCGGCGCATTCTATTTCTTCATCGTGCTGCCGATTGTGTCCTTTGTCCTCCTCAGCGGCGCGCCGCTCATCGAACTAATGCAGGTTCCGACCTCGCTATGGGGCGGTATACTCGTGACCATAGTCGTCGCGACGGTCGGCATCGTGGTTTCCTTGCCGCTCGGTATTCTGCTGGCGCTCGGGCGCCGCTCCGATATTCCGGTGGTAAAACTGCTCTCGGTGACCTTCATCGAATTCGTCCGCGGCGTGCCGCTGATCACCGTTCTGTTCATGGCGAGCGTCATGCTGCCGCTGTTCGTGCCCGAGCGATTTGCGCCGGATAAGCTGATGCGGGCGCTGATCGGCGTGGCGCTGTTCGCGTCCGCCTATATGGCGGAAGTGGTGCGGGGCGGGCTCGCGGCGGTCCCGCGCGGCCAATACGAGGCGGCGCAGGCGCTGGGGCTGTCCTATTGGCGCATGATGGTGCTGGTCATCCTGCCGCAGGCGTTACGGGTGACGCTGCCGAATATCGTCAACACTTTCATCGCACTGTTCAAGGACACGACGCTGGTTTTTATCGTCGGCATTTTCGATTTCCTGCGCACCATCGAGGCGGCACGCCTCGATCCGCACTGGGCCACGCCGGTCACCAGCGTCAGCGGTTATGCCTTCGCCGCCGTGTTCTATTTTGTGTGCTGCTACGGCATGTCGCGCTACGCGCGCCGTATCGAGATGCGCCTGGCGCAGGCGCAACGGCGCTGAGGGGGTTTATGGAAAACCCTCCGAACCTATCCCGCACCGCTTCGCCGCGCGCCGAGCCGGCGGTCGAAATCATCGCCTTGCACAAATGGTACGGCGATTTTCACGTGCTGCGCGACATCAACCTGACCGTTGCGGGCGGCGAGCGCATCGTCATCTGCGGTCCGTCGGGCGGCGGCAAATCGACGCTGCTACGCTGCATCAATCGGCTGGAGGACTGGCAACGCGGCCGTATCGTCGTCGACGGCATCGAATTGACCGACGACCCCAAGCACATCGTTGCGGTGCGACGCGACGTCGGCATGGTGTTTCAGCACTTCAATCTATTTGCGCATCTCACCGTGCTCGAAAACTGCACGCTGGCGCCAATCTGGGTGCGCCGCATGCCGAAAAAGGACGCCGAGCAGCTCGCGATGAGTTATCTGGCGCGCGTGAAAATACCGGAGCAGGCGCGAAAATATCCGGCCCGGCTGTCCGGCGGCCAACAACAGCGCGTCGCCATCGCGCGCGCGTTATGCATGAGCCCGAAGATCATGCTGTTCGACGAGCCGACATCGGCGCTCGACCCGGAGATGGTGAAGGAAGTGCTCGACACCATGGTGGAGCTGGCGACGGACGGTATCACCATGTTGGTGGTGTCCCACGAAATGGGTTTTGCGCGGCAGGTCGCCGATCGCGTCATCCTCATGGATGAGGGGCAGATCATCGAAATCAATGAGCCCAACGACTTTTTCGATTCCCCGCAGCACGAACGGACGCGGCTGTTTCTGCGGCAGGTGCTGCGATGAGCGCGGGGCGGCGGTTCGGGAGATCGCGGCGCGAAAAATACCTACTTCGCCCATCTTATGGGATTTACCGCAGAAATTACAGACTTGTAATCTCAGCAAAAGCGAACCTGTCGAAAGTTTAACTTGTTTCATTGCTCGGGCGGCCGTTTAGTTCCAGCAAGTTGAGTGCCGAGGAGGATCACATGCTCAAGCCAGCCGGGTTTAAAGCAGTCTTGGCCGCGACGGCGTTTCTTGCTCTCGCCGGTTCCACTTTGGTCTATGCGCAACAGGGATTCGGCGGACACTGGTTCGGCGACCGTGGCGGTTTCGGTGACGGCGGTGCCCGCGCCGAGCATTGGCACCGGCCGAGCGTGGCCGACATGAACGCATTCGCCGACGCGCGGATCGCCGCGCTGAAGGCCGGTCTCGAACTCACCCCGGACCAGGCGAAAAACTGGCCGCCATTCGAGCAAGCTTTGCGCGATATGGTCCAGCTGCGCATGCAGCGGATGCAGGCCCGCCAGGCCGCCCAGACCGGCCAGGCTGGCGATCAACAGGCGCCGACGTCGCCGTTCGATCGGCTAGCTCGCCGCGCCGACGCCATGGCCAAGACCAGCGCCGCGCTGAAGAAGGTCGCCGACGCCGGCGCGCCGCTTTATGCGAGCCTCAATGACGATCAGAAGGGCCGCTTCATGGCGCTCGCGCACATCTTGCGGCCGCATCATCGCATGCATGGCTTCATGAACCGCGGTGAAGGCGACGGCCAAGGGTTCGGCCGTGACGGCCACGGTTGGGGGCACAACGGCCGCGGTTTCGGCCAATACAACGATGGCCATGGCGGTCCCGGCGGCGGCATGCAAAACCGGATGGGCAACGACGGCGATCGGGGCTCGCAGCTGTAACTATTCCGCATGATCTTTTCCGACCTTCCTTCGCCCGCCGAAGCGGGCCTGGCGAAGGCGGGAAATCGGTACCCACTTCGGCATCATGCGTGAAATTACCGGTACCCGCTGAGTTTCGCCTCCCCGCAGCGGGCGCAACGACGGAAGCCCCAGGACCTGCTCCTGCGGCTTTCGCTTGCCAAAAGCACGGCCGTTGCCATTCACAGCACCAATGGCCCGTTCGCATTTTTCCAGGCGTCGATACCGCCCTCGATGTGACAGGCGGTTTTGACGCCAGCGTCCTGCGCCGCCTGCACCGCCATCGCCGAGCGCTCGCCGAAGGCGCAGCAGAATACGATGCGCTTGCCGGAAGCGGCGGCCAATTCGTGCAGCATGCCGCCTGAGCTGATGTATTCCGGCAATTCCGGATAGGGCGCGTGCAGCGAGCCTGGAATGACGCCGTGCTTTTCGCGCTCGCCTTTCTCGCGTAGATCCACGATCGCGACATCGGAGCGTCCGCGCAGCGCAATCGCGTCGGCCGCCGATAGCGCCCAGCCGCGGCGCGCGACTTCGTTCTGATGCAGGCCGATATGCATATTGGCCGGCACCGCGACGTCCATCATTTTCGGGTTCGGCAATTTCAGGTTATTCATCAGCTCGACATATTCATCCATCGACTTCACCTTCAACCGCGGATTGAACAGTTTTTCTTCACCGATGGTCGAGACCGTGTCGCCCTTATAGTCGTGCGCCGGAAAAACGAACGTCGCGTCGGGCAGCTTCAACAGCTTGTTGAAAATGGAGTCGTATTGCGCGCGCGGATCGCCGTTCTGGAAGTCGGTGCGGCCGGTGCCGCGGATCAACAACGTGTCGCCGGTGAAGACGCGGTCGGCCAACAGCAACGAATAGGAGTCGTCGGTATGGCCGGGCGTATAGAGCACATCGAGCCGCAAGCCCTCGATTTCGATGCGATCGCCTTCGGCAACGCGCATCGACACGACATCGGCGCGGGTCTCTTCGCCCATCACCGTGACGCAATGGGTGCGGTCGCGCAGCGCGCCGAGCCCGGTCACGTGATCGGCGTGCAAATGGGTGTCGACCGCTTTGACCAGCTTGAGGTCGAGCTCGCGCACCAGCTGCAAATAGCGGTCGACCTTTTCCAAGACAGGATCGATGATCAACGCCTCGCCGCCGGGCCTGCTGGCGAGCAGATAAGTGTAAGTGCCGGACGTTGCGTCAAACAGCTGGCGGAAGATCATAGACCCATCATAGACCGGAATGCAGCCGAATTATACAATGGCCTTGGTCTGTGACTGGTCAGGCCCGCGCTTGTCGCGGGCATCCACGTCTTAAAGTTGAAAATCAGAACGCATCAAACACGTGGCCGGGACAAACCCGGCCATGACGACACGAATGGGTGATGATAGCTGCTGGTATTTCTCCTCATAAATCATCTCTTGCGCATCACGGCTGCCGCGAATGCGCGGTAGGAAGGGTTTTGTAGCCTGGATGGAGTACCCGCACGCCGCTTCGCGTGTGGTTGCGCAATCCGGGTTCAGCGCCGTAGCTGCAGTATCCCGCATTGGGCGCCGGAGAACCCAGCACTCCATATGCGGGATACAATTACCACGTATAGCGCACCGTTCCGGTTCCGGCGTAGGGTCTGGCCACGGGTCGTGAATTCGCCATCGAACTTGGCGCCGACCACGGTACCGTTGGCGAGTCTCAGGTCTGCACCCGCCGAAGCGAGGGCGGAATCGTGCGCCGGTGTGGCGCCGGCGACGACGAAGTTCGACCCCGGCAACGTCTCGAACACGGCGCTGAGGTTGGGATCGCTCACCCAGTCATGGGCATAGGCGAGCTTGGCGCGCAACACCAAGAGCTCGTTGGCATCGCGGCCATGGTAAGCCAGTTCTTGGCTTCACAAGCCTTCGTTCAGATAAACTCGTCGTCAGCCGCGTTGGACCGGCAGGTCGGGGCGCGAGCCCCACTCCGCCCAGGAACCGTCGTAAAGCCCCTTCGGCTCCTTGCCGATCGATTCGAGCGCGAAGGTCAGGATCGCGGCGGTGACGCCGGAGCCGCAGCTGGTGATGATCGGCCGGTCGAGATCGACGCCAGCGGACGTGAATGCCGCCGCGACGCGCTCACGCGAGGCAAGCCGGTCGTTCTCGAGCACGCGCTCGTACGGCACATTGAACGAACGCGGAATGTGACCCGAGCGCAGGCCCGGCCGCGGTTCCGGCGCCTTGCCGGAAAAGCGTTCCGCCGAACGGGCGTCGACGATCTGCACGCTGTCGTCGGTCAGCGCCATGCGCACGTCATCAAGCAGCGCGACGGCGCCGACGTTCATCGCGGCGTTGAATTTTTTGGGCGTGCGCTTGGTGTCGCCGGCCTCGAGCGGCCGGCCTTCGGCCTTCCATTTCGGTAAGCCGCCATCGAGAATGTAGACCGATTTGGCGCCGAACAGGCGGAACGTCCACCATACGCGGGCCGCCGAAAACAAGCCGACGCTGTCATAGACGACGACGGTGTCGCCGTCGCCGATGCCAAGCCGGCCAGCGACCTCGCCGAATTGAGTGGGGCCCGGCAGCATGTGCGGCAGCTCGGTGGAATGATCGCTGACCGCCTCGATATCGAAGAAGACGGCGCCGGGGATATGGCCGCTGCGGTATTCGGCGTGGGCATCGCGCTTCTGCGTCGGCAGAAAATACGAGGCGTCGACGGTGATGACGTTACGATCGCGCAGACGTTCGGCGAGCCAGTCGGTCGAGACCAGCCAGCGGCTCGTCGGCGAAGCGGGAGAGGTGTTTTCGGTTCGCAGCATGATTGCTCTCAATAGCTGACGCGGGCCAAGGATCGAAGTTCATTCATAAGGAATCTTGATGTTCGACTTGCGCTCGAGCCACGGCGGCACCGGAAGGTTTTTTTCGCGCAGGAATTGGGGATTGAACAGCTTCGACTGGTAGCGCGTGCCGTAGTCGGCAAGCACCGTGACGATAATGTGGCCGGGCCCCAGCTCGTTGGCCAGGCGCACCGCGCCGGCGATATTGATGCCGGAAGAGCCGCCGAGGCAGAGGCCTTCGTGTTCGAGCAGGTCGAATATGATCGGCACCGCCTCGGCATCGGGAATCTCATAGGCCGTGTCGATCGGCGCGTCGTCGAGGTTTTTAGTGATGCGGCCTTGGCCGATGCCCTCGGTGATCGAGGAGCCTTGGGATTTCAGCGTGCCCGTCGTGTAGTAGCTGTACAGCGCGGAGCCCATCGGGTCGGCGAGCGCGATGCGCACGGTTTTGTTGCGCGCCTTCAACGCCATTTCCTTGAGCGCGATGGCGACACCGGCAAGCGTGCCGCCGGTGCCGACCGCGCAGACGAAGCCGTCGACCTTGCCGTCGGTCTGCTGCCAGATTTCCAGACCAGTCCCCTCGATATGGGCTTGCCGATTGGCGACGTTGTCGAACTGGTTGGCCCAGATCGCGCCGTTCTTTTCGGTCTTGGCCAGTTGCGCGGCAAGCCGGCCGGAGACTTTGACGTAATTGTTGGGGTTGGAATAGAGGACGGCGGGGACTTCGATCAATTCGGCGCCGCACAGCCGCAGCGTATCCTTCTTTTCCTGGCTCTGCGTTTGCGGAATCACGATCACCGAGCGAAAACCCATGGCATTGCCCACTAAGGTGAGCCCGATGCCGGTGTTGCCGGCAGTACCCTCGACGACAACGCCGCCGGGCCGCAATTCACCCTTCTTCACCGCATCCGCGATGATGAACAGCGCCGCGCGGTCCTTGACCGACTGGCCCGGATTCATGAATTCGGCCTTGCCGAGGATGGTGCAGCCGGTGGCTTGCGAAACCCGTTCGAGTTTGATCAGCGGGGTATTGCCGATCGCCTCAATGATCCCGTCGCGGAGCTGCATCGCCTAAATTCCCGAGCCGGACGAGCCTAGATGACCGACAGTGGAGAAACAAGACGGGCAAGATTCTCCGGTTCCGGGAAAGACGATCGAAACCATGGCGTTGCATAGCGGCTCGGCCGCCATGGCTATTCACCGATTGTTTCCGGCGGCCGGGTTATGCCGGCAAGACGGGGTTTCCAGCACTTGTTGCCGGTATCCGGGCCGATCGGGTTGAGCGTGATGAATCTCGACGTCAATACTTTGTTTCTGGTGACCATCTACGTGGAAGCAATCCTCGGATTGCTGCTGTTGTTCGTGTGGGTGCAGAATACGAAGATCCATGCTGTGGCATGGTGGGGTTTTGCCGATCTGCTGCGGGCGGCCTCGATCGTGCTGTTCGGCCTGTTCGGATCGGTTCCCGATCTGATCTCGATCGATCTTGCCAATGTCTTGCTGTTCACGGCCTTCGCCCTGACCTGGACCGGCGCGCGCGTATTCGACCATCGCCGGCCGCAACCGCTCCTGCTGTTCGGCGGTGCAGCTTTGTGGCTCATGCTGTGTCGGGTCTCGAACGTCGCCGGCTCCTGGGACCTGCGCGTGCTGCTCAGTTCAGGCATCGTGACCGCCTATACCTGGGCCGCGGCTTACGAGTTCTGGCGCGGACGCGGCGAGGCGCTAGTGTCGCGCTGGCCGGCGATCTTCATGTTGTTCGCCCATGGCGCACTCTATTTGTTGCGCATGCCGTTCGGCGCGATGCTGCCGTGGTCGCCGACGAGCAACCAAGTGTTCGAGAGCGTGTGGTTGACGGTGCTGAGCTTTGAGGCTCTGCTGTTCACGATCTCGATTGCCTTTATCCTCTTGGCGATGGCAAAGGAGCGCACCGAGCATCGCCACAAAACCGCAGCGCTGGTCGATCCGCTCACCGGCATTGCCAATCGCCGCGCCTTCCTGCAGGACGGCGAGGCGCAGCTCAAACGCCAAGCGACCGATCCGCGTCCGATCGCGGTCATGCTGCTCGACCTCGATAACTTCAAATCCATCAACGACCGCTTCGGCCACGCCATCGGCGATCAGGTGTTGCAGCGGTTTGCCGAGGTGGCGGGCAACTGCATGCGGCGTGCCGACCTGTTCGGCCGGCTCGGCGGTGAGGAATTTGCGGCAATGTTGGTGGATGCGACGCGGGAGCGAGCGATGGCGGTCGCCGAGCAGATCCGTGCGTCCTTTGCCAATGCGACAATCGAGATTGACGGCCGGCCGATAGTGGCGACGGTCTCAATCGGCGTCGTTATCAGCTATGACGCCGTTCTCGACATCTCGGCGCTGTTGGCGCAGGCCGATCACGCGCTCTATCGCGCCAAAGACAATGGCCGCAATCGCATCGAGGTGGCCTCGATCGAACTCATTCTCGACCGCGCCGAGCGGAACGGTGCGGACGTCGTCGCCAGTGCGCGTATCCGACCGGCCGCGAGATCGGCCGCGTAACCAAGCTCGAACCTGCCGTCGACCTGTTTTCGACGCGTTATCTGCTTGGTATTTACTTGTTGGTTACGTGTTAGTTATTTGGCTTCCGCGGGCGTTGCCGTTGCCGGGCCGTCGCCGACAATGAGCAGAACTGCGTCCTCGTCCTTGGCGCCGTCGAAATGGACCTGCTGGCCGTAATGGGTCACGAACGTGCCGGCCGGCATGGGCACGGTGGCATCGGGATCGAACTTGACGCCGGTGCCGACCCACCACGTTCCCCTGAGCACGGTGATGAAACGGTCGTGCGGATGAAAATGCGGGTGGCTGAAATGATTGCCCGCCAGCCATTTGACCATGACAATGTAGAGTCCCGGCTGCGACGGATCGCCGACTAATACCGCGTTCTGCACCCCGCGATTATCGCCGGGCGGCGTCTTCCATTCGATCTGGTCGGGCAATTTGAAGGTCACCGCCGCCGCATTGAGTGTGGCTGCGTGCGCCCGCTTGCATGACCGGGTCAACGCGAAGAGCGGCAGCACCGCTAACGAGCGCCTTGTCAATAGCGTCACGGCATCCTCCTTGACGCGATGCGCCCCCTTGAGCGCTTGGGATGACACTAACGTGTGGTGTCCCAATAGGCGAGTTGTCCTGTTACCTCGGCCGCGTCGAACCTCTGGAATTGCGCTAAATTGCAGCAGCGTATATTTTAGTACCCGGAAAAAATAGCAAGAACTGGCATCCGAGAAGCAGCGATAGCGAAAATGTGTTAAAATTTTTTGCGCGGAGAAGCCCATGACAAGCCAACCCATGCGCGATCCCGTCAAAGATAATCTGCTGACGCCGCAGAATTCTGCACTCATCATCGATTGCCAGCCCATACAGGTGACTTCGGTCGCGTCGAGGGATCGCAGGACTTTGGTTCAAAATATCGTTGCTGTGGCGAAGCTCTTTCAATCGGGCTGATCGAAGACCCGGAACAGGAGTGCAGCGGGCCAATCTGGCTGCGCGGTGGAATTGCCGTGATTTCCGCGGATGGCTTTGCCTACGAAGTACGCAATCGCGTTACACTGTGTCGATGTGGTCAATCAAAAAAACAAGCCATTTTGTGACGGCGCTCACGCGGCAATAAAATTCCGCGACGAATAGCCTTGCCGGCACACCCCGATCAAGCGCATTCAAATGTTCCCCGTGGGAACACAGGCGGCTGATGCTTTAAGCATTGACCCTGCGTTGTCGCGGCACAGGGCGAAGGGTTGTAGATTCATACCCCAACGGCGTCGCAATGAGGAGTAAAAATGAAGCGCAGCATTGATCGCATTCTCACCACGCATGTCGGCAGCCTGATCCGGCCGGCCGCGCTGCAGGAATTTTTACGCGCCAAGCAGGCAGGCAAGCCGTACGATCGGGCCGCCTACGATGTTTGCCTGAAAGACGCGGTCGCCGCGGTCGTGCGCGAGCAGGCGAATGTGGGCATCGACGTCGTCAGCGACGGCGAGTTCGGCAAATCGATCAGCTGGTCGCAATATGTGCTGGAACGGCTTTCCGGCTTCGAGCGGCGGCCGATCAAGCCGGGCGCCAATCCGTTCACGCGGGGCGGCGATCGCGAGCGTTTCGCCGAGTTCTACGCCGAGCTCGATGCGCGCGAGGGCGTCGCGACCGCGGTCGAGGCTGTTTGCGTCGGACCGATCGCGTATACCGGACAAGCCGAACTGCAACGCGACCTCGATAATTTCAGGTCCGCGTTAAAGACCGTCGATGTCGCCGAGGCGTTCCTGCCGGTCGCCGCGCCGGCCAGCGTCATTCCGGACCGCAAGAACGAATATTACAAGAGCGAAGAGGAACTGATCCGGGCGATCGGCGCGGCGATGCGCAGCGAATACAAAATGATCATCGATGCCGGTTTCGTACTGCAACTCGACGACGCACGCGCCGCCGTCACTTACGACCGCATGGTGCCGCCGGCGAGTTTTGCCGACTACCGCAAATGGCTCTCCTTGCAGGTCGAGGTGCTCAATGAGGCGATCGCCGGCCTGCCGGCGGACCGCATCCGCTATCACGTCTGTTGGGGCAGCTGGCCGGGTCCGCACACCACCGACGTGCCGCTGAAGGATATCGTCGATCTTGTGCTGCGCGTCAAAGCCGGCGGCTATTGCATCGAGATGGGAAATCCGC
>Ga0187784_10000504_pt1 | contig 28635 bp, 23 predicted proteins | sample 1015_SJ02_MP15_2_FD_132964 | JGI IMG/M metagenome (GOLD analysis project Ga0187784, IMG submission 132964) | Tropical peat soil microbial communities from peatlands in Department of Meta, Colombia - 1015_SJ02_MP15_20_MG | ecosystem: Environmental > Terrestrial > Soil > Wetlands > Peat | place... | reverse complement strand
GGTGGACTGAATCCAGTGGCACTCGAAATCGCGGGGCGTTCAGGCAATAAGATTGTCTGGATGCCGACCGTCGATGCAGCGAATGAAACCGCGGGCCGCACTGACGGTCCCACCGACAAGCTGCCTTTCTGGGCCAAGATTCAGCGCGAACTTTCAGCGACAGGAATCTCACCGCCGCCCCTGACTGTCGTTGACGCGGACGGCAAAGTGAATGCCGCCACGCGCCGCTGCCTCGAGCTGATCGGCAAGCACGACATGATTCTTGCCACGGGCCACCTCAGCAAGAAAGAGATTCGCGCCCTAGTCAAGACTGGCAAGGAGATGGGACTGAAGCGGATTCTCGTCACGCACGCGGAATTCCCGTCGCAAAACATGACCGCGGACGAGCAATTGGAAGTCGCGAACATGGGAGCGATGATCGAGCACTGCTTCACGACCATGTACACCAACAAAGCACCGTGGGAGGCCTACTTCGATAGCGTCCGCAGGGTCGGCCCGGAGCGCGTGGTCCTGTCGACCGATCTGGGGCAGACGATCAATCCGCCGGTGGCCGAGGGTTTCGCGATGTTCGCGCAGAAGATGCTCGATGCGGGATTCAGCAAGGCCGACGTCCGCCGCATGTGCGTGACGAACCCGACTGCTCTCATCTCCTAGCGCGCCGTGGTATCGCGCTCGTCATTCTGAGCGGAGTGGCCGGATATGTCTTCTCATCGCGTCTCACGCGATGTCCGGCCACGCAGTCGAAGAATCTCTCTTCAGGCCTGCCCTCAGGCAATCACGCGCTACTCCGTTCGCTTCGCGTGCTGATCCAAGCCGTTTTGATGAAGGATCAATTCGGTCGCCTTGCCGCTGCTATCGGTCACGAATGTGATCTGCGCGTCGACCACCTTGTAGAAATAGTCGCGCTCGCCCTCCGGGAAAATCTCAAATGTTGGCTGGCCGTCGAGTTGCGCGAACAGGTGAGATCCATCGCGCGTGACCGTGAAAATGAAATTAGGCGCGAGCTGATACGTGCCCACGTAGCCGTCGAAGATTTTCGGATCGACCGCGATTTCCTTATGTTCTTTCGGCTTTGGCGGCTCGCCTTCAAACCGTTTGGCGTGCCGGTCGAGCCCATTTTGGTGCAGGATCAGCTCGGTCGCCCGCCCGCTGTTGTCTGTGACGAAGGTGATCTGAGCGTCGACCACCTTGTAGAAGTAGTCTCGCTCGCCTTCCGGAAAGATCTCGGCATTTCCCTGTCCGGTCAGCTGCGCAAACAGATGTGTTCCATCCCGCGTGACCGTGAGAATGACAGTCGGTGTAAACGCATAAGTTCCCACATACTGATCGAACACCCTTGGATCGACCGAGACTTCTTTGTGCTCCTTCGGCGGCTTCGCCAAAGGAACGCTGCCATCCAGCAAGTGTCGTCCGATGTCATCGACTCCGGCCATCGTGGCTGTATTCGACAGCGCCACCACGCCGATCCTCGTGTCCCGATCGAAACCCACGTACGAACGGTAGCCACCCGTTCCGCCGTTATGCCACACGATCTCTTTGCCGTTGGCCGTAGAAACGTGCCAGCCGAGCGCCACCTCCAATCCCGGCCGATCGGTGGGCCTCCGAACCTGGAGCATTGCAGCCATCGCCGGAGCGAGCGGAGATTTGACGTAGCCGAGATTCGCAGCCACAAACGTAAGCATGTCGTTCGCTGTGGAACGAAGCGCCCCCGCACCCGCGAGCGTCGGCAAGTCCCAATTTGCCACTGGCTCCAGCCCTTGATTGTGACCAATCGCGAGCCGTGCTCTCATCTCAGCAGAAGCGTGATTCGCGTGTCCTTCATGCCCAGCGGATCGCAGATGCGCGACCGGACCAGCGTCTCGTAATCCGTCCCGGCCCGCCGCGCCAGCACATGGCCCAGCAATCCGCCGCCCAGATTTGAGTATTGATATTGCGACCCGATGTCGCGCGTGAGCTGGTAGCTCGAAAGAAACTGGTAAAGCTGATCGACGGAATAGTCCGCGTAAGGATTCGTTGGGTCCTTTGGGTTGAAGTTGGCGGGCAGCGGCGGCAAGCCGGACGTGTGCGTTGCAAGGTCAATCAGCGTGATTGCTTTCCCGTTGCGGTCCGGCATCTTGACGTTGGCCGGCAAATACTTCGCGACCGGATCATCCAGCTTTACTTCGCCTCTCTGCACCATGTCCGCCAGCAGCAGCGACGTAAACACTTTTGTAACCGAGCCAATCTCGAACACCGTGTTGCCGTCGAGCGCGCGGGAATCCCCTTTTTCGAGATGACCATACGCAATCACGCGCCGGCCTTCCGGCCCGATCACTCCGACCACGATGCCGACGCTCTGGTGCTGGGCGTCGACTCGATCTACGAGGATTTGCCGAATATCTGCGTCCGATGGCATGGAGCTCTGTGGATCCGGCGAATTCCTAGCATCAGTGAATCCTACGGAAAAGACAGCGCATATCGCAGCCAGAATCGGCATCTTCGGAAGGCCAAATGCGGTCCCGCCTCTGCTCATCAGCCACCCCCTACATCGATTCGGCGATTCCCCTCGGGTTGGTCCCCGCGCAACGGATTCTCAGGTTCTACTCGATTCCTGCCTGAGCCAGCATTTGCAGAAACTGCCGTTGCGTGCGCATGTCCATCGATTCCGCAACGAGTTTGCCGCTGCGATCGTAGATGAGAGTTCTCGGAATCCCAACGATTCGGAATTGCTTGTGCACTTGATCGCCCGGGTCGAGGAGTATCGGGTAGGAAGCCGGATGCTGGTCTTCGAATGGCTTCACCTTGTCGGCGTCTTCGTTGGTAATTCCGAGAATCACGAAGCCCTGATCCTTGAAACAGTCATAGAGCGCGTTCAGATCGGGAAGTTCTTTGCGGCACGGCGGGCACCATGTGGCCCAGAAATTCACGAGGACCACGTTGCCGCGCAACTGTTGTAGCGTCCACGATTTCCCATCGAGATCGCTGAGGGTGAAATCGGCGTTTTGACGGCTGGCCTCGTCGCCTTCGACCGTTGCAGTCGCTGCCGCAAATTGCGGATCGTCCAGGAAGACTTCGACGTGCTCGTATCGCACGAGCTCGGCTAGTTCCAAATATGGCGGTGGAGGCGCCCCGTTCTTCGCGCGCATAGGGCTCTCGCGCAGCGCATCAGCCAGCGTGGTCGCGACTTCCTGCAAGGCATGAATGCCGAAATCGCCTTCCGTTGACAGGTTCGCCAGACTGTACGCGAGGCGCAGCTTGTTAGAGCTGGCCGGCAACTTGCGGATTCGCAGCGCCAGCTCCTGGGTCGTGCGGGCCCGGACATCGTCCGGCAGCGCGCGCAGTCCGCTGATTTGATCGGCGATCGACTTTTCCTGCGCGCTGTAGTCGGGGCCTTGCGACTGCCCCCAGCACAATAGGAGAAAACGAACGCCAACATTACGGCAAAAAGGGCCGCTCCAATTGCGTAGTGCCGAGACGACAGTCGGCGCATGATGGCCCTATCATAGCGCCCGTCCCACAGCCAACCAAGCGCGCCGCCTCCGCTCCCGGGTATCTCCTGCCTTCAGTTCTCTGTTAGTGTGTTTGACGCGTATGAGCGAAGCGCCACTGAATCGGCTGAAAGACTCGGCAAGCCCCTACTTGCGGTCGGCGGCGCACCAGCCGATCGACTGGCACGAGTGGGGCGACGAGGCGTTTCAACGGGCCCGCGCCGAAGGAAAGCCGATCCTGCTCGACATTGGCGCGGTGTGGTGCCACTGGTGCCACGTAATCGACCGCGAGAGCTATGAAAATCCCGAAGTCGCGGCGATCATCAACAAGCTTTACATCCCGGTGAAAGTCGATCGCGACGAGCGGCCCGATGTGGACGCGCGCTACCAGTCCGCCGTCAGCGCGATTTCAGGGCAGGGCGGCTGGCCACTCACCGCGTTTCTAACGCCCGAAGGCAAACCGTTTTTCGGCGGCACGTACTTCCCTCCTGAGGACGCGATGGGCCGGCCGGGATTCAAGCGGATTCTCGCCGCCGTTTCGGATGCGTTCAAGTCGCGCAGAGCCGAGGTGGAAACTCCGCCCACGCCCTCGAAGAGGCCGTCGCCAAAGCGGAGCTATTTCACGACGCTCGCGGCGTGTTCGATGCGCGCGTAATCGACGCGGTCATCCAGTCGGCGCTTGCACGATTTGACGAGACACACGGCGGCTTCGGCCACGCTCCGAAATTCCCGCACTCGTCCGCGATCGATCTGCTGCTCGAGCGAACGAAGTGGCCGGACGGAGCGAAATTGCAGAGCGTCGCCGAGAAAACGCTCAGCGGCATGGCCGCCGGCGGCTTTCACGATCAAATCGGCGGCGGATTCCATCGCTATTCGGTGGACGAGCGCTGGTGCGTCCCGCATTTCGAGAAGATGTCGTATGACAACTCCGAACTGCTCAAGAACTACATTCACGGCTATCAAGTGACGGGGCATCGGGTGTACCGCGAGGTTGCCGAAGGGCTGATTGCATGGGTGGGCGAGGTGCTCTCGGATTCCTCGCGCGGCGGCTTTTATGCGAGCCAGGACGCGGACCAGACGCTTGACGACGACGGCGATTATTTCACGTGGACGCAGGCGGAGTTACGCGCCGTGCTGACGCCGGAAGAGGCGCGCGTCGCGGAGGTTTACTACGACGTTGGCGCGCACGGCGAGATGCACCACAATCCCGAAAAGAATGTCTTGTGGATTGCGGAAACGCTCGAAGGCATTTCCCAACAACTGAAGCTCAGCGAAGATCGGGCCGCGCTGCTCCTCGCTCGTGCGAAGGGCAAGCTGCTGGATGCGCGGCGCAAGCGTCGGCCGACCCCGGCCGTTGACGAGACACTTTACGTCGGCTGGAGCGCGATGTTCGTCTCGGCGTATCTCGAGGCCGCGAACGTCCTGGATCGACCGGACTGCCGGGAGTTTGCGCTGAAGACGCTTAATCGCATTATCGCCGAGGCTTGGGACGAATCGAAGGGTTTCCTGCATCGGGTGGGCGGGCCGCGGCTGGAAGGCTCGCTCGACGATCAGGTATTTGCGGCCGGTGCGCTGCTCGACGCGTACGAGATGACACTCGACCGCCGCTATTTTGACATCGCGGAGCGTGCAATGCGGCTAGCTGTCGAGCGGTTTGGCGATGCCGATGGCGGCGGATTCTTCGACCGGGCGAAAGATGCGGCGCCGATGGGCGGGCTCGACGTGCGCCGCAAGCCGCTGCAAGACTCACCTACACCCGGAGCGAATTCGATTGCCGCGATCGTGCTCGACCGCCTTCACGCTCTCACGGGAGAGCCGCTCTATCGCGCATGGGCGGAAAAGACGCTCGAGGCGTTCATCGGCCTGATCCCGCAGTACGGTCTCTTCGCATCGACCTATGCGCTGGCCGCGCTGCTCCACGCGCGACATCCGATTCAAGTGGTCATCACAGGTGCCAGCGATCATTCGAAGGCAGCCGAGCTGGAAAGGGCCGCTCACTCCGTATATCGATTCGGGAAATCGGTGCTGCGGGTGACCCCGGAGCGACTCGCGGCGAATCCGCTGCCTGCGGCGTTGCGCGAAACGCTACCTCACTTGAACACGACACAGGCCCAGGCATTCGTTTGCGTGGAAACCACCTGCTACCCGCCCGTCTCGGAGCCAAACAGGCTCGCGTCGCTGCTCTCTGATGTCGCGACCGGCGCGAAGCATGCCTCGTAGGGAATAGTGCGCGCACGAGAGCCAGAGTTGATCTGCGGTGCTTCCTTCTGGTGCCACTGAGCATCTGATTGTGAGCCTTGTTCGCGTCCGGAGCTTGCAGGGAGTGCCCAAGTGCTCGCGGACAAAGAAGATTTGGACCATTCACGTGCGAGCGTCACTAATTTGACAAGGCGAGTGACGGTCTATAAAATCGTTGGTTTTGGGTGGGGCGTTGTGTCCCAACATAGGAACCCGGCTTATGGACAAGAAGCGGCTCGACTATTACAAGAAGAAATTGCTTGCGCGGCGCGAGGAGTTGCTGCGCGATATCGCGCGCAACCAGCAGGAAGGCCGTGAAGCGGACGAAGATCCCACGGTGGATTTGGCCGACAAGGCAGCGAACTCATACACGAAAGAGTTCCTCTTTGGCCAGACCCACAGCGACAGGGCTCTCCTGCAACTGGTTGACGATGCGCTAGCCCGCATCAAGGACGGCACCTTCGGCGAGTGCGCGTCCTGCCACGAGGAACTCCAGCAGAAGCGTCTGGAGGCGGTGCCCTGGACGCGGTACTGCATCTCCTGCCAGGAAAAGAAGGAAAAGGGCCAGCTATAGGCTCGCGCAGCGTTTCTCCGTAGTTTTGCCGATTTCCCCAGCAGCGCGCCTGAGGTAGCGTCTCGCCGCACCCTCCGGCACAGCCATGATTCTCAGAAGCGCGCTCGATGGGCTCGCGTCGGTCCTGTTTGCGGCACCGTGCCGTATCTGTGATCAGGTGCTGACGAACGCCAGCCGCATTCCCATCTGCGAAGCCTGCCTCGCCGGATTCGAGCGGATCGATGATCCGATGTGCCAATGCTGTGGCCGACCATTTATCTCCGCTGCCACGGCTGAATCGGCGCAATCGCTCTGCCGGCTGTGTCGCGTGGATTTCTACGCCTTCTCTCGTGCCCGCAGCTTCGCCGTCTACAACGACGTGCTCTCGGAAGCCATCGTCCTGCTGAAGTACGAGCAGGTGACGCGGCTGGGCGCATGGTTCGCGGACCGACTGGCGGAAATCGTGCGCCAGGCAGCCGATCAGTGGCAAGCGGACATCGTTGTTCCGGTGCCGTTGCATGCGGAACGGCGCCGCGAACGCGGCTACAATCAGGCCGAGCTGATCGCGCGGCCGCTGGCGAAGCGGCTGAATATGCGCCTAGAGCCGCGCATGCTTGTGCGCATCAAGCCCCGGCCAGCCCAGTTGGTACTGTCCCGCACTGATCATTGGAAGTCCGTCCGGGGCGCCTACACCGTTCGGGAAGGGCGCAAGGTTGACAACCTCCGAGTCATGCTGGTAGACGATGTCCTGACGACGGGTGCAACACTTGACGCTTGCGCACGGGCACTGAAAAAAGCGGGGGCGCAGGTTATACTAGGGTTGACGGTAGGGCGGGTTCGATCTTGGACGAATGTCCCGGCAGCCGCGGGCCGCAGGGGAAGAGCACAGATTCAAGGCAAACCGGACGAACGTCCCGAGCATCAGTGAGCTGTAAGGCGGCGCTCCCAACCGCCTAGAGGCGACTCAATGGATAGCGGGCAGAAGTCTGGCTTACGTCCCCGGCCCAATCTGGCGCTGGGCACATCGACGCCCGATACCGCCTCGCCCAAGCCGCCCGCCTCTCCCTCGACCCGGCCTTCCCTGATGCAAGCGCCGGTCCTTGTGTTGAACGCTACTTTCGAGCCCATCAACGTTACGGCCGTGCGCAGGGCATTGGTGTTGATGCTCAAGGGAGTGGCCCAGGCCGAGGAAACCAATCATTCCGAAGTGCATTCCACGTCCAGGAAGATTCTCGTGCCCTCGGTAATTCGCCTGCTAAGCTACCGGCATATTCCCCAGCAGAGCCGCGCTCTCTCTCGAAAGAACATCCTGCTGCGCGACCGGAACACCTGCCAGTTCTGCGGCAATTCTTTTCCGGCTTCGGAATTGACGCTGGATCATGTGCTGCCGCGTTCGCGGGGAGGAAGGTCCTCGTGGGAGAATTTGGTCGCGTCCTGCTACACCTGCAACAACCGCAAGGGAGACCGCACTCCTGAAGAAGCTGGCCTCAAGCTTCAGCGCCGGCCACGCCCTTTCACGCTGCACACCTCTCGCCAGTTGATGCGCCTGATCGGACATCGCGACGAGAAGTGGCGTAAGTATCTTTTCTACTGAGTTTTCGCTGATACCTGCGCCGAGCAACCTTTCTCGCGGCTGAACGTCTAATCGAATAAGACTGCTTCTAGGACACACCCCGGGAAGCGAGATCAACCTGGTTGGTCCGCTTCCCTCCTCTTTTTTCAAGGGAACTTTTCTGCGCTATTGCCGGAAGACGACCCTCAAACCACTGCGCCAGTTCTCGTTAAGCCCGATTCGCGTGATTTGAATTTCGGGCGAGAGATACTTGAGCAGCGTCTCGGTCGATGGATGAAATCGCAGGCCGGGCGCGACGAGCCAGACGAGTGGCGGCTTCGAGTCAAGTTGCACCCCAGCGAAATATCCATAGCGCTCGAAGTCTCCTTCACGCTGATGCCCCCGGACGCGCAGCCAGTAGTCGATCGCCTGCATCGGCAGCTGGATGTCTTCGGACGCTTTCAATTCGATTATGACGAGCCGCCCCCGCCGCGTGATCCCGAGCAGATCAATGACTCCGCGATCACCCGCCGAGACTGCGGGCACCTGGGAATAGAAGTGGGTCCCATCGAGCTGCGCGTCGAGGCGCGTCGGATCCTGCAGCACGAACGTTTCGAGCCAGCGCTCGGGCGCAGCCCTGTAGAGCAGGTGAGTGGTGTCTCCCACAAACGGGTTCCGGTGTGCGTCCAAGCTGCGCATCAGCCGGTCGAGCGCGTTTTCATTTTCGCCGGTGAGATTTTCCTGCAAGCCATCGAGTCCGAATTTGATTCCGCCCGTTGACCAGCGCCCGAATTCGAGGCCGCGAAAGCAGAGCGCCACGTCGCTGGAGCCCGGCCGGAGCCGCGTTGTGATTTCATTGCCGGCAGGCGGCATATGCAGGGCGAGCGCGTGTATTCGTCCGATGGCTTCGCGTGCTGCCGCGCACGCCGACTCGATTTCCCGCCGGGGAACGAGCCAGCTTTCAAGATTCCCCGCGTCGGCCGCGTCAGCCTGCTGAGTCTTGCCGTCTGATTCCCTTAACTCGAAGATTTCCACGCACGCATTAGGAGAAAGCGCCCGCGTCCGCCCGCGCAAGAGCTTGCTCGCGGCTTCCGGGGCGAACAGGCGCAGCCCCTTGATCGCGTGCCTTTCGGTGTGACTCCGCGCCCAATCGAGCCATAGAAGGCCAAACGCGAGCGCGCCCTCCATCGTTGGCGCGTTTTCGCCCGGCGCGACGGCAAGCACGGCCCACGCATGCGACGTCTCGTGCATGCGTCCTCGCACGTACGATCCGGAAAACGAATGTTCGAGATCAGGCGCGACAGTCAGCAGATCGATCGTGGCATCGGGAAAGCGCTCGCCAAGGATGCGGCGGAGGTGCGCCCGAAAGCGTTCCCGGCGAGCGCGTCCAGCGGGATGGGGTGAGTCTTTCCGAAGGAATTCGAGGCGGCTGGGCCTGATCCGGCCGAAGCGCTGCACCTCAAGCACGATGCGGCTTTGCGATTGTTCTCGAATCCGCAGGACGCGCCGCGTCAGGTTCCGCTCGTCTGACCACAAATGCACGAGTGCGTTCTTACCGTGCTCGCGCAGCTCCCAGCGAAGCTCCGCAAGCTCGTCTAGCCACTCGCCGTCTTCGCGGACCTCCGTGCTCCCAGACGCCGCCATCGCGGCCAAAGCACGATCCAGCTCGGCCCATTCGTTCATATACAAACCGCCTGCGTTTAGAAACAGTTTCCGAGCGTCTACTCGAGAATCAGGCCGGTGATGCGGAAAGCAGGATACTGCCGATTCCATTCCGAGGGAAGATGCGCGCCCAGCGTCACGCTGAAATCGCGGCTCTCGCCCGCCTTGAGTGCCGGGCTCTCGGTCAAGATGATTCGCTGCGGATCGCGCAGGACCACTTGATTGAAGGGATCGCGAAACTCGATCACTACATCCAGCGCGCGAACCGCGCGAGGACCGTCATTCGAAACGGTGCCGCCGACGTACGTGAATTCCTGATTCAGAAAATTGGTCGCCTGCGACATCTGCCCGGGTCGAAAGTGAATCTGCTGCGCGTACCCCTGTTCCTCAGCGCCGAAAGACAGTTTTCCGATCGGCGCCGGGCCTTTCGACTGCGTCACGCGCACCAGCCACACAAGCCCGCCCGCGAGAATCAGTGTGACGACGATCCCGAGCGCGAATGCCGCCGGAAAACTGCTTCGGCTGCCTCGCTCTTCGGTCGTCTCCGGTTCCATGGATCTCTCGCCCATCCTAGCGGCCGAAGGACAACCGCAAGATCAGCGGCTCGGGTAGCCCGGCCTGCGTCATGCGCCTTTGCACGTCTTCGATATCGTACGCCACGCGCCAGAACTCAACCCACCGGTTCTCAATATCGGCGATGGCGAAAGCGGCGCGCGGATCGCCGTCCCGCGGCTGACCGATCGAGCCCGGATTCAGAAGGTACGTGGTGCCCTCTTCGATGGTCAGTCGGGAGAATGGACTTCCGAACGCCGGCTTGAAATGGAGAACGGTCATCTCTTCTCCACGCAGCGTGAATCCGCCTTGAATGTGCGTGTGGCCGAAAAACACAACCGACGAAGGAGCGTCCTGCAGACCTGGCAGCGCCAGTTCCGGCGCGAAGACGTATTCGTCCTCGTCGTGAACTGAGCCGTGAATAATCGCAAAATCGTCGGCACGCAACGGCCCCTTGGGAAGTCCCTTCAGATACTCGAAGTTTTCCGGACGGAGTTCCTCCCGCGTCCACAGGACGGCATTGTGCGCGATCGGATTGAAATCCTCGGGGTCGGTAAGTCCGGTGACCGCCTTATCGTGGTTGCCGCGGATTGTCAGATGACAAACCTCGCGAATGCGCTCGATCACTTCGTTCGGATCGGGGCCATATCCGACCAAGTCGCCCAAGCATACCGCCTTTTCCCACCGGCCCTTCGCCGCCGCCAGCGCCGCTTCGAGCGCAGTTCGATTCGAATGAATGTCACTTAGGATGAGATAACGCAAGCCGCGCTCCCCGTTAAAAGACGCATCATCATAGACGAAGACCCTTTGCGTTGCACGAAACTCGCCGCTTGCTTCAACGAATGAGCATCGAGTCTCCGTAGCTGTAAAACCGATATCCGGCATCCACCGCGTGGCGATAGGCGCGCAGGACATTCTCGCGGCCCGCAAACGCCGCCACGAGCGCAAGCAGGCTCGAACGCGGCAAGTGGAAATTTGTCAGCAGTTGGTCCACCACGCGAAAGACCTTGCCCGGATACAGCAGAATGCTGGCCTCAGCTTTCCCCGGCGCAACCAGCGCTTCACGCCCCGCGTTCCTCTCTGCTGCATCTTCGAGCGCCCGAACAACCGTCGTTCCGATCGCTAGCACGGGCCGCTTTTCGCGCTTCGCGCGTTCGATGGCAGCCGCTGTCGTCTCAGGAATTTCGTACGCTTCTCGATGAATGGTGTGATCCTCTATGCGCTCGGTGCGAACCGGTTCGAACGTCCCCAGTCCCACTTCGAGCGTCATCTCCACGATCTCGATCCCGCGTTCGCGAAGCCGCTGCAAAATTGCGGCGGTGAAATGCAGTCCGGCGGTCGGTGCCGCGATCGCATTTCCTTGTCGCGCGAAGATTGTCTGGTAGCGTTCGCGATCTGCAGGCTCGTCAGCGCGTTTGATGTAGGGCGGCAGCGGAATGTGGCCGAGGCGGCTGAGGGCCTCATGAAAACCGTCCTTCGATGTGAAGCGCAGCACCCGCAGCCCGTACTTGCCTCGGCCTTCCACCCGGGCTTCGAGCTCGCCATCGCCGAAGACGATTCGTTCGCCGGTCGGCACCTTTCGGCCCGGACGCACCAGACATTCCCAGGTGTCCGCGCTCATTTGGCGGACCAGCAGCACCTCGATGTCGGTTTGCAGGAATTCGGCACGCGCTGGATTGTGGCGGCCCAGGGGCTGCGCGTGAATCCCAGCGCGCCGTCCGAAAAGCCGCGCAGGCAGGACACGCGCGTTGTTCACTACAAGGAGCTCGTCGCCGCGCAGCAGGTCAGGAAACTCGCGAAACTGGCTGTCTTCCCATTCGCCTGTCGCCCGATCGAGCAGGAGCATTCGCGATGCGTCACGCTGGGGAAGCGGACGCTGCGCGATTCGCTCCGGCGGCAAATCGTAGTCGAGTTCGCTGACGTTCATTTGCCGCGGCCCGTCAGCTATCCTTCGCGGCGCGTTCAGCCACGCCGGCGGCGACCTGCTGCATCTCTTCGTGGATGCGGCCATTCGACGCGAGTAGGCTTGGGCCGCCGAGGCGGTAAGGCTGGCCGGTGATGTCCGTGATCAGGCCTCCCGCCTCTTCGACGATTACGATTCCCGCGGCCGTATCCCACGACTTCAGGCCAAATTCCCAGTACGCGTCGAATCGGCCGCATGCGACCGCGCAGAGATCGAGCGCGGCTGCGCCATCGCGCCGGACGCCGTGCGTGCGCAGCGTGAACTGCCAGTAGTAGTGGATGTTGGAGCTGCTCTTGCGCAGGTGTGTCGGGAAGCCGGTAGCCACGAGGCTGCTGGCCAATTTTTCCACGGACGAAACGCGAATCCGCGTCTCGTTCAGATACGCGCCCTCGCCGCGCGACGCTGAAAAGAGCTCGTCGTAAACTGGATTGAAGACCGCGCCCGCCACGGGCCTCCCGTCCTCGACCAATCCGATCGAGACGGCAAAGCACGGATAGCTGTGCGCAAAGTTCGTAGTGCCGTCGAGCGGATCCACATGCCAGCAATATTTCGCGCCGGTCGCTCCGCCCCCACCCTCTTCGGCAACGATTCCGTGATCGGGAAAGTGCTTGCGCAGGCGCGCAACGACGAGTTCTTCCGAGCGGCGGTCCGATTCGGTGACGAGATCGACTTCGCCCTTGTATGTAATCTCCTTGGGGCGGCTGTGTCCCTCGCGAAGGATGGCGCCTGCTTCGCGGGCGGTTTCTATGGCTACTCTCAGGAATTCGTTCATTCACTCTCGCTCGGGACGGCGATCTCGCGCCGTGTGATTCTGCCAATCCAGTAGTGTGGCACGCTCACTCGCGCGCCGACGGTGTGAAATATTCCTTGCGGTACCGCACGCTGTAGTCGCCCACCACATCCACGTGCACGTGGCGATCGCTCCCCGGAGGCGGCAAAGGCTCCGGATAGTAGCCCAGCAAATACTGCGTTCGCAGCTCCCGGTCGATCCGGTCGAACATTTCTTCGATCTGCGCCATATCGTCGAGAATGTACATCGCTCCGCCCGTGCTGTCGGTGATTGTGATCAGCGCATGCTCGCCGGCCGTGTTGCGCCCGCTCTCGTTCTTCACCGGCCGAATCACAATCGTATAGAGCAGCGCGCCCGACGCGATCGCGTCGCGCCGCGTATCATCGAATTTCGAAATGCTCGTCGTCTCGCCCGCGTCCGTCACCAGCACGATTGCGCGCCGCCGTCCGGCGGGCCTGCGTTTCAGCACGTCGGAACCCAAGACCACTGCGTCATAGATCGACGTGCCTGTGCCGGGCGTGATGCGGCGCACGGCGTCCTGCAGATGAGGGACGTTGTCCGAGAAATCGGCAAGCCGTGTCACGGTCTCCGAGAACTCGAACACGCCCAGTGTGTCGCCGGGACGAACCACCTGCCGGATGAAGTGTGCCGCGGCCTCCGTTTCGAATCTAAGCTCCTTAAGCGCGCTCAAGCTCGAGTCGATCATCAGCGCCAAGTCCACCGGCTGGCTGGTTTCGGCCTCGAAACGCTCGATCTTTTGCGGCACGCCCTCTTCGGAAAGCTGAAATGCATCTCGCGTCAGATCAGGCATCGGGCGCCCGTTTGCATCCGTCACGCTCGCGAGAATCGTCACCAAATCCGTCTGCGCCCGAATCTTGGGCGGGCGCGGCTGCTGTGCCCGCGTCGGAAGAGCTCGGAAGCTCACAGCGGCTGCAAAGGTCGTGACAAAAAAAGCGCCAAATCGCAGCAAGCGGCTGGGGCATGCTTGCAGTGCCGGTGATTTCCTCATCTAGGAGGTAGATTCATCGGGGCGAGAAATGGCTTTCTGCGGGGGCACTTCACCCTCGGCCCACACCGCGCCTCCGGCGAAATACTCCTTTTTCCAGATCGGCACGACGCGCTTCAGCGTGTCGATCGCGTAGCGGCAGGCGTCGAAAGCAGCAGCGCGGTGCGCCGAGCTGACCCCGATAAAAACGCTTGTCTCGCCGATCTCGAGGCGTCCCAGCCGGTGCACGATGGCGAGTCTGTGAACGGAAAACTTCGCGCGAATCTCGGCTCCGATCTCGCGCATTTTCGCAAGAGCCATCGGTTCGTAGGCTTCGTATTCAAGATAGAGCGTCTGCTGGCCTTTGTAGTTGTTGCGCACGAAGCCATCGAAGACGACCAGCGCTCCGTCTTCTGGCGCTTTCAGACTCTCGACAACATCTCGCGGGCGAATCGCTTCGCGTACGATCTGAAAGATGTCGTCTTCGACAGCGGCCTGTTGGCCTCCGCTCACCGGGGGGAGGAAGGCGACTTCGTCCCCATTGGCAAGCGGCGCGCGCCATGTCGCGTACTCCTGGTTCACGGACGCCGCGATGGAGGCGCGAAACGAGGCCAGCCTGGGGAACCGTCGCCCATAGCGTTCAAAGAGATCCTCGACGCGCGCGCCATCGGATAGCTCCGCCTCTTCCTGCGCGACACCCGTGATGTCCTTGAGCTGGCCGAAGAAAAGAACGCGCACTTGCATCACGCCATTTTAGCGCGCCCTCGCCGCCACGAGAAGCGGAGCGCGTCGCGCATAGCGCGTCAGTTTCCGATTAGGCGACCAATCAGGAGTTGGCCAGGCTGCGCTGTGCTTCGACCAATCAGGGACGCTGGGAGACGAATCTTTTCACGGATTCGAACGAAACGTCTTGCCCGCGCTCGGAGTGACTGCGCGGGCTTGCCTCATGACGCTTCGGGAGCAATGTTTTGGTTTAGCCGGAAGAAGTTATCGGGATCGTATTTCGCTTTCAGCGCCGCCAGTTTCTTGTACTTCTGCATGCCGTAGGCCGCACGAACTCGACTGGGACTCTCGTCCGCACTCAAATGATTCGAGTAAACCGCAGGTGACACAAAGGATTGAGCCGCGCTCCACACCTCGCGCGCCCAGCGCACATTCGCGTCATCTTGGGCGGCATCGGACCAGCGCGAAATAATGGAGAGCTCAAAACCTCCTTCGCGGTGGTCGAACGCCATCGCCTCTTTCGGAGTCCGCTGAATCGCTCCTTTCATTTCGAACATCATGATCATCGAATACGGTGAGGGCATCGCTTCAGCACCATCTTTAAGCACGCTTGCGAGACCGGGCGCGAGTTCAGGGACAAAGTTGGATTTCCAGTAGTATCGATCTCCGATGGGAACGGCATTGTCCAGCATGCTTTGCGCTGCGGTGTAAGGCACGGCTTGGATCAGGTCTGCGACCGGCGGTCCGAATTTGCGCAATGGTTCCAGAACACGCTCGCCTTCGGCCACGGTGCCCGCGTACACGGCAACAATACCTACCAGGGGCACACCCTCCGGTGAATTGAGAAATCCCACCGTCGTATCGAGCTCATCGGGTGAACCGGCCAGAAACTCTCGATGAAACGCGATCAATTCCGCCGCACGTGCGCTGGGATGCAAAAGGAGGCCAGCAAGAACTTCGCCCAGAGGATGCAGGCGATAGCGGAAGGAGGTTACGACGCCGAAATTGGCCCCGGCGCCGCGAACGGCCCAGAACAAATCCGAATTCCTCTCCACACTGGCCGTGAGCATCTCGGCGTCCGCCGTGACCATGTCAACAGAGAGCAGGTTGTCACAGGTGGTTCCATGCTTTCCCATCAGATAGCCGAGCCCGCCCCCAAGCGTCAATCCGGCGATGCCGGTGTGGGAAACCTGCCCTCCGGTGGTAGCGAGTCCGTGCGCCTGAGTGGCGCGATCGAACTCACCCCACAGCACGCCAGGTGCTGCGGTTGCTTCGCGCGAAACGGGATCCACACTAATGTGCTTCATCAATGAGAGATCCAGCATGAGTCCGCCGTCGCACACTGCGGTCCCTGCCACTCCGTGCCCGCCGCCCCGGACGCTCACGGTCATGCGCTCGGCGCGCGCTAGCTTCACGGCCGCGCGAACATCTGCCGGCGACACGCATCGCGCGATGAGTGCCGGTTTCTTGTCGACCATGCCGTTCCAAATGCGGCGCGCCGGCCCGTATTCATTATCTGCTGGCGTCAGAAGCCGGCCCTCAAACTGCCCCCGCCACTGAGTCAAGCCCATGTAAGTCCCCCATGGACCGCCCCTAATCTCGAGTTCGCTCATTGTATGCAGAGGCCGCGCGATATCAAGTCGTTTCCGCCGAGGTTGATCGACAAAGTCGCGAATCGCTTAGGACACCGCGCAAGCATCATGGTTCGTCTACCGACCCGCAGATTCCCTTTGGCGCGTTGGCGCGTTGCATGTACAATCCGAGCCAGGAATTTGGTCCCAGTCGCTCCCGACGCTTTCAGCGTTCGGACCGGGCGGGAGGTTTCGAAGGTATGAAGATCCTCGCCGTAATCCTCGCGTAACTCAGCACCGCAGTTCTTTCGCAGGTTTTTCGTTTCCATCATTCACTGAGTTTTCGAGCCGCGCCATGGCTGCGTCGTGGTTTCGCGCATCGTGGCGCAGAAAGCCGCAGACGGCAATGAACAGGGCTGTTGCAGAGGCGTCACAACCGAGCCTGTGGGACTCGATCCGCGAAGCGGTCCGCGGATCGCATCAAGATTTCACCGCTGGCAGCTTGAATCGCGCCATCCTGCTGCTCGCGATTCCAATGGTTCTTGAAATGGTGCTCGAGTCGCTCTTCGCCGTCGTGGACGTTTTCTGGGTCGGGCGAATCGGGGCGAACGCGGTGGCGACAGTGGGTCTCACCGAGTCGATGCTGTTCCTCGTCTTCGCGATCAGCATGGGCTTGAGCCTTTCCACCACGGCGATGGTGTCGCGGCGCATCGGTGAGAAGAATCCTGAAGCAGCCGCGGTCGCAGGAGTCCAGGCGATCCTGCTGGGACTGTTGTTCTCCGCGATGATCGGCTTGCCATGCGTGTTCTTCGCGCCGAATCTGCTGCGCCTGATGGGCGCACCACCGGAAGTGGTCGCGGTCGGAAGCGGCTACGCGCGAATTGCGCTCGGCGGCGGTGGCGTCGTGATGCTGCTGTTTCTCAATAACGCGATCTTTCGCGGCGCAGGCGATGCGGCGATCGCGATGCGCTTGCTCTGGGTCTCCAACATCATCAACCTGATTCTCGATCCGTGCCTGATCTTCGGGCTGGGACCGTTTCCGCGCCTCGGCGTAACCGGTGCGGCGCTGGCTACATTCACGGGGCGCGGAATCGGCGTGCTGTACCAGTTCTATCGTCTGCTGCGTGGGACGGAGCGCATCCGTGTGCTTCGCAGCCAGATTCGCTTGAACATCGAAGTGCTGGTGCGGCTGTTCCGCCTGTCGCTCACGGGAATTCTTCAGTTCGTGATCGCACAGACGAGCTGGATTGGACTCGTGCGCATCGTGAGTCTTTTCGGCGCCGCTGCCGTGGCGGGTTACACAATCGCGATTCGCATCGTGATCTTCATCATTCTGCCGTCCTGGGGGCTGAGCAACGCCGCGGCGACGCTCGTCGGCCAGAATCTCGGAGCGAAACAACCCGAGCGCGCCGAGACATCCGTCTGGCGGACAGGCTTCTACAACATGCTGTTTCTCGGCAGCGTGGGGATCCTCTTCACGCTGTTTGCGCGGCCGATCGTGAGCTTTTTTACGAACGATCCCGCCGTGATTCCGTTGGCTGCCTCTTGCCTGCGGATCGTGAGCTACGGAAACGTCGGCTACGCATACGGCATGGTGATGTTGCAGGCGTTCAACGGCGCCGGCGATACGGTAACGCCGACGATTCTGAATCTCTTCGGCTTCTGGATTTTCGAAATCCCTCTCGCTTACTGGCTCGCCATCCGGCAGGGCTGGCATTCAAGCGGCGTGTACGCGGCGATCGTCATCGCGGAAAGTGCTGTCGCGATCGCGAGCATTTTGATCTTCCGCCGCGGCCGCTGGAAGCAACTGACCGTCTAGTCTGCGATCGCCGGATCAGTGCGCGCCAGGGACTTGAGCGGGCGCGGCGGCGCGAGCCATGCGCGCGATGTCGTCTAAGCGTGCGGCGGCTCGCAAGAAGGCTGCGGTCAGCGCGTCGCCTTCGCGGCGCAGCGTGGCGGAATCGTTCCGATCAAGCGCGTCGTTTTCACCGGGGATCATCGCCACGGCGTAGCCGTCGAGGCTTGCTGGCGCGAAGATGAGGTGTTTGAACCAAGGCCGGCCCGGGAGCCCTTCCGGCGCGAGCAGCGCCTGTTCGACTGCAGCCAGGGCATGATTGATCTGGGCTGCCTTGGCGGAATCCATGGACGAATCAGACATCGAGGCGAGTGCTTGCGATGCGGTGTGGGCAGACGCCGAAAGATGCGCCACGGCGTCGAGCGTTTCTTCCAGGGCATCCTGATCCTGCTGACTCGCGTGCACGTAGACGTCGGTGGTGGCGTGCTCGATTTCGAGGGCGTAGGCCGGGTAATCAAACGGCAGGATATCGGCTTCATCGAGGCGAAGCGCGAGCGTGCCCAGAGTCTGCGCCATCGCGACGTGATATGCGAACGTCGGATCGCCGAAATGCTTCATCCAGTAGAAATCGTCGTAAAGCGAGTGATACACGCCGTACGGTCCGCTGAAGCCCATATCGATCGACGGGATTCCGGCGTGATCGAGGAAAGCAGAATAGTCGGAACCCGAGCCAAGTCCTCCGATGGGCACTTTGCCGGACGCGTCTGCGGCGGGCTCGCGGCGCCCCGTGCCGGACATGTCTTGGTGTTCATGCCCGACGTGATCGCGCCACGCGTCGTAAACGCTTAGGCTTGAACCTGGGTCCGGGATGTCGCGCGTAACGCCCCGTACAAATTCTTTCAGCGATGGTGTGGCCGACGCTTTGAAGCTGGGACCCGCCACGCCGACATCCGTGTTGATGTAGACGAGGGCCTTCGCTTGCAGCTCGGCGAGGTTTGCTTGCACCCATTCCGTCGATCCGAGCAGCCCCTCCTCTTCGCCATCCCACTGGCAAATCACGATCGTTCGGCGCGGCTTCCATCCGGATTTCGCCAGCGCGCCAAGAGCGCGCGCCGCTTCGAGCATCGATGCCGTTCCGCTGCCGGGATCGGCCGCGCCGAACACCCACGCATCGTGGTGATTGCCGAGGATGATCCATTCGCCGTCGTCGGTTCCGTGAAGTTTGGCGATCACGTCGTAAAGCGGTCGTTGCTTGTAGTCCATCACCAGCTTCATGTGGACTTCCAAGTCGCCGGGGCCGATGTGATAGGCGAACGGCAGACGGCCCTGCCAACTGGGCGGAGCTTGCGGCCCAGTGAGTCTGCCCAGAATCACAGCGGCATCCTGCGCGTTGATCGGCATCGCGGGGATGTGCGGCAGATTCGGCGCATCCGCGGGCGCGAGACGCGCCGCAGCCGGCGTTGCGGCGACATCCGGACTCAGCGGATCGCCCGGATAAACCTGCGTGTAGATGATCGACCCGCGCTGGATGCCGCTCAGAGGCCGCCACGGACCGTTGGGAAAAGTCGCGCCCGCCCCTGCGCCGTCGTCTTCTGGATCGGAGTAAAGAATCACGGCGGCAGCGTTGCGCTCTTCCGCGAGCTTGACCTTGACGCCGCGATAGCCTTGTCCGTAGCGCGCGATGACGATCTTCCCTTCAACGCTCACACCCAGCGCGGCGAGCTGCTTGTAATCATCCGCCATGCCGTAGTTGACGTAGACCACCGGCGCCGTGACATCTCCTGAGGGCGAGTAGGCATTAAATCCAACTACGGCCCGCTTGTCGGTCGTGCTCTTATCGCCGTCAATGGGCTGCTCGGGAGTGGCGAGAAGCTTGCTTTCCGGCTTCGTCAGTTCGAGCCTGATTTCGTGCGGCTGCGGCATCCACGCGCTGTAGGTGACGATTTCGGTATCGAAGCCGAAACTGCGGTATTGGTCGCGCAGCCATTCGGCCACGCGGCGGCTGGCTTCAGTGCCGGCCATGTGCGGTTCGCTTGTGAGATGCCGCAGATTGCTTTCGGCCCGCGACGCCTCAGGAATGCTTCGCAGTTTTGCTTCGAGCTGGCGTTCCTGTGCTACGCGCGCGGACGCGAAGCCGGAAATGCTGCCGGTTTCTTGCGCGCCGCCGAGCGGCAAAGCGAAGAAGAGAAAGAGCGCGCCTATCAAACCTCGAAAGTTTTGGCGATTAGAGTTTGCTTTCACCCTGTGTTGACAACAACTTACAGGAAGCTCAATTCGCCAAGATTGGCGATTAGAACGCGCTTGCCCTGACGTGTGGACTTCGACCGCCAAGGCGGAAGCCGCCGCCGCGACTTCGTTTCTCTTCAGGCGCGGCTCCTGGCCGTGCCCTGCGCCGAATTTCAGCCAACCAACCATCGCATCTATCTTAGTTGACGCAATGCGAAGCGCAAGGAGAGAGTCCTGTGGACTTTTGTACCTCAGCTTTTGAACGGGACCAGAGCGCGCAGGCGCGGCTCGCGCAGGTACAGTCCGAGCCAGGTAAGAATGCCAAAGGTGATTGCGAAGCAAGAATTGAACACGGGCTGGTGGGTGGTGACATCGGCGCACACCGCGCCGCCGAGATAGGCCGCCAGCAGAATTGCGCCGAAAACCGACGTCTGCGGAATCACGTAGAGGATCACGCAGGCGAGCAGCGTGACACCGATCCAGAAAACCTCATTGGCGTTGATTCCGACTCTTGCGCTGGCTTCAATGACCTGCCGCATCTTGATGATTTTCGTGATGCTGTCGAAAAGCATGAACAGCACAACCAGCATGCTGATGACGCGTCCGGTCCAGAGACTCCCCTTCGAAACAGACGCCGATTCCGCAATTGGCTCCATGAGCGATACCCCCATCTCTAGATTGTCTTCGTTCAAGAATGCTGTGTGCCGTTTAGTCTCCCGTCTCTTATCAGAAGGCGCGCAAATTGACCAGATATTCGGTGAGCAAGCACTTTTCATTTGCGCTGAATTCTTTGAACTGACCGATCGCTTGACGCCGCAAGGTGCACGCCATACGGTAGAGGCAATTCGTTTAAGGGCATGACGCATTTAGGGGATGCGAGTCAGGCGATGAGGATTCTGATATCAGGCGCATCGGGGCTGATGGGCACGCGGCTGGCGAATGCGCTCAGCGAAGCGGGTCACACCGTGGGCCGGGTGGTGCGCCCCGGCGGCAAACCCGCGTCGTGCGACGTCGCGTGGGATCCCACATCCGCGAAGGTCGACACGGCGGCGATGGAAGGTACCGATGCCTTCGTGCACTTGAGCGGGGCGAGCATCGGCGACGGCCGTTGGACTCCCGCGCGGAAAGCGATGTTGAGAAGCAGTCGCGTCGATTCGACGCGGGTCCTGGTGGATGCACTCGCAAAGTTGACGCGAAAGCCGAAAGTCTTCGTCTGCGCTTCGGCGACGGGCTACTACGGCGATCGCGGCGATGAGATTCTTGCTGAATCGAGCGAGCCCGGAACCGACTTCCTTGCGCTGCTCGCGCGCGACTGGGAGGCAGAGGCGACGCGCGCGGAGCACGGTGGCATCCGGACGGTGCGCCTGCGCTACGGTGTAGTTCTCTCCGGTACCGGCGGCGCTTTGCCCCGCATGACTACATCGTTCAAGCTCGGGATCGGCGGACGATTCGGCAGCGGGCGGCAATGGATGTCGTGGATTGCGCTCGATGACGCGATCGAAGTCACGCGCTTGGCGATTACGAACGACACGTTGGCCGGCCCCATCAATGTGGTCGCGCCTGAGCCGGTGCGCAACGCCGATTTTGTCCGCGCGCTGGCAAAGGCGCTTCACCGTCCGGCAATTTTTCCCGCCCCGGCGTTCGCGCTTCGCCTCATCCTTGGCGAAATGGCGGATCCGCTTCTACTTTCCAGCCAGCGCGTGCGTCCGGAGCGGCTGCTGTCGATGAACTACGCGTTTCGCCAGACAGATCTTGGAACGGTTCTGCGAAGCAATCTCGCCTGAACATATCCGCAACCCTCCCGAATTGAAACAGGGAGCGTTTCACATCGGAACACATTCGGGGCGTATCAGCGATATTACGCAAGCGCAGGAGTTGCGCGACGAAATGGGTAGTCCGACGTCGCGAACGTTCAAATCAAACTACATTCGAGACTTAGTGTTGTCCCGGCTTAGATCACTGCAAAGCACACGTCCCGAACGACCCGACGAATGAACTGCTCCGTTGTGGCACAGGCCTTGCTCCCGTGCTGCAGCGGATGCGATTCGACCTCACAAACTGGAACAAGCCAGCGTCGGCAGAGTCAGACGCGAAATCACGACACGGTCGATCACGGGCCCGATCGATTTGGGTGGCGAGCGTGTGTCTAGCGATAGTTGTCGAAACCAGTTGCGGCATAGCGGGAAGCCCGTCCGTAGGCGCACCGGCGAACGTGACAGTAACGATTGCGCCGAAGAGCGCGAATGTGCCGCTTGGCGCGAGTCAGGCGTTTCAAGCGACGGTCACCGGAACTTCCGACACGAGCGTTTCATGGGAAGTGAACGGCGTGGCCGGCGGAAATTCGAGCGCGGGCACGATCGTCGCAAGCGGGGCGGACACAGCGACGTACACGGCGCCCGCGATCCTGCCGTCGCCACGGAACGTGACCGTGACGGCTGCAAGCTCGGCGAATCCGCAGGCGAGCGATTCCGCGAGCGTAAGTCTGCAAGACAATATCGCCGTTAACGTCTCGCCGACGACGGCAAACATTCCAACGGGCGGCGAGCAGGTCTTCACGGCGAGCGTATCGGGTGCGGACGGCGCGGCAACCGGCATCAACTGGAGTGTAAACGGAATTGCTGGCGGCAATGCCACCGTCGGCACGATCGCGGCGACCAGTGCCACGACAGCGATGTACACGGCTCCGCCTGTTCCACCTTCTCCAGCAACGGTGACGATTACCGCCACAAGCGTTGCGGATACTTCGAAGTCCGCCAGCGCGAGCGCCACGATCACGTGCGCGGCGACGAATTCGATTTCGCCATCGTCGGCGAGCGTGGGCCTGAATCAGACGCAGTCGTTTTCGGCTTCGTTTTGTCTTACTGCCGGAACGAGCGTCTCATGGGACGTGAATGGCATTGCCGGAGGCAATGCAACGGTCGGTGCGATTGCTTCTACAGGGCCCGCGGCGGCGGTCTACACGGCGCCTGCCGATTTGCCTGCGACGAATCCCGTCACTGTCCACGCGACCGTGCCGGCCACGGGAGCGAGTGCGTCCGCCACAGTCACAGTGACCGGCAGCGTGAGCGTCAGCGTCTCGCCATCCACGGCGACACTCGCGGTCGGTCAACGCGCGACGTTCACTCCGAGTGTGACAAACACGACCGATACAACCGTCACGTGGTCCGTGAATGGCGTGACTAACGGCAACACCGCTGTGGGACAGGTCTGCCAGACCGGGACAAACCCGTGTGTGGCGCCGACCGGGCCTAGCTCCGGCGGCATCGATTACGTCGCACCAGCATCTGTGCCGGCGACGAACCCTGTGAACCTGACGGCGACGAGCAACGCCGACCCATCACAAAGCGGCACCGCAACGATTTCGATCACGAGCGCGACGGGACCCATCGCGGTTACGATCTCGCCGCCGTACGCCTTTGTGGCCGCTTCGAGCGGCACGCCCAGCACACAGCAGTTTTTTGCAACGGTGACCGGAACGGCGAACGCGAATGTCTCGTGGAGCGTTCAGAGCGCTGTGGCTGGCCAAGGCTGCGCCGGAGCCGCATGCGGTTCGGTAGACGCGAACGGGCTTTACACCGCGCCCGCAGCAGCGCCCTCGCCCAATGCGATTTCCGTGATCGCCACCAGCCAGGCCGATTCCACGAAGTCGGCATCGGCAACGATCGCTCTTACCGACGGACCCGTGATTGAGACGATTCTGCCGTCGAGCGTGATGGCGGGCGCAGTGGAGGGTTTTCCGCTGGAGGTTGAGGGCGCGAACTTCGTCGCCGGCAGCGGGAGTTCCGCTTCCGTGATTCTTCTGAACGGCGCAGTGCGAAGCACCACATGCGCGTCTGCTGCAGTGTGCACCACAGCCCTGAACCCGTCTGATGTGCAGTCGTCCGGCACAATCGCCGTCGAGGTTCAAAATCCGGGACCGCCGACGGCGCTCTCGAATCCCGTGCCATTCGTGGTGGTGCCGTTCGATGTCTCCGTGGACACAATCTCGCTCAGTTCGGCGCAGCCGGTAGCGACAGGCGAAGACATCATCGCAGTCGAACCGACCACCGCCGCGCAGTCGGCTCCCATCAATATCAATTTCGTCGGCTATCTGACGGGAGGAAACACATGCGGCGTGCAGGGCTCGCCGCTCACGATCCCGCTGCCCGCCTCCGGCTCCGCGACGACGAGCATCTGCATTCAAGGGAACAATCTCGATCCGACGTTTACGTACGCCTTCACCGGGCCAAGCGGAGCGCCCAACGGCTCCGACATCGGCGTAACCGCTTCGGCCATCACGGGCCTTTTCCCCGGCATGATCGAACTTGACCTGCAAATTTCGAGTGCAACGCTTCCGGGCGTTCGCTCGCTGATCATCATGACGCTCAACAACGATCGCGCCGTCGCGACCGGAATGCTGGAGGTGCAGTAAACATGCGCCCTCGATGCCGCCGAATCGCCTGGTTGTGCGGCCTGCTGATGAGCGCCGCCGCAACGGCACCTGCTACAACGCTGCTACACATGTCGCTCTCGAAGATGGCGCACGCCGCGACAGCGATCGTACATGCGCGGTGCGTTGGCAATTCGACGGCCTGGGACGCCGGGGAAATTTGGACGTTCTCGTCGTTTGACACAGAGGAGGTATGGTCCGGATCCGCTCCGGCTCGATTCACGGTGCGCCTCCTCGGCGGAAGGCTTGGCAATCTAACGTCAACTGTTTCCGGTGTGCCGCGGTTTCGCGCGGGGGAAGAAGTCGTCTTGCTTCTCGAATCAACGCCGCGAGGCGATTTCTCAGTCGTTGGCTGGCAAGAGGGCACGTTCCGTATCGGCCGCGATCCTCGCACCGGTGAAGCGAGTGTCACGCAGGATTCTTCATCACTGGCCACATTCGATCGGGCCTCGCATCAGTTCCGGGTGGAAGGAATCCAGCACATGCCGCTCGGCGAATTTCGAGCGCGAATCGTGGACTCATTGCAGGCAGGAGCAGGGAGGGACCGATGAGAGGGATAGTGGCCGCGGCAATCGCGGTGGCGCTTTCGATTGCGATGACTCATAGCCCGTATGCGAACGCTTATGTGGCGGACACGACCGTTCCGCAAAGCGGCGGATGTCCGGCTCTCGATCGGTGGAACCTCTCGCTTGCTGCACCGCTCAGCCGGCGCTGGAGCACGTCGCTGCCGCTTGCGCCACCAACAGTTCTCACGGTTGCTGCATCCGGCACCAGCGCGCAACTCAGTGAAATCAGCCAGACGATCTCCGATTCCTTCGGAGCGTGGTCGGGCGTGACCGGCACCACGTTCAATTCCACGGCGTATCCGGGTCTATTTGCTTCGCTGGCCGAAGTGAGCGCAGCAGACTCCTGCACGAACGATTCCGAAAGCAATGTTGATGGCCTCAACACAATTTGCTTCAACCAATCCAGCATGGGTTTCGCCAGCGGCGTCCTCGCGTTTACCCGCGTGATCACCGCGAATGCGCCCGGCGTTTCCGTCGGCGCAAGCGGACCCGCTGCGTTTGCAGGTCAGATGCTCGATACGGACACGCTGTTTCGCAACGATGGGCAAGCGGCCTTTGCGACCCCCGCCGCGCTTGCAACGCCCGCAGGGCAGGGCGCGTACGATCTGGAATCGCTGCTGATTCACGAGATCGGTCATTGGCTGGGCCTCGATCATGCGGCCGTGTGGCGGGCGATCATGTTTCCCTTCGCTCCGCCGCCCGGGCAGTTTCTGGGCGACAGGCCAACGGCGCAAGAGCCGGATGGTCCGCTGGCGGACGACGATCGCACGGGCGCGCGCGCGCTTTACCCTGATCCGAATGACACTACAAACGTGGGCGCAATTCGCGGACAGGTGTTGCCTGCCAATCCGTTTGCTCTCGCGACGCTTCCCGCGCCATCGGTTGGCGCGTCCGTCACGGGAATCTTCGGCGCGCACGTTGTAGCGGTAGATGCGGATACGGGAGCCGTGCTCGCGGGCACGCTCGGAGGCTGGAGTTGCAATGCAACGAACTCGTCCTTGCAGTTCGACGGCTCATTCGATATCGAAAGAGTTCCCGTCGGCCACAACTACATGATCTACGCCGAACCGCTCGTGGGGCTCGCCGCACCGGCGGACTTTAGCGTGGCTTTAGGCGATCTGTGTTCGTCGGCAGCGGCTGCGTGCACAACTCCCTCGGTGGATACGAACTTCAATCCGCGCATTCTTCCTGCTGGCCCCTAGGGCCCGTGACGATTCTCCGCAAAAAAAGAAACGGCTCCCGAACTGCTCGGGAGCCGCTTCGGATGTTGCGAGTTGCCGTTCGCTTACGGCTGCTGCGTCGGCAAGAACATCTGCGAGAAGCCGATCGTGTTGACCGTGCGAAGCATTGGTGTTAGCGGCGGCAACAAGCTCGGCGTCAGGAAGTTCGTGTCGAACTGGTAGCCGCGGGTTGGCGGGCTGTACACCGTGTTGCAGCACTTGTAGATTCCTACAGCCTGATGGTTGTAGTACATGCTGACGATCGATCCCTCGTAGTAGAGAGTGTCTCCGCCCCAGTTTTCCAAGTACCGCAGGAAGTTATGCGCGCCGCCGTCCGTGCCGAAGTCCTGCGGCGGACCGCCGGCCGTGGGCTGTTTGAAAGGCACGCCCTTTCCGGCCGCGACCGCCACGCGATAGGTCGTGGTAACGGCGTTGCGGCCCCCTGTGTTGTACGGAGACGAAAACGAATTTACATCGTTCCAGTTGTCCGAGAGCAGCGTGACGGCGTCGGCAATGATGCCGGCACCCACGCTATTAGCGCTCCAATTGACGGCATTCATGTTGCACTCGCCCGGATTGTTGAAGCATGCCTGCACGTACACAGGATTTTCCGAGACCGTCGTCAGACCGCAGGGCACGGCGTTGCAGTTTCCCAGCGCGATTGTGTCGGCGTCGACGAGTTTCAACGCCCGGCGGAAGAAGATCGGTGGATTCTCCCTCAGATCGCGTCCGTTGATGACCTCGGCGTTGGGCCAATTGTAGGTTCCGCAGTAACCGGTGGTCAGGACGCTGTTGACCAGCGTATAGACCTGCTTTGCCGGTGCGGCGACGACGCCGCCGAGCTCGGTCCCCGCGACCTGGTTAAGTCCCTGGTTGTATATCGACCAGAGCATCGACGGGTTGGACGGGCTGGCTGTGGAGGTCAGGCTGGCGAGAACGTTGCCGTACGTTCGGAGGCCGTTCGGAGCCTGTGAGCCGCCGTTGACATAGTCGGATTCGATGTCCTCACCCTGATCCAGAGCGCCGTTGGGGCAACCATAGTTATTGACGAGATCCTCGTAGCCGTATCCGCCAGTTAGTGTCGGCCCGGCTGCGACCGATGCCGGTGGGTTCGGATCTTGCTGCTCACTTCGGCGGTCGGAGAAATAGACGGAGTAGCCGTTCGTCGCGAGGACGCTGGGCCCGCTCGTTACCACGCCTGCAATCGAGTTGGTAAACCACGCCGCCAGATTCTTCACATCGAGTTCGACGTAGTACATGGCGCCAGCTGCGGTGAGGTTGTTCCCGCCAGGTGCGGCGTCCTGCAGCACCGATTCACGCGTGTCGTAGAGCACGTTCGGCCAATAGTCGGTCCCGTGCGTGCTGGCTACCGCGGCCGGGGGAGCCGGACATCCGCCTACGTTATTGGCAAACGAGGGATTGTCCCGCTCGCGGGCAAACCGTATGACCGCATTCGGGCTAGGATCCGCGCAGCCCACTGTACCAACACCGGCATGCGCCGTCGGACCCTGTGCCGCAATTTGCGCGCCGGGCAGGGCGAGGATGTTCGGTACTTGGTTGGCTGCGGCGCTCATCGTGGCCGCCGACTGAGGATTGATATTCCGCCCTGTAAAGCCGAGGTTGAGAATCTGCCAGGTCACATCTACCCAAACGGGGTTGGTTATGGTGCTGTTGTTGGCCTGATAGTCGATCTTCAAGCAGCCTTTGATGACGGGGTAAAGCTGCTGGACCCAGTATCCATCGGTATTCTTGTACACTGCGCCGCCCTGCGCGTCGGAAACGGGAAGCGGGAAGACGCTTGTGCCAACGTTGGCGAGTGCATTCGGCGGCGAGTAGTACGGCAGCGTTGTGTTGGTGTTTGCGGCAGGCGCGTTATGATCCCACGCCAGCGTGGCGAGATCGACTGGCGTAGTCGTGTTTCCCGCGCCGTTAGGCGCAAGCCAGGGAAGTAGGCCCTGGGTGCTGCTGATATCGCTGTCACCGCACTTTCCGTCAGCACCGTAGTCCGAAAGCAAGATTCGCAAGCTGACCTGGGAGTAATACCGCTCGGCCAACTTCCCGAGGTTGGTATTGTTTTCGTTCGGCTGCGGCAGCCGGATCAGGTCAATTGGCTGTCCACCAATGGCGGGAGTGGCGATCGACAGGTTGAGTGGCTTCACGCCAGTCTGCCCGACAGCAATATTGTTGTTGTAAACGGAGTTGGCCATGGCCGCGAAGGTGCTGTCGTAGGCCCCGACGTTTCCAGTCCAGTTGTTGGCGCCCAGCACGCTTTGTTGCGGGGCTTGTGCGTCCAGATTGGTTACGCCCGAGCCGTTGGTGATGTTGACCGTGCCGGTATAGTTG